>Ga0154020_10007158_pt1 | contig 13048 bp, 12 predicted proteins | sample Klosneuvirus_201_FD_109709 | JGI IMG/M metagenome (GOLD analysis project Ga0154020, IMG submission 109709) | Active sludge microbial communities from wastewater, Klosterneuburg, Austria - Klosneuvirus_20160825_MG | ecosystem: Engineered > WWTP > Aerobic digester > Activated sludge | place... | reverse complement strand
CTCAACCACACTCTGCAAGATATCTTAACCCGCCACCAGCGCATGCTCGGCAAAGCCGCATTGTGGGTGCCGGGCACCGACCACGCGGGTATCGCGACGCAGAACGTGGTCGAACGCCTGCTTGCGAAAGAGGGCCTGCGCCGCGAAGACATGGGGCGCGAGAAATTTGAAGAGCGCGTGTGGCAGTGGAAGGCCGAGTCGGGTGGTATGATCACGCACCAGCAGCGCCAGCTCGGCGAAAGCGTGAACTGGGATATGGAGCGCTTCACAATGGACGAAGGGCTAAGCCACATCGTGCGCCGTGTATTCGTGCAACTCTACAACGAGGGTTTGATCTACCGCGGCGAGCGCATGATCAACTGGTGCCCGAAGGACCAGACTGCGCTTTCGAACATCGAGGTGGAGTATAAAGAGATTGGCGGCCATCTTTACTACGTGCGCTATCCGCTCGAAGGTGCGGAACACGCAGGTAACAAATACCTGCTCGTCGCAACCACGCGCCCCGAAACCATTCTCGGCGACGAAGCGCTCGCGGTGCACCCTGAAGATGAGAGATATAAACATCTGAAAGGTGCGAAAGCCAAAGTTCCATTTATCAATAAACTGATTCCGATCGTGTTCGATGACTCAGTCGATAAAGATTTCGGCACCGGCGTGGTTAAAGTCACGCCAGCGCATGACTTCAACGACTTCGCCACCGGCACGCGCCACAAGCTGCCATTCACCAACATCATGACCGAATCGGCGCACATGAACGACCTCGCCGGGCCGTACAAGGGACTCAGCCGCGAAGCCTGCCGTAAGAAAATTGTCGAAGATCTCGAAGCCGCTGAAATGATTGAGAAGATCGATGCGCACAAACACAGCGTCGGTCACTCGTACCGCTCGGGTGCGGTGGTTGAACCGCGCCTTTCGCTGCAGTGGTTTGTCAAAATTCGCCCGCTCGCCGACAAGGCGGTAAGCGCAGTCACTTCAGGCGCCACGCAGTTTTACCCCAAACGTTGGGAGAACCTGTTTTTCGACTGGATGAACAAGATCGAAGACTGGTGCATCAGCCGCCAGCTGTGGTGGGGACACCAGGTACCGGCGTGGTATTGCAGCGACTGCGAGGGTGTTACCGTGAGTATCAGCGATGCGACCGAATGTTCGCACTGCAAATCCAAGAACATCAAACGCGACAAGGACGTGCTCGATACCTGGTTCTCGTCAGCGCTATGGCCGTTCTCGACATTGATGCCGCAGGACATTGCAGAGATCGAGAAGGTGTGGCCTTCCGTCACCCTGAGCCCGTCGAAGGGTGACTCAGCAGCATCGCGGGACTATCCACCTCCGAAGAGTCATCTACTCGATAATTTCTACCCGACCTCGACCCTCGTCACCGGCTTCGACATCATCTTCTTCTGGGTGTCGCGCATGCTGATGATGGGTATGCACTTTATGCAGAAAACGCCGTTCGATAAAGTGATCATACACTCGCTCGTGCGCGACGCCAACCGCCAGAAGATGTCGAAGTCGAAAGGCAATGTCGTCAATCCGCTCGAGAAGATGGATGAGTATGGTACCGACGCGTTCCGTTTCTTCTTAATCAGTATCATGCCCGACGGTAAAGATATCATCTACGACGAAGCGCGCCTCAAGGGTTACCAGGCGTTCTGCAACAAGATCTGGAACACCGCGCGTTTCATCATGATGAACACGCCCGAGAACTACGAGCTGCCCAAGACTGCGCCGGCGCTCTCAGCGATTGATGAATATGTTCTGCGCGAACTCGATGTTGCCATTGCCAAATGCGACGCTGCGCTCGAAGGTTTCTACTTTGCCGACTACGCACTCGCAATCTACGACTTTCTCTGGAAGACCTTCTGCGACCAGTACATTGAAATGAGCAAGGTTGCCATGAAAGACGAGGCGTTAAGGCCAGGTGCGCTCTACACGCTCTACACCGTCTTCGGCGCTGCGCTGCGGCTTTTGCACCCGGTGATGCCATTTATCACCGAAGAGCTTGCGAGCTATCTGCCCGGCTATGACGGCAAACTGCTGATCGTCTCTGCATGGCCGAAGACACAAGCTGCGGCGCAGAAAAGTGACAACTTCACCGGCACGATGCTCGAGATCGCGGCGAAAATACGCCAGGTGCGCGCCGAGCTTTCGGTTGAACCGGGGGCGAAAATCACCGTACACCTCGCGCTCGAAAACAAGGCCGAGGCGGATTTCGTGCGTACTCACTCCGCCTTTTTAGCAAGCCTCGCAAGGCTCGGCGAAGTGAAGTTTGACAAACCTGCAACCAAGATGATCCATGCGGTGCTGCGCAAGGGTACCGAGGTCTATCTCGATCTCGCAGGCTCGATTGACATTGAACGCGAGAAGGGCCGCCTCGAAAAAGAGATCGTTTCCATCGAAAAAGGCAAGCAGGCGGCGCAGGCAAAACTCGACAGCCCGCAATTTGCCGACCGGGCGCCGGCAGAGCTTGTCGAAGCCGAGAAGCAAAAACTCGCGGACTATAATACCCGCCTTGACAGAGTACGCGACATGCTGTCATCGCTCTCCTGACCATGTCAGTCTTTAAAGAGCGCGCTGAGCGCAAGTACCAGATCATTGAAGATCCAGCAAAGATACAGGGGATGCTGCGCCAGTACGCAGCCGGCAAAGTCTATTTTCTCAAAGGCTTCTACGAAAAAATCGAAGTTAAAATTCTCGACTCTAAAGATCCGAATATTCTTGTGATAGATTCGCTGCGCGATCTCGAAGGTCTGATGACCTTTTACCATACCTTCAATAAACAACTCGAACTTGAAGGGGAGGTAGTGGATAAACTCGTCAATACGCAGTATAAATTCATTGTCTCCAGAGTGCGCATTGCTACCAACGAACGCAGATCCACCCGCCACAAGATGACCACCGACCAGGTGGTGATCAGCAACATCCGTGCGGCGCGCAATACCATCAATGCATCGCTGTTTAATGTGCCGACATCGGTGAAGATTCATCTCGAAAAATTCCAGCAGCGTCTCAAAGATTTTGCCGACGAAGTCAAAGTCAAGATATTCGAGAAAGACGACGAAAAGACGGAGCTCGTACGCAAGACGAACAAGATTCTGATGCTGCACGACACGCAGGATATCATGTCGTATATACCCGAAGATCCCGAGGGTTTCGTCGATTACCGTGAGCACCTCAATACTGAAGTCGGCACTGTGATGGAAGACTACCGCAAACGTAAAATTGTCTCCGAAATGATCGTGCCGATTATCTATCTCGCACATGACGGTTCTTCCGTACCACTCGGCTTTATTCAACTGCTTTCCCACGAGAAAAAACTTGGTATGGATACCGCGCTTGAACTCAAAATGCTGGCATTCGAAATGGTCGACCAGATGCGTGACTCAAACACGATGCTGATCAATAAACGCCAGGCCGTGGGTGATATTTCGCGCGGCGGTATGCGCCTCATCTTCACCGACCCCGAACTCAAAAAATTTCTCGTACACCAGAAAGGCTTTAGCTTCGATGTCATCTTCAAGCTGCAGCAACCCATCACTGTATTTTCCGAAATTGTCTATCAGGCCACCACGCCAGAGAACGATCTGGCAATCGGTGTCGGCATCAAAGGCTTTTCGTCTCGCAAAGGTGAAAGTGACCGCTACCATCAATATATTGACAGCCTGAATAAGCAGACTTAAGATTCACCATGGGTGTGTTCGATATCGTCAAAACCAAGTCAGATCCGATGCCGGTCATCAAGCAGTCAGAAAGCGTGCTGGCCGCAGTCAAAAAAATGCTTTCGCTCCACGAAACAGGCCTGCTGATTCTCACGCCCGGCGGCGAACTCGTGGGCATTATCACCCAAAAAGATGTCATGCGCCTTGTTGCCGAACGCTACACTCAACTCGACAAAGTCGAAGTGTGGGAAGTCATGTCGAAAAGCCTCACTACCATACCTAATACAGCCAGCGTCGACCAGGCACTCGCACTCATGACCGAAAAGTCCATACACCACCTGCCGATTCTCGAAGGTGGCAAAACCGTCGGCATGATTTCGCTCGACGACATCATCTCCGCGCGCCTGCGCAAGACCGAAGACGAGGCAAACCAACTCAAAGCATTTATTTCTGGGCAGTAGTAACTTGCCCTGAGCGGAGTCGAAGGGTGCCGAAGGAAATAACACACTGCATTCTCGCCGAACGCGCCGCACACACCATGGCGGCCTCGACCAACCCGCGCAAAAAAACCATCGGCCAGGAAATCTATTTTCTCTTTGAAAAACATCCCGAACTTTTGTACTTCGGCTCCATCTCGCCCGACATCTTCTTCTACGATATCAAACTGCCGTGGGAATTCGGCGTCAAACACCGGGGCCTCGTCTGGGGCGATGTTATCCATGGCACCGACGGCGAAAATACACTCAAGCACGTGTTCGGTATGTTCCACATTCTGCAATCCACAGAACTGCAACAGCAACTCACCCCCGGCCGCGCGCTCACGCACGAAGAAAAAAACGGACTCACACTCTTCGTGCTCGGCTATCTCACACATGTCGCGCTCGACACCGTCATGCACCCGCTTGTCTATTATTTCTCCGGTAATTATTACGCTCACGAACACCGCGAACGCCTGCGCGCCGAAGCACGCCACCGCGCCATCGAAACCGTGCTCGACCTCTATAACCTTGCCTCAATCAACAGCGACCTCAGACAATACCGCGCAATGAAAAAAATGGCGCTGCCACCCCAATGGCGCGACCTTGTTCTCTCGCTCTACACGCTTGCACTGCGCCGCGCGTGGCCCGAACTCACCGAACGCCAGTTCGGTCACGTGCAAGCCAAAACCGCGCGCGAACATCCGCTCTTCGCCGTCGCTCTGCGCGGCTACAAAAAAGAAATCCTCTTCAACCGCATCTTTCAAAACCCGCGCCTCGCGCGCCTCGGTCTCTGGTATAACAGAAAAAAACATGATGCGCTGCACGCACACTCAAGCCTCCTTTACCCTGCGCAATCCTACCAGGAATACCGCGACATCGACCCCGACAATAACCTGCTGTCACTCTCGGGCCTCAAAGCCTACCGCGACCCCGTCGATGATCGCGAAAAAAAAATCCATCCGCAACATCTCACGCAAAAAGCCCTCGCGCGCTCGCACGCCTTCTTCAAAACCGCGTGGCTCTTTCTCACCGGCGCCATCAGCGAAGACAGAGCCGCGCAAACGCTCAAAGGCTACTCGCTCAACCACGGCCGCCTCAACACCCGCACTGACGCCATGCGCCACTTTAACCCTTTACCCGTTAACGGCAACTTCGAACTCATGAGAGACACACCATGAAAATAATTCTCGGCGTCAGCGCCTCCGTCGCCATCTACAAAGCCTGCGACATCTGCCGCGAACTCACCAAAGCCGGCCACGACGTCCACGTCGTCATGACCCGCACCGCCGCAACTTGGATCAACCCGATCCTCTTCGAAGCACTCAGCAACAACCCCGTCATCACCGATCACACAGCCTCCGGCATGGCACACATCGACATCCGCAACAACACCGACCTCATGCTCGTCGCACCCGCATCCGCTGACCTCATCGCGCGCGCCGCACAGGGCAGGGCAGATGATATTCTTGCAGCCACGCTGCTGGCCTATGACGGGCCGCGCTGGCTTGCACCGGCCATGAACCCTGCTATGTTTTCGCACCCGGCGACGCAGGCATCGCTCGCGCAGTGCCGTAATTATGGCTACCGAATTCTTGATTCAGCCGATGGCGAGGCTGTGTGCGGCGACGTCGGCCAGGGTAAGATGATGGCCGTTGCGGATATTCTTGCTGCGGTTGCCGGTTTTTCGGGCACGCAGCGCTGAAATTTACTTGGGTTTGGCTTTTTTGGCGGCCGCTGGGCTTTTTTTTGCGGCTTTCGCTTTCGTTGGACGCTTTGCCGGTTTTTTTTCCGCTGCGGCGGGCTCAGCCTCAGCGTCTTGCGCCCGGGTCATTTTGAGCAAGTCGCGTAATCCTTTGCGCGGTGGCTTTGGTTGAGCCGCCGGCTTTTCGGTCTTTTCATTTTTTTGCTGCAGTGTCTGCGTCTGCATATCGATGAGGTCTTGTGCCTGCTTAATTTTCTGTTGTACCAACTGCCTAATCTGGGGTGCGCGCAGGGGTTTCTCCAGTACCGGGAAATTGTAGTTTTTTGCGGGAACGAGTTCAATACGGTGCGTCAGTAAAATGAAGTCACTTTCTGCGAGTTGCGGAAATTTGCGAGTGGCGTGTGCGATAAAATCGGTACCTTTCATGCTCGACTCCGTGTTCTGTTCGACAATAACTAAGAACACACCACCATCGTGGTAAAGTTTGGGTTCGTGCACTCCACGCTTTCTGCTCGGCTCAGCGATAGCCGCTGTTGCCGCCGCTTGTTCAACAGCGACTCCGGCAGGATCAAGTGCCGTTGCCTGGCGGTTGTGGAAAATTCCTGATTTTTCCATGATGCTCAATGCATCACTGTAACGGAATGCGTGGCTGAAGTCGAGTGGCAGATCGCGCAGCATGACTTTAAGGCTGTCGATGAAGCTGTGGTTATCCTCGATGATAAGGACTTTGAAGGTCATTACCTCCAGAAAGCGAGATTCAGACATGTCGACAAGCCTTTGTCAGAGCGCGGGACAACGGCATGGAGCCTGCGCCGGGGCTTTATGCTTTGCGCACGGTCACGGAGCCCGATTGTTTCCCATGATCGTCGTAACCGGAGGTGCGGGTTTTATTGGCAGCGCTGTCGTTGCGGCTCTCAATGCCGCTGGCGAAAGCGATATTGCCATTGTCGATAACCTGCTCGAGTCGACCAAGTGGAAAAATCTTGTCGGGCTGAAATACCGCGACTACATCCATAAATCCCAATTTCTTGAGCGCCTGGCTTCACCTGAGCTCAGCAAAGTGCGCGCGATCGTGCACATGGGCGCCTGCTCGTCGACGACCGAAACCGACGGCGATTACCTCATGGCGAATAACTATGCCTACACGCGTATGATTGCCGAGCACGCGCTCGAAAACGGCATTCGCTTCATTTACGCGTCGAGTGCGGCGACCTATGGTGGCATCGAAAAGGGGTTCGACGACGACGATGCGACGAGCCTGACGCTCAAGCCGATCAACCGTTACGGGTATTCAAAACAATTTTTCGACGAAGTCGCGATCAGCAAAGGCTGGCAGAAGGCAATGGTGGGCCTCAAATTCTTCAACGTCTACGGGCCGAACGAATACCATAAGCAAGACATGTCGAGTGTCGTTTACAAGGCGTTCCACCAGATTTCTGAAAACGGCTTTCTCAAACTTTTTAAATCCCACCGCGCTGAATTTACCGACGGCGAGCAGAAACGCGATTTTGTCTACATCAGAGACTGTGTTGCGGTCATTCTGCAGCTCATTAAAAATCCTCAGGTGAACGGTATTTTTAATCTCGGTTCCGGATCTGCGCGTTCCTGGAACGATCTCGCGGGTGCGGTCTTTACCGCACTCGGGCGCGAGCGTAACATCGAATATATAGACATGCCGCAGCACCTGATGGGCAGCTACCAGTATTTTACGCAGGCCAATATGCAGAAGCTCAATGCTTCGGGACTCAAAGTACAGTCGACATCGCTCGAAGAGGGCGTGCGCGACTATGTGCAGAACTACCTCATGCCGGGTGAACTCAGGCTGCAGGATCGCAAGTGATTTTCAAATTTTCTCAGGAGAACCAATGACAGAACTCGCCAGCAAGATTGATAAGTTGATACGCAATGTGCCCGATTTTCCCAAGCCCGGAATTATCTTCAAGGACATTACGCCGGTAATCCAGGATGGTGTCGTGTTTAACGAGATCATCCGTGCGATGGCAGAAAAAGTGAAGGCTTCGGGTGCAACGCTGATTGCCGGCATCGAATCGCGCGGATTTATTTTCGGTGCTGCCCTCGCGCACGAACTGGGTTATGGTTTTATTCTGCTGCGCAAACCCGGCAAACTGCCGTGGAAGACCGTGCGCGCCACCTACCAGCTCGAATATGGCAGCGACGCCATTGAGATGCACGAAGACGCGGTGAAGGCCGGCGACAAGGTCGTGATTGTGGACGACCTTTTGGCAACCGGCGGCACTGCGACGGCTGCGGCCTGCTTGATCAAAGAAGCGGGTGCCGATGTGAAACAGGTACTCTTCACGATTGAACTCGAATTTTTGAACGGCCGTGAAAAACTGCGCACGGCTGGATTTCCCGCTATCGACAGCCTGCTCAAGTACTGAGCAGACAGCCTCCGGTGCGCGCCCATCGTCTCACCGGGGTATACATCCACCTGCCGTTTTGTGACGTCAAATGCGCTTATTGTGATTTTTTTTCGATTGCCGAGCGGCATGTTGATGCTGCCTTTTGGGAGAGATACGCTGATCGCCTGATTGCCGACCTGGCCGCTCAGTTCGCTCTGCTCGAAGTAGATACGGCAAAACCGCTACTCGCTTCGATCTTCTTCGGCGGCGGCACACCTTCGCGTGCACCGGCTTTTGTTATCGCGCGCCTGATTCATGCGTTGAAGTCCGCATTTGCATTGCAGCTCAGCGAACTCGAGGTCACGGCAGAGGCCAATCCCGAATCGCTCAGCGACGCATTGTTGGATGCATGGTTTGCCGCGGGCGTCAATCGCATCAGTGTCGGTCTGCAAAGCCTCGACGAACAGGTGCTGAAGTATCTCGGCCGGCTGTACAATCCGCAGGCGTATGCACAGGTGCTGAGCCGTGTCAGGGTCGCGGGTTTCACAAATTTTAGCGCCGACTTCATCACCGGTGTGCCGGGCCAGACGGTGCGCAGTACCCTCACAGATCTCGAATTTGCGCTGGGCGAAGGCGTAACGCATCTCTCGCTCTACCAGCTGACCGTCGAACCTGGCACGCTGCTCAGGCAGCGCATTGCGACAGGTAAACTGGCGCGCCCGTCGGAGAACCGTCAGGTGCGGCAGATGGACGCCGCGGTGGAATATCTCGAACGACGCGGGTTTGACCGCTATGAAATTTCCAATTTTGAGCGAGACGGAAAAAGCTGCCGGCATAACCGCATCTACTGGACCGGCAGACCTTATCTGGGGCTCGGCGTCGCTGCGCATATGTACACTGGCCGCAGAAGATTTTTCCATCCACGTTCCCTGGATGCGTACATGCAAGGTGGATTGCCGGCTCAGGATGAGACCGTGAGCCCGCGCGACAATCTGATCAATCTACTGAGGTTGCGGCAGCGAGTGCCTGTTGGAAAGATCATGTGTGCATTTGAAGCGCCGCTTCAGCCTGCGGTGGCGCATGAATTGGCTGAGGCCAATCGGTTGGGCTGGCTTAAGCAGAACAGCGGTTGGATAAAGATGACAAATTTTGGTCTCAAACACACGGATAGCCTGCTCGCCCGGTTATGGAATTTATGAGGCAAGTACAACGTGAGCAGCGAAGCTGCTCACGTTAATTCCAAAGAATGGGCGGTCGCACATCGATGACGTATTCGCTGACTTCGTTACTGACCTCTGAAGGACGGTAGCGGATTGTCGCCCTGATGTAGCGGGGCATCTGTCGCCGCGTTTTGTAATCCCACGTCTCTTCGTAATCGACGCCATTGTTTGAGCCCTCGACGCGAAACTCGTCGACGAATTTCAGCATCGGCACCGCCACGCCGCGGAACGGGTTGCGCGGATCGATGTACATGTCTTCGGCGCGGTAGAGCGTGTAATCCTGCCCGCGCGGGTCGCGTTCGACGAAATAAGATACCATGAAGCTGCGCGCCTGCAGCACAGAAGGGTTGGCGTTGAGCGATGCGGAGGGGAACACAAAAGCATCGAAGCGCCGGCCGCCGTGCAGCTCTTTTTCGACCAGAAACACCTGCCGCACGTTGTATTTTTCAAAAATCAGATTGGAGAGATCATAGGTCATGGAGCTGCCGAGATCGATGACCGCCGCCGACTGGTTTGCCACGCGCACCTGTTCATACGAAATTTTTTTCACCTGCAGATAGACACCCATCAGTGTGGTGAAGATAAAACCCGAGAGGCCCATGACGATCAGCAATTCGATGAGCGTGAAGCCACGGCGTTTTAAGGCCCCGATCAGCATCAGATGCCCAGGCCCCGGTAATAATCGAGAGTGTATTTGTCTTTTTCGTTCCAACTGACTTCGACGTGGAAGTGCAGCAGCTTGAATGTCAGGCCGGTGGCGCTTTTGGCTGAGGAGTTTCTTTCTTTAAAATATTTCGCCGCCGCGCTGTCGGCGACCTCTTTGCCGGCACCCATCTGGTCGGCGATTTTCTGCAGATCGAGTTCCTGCTCGCGTATGACATAGTCGAACCGGTAGCCGGGAACGTTGGGGAAATCGCCACGGCCGCTGTCTGTTTTGTTGAGCGCCTTGATCTCATGCATTTTTTTCTTCGCCAGCGTGATCGCACGGTTGAGACTCAATGCTTTTTGCCGCATCGCCATCGCGTTGACGAGGCTCGAAATCAACAGGCCCGTCATCGTCGCGGTGATTGCCATCGCCATCAGCACTTCGATCAGCGTGAAGCCACGCCGCCGTTTTCTCTGCAGGTAACCGCGCAGACGGCCCATGATGTTCACGGCTGTACCACCAAACGCTGGCGCTCAAACGACTTAATTTCGTTCAGATGCACCGGCTGCAGATTGTACCGCGGTATATAGACGTAGTTGGGGTTGGTATCCCCGAATTGCAGAATCACCGAATCGGAATTTCCCGTCGGGTAAAAATGGATATAGATGATTGGGCCGGTGAGTTCGAGTCCTGAGCTGCTGAGTATTTTTGTTAAAATGGTGGGAATCTTGCGTTCGGGGTTGATCCACTTCGGTTTTGGCGCTTCTTCTTTTGTCTTATCGCGGTCCCATTCGCGGTCCTGGCGGTAACGTTTCATTTCAGCGAGTTGTTGCAGCGAAGCGTCGGGATTGAGTTCGAGGCGCGGATCGTATTCTCTGAGACCAAACGTCTTCTTGTCAAAATTGATTTCGAGGGTAAGCGTTTTGGCGAGAATCAGCGCCTGCCGGCGGGCATCCTGAAAGTAGCCTTCGAACGCGATATCCTGGCTGCCGGAAAGGCGCGCCTGCATGAAGCTCGTCAGCATGTTGTATGCTAAAAGCAACAGTGCACCGCCGATCGTGAGCACGACCATCAGCTCGATGAGGGTAAAGCCGCGGCGTTTGCGTAATCTGGCAGGACTGCGCATCTGCGGTTAGAGCGCATAAGGTTCACAGATTGTCAGCGGAAATACACTTTCCGCGCTGTGCGAATTTGAAAGAAAAACCCATGCCTTCCTCCAAAAAAACATCCGGCGCTGCTAAGAAATCCGGCGCCAAAAATCACCTGCAATACCCCGAAAAGATGCGTTGCTCTGTTGTGTCGAAGACCGATGTGAAAAAACCACAGGTGCGCTTTGTCACGCAGGATGAAAAAGCGGTGCTCGCTGAGTTACCAGAATTCTTCAAAGCTGAAGCCGGTGAAACCACCTATTTTGAGCGTGGTATCGCCGTGGGCCTCGGAGCACTCGACAAACTTGACATGGAGGTATTTGCTGACACCGTGGCGGCGGCTCTGGGCAAAGCTGCGGGCAAGTTCACCGAATACCAGATTGTCACTGGCCGCGAAACTCTCGAAAAAGTGGGATTACGCACGGCGCTGAGACTTCTCACCGTGGCGCAGGGTAATGCCGAATTTCCTCCAGATCTGCTGAAAGCCGAAAAGAACCGCAAAAAAGTCACCGTCAAGCGCACTGAAATTGTGATACCGTCGGCACTCCTGCCGCTCGCCGAGGAGGTGCTTGAATCGGCGCTCATTGAAGCGCGGCACATCGCTGCGATGCGGCAGACACAGGCGCTGCCGGGTAATTACCTGACACCGCAGACGATGGATTTGCGCACTGCGGAGATTGCCGCGAAATTCAAACTGAAGCGCAAATCATTCGGCAGAGCCGATCTCATCAAGATGGGTGCCGGCGGCATTCTTGCGGTTGGGCAGGGGTCAGACCGCGAGCCGCGGCTGATCGTGCTTGAATACAGACATCCGCAGGCGAAGAAGACGCTGGGGCTTGTCGGCAAAGGCGTGACGTTCGATACGGGCGGCATTTCGCTCAAACCCGGTGCAGACATGCATGAAATGAAATATGATATGTCGGGCAGTGCGATGGCGGTGCATGCGATTGCGGCGATTGCCGAACAGAAGTTGCCCGTCAATGTCATCTGCGCCGTGGCGATGGTCGAAAATATGCCCTCGGGCAATGCCTTCAAGCCAGGCGATGTATACACGGCGCTCGACGGACAGACAATAGAGGTGCAGAACACCGATGCCGAAGGCCGTCTGGTACTCGCCGATGCGCTGACCTATGTGCAGCGGCACTATAAATCTGATATTGTGATTGATATGGCGACGCTGACCGGTGCCTGCGTGGTGGCGCTCGGCGATTTTTACGCGGGCATGTTTTCTAACAACCACACGGCGCGCCAACTGGTCGAGGCGGCATCGGCGGCTTCGGGTGAACCGGTGTGGCCGCTGCCCGTCGGTAAACGCTACCGTGAACTTTTGAATTCCGACATTGCGGATCTCAACAATATTGGCGGCCGTTATGGCGGCGCTTCGACCGCGGCAGAATTTCTGCACGCGTTTATTGACGATGGGCAGATGTGGGTGCATCTTGATATCGCGGGCGTGGGCATGATCAAAAAACCGTTCAACGTCTACACTGCCTCTGGCAGCGGCTATGGGGTGCGGTTGTTGGCGGAGATTGCACGGCAATTGATTGGATAGCGTATCTTCTGCGGGCTTGACCCGCGGAAAATGCGTGTAGAAATTTTTTGAGGAGTGAAAATGAAACATAAGGCAGACATCGGTATCATCGGCGGCACAGGAGTTTACGGCGTCGAAGGCATGAAGATCATCGACAAAATCAAAGTGAAGACACCATGGGGGTTGCCCTCGGACGACATCACACTTGCGACATACGAAGAAGGTGGCAAATCGATCTCGCTCGCGTTTCTCCCGCGCCATGGCAAAGGGCATTTTATACCGCCGACAAAGGTACCCGCG
>Ga0154020_10007156_pt1 | contig 13049 bp, 22 predicted proteins | sample Klosneuvirus_201_FD_109709 | JGI IMG/M metagenome (GOLD analysis project Ga0154020, IMG submission 109709) | Active sludge microbial communities from wastewater, Klosterneuburg, Austria - Klosneuvirus_20160825_MG | ecosystem: Engineered > WWTP > Aerobic digester > Activated sludge | place... | reverse complement strand
CTCCTCCCTCCCTCCCTCCCTCCCTCTCTCCCTCCCTCCCTCGCTCCTTCTTTCCCTCCCTCCCTCCGTCCCTCCCTCCCTCCCTTCTCTGCTTTCTCATCCTCTCCTCTCTCATCTCTCTCATCTGTACAGGTCGATCTCTCGCCTGGCCAGAAGCAGCGCATGGCCTTTGCTCGTCTCTTTTACCATCGCCCCAAGTACGCCGTCCTCGACGACTGCACCAACGGTGTCGCCCCCGATATTGAGGTACCCTCCTCCCTTCACCTCCTTCTCCTCCTTTTCACCCCTTCTGGAATCGCTGATGAGTTCATCTAGCTGGACCTGTACCAGCGACTCAAAGACCTCGGCATCACTGTGTTCTCCATTTCTCATAAGAACGAACTCAAGAAGCTCCACGACTTTGAACTCCATTACAACGCTGACAACACTTACAGCTGGACGAAGATCGAGGCTTAGATAAGGAATGTTAAAAGAAAAGAAACGATAGGAGATGAAGTGAAAGGGAAGCTTGATGATAAGGGCGCTTCCGCTGGGACATTTGATTGTATGTTACATTAAATCTTGGGAGGAGGAAGAAGAGTGGACCATCGTGTCACCATCTGGGCAAAGGGAGAGAGAAGATGGTAAAGATGTCTATTCAGGCGCTCAATTTGAATTGAAAACCTTGCAATCGAAGAAGAGAACAGAAAGAAGATGAGCTGAGAGGAGGAAATCGGTCCAGTGAGAGGGAGCGAGATGCTTTATCAATTTCCTCGAAGTGGTGCCCTCCATCACAACGGTTACTCGTCTTGGAAGCGCTTCGGATTCCACTTATGGTCGGGGAGGGGCATGAGCTCTTGTAAGAGCTTGGCAATGTCGCCGCCATAGAGCTCTAGGAGGGCACCGCCATTGAAGTCCTCGAAATCCTGCGGGCGCACTCCGTACCACTCCGAGGGCTCCATATACCCCATCTGAACTCCGAGCCACCGCACATATCTCCGACGCGTCTCCATATCGTCCCACGAGAAACCCTAAAAGATGGAAGGGCAACTGAGAAGGAGAAGCATGCCGAGAGGGTCGGAGGTACTGGGGGCGGTTCGTCGAACATCCAGGGGGCCCATTCCTCATCGGGCCACATAAGAGGCAAGACATTGACTAGATGACCCCTAAGACTCAGTGGTCAGGCAGACATACAGTGGTCGAATCTCCCTCCTCTTCGAGAGGCGCACCGGACTTCCAAGAGAAGCTTTCCGCCCCCTTCTTCGAGGAGCTGTCGAGAGACGCGATACCAATCGTCTGGCCGAACGATCCCTAATTAGGCCACCCATGAGTCGCCATACCACATACTCGATCATAAAGAGAGAGGAGGAGAAGGAGGAGGAGGAGGAGGAGGAGGAGAGGAGGAGGAGAGTACAATTGCGAGTGGAGAAGGCTTTGAGGAAGAGTTGAACGTTTTCGTCGCGCTCCCAGAACTCGCGGGGCTGCTTGGCAAAGTGTGCCTCCGTCAACGCCGACGGCTCCTACAAGAACACACTCAAAGGAAATACATTACATATGGAATGAGAAGGAGGGAGGAGGGAGGCGTACGGGAGTGGAGGAGGTCTTCTTCCTCCCTCTCGTCGAGCTCGGCGACGCTTTGGTCGAGCTCGAGGCACACCGAACGCTCGTCGCCCCCGCCCTCCATCCATTCGCCGATTTGCCATCGAAAGAAATACTACGATTTAATATATTCTTATTATTATGCGTAGTGATTCGGCGAGTGAGGGACGAGGACGACGCGAAGGAGGCGAGGCGTCGTGTGAGCTGTGCAGTGGTTCTCATCTGATATGTGTCGGTCGTAATTCGGTGATAAATTTCACCTTCAACCCCAAGAGAATGATATTACGACAATACAGACAAGTAGATGAATGCCCACCTCACCGAGGGAGAGGGAGGGAGAAGACAATAGGTGATGAACTCAGCGGGAAGGTGGGGAGTTAGAGGACAAGTGAACAGGCAGAGTCACGTGGGGGAGGAAGAAGGGGACAGAAGAGGGGAGAAGAAGAGGAGGAGGAGGAGGAGGAGGAGGGAGGGAGGGGGGGAGGAGGAAAAGGAGGAGGAAGATCTCGAATGGCGATAGGATCCGTGAAAGCAAACATTTACAGAGAGCGACTATCGATTGTCTGCCACCTTCAGCCCGCATTCCCTTTCCCTTTCCCTTCTTCTCCTTCCCTCCTCCTCTTCCTTTTCCTTCTTCACCACATCCTCTTCCTCTCCTTTTCCTTATATTTCCATGGCGGAGAGGGGAAAGCGATCTACTTGATCTTGACGCGAAGGTTGCCTTGCTTGTCGACGTCGCTGAATTCCTCCTGACCGACCTTGGCGATCACGTAGGCGTAGACGGCGCCAATGAAACCAAAGAGGCCCAAGAACATGGCGACATTGCGACGCGATCTCTGTTTCACAAAGCGCGCACCACGAGGCACCGAAGAGGAGGAGGAGGTGGAGGTGGAGGAGGAGGTGGAGGAGGCGGCGGTCGAAAGGAGACGGCGCCAGAAGGTCGAGGAGACGGCCAAGCGGCGACTCACTAGGCTGTTCATCGAGGCTCACCTGCCATACACAAAATCAAAAAGATAATAATTATATAATATAAATTTAAATATATACCGCGGGAAAAGAGGAGGCCGAGGAGGTGGAAAGACAGAGGACTAGGACGAGGCAGGCAGGTTGGCTCCTCGGCCAAATGTCGAAATGAAATGTGAAATATGAAATCATAACATATGAGAAATAAATGATACGAACACAAAGAATGGGATCGATCTAAAATGGGGACCAGTGATTCGAAGAGGACGCTCAGCACAATGAATGTCGGGTGCGGCCGTGCGGGGGTGCAATTGACTGTTAAAGACTGTTTCGACGGGACACATTTGGTTTCTCATTATTGGGAGTCGATGTTGTGTGGATCGCGATGCCATCGATTGATGCAGGTAGTTCACGCCAAGGTCACCAACAACAGGGGCAACTCACTCATGCACGCACGCCGGCATTAACAAGATTCGTACAGAAGGGAGTGTGACGCGCGCATATTGACTTCAATATATCAGAGCATTAGACCATATATTAAGATTGCCGATCGCATGCTAGCACCGTGTAGAACACAGCATGAAATAACAGGGTAAATTGCGTAGTGAGTAGGAGCTATGATGCCTTCAAAATCGGCTTGGCATCGATGGCCTCCATCCACTCATCGAAGTCGTCAAGAACACGACCTGATGTCCCTGATGTCCTCGCGTTAGGACTGTAGTGTTATCCGTCTAACAACGTCGGAGTCCACAGCTCGCTCCACGTAGGCAAGATTGGAGTGTGCAGCGCTCCAGTGCAAACCGCTCGAGCTCAAGAGGCGGCATCACCAGTGAGCCGAACGCGCTTGGTACGGATGGCGAAGAGGGGGAGCGTCGGGTAGCGGCGACGCAGCAAAGCGAAGAGGTGGCGCTTGGTGAGGGAGGCCAAGTCGAGGGCGGCCACCTCTTGTCGCGTCACTCGCCGCCACTCCTCGGGAGACTTGAGACCCAGGGCGCTCTCGATGGCTGTTACCTGCGCCACCTCCGCCTCGCTCAGAGCCTCCTCCACTGGCTTCACTTTATCCTCATGTCGTCGCTTGTCTCGTGGGCGGAGCTGAGGAAAGCGCCATGCCTGCCATGCGTAGTCATCATAGACAGCGGCGAGCAGTGCAGGCATAGAGTTGCCATAGCGAGCGAGGAGTCCGCGGCCACCATGCGCGAGCAGAGTCTTCGCCATCACAGTGTACCAGGGCTCTCGGGCGCCCTCACTCATCCCAAGCGCAGCGGCGACACCGTCGAGGAAAGAGCGCTGATGTTCACGACTCTCCCAGTAGCGCTGAGGGGCTTTGCGGAAGCGCAGTGGCTGCCAGGGATAGTCGGGGTAGAGGGCTGCCAGCAGTCTTGATAGCGAGCTGCCGTGCTGCGCGAGCAATGCGGCGCCTCCTGCGGCTACCAAGTGGGCAGAGGTTACAGAATACCACGAGGAGCGGTCGCTCGTCACTCCCAGACGCGGTGCGAGCGTCTCGAGGGCAGCGCGCTGTCGATCGAGGGAGTGCCATAGTCGCGCAGGCGCGTGTTTGAAGCGATCAGGCTGCCAAGCGTGCTCGGGATAGACGGCAGCGAGGAGGCGCGACATGGAGTTACCGTAGAGTGAGAGCAATCGACCGCCACCACGCTCACGAATCTCCTTGGCGCTGACAGTGTACCAGCGCTCCCACTCCCTGTCAGGGCCACGGCAGCCGAGTGCCTCGCCCACAGTCGCTAGGAAGCTTCGTTGGTTCTCGTGCTGTGTCCAGTAGCGCTGAGGCGTCCTGTCGAAGCGCTGCGGGTCCCATGCGTGTTCGGGGTAAACAGCGGTGAGGAGGGCGTGTAGCGATCCGCCATAGTAGGAGAGGAGACGACGACCTCCGACCTCAGCGAGACGTGTACCCGAGACATGGTACCAGGCTGTCCAGTCGCCCTCCGACACTCCGAGGAGAGGTGCGAGCTCGTTGAGGATGACCCGCTGGTCGACGAGCGACTGCTTCGCATGTCGCGGCGCCTTGGCGAACTTGAGCGGCATCCAGCGGTACTCTGGAAACACAGTGGCGAGGAGGAGGGCGAGAGAGTTGCGATGGGCAGCGAGGAGCGATCGACCACCAGCAGCGATGAACTGACGGTGACTCACACGATACCACTGCTCGAGCGCACTCGGCGACACGCCGAGATGCACGCCGATCGCTTCCACTGCTGCCCGCTGCGACGCCCGCACACGCTCATTCACAATCTGAGGCAATGGAGATGAAGGGGAAACGATAAGAGCAACAGAATAGAATCGAGGGAGAGTACAGGTGTGTTGGCAGAGGTCGAGGTGGAGGTCGAGGACTTGGAAGAGGTGGAGCGGGAGGTGGAGGTGGAGGTGGAGGGGGAAGGCGAGGGTGGAACAGCGGTCGACACGAGCGCACGCCGCTGCAGCGTGGACACGAGCGCACGCCGCTGCAGCGTGGACACGAGCGCACGCATCGATGAGAGTATTATGTAACGATCGGCTCACTCAATCTGATCACACTCCAATAGTTAGGAGGACGCTGGCTTCGGGTGAGCGAATGACGACTAGCTAGAAAGCCTAGAAGGACCTACTGCGGTACTGCCACTCCCCTCTGTCTCAGCGAGAGCGTGAAAAGGAGCGTCGAGCATGGCGTCGCAGGTGGAGGAGTTCACGATCGTGCCAGCCAAGGAGAGCGAGGTGGCTCTCGTGCTGGCCTTCATCAAGGAGTTGGCCGACTACGAGCGCCTCTCCCACCTCGTCACCGCCACCGAGCTCGGCCTCAAGGACGCGCTCTTTGGACCGCGCCCCTCTGCCGAGGTACTGCTGTCCACTCCTTCTCCACCTTGCCGATATCCACTATCAAATCTTTGAATAATATTGAGGATTGATTTCATCGGTGTGGCGTAGTATCGGTCCAAGCGTGGCTGATCGCTGTCGAGGTAGTCGAGCTCCTTCCTCTTCCTCCTCTACCACCACCACCCGTCTCTCCCTCCCTCCCTCATTCTTCTCACCGTTTCTGTCTGCACGATTAGGTCGTCTTTGCTTGCGAGAAGGGTGTTCCGGTGGGATTTGCCTTGTTCTTCCACAACTTCTCGACGTTCTTGGGTAAGAAGGGTCTGTATCTCGAGGACCTGTACATCCGTGAGGCCTATCGTCGCAAGGGCTATGGGCGGCGAGTGTTGCGGTACCTCGCGCGGCTGGCGGTTGAGCGCGACTGTGGCCGCTTCGAGTGGACTGCCCTCGACTGGAACACGCCTGCCATCAACTTCTACCTCGCCCTCGGCGCCGTTTGCATGGCCGACTGGAAGATCTTCCGCCTCACTGGCGAACCCATGCTCAAGCTGGCCCAAGAGAAGGACGACGCCCACTGAGCGAGAAAGGGAGAGGGAGAGGGAGAGGAACACGATGGCGTGTATTCACATCAACACTCTGACAAGCGCACATCACATCACATCACATCACAATCAATCCTCATCGTGCGGCACCTGCGGCGGCACGGCTAAACAAGACTGCCAATAGGGAGCAACACGACACTAGAACGAGGGGATTGGAGAGGGAAAGAGAGAGGAAGGGGGACTGACCCAGCTGCCGCTACATGCAGCGAGCGAGGGGAGCCGCGCAGTGATGATTAGTGGCGCTTACCGCGCACGATGCGGCGACCAGACATATGCGACTGATCCGTGCCAAAGTGGAACTCGCCACCGCCAACGTCGCCGCCACCAACAGAAACATTCGAGCCCATGCTGAATCCATCGCCGCGTCCGTTGTTGCTGCCGCCCATAGTACCAAAGTTACTCGAGGCATTGCCATTATTAGGAGAATTGCCAAAACCGCCAAAAGATGGGGTGCTAGTGGGAGCAGATGCTCCGCTATTGGCACCAAAGTTGAAGGAGGAGTTCGCGTTGAAGTTGAATCCACCACCACTGGATGTCGAGCCACTGTCCGCATTGAAGCTCGGTGTCTGCGAAGGAGGAAAGCCAAACGAAGGAGTCGGGGCAGGCGCAGACGTGGCACCAAAGGAAAAGCCCGCGCCGCTCGAGCTTGTGCTGGATCCGCCGCCAGAGGAGAAACCGCCACCAAACGAGCCCCCGCTTCCACCACCAAAGGAAGTCGTGCTCGCAGACCCAAAAGAGCCGCCAGAAGAGAAGGAACTCGAGGCGCCCATGTTGAAGCCACCAGGACTGGCGGGAGCATCGCCCATACCCTGGTCAGATGATCCACCAAAGGCAGCCTCCTTGCTCACCACCTTGAGCTGATCGCTGTTGTTAAAGCTCTTGAAGTCCATATTGTTGAAGGCAGTGGGAGTAGGGGCAGCGAAGCCTCCCGAGAGCGGCGTAGAAACAGTCTGTGAGATAGTTTGCGCCGTCTTTCCAAAAGCAAACACAGCGGGCGCCGCGGGGGCCGAGGAAATGGGAGTGCCGGTGAGCGGGTTGATGTCCAAAGCAGGAGCAGATGTTGCACCACCGAAGGAAAATGCAGTGGAGGGGGACGACTGCGCCGCGGAGGATGCAGTGAATGCAGGGAGAGAGGGAATCGCGCTTGATGTGCCAGGGAAGCTGAAGGAGGTCGAGGAGGAAGTCGCGGAGGACGGCTGAGAAATGTTGAAGGAGAACTCGGCAGGCTTTTGGGCTGATTTTTCAGAGGGTTTCTCAGCAGGTTTCTCAACCGGTTTCTCAGCAGGTTTCTCGGGGGCGAGGTTAAAAGAAAAACTCGTAACGATGGCCTCTTTCTTGCTCTCTACAGGCTTCTCGACCTTCTTCTCAGCTTCGGGTTTCTTTTCAGGCTCGGGCTTTTTCTCTTCGGGCTTCGGAGTGAGGAAAGTGAAGCCAATAGCAGGAGCTTCAGACGCTGGGGAGGAAGCGAACGAAAAGCTAGGGCCAGTCGAGCCGGTCGAGCCGGCAGCGACAAAACCTGTGTCTCCGCCCGTGTTGAGATTGAAGGTGAACGTGGAGCCACTGGGTTTCGGCTCGGAAGATTGCTGGGGCTTCTCTTCGGACTGTTCGTTCTCCTCGGAGCTCGACTCGAGATCACTCGAGTGGATATCGCTGCTCTCATCCTCCTTCTTGGGCTTTGGAGTAAATGTCATAGGAGGGACGGTAGGATCGCCAAAGGTGAGCGGAAGTGCCACCGTAGTCAAATTCATATTCACCGCAACCGGGGCCGTGAACGCAGCAGTTGCAAACTGCGTCTTGTCGCCCGAGTCAATCTCGGGCAAGTAGGCGTTGTTGACGGTGGTCGTGGCGAATTGGAAACCAGTAGATTTCTCCGAGATTTGAGTGTAATCAGGAGTTTTGGGCTCATCACTATCACTATCCTCGCTAGAGTCCTCGCTAGAGTAGAGGACAATTGGAGCAGCCGCAGGCTTAGGCGCCGCAGGCGCAGTCGCAGGAGCAGGGGCGGGCGCAGGGACGACGGCAGGGCGAGAAGGCATAAGGGGAACCGTTTGTTTGGGCGAAGGGGCAGCAGCGGGAGCAGAAGTGAAAGCAACCGGAGCAGCCACGGGTTTCGCAGAAGGGGTAGACGGGGCTGGGAACATACTATTGATCAAGTCCGCGGTCTTGGTCGACTGCTTCGGCGCCTCGGACTTCTCCGGAACTGGGGTGGAGATGGCAGCGAATGGAATGCGCGGGGACTCCGCAGTCTCCTTGCCCGATTCAGCAGAGCTCGAAGCGGGAGCCTTCTTGGGGAGAGACTCCACAGGCTTTGGCGCAACGACGGAGACAGCAGGCTTCGGGGGCGCTTGGAACTTCGGGGCAGGCGAAGCATGAGTAGTCTTCTGCTTCTTACCAGCCGGCTTCTCCTCAGAACTGCTCTCGTCGTCACTGGAGACTGAGATGGCGGAGGAGGACTCCTCCTTCGACTCCTCCATCTCGTCTTCATCAGGAATAACAGGAGCTTTGCGCCTTGATTTTACAGACTTTGTAATCTCGGGCGAGCGCTGGCGCTTTTTCGTCCTCGAAGCAGCATCCTATGAATACATAAGAATGAGAGAAGATTTCAACGAACAAATGAATCGTGTGATCAACGCGTGCCTGAGCAAAAGGATAGACGGGCCTGACACCAGTCTTGGAAATGCTCTTCATGACATGCGTCGAGGTTACGGACATGGCAATTTGATCATCGCGGCCCACGCGGCTGTATGGGGTAGGCGGCGCCACAGAGTAAGGGGTTTGGCCAGGCGCGACCAAACGGGGTCGCTTGCTCACAGGAACGGTCGGAATAGCGTAGCCGTCCTCATCAACGTAGCCCTCGCCATCAACGTCGTCGTCGCGTCGACGCTTTAAGACAGGGCGCTCGTACGAGTAGGGCGTGGTGGCCATTCTCTCCTCAGGAAAACGAGGTCTGTATCGCCGTTGAGTGACTGACAAATTCGACATAAGAGAGCGAAGCAAATGCCACAAAGCGCATCACTCACGTACCTGGAGGCTGAGGAGTGAAATAAGACGTCCAGTCGCCGCCATCGCGATACTGCGACCAGCTAGGCGTCTGAACAGCACGCCTCGCTGGCGAGCTCTTGTCCATGACCGGAACGAGCTTGCGGGGATCGTAGTTCGGCTGAAGCTTCTTCTGAGTCGGAACCACAACAGCGTCCTGAGTTTGAGGGGGCACCCACGTGGCGGGGAAGAGCGGCACAGCAGGCGCCTGAATGGTGGTCGAAGGGGAGGATGCCTGGCGCTGCTTGAAATCGAGGAATGCTTGATACTCGTCCGCGGGAATAGGCACGTAGCCAGTAGCAGAAGCTGAATTTTGCTGTTCATTTTGTGCGACTACAAAAATAGAGATTTCGTTCAAGAGGCCATGCAGCAGGGAGGGCCAGAGAAGGCCGAAGTGCGGCGCACGATCCGAGAAGAGGTCATTCGTGACTCGGCCTTGCTGGTCGTCCTCATTCTCCGGCACGCGCTTGCTCTCGTCACCAACAAAAAATTTTGTCACGTATTGTTTAATTGTGCCGAAAAAGCCACCGGTGCCCTGAAAGAAGAGGACGAGTGATGAACGAGACGCGGGGACGAGGTAAATCCGAGGCACAAGCGCGGCCACAAACAGAGGCAGGCTTCGCCTCAAACACCAAAAACTTTTAAAATATCAATAATCATAATAATAATTACAGATTCTGGGCGGGCGTAAGGGTGATCGCGGCTGCGAAATGACCGTTGATGGCGGATCACCCCAGCGCGAATATTTCCGTCGAGGAACTGCGACATGTCAAGGGGCCTCTGCAACAGCGATATGCTCACTAAGCTAGCAAGAGAAGACAGTGGCTGACTCAAGGGCGTCATGAGGCCTAGACTCAAGGGCACCGTGTGGAGAGACGACCCAGGCAGAGAGCACGCGCTCGAAACTGATCCGACGAGTCCACGGCCGCGGCCGCAGCTTCGTCTTTTCACCAGCGCAGGCAGCGCTGCTTTGCGGGCATTGAATTGCGGCAGTCGTCAATTCCTTATTATCTGCAATCTGCTGCTATTATATCACAGTTTCCCCCCAATGTTGAATTCGTTGGAGGGTGTGTCGCGCGGAGGTCAAGTTGGTCAAGCATCGGCTTCTCCTGCTCGACCGTCCATTCTCGTGCGAGTCTCTCGGCCTTTAATTTCGCCTCTGACCCTTCGCCAATTCGCCAAATCTATAAATAATGGTTAAATAATATCTGGATCGAAGTGGAATCCAATTTTCTTGTGCTGCCGGCGCGAAATTGGCCTTTAGTTGAACGCTCGAGCTCATGACAACAATGTTGCAGGTGGTTGGCCCGCCATCGAGGATGCGCCAGCATGTAGAAGCGTTGTTTAAGGGTCCTTCTTCTCCGTATCAAATGTGCGCGTCATCTCACGAATCTCTTTCTGCCTTGCTCGCCCTGATCTCCGTCATGAGCTTAGGCACACCTCTGAGCTTCCGTTGCCGCCCTCGTCGGATAGGTAATGAACTTGCTTGTTTCGCCAAGATGGAATGGAAAAATGGTAAAAGAGTGCGTTTGCTATGATTAGGGCGAAGATAGATTTTGCCATGTTTTTGGTGGACATGCAAAACGGCGCCTCATTGGTACCCGCCTCCTGAAACTCTGCGTCGATACTGCGCTCCTATGTCTATCTAGGAGCACTTGGGAAGCTGCCTCGAGAAGGTTGACATGACGATGCTCTCGGGTCGTCTCGTCGTGGTCGTATTTAATCGTACTCTCCTATTTTGCTCTCCTCATCTCGCTGCCTGTCCCGACTGTCCTCGCAGACGAGAACGCGTCGCGCATCGCCCATCCTCTGGGCGCGTTGCAGAGCCTCGCTCGCACCTACGCCCTCACCCTCGTCTACACTCTTCTCTCGCACCTCTCTGCACCTCTGACCGATCCGGTGGACTCCGCTGAAGCCAGCAACTTGCGCGCTCGCCTCATCAATCTCGTGACTGCCGGCACTGCAGCCGCCTCTTCTCGCAGGGCGCCCTCGGCACTCGTTTTCGATGCCCTAATGAGCGACGCCTTCGATGTGTGAACTACAAATAATTTTCATTTTGACATGGAACAAGCTACAAGGGCCTCACAATGGGCCGGAGGTTCGATGGATCGATCATTGGGCACAATGGCCGCGACACTCGTCGCTGCCTTCTTCGCACCGACTTGGAATGGAACCCACCGCAGTGAATAAAGTTACAAATCTCTCTGCAATGGAGTCATGAGGTGACCTCCATGGTGTCGTCGTCATCAACATCGTCGTCTTTGCTGTGCTTTTCGTCCTTTAACGCGTCGCGCTTCGCTGTGCGCTTCATCTTGACCTTCGGTGTCTTGGGCTTGACGGGTCCGCTCTTCTTCGATGGCTTGGCACTCGAGGTTGGGGCCTCGCTCGCCCCAGAGACCGCGGTGGAGGAGGTGGAGGCAGAGGAGGAAGACGAGGATGCTGCCTGAGCGGAGGCGAGGCGCATCTTCTCAAAGCGTGCGCGGAGTTTGGCGCTCTCATCCTCGACCTCTTGAATGGAGGGTCCTCTGATCACCGCGTGTGTCAGATACTCCTCCCAGCCAAGACGCGCCTTGGGATCACGCACGAGCAGACCCCGCAGCAGCGCCATGAGCCGCTCTTCCACAAGCCGCGTTACGGGGTACACGGGATCACTGCGGTTGACTTGATTGCCTACATTTTACAGCGATCAACGCATGATGCAACAGAGACAAGAAGGCGAATGGACGCACGAAGGTCGTTAATTGTGACGGCCTTATAGGGGTACTCGGCGTAGAGGAATCGGAAGAGCATGACGCCGAGCGACCAGAGGTCGGCCTTTTCCGTGTAGCTCTGGCCGTTGATCACCTCTGGTGCCATGTAGTTGGGTGAGCCCACGGTGGTCGTCATGAGCAGCTCATGGTTCGTCAAGATCTTAGAGAAGGTGAAGTCGCAGAGCTTCAGTGAGATGGGCGCGTCGCCGCTCTTGTTACCGAAGACGAGTACGTTCTGCGGCTTGAGGTCGCGGTGCACGACGCTCTGTGCATGTAAGAAGCCGAGGCTCTTGGAGAGCTCGCGCATGATGTGTTCGACATCGAGCAGCGTGAGGACATGCTTCTTGACCACGGTGAAGTACACCTCGAGGTCATAGAGAGGACAGCGCTCCATCATGAGGTAGAGGAGGCCAGGCGAGACATACTCGGCCCCATAGCAGCGCACAATGTTGGGATGCTGCATGGCGATGCTCAGGCGCACCTCTGCCATCAGTCGCTCTTGCTGCTTTGCGCTCTGCTCCGCGTAGTTCACCTTCTTCACGGCGATGAGCTCGCCGCTCTCAAGGTGCATGCCGAGGTAGACGACGCCCGAGGTGCCGCGGCCAAGCTCGAGGCCAAGCACGAGACAGCGTGACGAGGGCGCGTAGACACTTAAGATGAAGTCCCGCAGCGGATACACCTCCACGAATGCCTGGAACTCACGGCACCGCGTCAACTCCACTAACGCTGCGACGCCATCCTGCAGGAGGAGGTGTGAGAGAGCAGCGTGGCATGCATGATGCATGACATCGCGCATACCGGCCGCCAGTGCAGGAAGAGGCGCTTGAAGAGGTGAGGGAATATGTTGACGATGCTCTGCTCAGAGCGCAGGCGGAGAGCGGCGAGGGCGGTGCGGAGGGCAGCGAGCGCATGCATGACATGGAGTCCCATCGCCTGCACCACGCCTACAACGCCACCCCATGAGCCGAGGATGCGCCGACTAAACCACTGGTGACACGGGCTGTGCAGGACGAGACAGCGAGACAGCAATAACGCCAACAAGAGAGCGTACGAGGATCAAGGAGAGCAGGCGGCGTGTCAGAGAGGCCAAGCTGAGAGCGAGTGCGAGCGCGATGAGCGTCGACATAGGCACACGTCAGCGGCGACAAGAGCTTCAACAGCTGACGAGCGAGAGCCTCGTCGCCCTCGTCGCCACTGCCTCGCACCAACGCCGTGATTCTATATCCATCTCCAATATTAGCATCGCGTGATTAGTGGCGGAGGGAGTGACGGGAGATAGGCTGCGGTGCGAGGGGCACTTCACAGGCCAGCCGACACG
>Ga0154020_10007154_pt1 | contig 13050 bp, 10 predicted proteins | sample Klosneuvirus_201_FD_109709 | JGI IMG/M metagenome (GOLD analysis project Ga0154020, IMG submission 109709) | Active sludge microbial communities from wastewater, Klosterneuburg, Austria - Klosneuvirus_20160825_MG | ecosystem: Engineered > WWTP > Aerobic digester > Activated sludge | place... | reverse complement strand
TCGGCTTCGGCCTCGGCGAGCGGCTCCGCGAGCGCACCCCCGGTCAACTCGATGAACCTGCCCACGGTGGTCCCCAAGCTGCCGACCCCCGTGCAGATCGTCGCTCCGCCCAAGCCCGTCAACAAGTGAGCACGGGCGAGCCGCCGCGATCTTCGAGGAGTCGCTCCGTGACCGACCCGCGCGCGGCCCAGGCACTCGAGTACATCAAGGAGCAGATCCGCGACCTCGAGGCGCGCCTCGCCGAGCTGCGCGGCGCCGCCAACGGCATCGCGCGCGCGGCGGGGTTGCCGCCCGTGTACGGCGTCTCGCCCACCACGACGCCGCCCGGTCTGCCCGCGGTGACCATCCCGCTCGCGCAGCTGAAGCAGGTCACGCCGGGGCAGTTCGCGCAGTACGACACGCTCGCCGAGGCCGCGCGCGCGTTCTTCGAGTGGCGCGGGCGCGCGCTCGGGTTCTGCTCGCTGACCGAGATCCACGACTGCCTGGTCGACGGCGGCGCGCCGTTCCGCCGCAAGGGCGAGGCCGCGCGCGACGAGCTCCGGATCGCGCTCGGGCAGGACCGCGAGATCGCGCGGCTGCGCAACGACTACTACGGGCTCGCGCGCTGGCAGAAGAAGGAGCGCACGTCTCCGCCCAGCGAGGGGTAGCCGGCGCACTGACGAGCCAGCGAGAGGAGGCGGGACGCGCGTGGTACGCTCACTGCGATGTCTCTCCCTGCCGCACCGCTCGGGGCCGGTCCGGACGAGTTCCTCGCGTGGGAGCGCGAGCAGACCGAGCGGCACGTGTACTTCCGCGGCGAGGTGTTCGCCATGTCGGGAGGAACGCCCCGCCACAGCGCGCTCTCGGCGACGATCCTGTCTCTCCTCCGGCTGCCGAAGGGCCCCTGTCACGTCCACACGTCCGACCTCCGGCTGGGTGTCGCGAACGACCACTTCGTCTACGCCGACGCGGTGATGGTCTGTGGCCCCGTCGAGCTGCGACCGGGCACGACCGATGTCCTCACCAACCCCTCGGTGATCGTCGAGGTCCTCTCGAAGTCGACCGAGGCCTACGATCGTGGCGAGAAGCAGGCGGCCTACCTCGCGCTGCCGTCGCTCCGCCACTTCTTGCTCGTCTCCCAGCGCGAGCTCCGCGTCGAGGTGTACACGCGGGAGGCGGACGCGCGCTTCCGCTACGACATCCATCGCGCTGGAGCGCGCGTGCTGCTCACCGAGCCGACCGTGTCGTTCGCCGTCGACGAGCTGTACGACGGCATGTTCGCGCTCCCTGGCGACTGACGGTCTCGACATGAAATGGCAGGCGCCTGCCAACCGAGTGGCAGGCGCCTGCCATTTTTCAGGGAGCGCAGTGACCGGCGGCCGCCTCCATGGGCGGCCGCACCAGAAACACGGGGCTAGCGGCGGCGCTTCTTCGGCGCGGGCCTCGCGGCCTTCTTCTTCGGCGCCGGCTTCACCGCAGACACCTTGCCGTCGGGCTCGCCGGCCACCTTGGCCTCGAGCTTGGCGAGCCGCGCGCGGAGCTCCTGGGCCTCCTCGCGCACGCGCTCGAGGTCGTCCTTCACGCGCTTGACCTCGGCGTCGCGCCCCGCGGTGAGATCGCGCAGCGCCTCGCGCAGGCGACGCCGCAGCATCGGGGCGTCCTCGCGCTCGAGGCGGGCCGACAGCGCGGGCCGCGCCTTCACGTCGCCGAGCGACTCGAGCGAGGCGATCGCGCTCCGCCGCACGAACACGTCGACGTCGTCGAGACGCTCCTCGAGGAGCTCCCGCGTCTTGCGCGAGGTGTCGAGCCGCGAGAGCGCCGCGAGGCACGCGCGACGGCCGGGGCTCTCGTGCCCGTAGGTGGTGCGCGCCACGAGGTGGGGAATCGCGCGGTCGTCGCGCAGGGCCGCGAGGCCGTCGGCCGCGCCGGTCCGCACCACGTCGGCCCACGAGCGCCGATCGAGCAGCTCGAGCAGGAGGTCGAACGTGGAGGCCTGCCGCGTGGCGCCCAGCGACCGCGCGGCCTCCGAGGCCACGAGGTAGCTCTCGTCGGCGAGCGCGAGGGGACGCAGCGCCTCGGCCGCGGCGGGCACCTTGAACCGACCGAGCGCGTGGGCGACCGCCCGACGCACGCGCGCCGCCGCCGTGGAGCCCGCGGGCCCCGAGACCTTGGACTGCGCGATCAGCGCCGCGAGCGCCGCCTCGCCGCGGATGGCGCCGAGCGCCTCGGCGGCCTCGACGCGCACGCCCCAGAACTCCTTGGTGTCGGCCAGCGTGGCGGCGAGCGCGGCCACCGTCTTCGGCTCGTCGCGCTTGGCGAGCGCCTTGGCCGCGCGCCAGCGCACGCGCGGACGCGACCCGCCGGTGAGCTGATCGCGCAGCAGATCGCCAGGCGCCTCGACCTCCACGGTGGCCAGCAGATCGCCGTCCGGGTCGACCGCGAGGTGCTTCGGGCGCGCGCCGACGAACAGGAACGTGTCGCGCGCGCTCGTGAGCTGCACGGTCTCGCGACGCACCTTGCCGTCGGCGTCGCGGAGCTCGAGGACCAGCGGGCCCTCGTAGAGCTTGGTGAGCTCGTCGACCTTCTGCGACTGGCGCACGGTCACCGTCGTGCCCTCGCCGGGCTCGTGCTCGATCTTCACGTGCAGCTCGGGGTGGCCGCCACCGTGCACGTAGGCGTCGAACTGGCGGTCGAGCGACCGACCGCTCGCGTGCTCGAGGGCGCGCTGGAAGTCGCGGGTCTCGACGTTGCCGAGCGCGTGCTTCTTCAGGTAGCTCTGCACGCCGTCCCAGAACGCGGCGTCCCCCACCGCGCGACGCAGCGCGTGCAGCACGAGCGCGCCCTTCTGGTAGAGGTGCCGGTCGAACAGCTCGATCGGGTACTCGTAGTCGCGGCACACGATCGGGCGGCGGTAGCGGCCGTCCTCGGCGAGGTAGATGTCGAGCTCGCCCTCGATCGCGTAGTCGTACTCGTCGCGGCCGCTGCCCTGCGGGTCGCTGCCCTCGTCCTTCCAGACGAGCTCCATGTAGGTGGCCCAGCCCTCGTTGAGCCAGCCCTCGCTCCAGTCGCGGCAGGTGACGTAGTCGCCGAACCACTGGTGGGCGAGCTCGTGCGCGACGAGGCCGTCCATGTCGACGTCGATGGCGGCGCGCGCGTCGAGCAGGATGTGCTCGTACATGGTGGTGGCCGAGGTGTTCTCCATGCCGCCGAAGATGAAGTCGTGCACCACGATCTGGGCGTATTTCGGCCACGGATAGCGCACGCCGGTCTTCTTCTCGAAGAGCGCGATCATCTGCGGGGTGCGCGCGAAGGTGCGGCGCCCGTCCTCGACGCGGTCCTTGGGCACGAGGTACGTGACCGGGAGCTCGCTCTCGGCGGTGATCTCGGCGAACTCGCCGGCCGCCAGCGTGACCAGGTAGCTCGAGTGCGGCTGCTCCTGCTTCCAGTGGAAGACGCTGCCGCCCTCGACGTCGCGGCGCGAGGCGAGCACGCCGTTGCCGAGCGCGTACCAGCCCTGCGGCACGCGCACCGTGAGCTCGGTGGTCTGCTTGACGTGGGGCTTGTCGTGGCAGGGGAACCAGTGGCGCGCGTCCTCGTCCTGGCACTGCGACCACACCTGGCGGGGGCGGTCCTGCACGTGGTCGTCGGGCGCGAGGAAGTAGAGGCCGCGCTTGGGGGTCGCCTGGTAGGCGACGCTGATCTCGAAGACCTGCTGGTCCGTGGGGACCTCGACCACCAGCACCTCGTCGTCGTAGGCGTAGTCGGCGCGCCGACCGCCCAGGGTGACCGCGCGCAGCTCGAAGCCGACCGCGTCGAGCCGGACGCTCGTGGCCCGCGCGTCGACGCGACGCAGGTGGAGGATCGCGGTGCCCTCGATCGACTTGTTCGGCACGTCGAGCGCGAGGTCGATGGCGATGTGCTCGATGGCGAACGGGCGGTCGCGCTCGTAGACGCGCTTGGTGCCGGGGAGGGGGAAGGGGCGCGCGCCGTGGCCCGGGGCATGGACCGCAGAGTGTTCGACGTGCTGATCGCGGCAGCGGCAGAGCCCGGCGGCGTGGCGGAGCGAGGCGGCTAGGGTCATCGGGGCGCTGATTGGACCTTGCCGAACCTTTGCGCGCAAGATGATAGAACTCGGGCCGGATGGACCGCTCCCCCCTCGACACCGCCATGGAGCGGTACGCGCGCGGCGAGGATCGCGCGTTCGAGGAGGTCTATCGGCTGCTCGCCCCGCGGCTGCACGCCTTCTGCTTCCGTTTGACGCGGCGCAGGAGCGAGGCCGACGACCTGTTCCAGGAGGCCTGCCTCAAGCTCCACCGGTCCCGGAGCACCTACACGCCGAACGCCGCGGTGCTCTACTGGGCCTTCGCCATCGCCCGGTCGGTCCACCTCGACCGTCTCCGCTACCGAAAGCGCCGGCCGGAAGGCGTCGCCGAAACCGAGGCCGACGTGCGGACGTACACCCAGACGGAGGGGCCAATCGCGGCCTCCCCGGAAGCCCAGGCCCGAGCGCGCCAAGTGATGACCCTCATCGACCAGACCCTCGCTGGGCTCCCCGAGAGCCAGCGGACGGCCTACGTGCTGATCCGGGAGGAGGGCACGAGCATCGCCGACGCGGCCGAGGTCCTGGGCGCCACCCCCACCGCCGTGAAGCTGCGCGCGCACCGCGCCTACGAGGCGATCCGCGAGGCCCTGCGCGCGGCCGGCCTGGCCCCGGAGGGCGTATCGTGAACGAGATCCCCTTCCCCGAGGCCCTGCGGGCCCAGGTGCTCGAGCGCCTCGGCAAGGACCCGCCTCCCCCGCCGCGCTCGGGTGCCCGGTTCGGGCCGCTCGCGGTGGCGCTCGGCCTCCAGCTCGCCTTCGGCCTCGGCTCGCTCCGCGGCAACTTCTGGCTCCTCGATCGGCGGGCGATCCTGGGGGTCTCGCTGTCGCTCGGGCTGCTCGCGTTCGCCACCCTCTCGGTGGTGCTCACCCCGGGCCGGCTCGGTCTCGGCGCGACGGTGGGCTGGCTGCGGCTCCTCGGCGTGCTCGCCGCCCCCCTCTACGCGCTGTGCACCCTGCTCTGGCCGCTCGGCACGTTCGACAAGGAGGTCGCCGCCTGGGGTTGCATGATCGGGTCGGGGGTCCTCGGCGTCACCGTGGTCGCCGGCCTCACCTTCGCGCTCCGCCGCGCCGTGCCCTCGGCGATCGTGGCGCGCGCGGCGCTGATCGGCGCCACCGGCGGCGCGTGGGCCGGCTTCGCGATGCACCTGCACTGCCCCGCGTGCGATCGCTCGCACATCCTGTTCGGCCACGTGGTGCCGATCGTGCTGCTCACGCTCGGCTCGGCGATCGTGCTCCCGCGCTGGCTGCGCCCCTGAACCCCGTCGGCGCGCCCGGGGTTGTCGGGCCGGCACGCCCCGTCTACTGACCGGCCGAGTGACTACGGCCATCGCCGTCGAGCATCTCGTCAAGCGCTACGGCGTCCACGCCGCGGTCAACGACGTCTCGTTCGAGGTGCAGCGCGGCGAAGTGGTGGGCTTCCTCGGCCCGAACGGCGCCGGCAAGTCGACCACCCTGCGCATCCTCGTCGGCTTCCTGGGCCCCACCAGCGGCAGCGCGCGGATCGAGGGCCACGACGTGCAGGCCGATCCGCACGCCGCGAAGGCCGCCCTCGGGTACATGCCCGAGGCGGTGCCGCTCTACGGCGAGATGCGCGTCGCCGAGTACCTGCGCTTCCGCGCCGAGCTCAAGGGCGTGGGCCGCGCCGCCCGCACCGCCGCGATCGGCCGTGCGCTCGAGCTCGCCCGCGTGGTCGACGTGAAGGACACCCTCATCGACCACCTCTCCAAGGGCTACCGCCAGCGCGTGGGGCTCGCCGACGCCCTCGTGAGCAACCCGCGCGTGCTCGTGCTCGACGAGCCCACCGCCGGCATGGACCCGAACCAGATCCGCGACGTCCGCGACCTCATCAAGTCGCTCGGCGGCGAGCAGACCGTGCTGCTGTCGACCCACATCCTCCCCGAGGTCGAGGCCTCGTGCGGGCGCGTGGTGGTGATCGACAAGGGCCGGCTCGTGGCCGAGGGCACGCCGTCCGAGCTCGGCGCCCTGCGTCGTCCTCCGCGCCTCGAGCTCGTGCTGCGCGGCGCCCCGGCCCGCGGGATCATCGCCGCCTCGCCGTTCGAGCTCGTCTCCGACCACGACGAGGGCGACGCGCGCCGCTTCGTGCTCGGCACCCCGAAGAAGGACGAGGACGCGGCCATCGAGGCCCTGGTGAGCGAGCTGGTCGGCGCGGGCGTCGGGGTGCGGTCGGTCGAGCGCGGCAAGGCCTCCCTCGAGGAGGTCTTCGCCTCGCTCACCCACGCGCACGAGCCCGAGCCGGCGGCCGAGCCCGAGGGCGGGGAGGCCGCATGAGGGGCTTCTGGCCGATCTTCAAGCGCGAGCTGTTCGCGTTCTTCGTCACGCCGCTCGCGTACGTGCTGATCCTCGCCTTCGTCTTCTGGCAGGGCCTGCACTTCTACCTGCTCGTGCGGTCGTTCGCGCAGGCCACCGAGGCCAGCATCGACCAGGGCCCGGTGCAGGCGTTCTTCGGCGGCGACGTCTTCTACTACCTGCCGCTCATCCTGATCTGCCCCGCGATCACCATGCGCCTGTTCGCCGAGGAGCGACGCGCCGGCACCATCGAGACCCTGCTCACCACGCCGGTCGGCACCGCGGGCGTGGTGCTCGCCAAGTTCTGCGCCGCGATGGTCGCCTACATCGCGATGTGGGCGCCGACGGTCCTCTACATCGTGGTGATGCGCAAGGCCGGCGACCTCGACTACCGGGTGGTCGCCACGAGCTACCTCGGCGTGTTCGGCATCGGCGCGCAGTACATCGCCATCGGCACCATGATGAGCGCCGTCGCCCGCTCGCAGCTCGTGGCGCTCATCCTCTCCACGGTGCTGATCCTCGGGTTCTTCCTGCTCGGGCTCGGCGAGTTCGTGCTCGACGAGGGCGCGACCCGCGAGCTCTGCGCCTACGTCTCGGTGTGGTCGCAGATGGGCGAGCTCTCCAAGGGCATCGTCGATCTGCGGCGCCTCACGCTCGACGCCACCCTGGTCGCCCTGCCGCTCTACACGACCACCCGCCTGGTCGACGCGTGGAGGTGGGGATGATCCCGCGCGAGCGTCGCCTCGCGGCGGCCGGCCTGTTCGCCGCGGCCCTCTGCGCGGTGTTCCTCAACGTGCTCGCGAACCGGCACTACCGGCGCTGGGACGCGACGCGCAACAAGCTCTACACGCTCTCCGAGCCCACGCTGTTCACGCTCGCCGCGCTCGACCGCGAGACCGACCCGGTGGAGCTGTTCGTGTTCATCGGCGGCGGCGACCCGCTGCTCGGCACGGTCAAGCAGATGCTCACCGGCTACCAGGCCAAGGCGCCGCGGCAGCTCGTCGTCCGCTACCTCGACCCCGACCGCGACCGCGCGGAGCTCCTGCGCCTGCAGGCCGAGCTCGACGTGCACGTGGGCAAGGCCGAGGGCGGCCGCATCCTCTCCGACGCGCAGATCGTCGCGCGCCACGGCAAGCGCGTCTGGTACGTGAAGACCGACGACATGATCGTCCTCGACGAGGGCGACGACGCCAAGGTCAAGCCCCGCGTCGAGGGCGCGATCACCGGCGCCATCCGCGCGGTGCTCTCCACCGACCGCCCGCGCGTCTGCTTCACGACGGGCCACCGCGAGGCCTCGATCGACGACCCGGGCAAGGACGGCCTCTCGACGCTGAAGAACACGCTCGCCAAGGACAACTACGCCCCCGAGTCGGTGGAGCTGCCCAAGAACGGCGCGCTGCTCAAGGGCTGCATGCTGGTCGCGGTGGTCGCGCCGCGCGAGCCGTTCACGGCGGTGGACTCGCAGGCGGTGGTCGACGCGGTGGTCTCGGGGTCTTCGCTCCTGCTCTCCGCGCCGCCCGAGATCGACCTCGAGAAGAAGGGCCTCGTGGCCCACGGCCTCGGCCCGATCGCCGCGCTCGGCGGCGTGCAGCTCGACGACGCGGTGAGCGTGGAGACGGAGCCCGCGCTGCGCGAGCCCTCGTCGCTGGGCCTCGTGTTCCGCGCCAAGGTCGGCGCGCACGCCACCACGGACGACCTCCGCAAGTTCGTCGAGTCGCGCGGCGGCGGCGAGGCCTACGTGCCCTTGATGTACGTGCGGCCCCTCCGGCGCACGAACGAGGGCGGCATCGCCTCCTCGGCGCTGCTCTTCTCGAGCGACAAGTCGTTCGCCCTGTTCGACATCGGCGCGTTCCTCACGAGCAAGCAGGAGCCCCAGAAGGGCGCCGGCGACCGGCAGGGGCCGCTGGATCTCGCGGCCGCCGCGGAGCGCCCGCGGCTCGCCGGCGGCGCGCGCGGGCCCCGGGTGGTGGTGGTCGGCAGCTCGACGCCGTTCCTCAACCTGGCCTACGCCGACCCGACGCCGGCGATGACGTTCAGCCGCACGCTCGGCCTCCTGTGGGTCTCGTGGCTGGGGGCGCGCGCGCCGATCCTCGACCTGCCGCCGAAGGCCTCGGTGCAGGTCGCCATGCACCTGACGGAGGCCGACATCTCCAGCATCGGCCGCTACGTGCTGGTGTTCATGCCGGCGGCCACGCTGCTGCTCGGCGGCGCGGTGTGGATGCGCCGACGGACCACCGAAGGCAAGCGCAAGCGCTGATAGTCTCTCCCTATCGTGCCGCTCGCGCCGTTCCCGTTCACGCTCCGTCAGCTGCAGTACGTCGTCGCCGTCGCCGACCAGCGGAGCTTCCGCGGCGCCGCCGAGACCTGCCGCGTCGCCCAGCCCTCCCTGTCCGCGCAGGTGGCCGAGGTGGAGTCGCAGATCGGCGTTCAGCTGTTCGAGCGCGGCCACGGCCCCGTGCGGCCCACCGAGGCCGGCGGCGCGTTCGTGGAGCACGCGCGCGCCGTGCTCCTCGGCGCGACCGCCCTCCGCGACGCCACCCAGACCCTGCGCGATCCGTTCCAGCGCACGCTGCGCATCGGCGTCATCCCGACGGTGGCGCCGTACCTCCTGCCGGAGGTCGGGCCCGCGCTCCGCAAGAAGTACCCGCAGCTGTCGCTGCACTGGGTCGAGGAGAAGACCGCGGTGCTGCTGCAGTCGCTCCACCACGGCGACCTCGACGCGGTGATCGTCGCCACCGGGCCCGAGACCGCCGCCCTGCCCAAGGTGGTGCTCGGCAAGGATCCGTTCGTGTTCGCCGCCGCGCCGAACCACCCGCTGGCCCGGCGCAAGAAGCCCATCGAGGCCGCCGATCTCGACGGCGAGCGCGTGCTCCTGCTCGACGACGGGCACTGCTTCCGCGACCAGGCGCTCTCGTTCTGCGCGCGCCACGGCGCCGAGGAGGCGGGCTACCGCGCGACGAGCCTGCAGACGCTCGTGCAGATGGCCGCGAGCGGCGACGCGGTCACCTTGCTCCCGAACCTCGCCCTCGCCGTGGAGAACCGGCGAGAGACCCTCGTGGTCCGCGCGTTCGGGCCCCGTGGACCTTCGCGCACGCTGGCCCTCGTCTGGCGCAGGTCGTCGGGCGCCACCGTCACGCTGGAAGCCGTCGGCGAGGCGCTGCAGCGGGCGGTCCGCAAGTTCCTTCACTGATAGTTTTTGACTATCGACTCCATCGAAACGATGTCTTGGTGCTCTCGGCGCGCGCGCCGTACTTCATTTCCTGTCACCACCCACCGCGACAGGCATCAGGAGAACACCATGGCAGAGAACCGCGCGAGCAAGTGCCCCATGTCGGGCGCCAACACGTCCACCGGGGCCACGTCCAACCAGGCCTGGTGGCCGAAGCAACTCAACCTGCGGATCCTGCACCAGCACCCGCCGGCGGCCGATCCGCACGACGAGGCGTTCGACTACGCCAAGGAGTTCGAGACCCTCGACTTCGACGCCCTCGCGAAGGACGTCGACGCGCTGATGACGAGCTCGCAGGACTGGTGGCCCGCCGACTACGGCCACTACGGCCCGCTCTTCATCCGCCTGTCGTGGCACGCCGCGGGCACCTACCGCATCGCCGACGGGCGCGGCGGCGCGGGCTCGGGTGCGCAGCGTTTCGCCCCGCTGAACAGCTGGCCTGACAACGTGAACCTCGACAAGGCGCGCCGGCTCCTCTGGCCGATCAAGCAGAAGTACGGCCGCAAGCTCTCGTGGGCCGACCTGCTCGCCTTCGCCGGCAACCGCGCCCTCGAGACCATGGGCTTCAAGACGTTCGGCTTCGGCGGCGGGCGCGAGGACATCTGGGCGCCCGAGGAGGACGTCTTCTGGGGCCCCGAGTCCACCTGGCTCGGCGACCAGCGCTACAGCGGCGACCGCGAGCTCGCGAACCCGCTCGGCGCTGTGCAGATGGGCCTCATCTACGTGAACCCCGAGGGCCCCAACGGCAAGCCCGACCCAGCGGCCGCCGTGCGCGACATCCGCGAGACCTTCGCCCGCATGGCCATGGACGACGAGGAGACCGTCGCGCTGATCGCGGGCGGCCACACCTTCGGCAAGACCCACGGCGCGGCGCCCTCGGGCCAGCACCTCGGACCGGAGCCCGAGGGCGCGACCCTCGAGGAGCAGGGCCTCGGTTGGAAGAACGGCTTCGGCTCCGGCAAGGGCGTCGACACGATCTCGAGCGGCCTCGAGGGCGCGTGGACCAACGACCCGATCCGCTGGGACAACGGCTTCTTCGACAACCTGTTCCGCTACGAGTGGGTGCTGACCAAGAGCCCCGGCGGCGCGGCGCAGTGGACGCCCAAGAACCCGGAGGCGCAGAACACGGTGCCCGACGCGCACGACTCGTCGAAGCGCCACGCGCCGATGATGGCGACGACCGACCTCGCGCTGCTCGCCGACCCGGCGTACCACGCGATCGCCAAGCGCTTCCACGAGCACCCCGACCAGTTCGCCGACGCGTTCGCCAAGGCGTGGTTCAAGCTGCTCCACCGCGACATGGGGCCGATCGCCCGCTACCGCGGCCCGTGGGTGCCGAAGGAGCCGCTGATCTTCCAGGACCCGGTGCCGAAGGCCACGCAGCTGCCGCTCGACGACGCGGACGTCGCCACCCTGAAGTGGGAGATCCTCGCGTCGGGGCTCACGGTCTCCGAGCTCGTGTCGACCGCGTGGGCTTCGGCCTCGACCTACCGCACCACCGACAAGCGCGGCGGCGCCAACGGCGCGCGCATCCGCCTCGCGCCGCAGGCCCAGTGGGACGTCAACGTGACGTCCGGCGTCGCGAAGGTGATCGGCGTCCTCGAGGGCGTGCGGGCCAAGAGCGCCAAGCCGGTCTCGCTGGCCGATCTGATCGTCCTCGGCGGCATCGCCGCCGTCGAGGAGGCCGCGAAGCGCGCCGGATTCGCGGTGAAGGCCCCGTTCACGCCGGGCCGCACCGACGCGACCGCGGAGCAGACCGACGCCGCCTCGTTCGCCGTGCTCGAGCCCCTGGCCGACGGCTTCCGCAACTACCTGCAGAAGGGCTCGCCGATCTCGGCGGACCACCTGCTCGTGGACAAGGCCTTCATGCTCGGGCTCACCGCCCCGGAGATGACGGTGCTCGTCGGTGGCCTGCGGGTCCTCGACGCCAACGTCGGGGGCGCCCAGCACGGCGTCTTCACCACGCGCCCCGAGACCCTCACGAACGACTTCTTCGTGAACCTGCTCGACATGGGCACGACGTGGGCGCCCGCGGGCGAGGGCGTGTACGAGGGCCGCGATCGCCAGACCGGCGCGAAGAAGTGGACCGCGACCGTCGTCGACCTCGTCTTCGGCTCGAACTCCCAGCTCCGCGCGCTCGCCGAGGTCTACGCGAGCGACGACGCGCAGGAGAAGTTCGTGCGCGACTTCGTCGCCGCCTTCACCAAGGTCATGGACCTCGACCGCTTCGACGCCCGCTGACCACCCCGCGGACCGCCCGCTGGCCGGGTGGGGGTCTTCGGAATCTGCACGAAGGTCAAAGATACCTTGACCTTCGTGCGAGGATTTCCAGGGAGGACGACTCGGCAAGTCCCGTCGCGGACTGCACGAACGTCAAAGATCCTTTGACCTTCGTGCGAAATCCGCGGACCCCCACCCGCCCCTCGCGGTCGACCTGGCGGTCACTGCGGTCGACCCGCCGTCACTTCTCGGCGCGGCCGATCAGCTCGAGCAGCTCGGTGTGCTCGGTCGCGTCGACCTTGGCGTCCTTCGCGACCGCGCGCACCGTCGCCCACGACCAGCCCTTGGCGTAGGGCGACTCGCGGAGGATCTCGGCGAGACCCGTCACCGCGGCGGCGAGCCGGAAGCGCGCGTCCGCGTCGACCCACGTCTTCAGGATCGCGTTCGCGGGCATCGGCACCGCCACCTCCGTCGACGGGTCGCTGCCGAGCGGCTTCTTCCAGCGGAGGCGCACCGTGAGCGGAGAGGCGTCGGTCTTCTTGAGCACCACGTCGTAGATCGCCGTCACCGAGTGGCCGGCGCCGATCTCGCCGCCGTCGACCTTGTCGTTCCGGAAATCCTTGTCGGCGACCGCGCGGTTCTCGTACCCGACGAGCCGGTACTTCTCGACCACCTCGGGGTCGAACGCGACCTGCACCTTCACGTCGCGCGCGATCACCTGCAGGAGGCCGTCGAGCTGGTCGACGAACACCTTCTTCGCCTGCTTCTCGCTGTCGATGTACACGTAGTTGCCGTCGCCCTTGTCGGCGAGCTGCTCCATCATCGTGTCCTGGTAGTTGCCGCTGCCGAAGCCCACGGTGGAGAGCGTGATGCCCTTCTCCTTGTACTGCGCGATCTGCTTCAGGATCTCGGCGTGCGAGGTGGAGCCGACGTTGGCGTCGCCGTCGGAGAGCACGATCACGCGGTTGACGTGGCCCTTCACGAAGGTCTCGTCGGCGAGCTGGTAGGCGAGGTCGATGCCGCTCGCCATCGCGGTCGAGCCGCCGGCCGTGAGCTGGTCGATCGCGCCGTGGATCTGCGCCTTGTGCTCGACGCCCGTGGGCGAGAGCACCTTGCGGACCGACCCGGCATACGTGCACAGCGCGACGGTGTCGCCCTGGCGGAGCGCGTCGGTGAGCAGGTGGAGGCTCTTCTGCGCGAGCTCGATCCGGTCG
>Ga0154020_10007153_pt1 | contig 13051 bp, 9 predicted proteins | sample Klosneuvirus_201_FD_109709 | JGI IMG/M metagenome (GOLD analysis project Ga0154020, IMG submission 109709) | Active sludge microbial communities from wastewater, Klosterneuburg, Austria - Klosneuvirus_20160825_MG | ecosystem: Engineered > WWTP > Aerobic digester > Activated sludge | place... | reverse complement strand
CAAAATTCACTCCTGATTTCCAACGAAGTAATCCGATCACGAGCGCAAATACTTTCCGAGAATATCCAGAAGTGGGGTCATAGTAATGCACTTGTTACAAATAGTGACCCGGCCGTATTCCAAAAACTCAAGGGATACTTTGACGTGATTGTGGTTGATGCGCCTTGTTCCGGGGAGGGGTTGTTTCGCAAAGACAATCAGGCCACCTCCGAATGGTCGGAAGAAAATATTGCGCTGTGCTCTCAACGTCAGCGAAGAATTTTGAGCGATGTGTGGCCGTCCTTAAAACAGCATGGAATTTTGATTTACAGCACCTGCACCTATAATGAACAAGAGAATGAAGTAAATCTAAAATGGTTGGCCGAAAATCAGGGTATTGAATTTATTGAACTCAATACAGAACCCGTGTGGAATATAGAAAAGATAACGTCAGGCAAAGCGATTGGCTATCGATTCTTTCCACATAAAGTGAAGGGTGAAGGTTTTTTTATTTCTGCTTTGCGAAAAGTTGATTCAGAACCGGAAATAAGAATTCGGCCAGGAAGAAATTTTTCAGAAGCTTCCAAAAAGGTTACTGAACAACTTCAAACCTGGAGCAACAATTCCGAAAATCTAAAAATCATAAAGCAGGAGGATTTGTTGATACAGATTCCTAACGAACTGTATGATGAAATGGGTTTTATCAGCACGCAGTTACATGTGGTGAGCAAAGGAACAGCCGTGGCCCAATTGAAGCATGAAAAATTAATTCCTGAACATGCCAAGGCACTAGCCATTGATTTGAATCATAATAATTTTGCGGTCATTGAACTTTCGTTAGAGCAATCGATTAGTTATTTACGAAAAGACAATCTGTTGGTTGGCTCAGGACAGCGAGGTTTTGCTTTGGTAACGCATCAAGGAACTCCCTTGGGATGGATCAATCAATTAGGCAATCGAATCAATAATTTGTACCCCTCAGCCTGGCGCATCAGAATGAATTCCTAAAGCGCTTGTATCGCTTCAACCATTCCATCCGGAAACGCCATTCCGCTAAAGAAAATACCAACACAAAATACTTTTTCAAAATAGTTGGCGCGCGCTATGGCCAGGGGCAGTGAACTTATGGAGAGTACGGTAAAAGAAACTGTAAACACAACCATAACTAAAATCGTAAGCAAAGCCGAGCCCGATATAAAAACAAGCACCACACTAACTGCGGTGACAACAAAACTCCACCAAAACGCTTTAACGGTTCCGACTTTTATAACATAATTGCTGACAGGTAAAGATAATACAGCCGAGAAAAATAAGGCAATTACTAAAAGCCACTTGCCTTCCATAGTAACGAAGGCAGATAAACTCTCTTCGAGTAAATCAGGGAAATAATTAAACATAAGTGTTGTAGGGATACCTACCCCTACACCTAATAAAAAGATGTAGGAATAATTTGTACGTGTGGTGTCAAATTTAAAATCGGCCCGCGGGCGCGAAGGATTATTGGCGAATAAACTTAAAGAATTCTTTTTCAGCGCATACCCCGATACAAATACCGCTACTCCGCCAATCATAAACGTAATCGGTGCACCCAGGTAGTCGATCAGATCGACAATAACTGGTTCCAGGGAATAGATAAGATTGGACACAATGGTTAGAATAGCCATGGCCCGGGGTAACTTATCAATCGGGGTGAAGAGTTCTAATGTTGAGAGGGCGGGGCTGGTGAAGATACTCATGGCAATTAACCATAGTACAATCAACAGTGGTAAAATCCATCTAATAACTTCGCCTGGATTACTAAGCAGCGTGAAGGCCACAGCCATAAACACCATGGCGGCAAAACTGATACCTGAGGAGATAATGGGAATGCGATGGCCGGCTTTAAAACGAAAACGATCTCCAATTTTACCAGCAATGGGTGGTGTTAAAAACAGAATGATTCCCTGCACAACAATTAGCCAAAAGGTGTATTGCGTATAATTAAATTGAACTAATAACTTAGGCTGATAATTATGATACGCAATCCAGCCAATTACGATAGACCCATAAAGCGCTGCCAGGCTCCATAATTGCTTCCATTCAATTTGATCCGTTTTAAAAGTTTCGGCAGAAATTTGAGTATTGGTCATAAGTTCAGGAGCATGTTTACAAGATTACTACAACACAAGGGATTTCAAAAAAGTTATGCCACCATCATAGCTAACCTTTTCCTATTTTTGCGTTCTTAATTAAGTCATTTTTAAGCTATATATGACCCTTTCCACAAAATACAACCCTACTGAAGTCGAAGACAAGTGGTATCAATACTGGTTAAAAGAGAATTTCTTTCATGCCAAGGTGAATCCATCTAAAGAACCCTTCTGTATTGTGATTCCCCCACCTAATGTAACCGGGGTTTTGCATATGGGCCACATGCTAAATAATACCATTCAGGACGTATTGATCCGCAAAGCCAGAATGGAAGGCAAGGAAGCCTGTTGGGTACCAGGAACTGATCACGCCTCCATTGCTACGGAAGCCCGCGTTGTGGCCATGTTGCGCGAAAAGGGAATCAAGAAATCCGATTTGTCGCGCGATGAGTTTTTAAAGTACGCCTGGGAATGGAAAGAAAAATATGGCGGAATAATTCTTGAGCAGCTTAAGAAGCTAGGTGCCTCCTGCGATTGGGATCGCACCTCCTTTACTATGGATGCCGATTACTACAAAGCGGTCATCCGGGTGTTTGTTGATTTACATAACAAAGGCTACATCTATCGGGGGCTTCGTATGATCAACTGGGACTGCGAAGCAAAGACTGCCTTATCGAATGAAGAGGTGTTGTATAAAGAAGACGGAGAGAAGTCAATCCTCTATTCTATCCGCTATAAAATAAAGGGCACCGAAGATTGGATTACCATTGCTACGCAGCGACCTGAAACCATTATGGGTGATGTGGCGATAGCTGTTAACCCAACAGATGATCGTTATAAGAATCTGGTTGGTAAAAAAATTCTTGTGCCCTTTATCAATCGCGAGATTCCGGTTATTGCTGATGATTATGTAGACAAAGTTTTTGGAACAGGCTGCTTAAAAGTAACCCCAGCTCATGACGTTAATGACTACGAAATTGGTCAGCGCCATAACCTGCCTGTTATCGACACGATTAATGATGACGGATCGTTAAACGAAAAATGTGAGCTGCCTAAGTTTTATAATAAAGACAGATTCTTTGTTCGAAAAGAAATTGTTAAGGACTTGCGCGAAGCCGGCCATCTGGTAAAAGAAGAAGAGTTTATAACCCGCATCGGGCGATCGGAGCGAACCAACACTGTGGTAGAACCCAAACTTTCGTTGCAGTGGTTTGTAAAGATGAAGGAGATTTCAAGAAAAGCGTATCAAGCCGTTGAAGAAGATGAGATCAAACTTCATCCGGCTAAATTTAAAAATACCTACCGCCATTGGATGGAAAACGTTCGCGACTGGTGTATCTCGCGTCAACTTTGGTGGGGCCATCGAATACCCGCCTACTATTACGGAGCGGGTGAGAACGATTTTGTTGTAGCGGAGACGCTGGAAGAAGCGATTCAGTTTGCTACGCAAAAATCCGGAAGAGCAATTTCAGAAAAAGATCTTCGTCAGGACGCAGATGTGTTAGATACCTGGGCATCTTCATGGCTTTGGCCGATTGAAGTTTTTGGGGGGTTTAAAAACGATTTCTTTGATAAAGAGCGTGGAAAAATAAATGTTGAAAAATGTCCGGAACTGGCTTACTTCTATCCTACGCAAGTGTTGGTTACGGCCCCTGAGATTCTTTTCTTCTGGGTGGCCCGGATGATTATTGCCGGCTACGAATACATGGATGGTAAACCCTTTGAAAACGTATATCTGACCGGCATTGTACGCGACAAGCAAGGCCGTAAAATGTCTAAGTCGTTGGGTAACTCACCCGATCCGCTTGTGCTTATCGAAACATATGGGGCCGATGCGGTACGTACCGGAATGTTATTCAGCTCTCCGGCTGGTAACGATTTATTGTACGATGAAAAACTGATTGAGCAAGGACGAAATTTCACTAATAAAATCTGGAATGCCTTCCGATTAGTTAAAGGTTGGGAAGTGGATAAAACGTTGACACAACCCACTGAAAATAAAACGGCCACGCATTGGTTTGAATCAAAACTCAATCAATCGATTCTTGAGCTTGGAGATCACTTCGAGAAATTCAGGATGTCGGATGCATTGATGTGCGTCTATAAATTAATATGGGATGATTTCTGTGCTTGGTACCTCGAAATGATAAAGCCCGAGTTTGGGAAACCCATCGATGAATTAACCTACTCCAAAACAGTTTCGTTATTCGAATCCCTTTTGAAACTATTACATCCCTTCATGCCTTTTATTACTGAAGAATTGTGGAGTGAACTTCAAACCCGGGGTACACGCGAGAACATGATTGTTGCCGCCTGGCCTCAGGCTGGCGCAATAGATAAGGCTTTACTTTCAGAAGCTGATTTTGCTTTCGAAACCATTACGGGTATACGCAATGTCCGAAACGCAAAAAGCATTTCGCCTAAGGAGGCTATAAATCTTTATAAACAAGAAAAAGATAAGAATCTGCAGTTCTTTTGGCCGATAATTCAAAAGCTATCCAACCTTCGTGAAGTGTATACCGCTAAAGAGAAACCTGTGGGTGTATCCTTTTTAGTAGGGACCATTGAGTTTACCATACCCCTGGAAGGCAAATTAGATGTAGCAAAAGAACGCGAGTTGATTTTGAAAGACCTCTCCTACCAAAAAGGTTTTCTGGCTTCTATTGAAAAGAAACTAAGCAATGAAAAGTTTGTGAGCGGTGCCCCTCCGCAAGTAATTGAATTGGAGCAAAGGAAAAAAGCAGATGCCGAAGCAAAAATCAGTGCGTACGAAAAAGCCTTGCAGGAATTGGTTGACTAATCTGTTTTTTGGGAGTTGATATATTCAAACACGCGGATGAGGTCACTATCGTTATTCAGGTTCAATTTATTGGATTTAATAAATTCATCGACTGTGTGTTTATCACTGCCCGATGCTTCCTGAACATCCTTTTTGCCCTTAATTTTATAAAGGTCCTTTTGTCGGGCATAGTATAAGGAAGACTTTTGATAAATCTTTTTGTCACGCGAGCCTACATCAAAGGCAACATTATAAGTGGGCTCCTTTACAAATAATATTGTCTTTTTTAAAAGTGGCATTTCCCCATCTACCAGCACTTCTAACAAATTGGTAGTGGGTACGCCATCAAGCTTATATTCCGCGCCATTGACAAAGTAGTGGATACTCGTGGTAAGTGAATCAATCCAAACAATGTTTTTCACCTTCTTCACATCCAACATTTTTATTCCCTGATTTGTCTTTACCTCCAATTGATCATCCTGAAGATTATACTTAACAAAATATCCTTCGAGCATCTTCTCTGTTTGATACAATAAAATTGTGGTCTTATTCCAATTTTTATTCAGGTAATAATCTCCAAGGGTTTCCCCGGCCGGAATTGGCATTCCATAAAGAATATCAGAACCCGATAACGAGTTCTTTGCTGCAAGTTGATCTAACGTATTCTGAGCACGTATTTGTTGGGGCATGGCTCCTTGTGCATATACCTGATTTGATGAAACGACAATTGCCACCATGCATGATGTCATCACTACCTGAACTAACAATTTAGCTTTCATAGCCCTTTTACATTCTTAGCGCCAACAACAACTCTATATTTTTAAACTTCATCGCGAATTTACGTGCAATGGATTCATTAGTCAATGTTCCTTTATAGGTATAAACACCTTTCATAAACCATTTATGTGAAAAGATCATTTCCTCCACGCCACCTTCTTCTGCGGCTCGTAAAATTGTGGGCGTAAAGATATTACTAAGTGCCGTAGTGGCCGTAGTGGCAACCCGTGAGGCTACATTAGGTACGCAATAATGGATGATATCATATTTCCGGAAGACAGGTCGGTTCAAGCTAGTTGTCTCTGAGGTAGCAATACATCCGCCCTGATCGATACTTAGATCTATTATCAATGAATCGGGTCGCATGTTTTTCACCATTTCTTCAGATACCACATGGCGGGCTTTCCCTTTTTCCGCACGAAGAGCACCAATAACAACATCTGCATTTTTTAAACATTCGCTAAGCGTAATAGTATCAATGGTTGAGGTATAAAATTGATTGCCCAAGGTGTGCTTTATTCGTCTTAATTTATAGAGGTGATTATCAAAAACCTGAATCTCCGCACCCAAGCTTAGCGCTGCCCGAGCCGCATACTCGGCTACCGTACCGGCTCCTATAATTACTACTTTGGTGGGTGGCACTCCGGTAATTCCACCTAAGATTATTCCCTTTCCTTTGTTTACCGTACTTAAATATTCAGCAGCAATCAGCATTACTGTACTTCCCGCAATCTCGCTCATAGCCCGTACAATAGGCATTCCACCAACCTTATCTTCAATGAACTCATAGGCTAATGCTGTTACACGTTTTTTCAACAGCGCGTTTATGCATTCCTGTTTTAAGTGACCCATTTGCAAAGCCGAAATCAAGGTTTGACCGGGTCGGAAATATTCTAACTCCTCAAGGGTGGGTGGTTCTATCTTTAAAATAATATTCGCCTTATAAACCTCTTCTACCGAATACACAATTTGTGCGCCTGCCTCACTGTATTGTTTATCCGAAAACTTTGATCCCTCACCAGCCATGGTTTCCACTAAAACCTCATGACCATTATTTACTAACAGGGCCACGGCATCCGGAGTAAGGCTGATTCGGTTTTCCTGAAGCGAAGTCTCACGTGGCAACCCTATTAAAAAAGAGTATCTTCCTTTTTTTACTTTCAGCCGTTCCTCCTGTGGATACAGGCTGGATTTAGCCAATGCTTCAAATCCTGTTCGTTTCTTTTCCGTCATGTCTCCGAAAATATATTTCTCTACTTATGGTATTCAGATGTTGAATCTTCACTTCAAAAAAAGTAGCGGGAAGTAACGACTCAACCTTCTCTGGCCATTCAATCAAACATACATTGCCTGATGTTAAATATTCATCAAAGCCGATATCCAAAGCCTCCACGTCATTTTTCAATCGAAACAAGTCAAAGTGATATACAGCATCCTTACCCGGCTCCCTATATTCATTTACGATCGAAAAGGTAGGGCTCGTGACCAACGTGTTAAGACCAAGTTCCTTCACCAAATATTTTATCAACGTTGTTTTACCACTTCCCATTTCACCATAAAAAAGCCAAGTAGTAAAGTCTGCTCCCTGCTTCAGTAACTCTTTTGCGACACCAGGCAACTGATCCAAGGTAAAGCCATCGGTAGCCAACCTAGTCCACGTTTTAGGCATTCTTCGAAGATAATAAAATAAAAGGAATGATCATTTCCTCTAAACTGACTCCCCCGTGCTGAAAAGTATCCTTATACAAATTCACATAGTAGTTGTAGTTATTGGGGTAAGCGAAAAACTGATCTTCGATAGCAAATACATACGCGGTAGAGACATTGGTCTTAGGCAAAAAGAACCGCTCGGGCTTAGCCGCTTCAAAAACTTTATCACCTTCAAATCCCAAATTTTTTCCTTGCTTGTAGCGCAGGTTAGAATTTACGCTGCGGTCACCAATTATTTTAAAAGGTCGCTTTACGCGGATCGTTCCATGATCGGTCGTAATAATTACCTTTGCCTTTTTATCCGAGATCTTTCTTAAAATCTCAAGCAAAGGCGAATGGGCAAACCACGATTTGGTAATCGATCGATACGCAGCTTCATCGGGTGCCAACTCCCGCACCATCGCCATATCGGTTCGCGCATGCGAAAGCATATCAACAAAATTGTAAACGATCACATTTAAATCATTATGAAATAAATTATTAATGGAATCAGCCAAATCGCGACCTTCCTCAATTCGTTTAATCTTATTGTACGAAAATTTAATGTTCAGATTGTTCTTGCGTATTTGCTTAGCCAGAAAATCATCTTCAAAATTATTCTTCGAGTCGTCCTCATCTTCACCTACCCATAAATCAGGGTGTGTCTTAGCCATTTCGGAAGGCATCATTCCGGAGAAAATAGCATTACGCGCGTAGGCCGTTGTTGTAGGTAAAATGGAATAGTAGGTTTCTTCCTTATCCACATTAAAGAATTCACTAAGTATGGGCTCGATCGTTTTCCATTGATCCAACCTAAGGTTATCAATTAATATAAAAAAGCACGGCTCTCCAGCTTTCAATTCTGGAAATACCCACTTACGCATTATCTGATGCGACAACACGGGTTTCTCTACCTTAGGGTTATTGAGCCAATTCTCATAATTACGTTTTATAAACCGACTAAAATTTACATTAGCCTCAACCTTTTGCATTTCAAGAACCTCTGCCATTTCCTGATCCGCTTCTTCAATTTCCAACTCCCAAAAAACAAGCTTCTTATAAATATCCGACCATTGCACATGATCCATATCGTCCAAAAAGGCCATACTAATCTTTCTGAATTCCTGCTGATAACTTAGATTTGTTTTTTCTATAACCAGTCGCTTGTTGTCTAATATCTTTTTAATTGACAGCAAAATCTGATTTGGGTTAATTGGTTTAATCAGGTAATCGTCAATTTTTGCTCCAATCGCCTCTTCCATAATCTGTTCCTCTTCATTCTTTGTGATCATCACCACCGGAAGATTAGGCTTTGTGTTCTTAATTTGGCTCAGCGCTTCCAATCCCGACATTCCCGGCATGTGTTCATCTAAAAACACAAGATCAAAATGTTTAGCGTCACTCAGTTCAATCGCTTCGGCACCATTGTTCACCGGAGTAATATCATACCCACGTTGCTGTAAAAACAAAATATGAGGTTTCAACAAATCAATCTCATCATCGGCCCACAAAATGCTATATCTTTGCATGTAATTTGTTTAGTGAAAATTCTTTCTAATTTACGCTATATACTTTTAATACGATCATTTGAATAAAAAGAAAATCATTAATGATCCCGTCTACGGATTCATTTCAATCCAAAGTGATTTGATCTACGACTTGATCCAGACTCCTTACTTTCAACGTTTACGCTATATAAAGCAGTTGGGCTTAAGCGATTTGGTTTACCCCGGTGCGCAACACACCCGATTTCACCACGCTCTCGGTGCTATGCACCTGATGACCCGAGTCCTTAAAAATCTTGAACTTAAAGGGGTTCAGATTTCAGAGGCCGAAGCAGAAGCTGCTCAGATCGCCATATTACTACATGATGTTGGGCATGGACCGTTATCGCACGCCCTGGAAGAGACACTTCTTAAAGACGTTAAACATGAGAGCCTCTCTTACCTCTTCATGAAGCAACTTAACTCGCAGTTTAATGGTGCGCTTACACTGGCTTTACAAATTTTTCGAAATAGTTATTCCCGCAAATTCTTTCATCAATTAATCAGTAGTCAGTTGGATATCGACCGACTGGATTATCTGAAAAGAGACAGCTTCTTTACTGGAGTATTGGAAGGAAACATTGGGGTGGATCGAATCATAGCGATGCTTCACGTTCATCAAGATCAATTAGTGGTCGAAGAAAAGGGAATCTATAGCATAGAAAATTTCTTGCATTCGCGCAGGCTTATGTATTGGCAAGTGTATCTGCATAAAACAGCATTAAGCGCAGAACGAATGATGGTGAACATAATAAGACGTGCACAATACCTACTTAAAGCAGGAGAAAATCTTCAGGCCACCGATGCGTTAAAGGTTTTTTTGATTAGGGATGTGAAAATCACCGACTTCAACGAAAACCCCGAGCTGCTTGATCTATTTGGTCAGATGGATGATAACGACATTTGGGGAGCAGTGAAGATTTGGAGAAATCATAGTGACGCGATTCTTTCAGGATTATGCAATCGGCTGTTGCAACGAGAACTCTTTCAGGTTGTTCTTTCTACTGATCCGATTAAAAAAAGTATGGTGGAAAAAGTGAGACACGAAATTCATCACCTGTATGGTGTTCTAAGAAAAGACACCAACTACTTGTACTCCTATGGTACTGTTAGCAATGAAGCCTATGTTTCGGGTGGCAAGTCGATTAACATCATAACGAAGAAGGGTGACGTTTTAGATATCGCGCATGCTTCGGACTTACCTAGTATCAAGGCGATCAGCAAAATCGTTGAAAAAAACTATTTATGCTGGCCTAAAAATGTATCTTTGTAGAGGCCCCATTTATATAATTCAAATCTGCCATTCAACTTAAAGCAATCAAAATCTATGGAGTTTAGCATCGCTCAAATCGCTGCCATGCTTTCCGGAGAAGTGAAAGGTGAGGGAGCTGGAAAAATTAATATGCTGGCCAAAATTCAGGACGCCAAAAAAGGTCAAATCGCATTTCTTTCTAATCCCAAATACGAACATTTTATTTACACCACACAGGCAAGTGCCGTAATTGTAAAGAAGGATTTTCAGGCAAAAAAAGAAATCTCCTCCACACTTATTTTAGTTGATGATCCTTATTCAAGTTTTACAGCTCTATTAGAGGAATACCACAAACTCATAACCTTTCAAAAGGTGGGTGTCGAGCAGCCTTCCTACCTGGGTCAAAACACAGCCGAAGGAGAAAACATTTATCGGGGGGCGTTTTCTTATATCGGGAACAATGTGAAAATTGGCAACAACGTAAAGATTTATCCACATGTGTTTATTGGAGACAACTCCGTTATCGGTAATGACACGATCCTATATCCTAATGTAAAAATTTATGCTGGTACCAGCGTGGGTAATCAATGTGTAATCCATGCAGGTGCTGTTGTTGGTAGCGATGGCTTTGGATTTGCACCTCAAGATGATGGCACCTACAAAACCATTCCTCAACTGGGTCATGTACTTATTGAAGATCAGGTAACTATAGGCGCCAATACCGTGATTGATTGTGCCACTATGTTTGGCGATTTTACCATTATCCGAAAAGGAGTTAAGCTGGATAATTTAATACAGATCGCACATAATGTTGAAATAGGTAAAAACACGGTAATCGCTGCCCAAACGGGTATTTCAGGATCCACTAAAATTGGTGAAAATTCAACGATAGGTGGCCAAGTAGGAATTGCTGGTCATCTCGAGCTTGCCAATTTCACTCAAATAGGCGCACAATCGGGTATCCTTAAACCTGTAAAAGAGGAGGGTAAACAATTTAATGGATCTCCGGCTTTCGAGCTTAAGCCCTTTTTTCGTTCCTATGCTCTTTTCAAGCGTTTGCCGGAACTAGACGACCGACTGCAGGAACTCGAAAAAAGAATCGCAGCACAGCCTGTCGAAAGTTCTAACGGTCAGGGGCAATAACAGGACTGGGGTTTGGTATTGGGGTCTTAAGAGGTTAAATTTGCCCACTTTTACCTATGAGGCTAAACCACAAGCAACAAACCATAAAGAAATCGGTAACCCTTTCGGGGGTTGGGCTGCACACGGGTGTGCAAACCAACATGACGTTTCTACCGGCTAAGCCCAATCATGGAATAAAGTTTCAACGAATTGACTTACCGGGCTCACCTATTATTGATGCTGATTGCGATCGTGTGGTGGATGTATCCAGAGGTACCACCATTGAACAAAGTGGCGCACGTGTAAGCACCATTGAACATACGCTTGCCGCTTTGGTAGGGCTTGAAATTGATAACGTTCTTGTTCAATTAGACGGCCCCGAAGCACCAATTATGGATGGAAGCTCCATCCAATTTGTTAATATTTTAAAGGAAGCTGAGGCCGAAGAACAAAATGCTTTACGCGATTTCTTTGAAGTGCAGGACAGTATTTTCTATCGGGAAGCTGCCCGTAATGTTGAAATAGCCGCATTGCCATTAGACGATTACCGGGTTACGGTAATGATCGACTACAATTCACCCGTGTTAGGAAGTCAGCATGCCTCCATCACTAACATTCGCCAATTTGAAAAAGAGATTGCGTCCTGCAGAACCTTCTGTTTTCTGCATGAGCTTGAAATGCTTTATAAGAATAACCTGATTAAAGGGGGCGATCTGAATAACGCCATTGTTATTGTGGATAGGGTTGTTGAAACGCATGAACTTGAAAACATTGCCAAGATGCTTGGCAAACCAAAAGTAGAAGTAAAGAAAGAGGGTATCTTAAATAATATTGAACTCCGTTACAATAACGAACCCGCCAGACACAAACTTCTGGATATAATCGGAGATCTTGCGTTAGCCGGTCGCCCGCTAAAAGCCCAGATTCTGGCAGCTCGTCCGGGGCATGCAGCCAATGTAGCTTTTGCACGGAAGTTGAAGAAGTTAATGCAGGAGGACGACAAGAAAGGCCGGCCAAAATACAATCCAAGCCTTCCTCCGGTAATGGATATTAATAAAATCACCGGCACGTTGCCACACCGCTATCCTTTCTTGCTTATCGATAAAGTGATTTATCTGGATAGCGAAACGGTTGCTTGTGTGAAAAACGTAACCTACAACGAACCTTACTTTCAAGGTCACTTTCCTGGCAACCCGGTAATGCCGGGTGTAATGCAAGTGGAAGCTATGGTTCAAACCGGTGGTATCTTAGTTTTAAATACAGTACCTGATCCTGAAAATTACTGGACATACTTTTTAGGTATCGAGAATTTCAGATTTAGAAAAATGGTTCTGCCTGGTGATACGCTTGTTATCCAATGCGATCTTATTGCACCTATCAAAAGAGGAATCGCGAAGATGTACGGAAGAGCTTATGTTGGTAATAGTTTAGTGTGCGAAGGTTCTATGACAGCAAGTATAGTCCGTAAAGATTCATGAGTTATCATCCGCTAGCCAACGTTCACCCAGAGGCGAAAATTGGCAATAATGTAATTATCGAACCCTTTGCCACCATACGGGCTGATGTTGTAATAGGCGATAATTGTTGGATTGGACCCAACGCAGTTATTTGGGAAGGTGCACGACTTGGTACCCATGTTAAAGTCTATCCCGGAGCGTCTGTTTCATCCATACCACAAGACCTAAAGTTCGCGGGCGAGCGTACCGAAACATTTATTGGAGATAATACTGTAATTCGAGAATGCGTAACTATTAGCCGGGGCACAAGCGACAAATTTCGT
>Ga0154020_10007151_pt1 | contig 13053 bp, 11 predicted proteins | sample Klosneuvirus_201_FD_109709 | JGI IMG/M metagenome (GOLD analysis project Ga0154020, IMG submission 109709) | Active sludge microbial communities from wastewater, Klosterneuburg, Austria - Klosneuvirus_20160825_MG | ecosystem: Engineered > WWTP > Aerobic digester > Activated sludge | place... | reverse complement strand
GGTCGCGCTCTTCACGAACAACGTCGACGGATCCGCCCGCGCCTGCCACGCGCCGAGCGACGCCGCCCTCCGCGCGATGCTCGGCTCCGGCGCCGCGACGAGCTCCTTCGACGACGTCGAGATCGCGCGGACGATCCTCGTGGTCGGGTCGAACGCGACGGAGTGCCATCCGGTCGTCGGCGCGCGGATCCGCCTCGCCGCGCGACACGGCGCGCGGCTCCTCGTGATCGACCCTCGCGGCATCGAGCTGGCCGGGGACGCCGACCTCCACCTGGCGCTCCGCCCCGGGACGAACGTGCCGGTCCTCGCCGCGCTGGCGCACGTGATGCTCGACGAGGGCCTCGTCGACGAGACGTTCCTCGCGCGGCGCGTGAGCGGGCTGGACGCGTTCCGCGCGTCGGTGGCCGACTGGACGCCGTCGCGCGCGGAGAAGGTCTCCGGCGTGAAGGCCTCGCTTCTCGAGGAGGCCGCGCGGCTCTATGCCACGGGCGGTCCGGCGATCGCCTTCCACGGCGCGGGCCTGACGGAGCATTCGCAGGGCACGGAGGGCGTCAAGGCGCTCGTGAACCTCGCGCTCCTGACGGGAAACGTCGGCAGACCGGGAACCGGCGTGAACCCGTTCTGGGGCCAGAGCAACGTCCAGGGCGCGGCGCTCATGGGCTGCCAGCCGTCGCGCCTGCCGGGCTCCGTCCCGCTCGAGGCGGCGCGGCGTGATTTCGAGGAGGCCTGGGGAGTCCCGCTGCCGAAGGAGCCGGGCCTCGATCTCCTCGAGATGATGGACGCCGCGCGCGACGGCAGGCTGAAGGCGCTCTACGCCATCGGCACCGACGTCCTCCTCACGAACGCGAATGCCGCGGCCACACGCGACGCGCTGCGCCGGCTCGACCTCCTCGTGGTGCAGGACCTGTTCCTGAACGAGACGGCGCGCGAGCTCGCGACGGTTTTTCTCCCCGTGGCCTCCGTCTTCGAGAAGGAAGGGACGTTCGTGAACGGGGACCGGCACGTCCAGAGGGTCCGCCAGGCCGTCCCGCCGCCGCCCGGCGTCCTCACGGACGGAGAGGTGATCTCGGCGATCGGGCGGGAGATGGGGTTCGCGAACCAGTTCCGCTTCGGCTCGGCGGCGGAGATCTGGGACGAGGTGCTTCGCGTCTGGCCCCAGGGGCGCGGTCTGACGTACCGGCGGCTCGACGAGGAGAGCCTCCAGTGGCCGTGCCCCTCCGAGGCCCACCCCGGGACGCCCCGGCTCCACGTGGACGCGTTCGCCTCGGGCGAGAAGGCGGCCCTCTGGCCGATCGCCTTCCGGGCGACCCCCGAGCGTTCGTCGGGCGACTTCCCGTTCCTCCTGATGACGGGGCGGTCGCTCTACGCCTTCAACACCGGAACCATGACCGGGCGGACGCCGAACGCTGTGCTCCGGTCCGGCGACAGCCTCGACGTCCACCCGTCGGACGCCGAGCGGCTGCGGCTCGCGGAGGGCGACCGGGTGACCGTGACGAGCCGCTGGGGACAGGCGGTCCTCCCCGTCCGGTGCACGGCCTCCGTCAAGCCAGGGGAGCTCTTCTCGACGTTCCACTCACCGGAGCTCTTCGTGAACGAGGTGACGTCCGCGGTGCGGGACGGCATCACCTCCACCCCGGAGTACAAGGTCACGGCCGTGGCGCTCGAGAAGGTGAGCTGACGCGGGTCGTGGTCTTGGGTCTTTGGGTGCTCAGAAGGGGGCGCGGGGGAGATCGTCTCCCCCGCTCAAACTCAGATGTACCAGTCGACCCCGAAGCGGAGCCGCGGGAACGGGCGCGCGACCTCGCGACCGGTGACGGCCCGGAAGAGATGGCCGAAGCGGCCCTCGTCCTCGACCCGGCTCACGTCCGTCAGGCTGATGATCCCGACGGCACGCCCGTCGTCGTCGACCGCGAGCATCCGCGATTTCTTCCCCTTGGCCATCTCCTCCTCGGCCATCCAGAGCTCGTCACCGGGCCGGCACGCCAGGAGGCTCTGCGTCATGATCGCCCGGACAGGGAGATGCGCCGGCCTCTCGGCGGCGAGGTAACGCGTGACCAGGTCGCGATCGGTCACGATGCCGACCACCTGACCCTGCCGATCCTCCACCGGGAGGAAGCCGACGTTCTGGTCCCGCATGAGGCGGGCGCAGCGCTCCACCGTGTCGTCCTCTTGGCACGCGACGATCTGAGTGGTCATCACCTCGCGACAAAGCATGGCCCGTCCTCCTCACCGGGAGCGGTCGTTCTCGCTGTCGGTTCATCCCGGCTCCCAAATGTGCTGTTCCGTCGAGACGGCGACACATGATGCACCTGCATCAGAGCACCGAAGGGAGCGAAGGCGGAGCGGTCAGTTGACCTGTTCGGCCCCGGCCCTCCTGGTGCCGGATCGAGGATGCGGGCGGTGCCGGGCGACCGATTCGCTCGCGGCGAGCATGACGTCGCAGTAGGAGCCCAGCCCCTCCAGGACCTCGCACGCCTCCGTTCCGTACGCGGGGCAGTCGACGCAGGTTGTCACGGGTTCCGCTCTCTTCGGAGTGGAGCGTTCGTCGCTGGATTCGTGGACGGCTCTCATGGCGGTCACACGAGCCCTTTCATCAGGTTCCAGGCCTCGTCGGCTCCCGCCGAGCGCCCGATGGTCGCGACACGCTTCCTCAAAACGTCCTGAACTCTCATGACGTCCTCCTGCCGCTCGCGCGCGGACTCCGATGGAAATCTGGGTCCGGCGGGCGGGGGATGACCATGGGTCAGGCGCATCAGGCCGCGCGCGGGCGTCGACCGTAGTGCGCCTGAACCATTGCCACGGCTCCTCGACCGGTCCATTCCTCCACCGAGGGTCTCGATCATGACGACCACCGCGATCGCCGCCCCGATACGCTCCACCTTGAAGATCCCCGCCGGCCCGGTCGAGCTCGAGGGCGACCTCGTGATCCCGGCCGGAGCCACGGGCCTGGTCCTCTTCGCCCACGGCAGCGGCAGCAGCCGGCTGAGCCCACGGAACCGGTTGGATCGAGCGGAGCGAGATCCGAGGTCTCTGGCGGGGGCCGAAGGGCCACGCAGTAACCGGTTCGTCGCCGGCGCGCTGCAGCAGGCGGGCATCGGGACCCTGCTGATCGACCTCATCGCGCCAGGGGACGAGCGCGACGACCTCGGCACGGGGGAGCTCCGGTACGACGTGCGCCTCCTGGCCGCCCGCCTCGCGGACGTGTGGGGTTGGGCCTGGCAGGCGCCCGAGACCGGTTCCCTCCCCATCGGCTTCTTCGGCGCCAGCACGGGCGCCGCCTCCGCCCTCGTGGCGGCCGCGTACATCGGGATCGCGATCCGGGCGGTCGTCTCCCGCGGCGGACGGCCCGATCTGGCGGAGGGGACCCTCCGCTCGGTCCGTGCGCCGACGCTCCTGATCGTCGGGGGCGACGACGAGACCGTCCTGCGCCTCAACCAGCTCGCCTTGACGGAGCTCCCGGGCGTGAAGCAGCTCGCCGTCGTCCCGGGCGCCACCCATCTCTTCGAGGAGCCCGGAGCGCTCGAGCAGGTGGCGGAGCTCGCGTCGCGCTGGTTCGTGCGCTACCTCCGGGACTGAGCAGTAAGGAGAGGAACGGATGTCAGAAGCGGATTGGAGAGAGAGAGAGTCCCTGTTCCGCGACCGTGTCGGGGCCGGACGGGTCCTGGCGGGAGCCCTTTCCAGGTATTCGGGACGAGACGTCCTCGTCCTCGGCATTCCTCGCGGCGGTGTTCCCGTCGCGGCCGAGGTGGCGCGGGCGCTGGGCGGCGAGCTCGACGTCCTCGTGGCCCGGAAGCTCGGAGCGCCCGGCTGGGAGGAGCTGGCGCTCGGCGCCGTCACGGCGGACGGAGGCCGCGTCCTGAACGACGCGCTCATCCGGGATCTCGAGGTGAAGGCCGAGTACCTCGATGCCGTCACGGCGAAGCAGGTGGGCGATGCGCTGGCCGCCGAGAAGCGCTTCCGCGGATCCCGGCCGGTGCCGACCGTCGCAGGGCGCGTCGTCATCATCGTCGACGACGGCCTCGCCACCGGCGCGACGATGCGGGCGGCGGTCCGCTCGGTGCGTCAGCGGATGCCCGCGCGGGTCATCGTCGCGGCGCCCGTCGGAACGGTGGAGGCCTGCTCGGAGCTCCGGGGCGAGGCCGACGAGGTCGCCTGCCCGCACGTCCCCGAGAGGTTCGGGGCCGTCGGCGCCTTCTACGAGGTCTTCACGCCGACGTCCGACGCCGAGGTCGAGGCGATACTCGAAGCGTTCCACGCCGTCCGGACGACCTCCCCCTGAAAGGCACCGGTCTCAGATCCTGACCGGGACGCACCGCGCGTCCCAGGCTCCCGGCCGCTCCGTGAAAACGCCCGGGCAGCGCGTGCCGCAGTCGGGGCAGAGGCCGCCCTTCCGGAGGTTCCACGCGAGGAGCTCGTGGCTGCGCCGGACGATGAGCGGCGCGCCGCAGTCCCCGCAGTGCGTGGTGCTCCCCTCCACGTCGTCGATGTTCCCCGTGTAGACGTGGCGAAGGCCGTTCGCCCGCGCGAGGCTCCGCGCCCTCACGAGGGTCGCACGGGGCGTGGGCGGCGTGTCGCGCATCTTCCAGTCCGCATGGAAGGCCGTGAAATGGAGCGGGACGTCGGGTCCCAGGTTCTCGCGGAACCAGGTCGTCATGGCGGAGAGCTCGTCGTCGGAGTCGTTCAGACCCGGGATGAGGAGCGTCGTCACCTCCAGCCAGACGGAGGTCTCGTGCTTCAGGTAGACGAGCGTGTGGAGGACGGCGGGCAGGTGAGAGCCCGTTATCTTCTCGTAGAACGTCTCGGTGAACGCTTTCAGGTCGACGTTGGCGGCGTCGATCACGCTGTAGAACTCCGCGCGCGGCTCCGGGCAGACGTAGCCCGCCGTCACAGCCACGGTCTTCAGGCCGGCCTCGTGGCACGCCTTCGCGACGTCGATCGCGTACTCGTGGAAGACCGTCGGGTCGTTGTAGGTGAACGCCACGCTGCGGCAGCCGTTGCCGATCGCGACCTCCGCGATCGCCTCCGGCGAGGCTTCGACGGCGAGCGTCTGGGTCTCGCGGGACTTGCTGATGTCCCAGTTCTGACAGAACTTGCAGCCCAGGTTGCAGCCCGCGGTGCCGAAGGAGAGGACGGACGTGCCCGGCAGGAAGTGGTTCAGGGGCTTCTTCTCGATCGGGTCGATGCAGAAGCCGCTCGACCGCCCGTAGGTCGTCAGGACGATCTGGCCGTCCTGGCAGGCCCTCACGAAGCAGAAGCCGCGCTGACCCTCGTGGAGCTTGCAGAAGCGGGGGCAGATGTCGCACTGCGCCCGTCCGTCCTCGGTGCGATGCCAGTGTCTCGTGGCGACGGCGCCGGGGAAGGCCGCGGCCTCGGCGAGCGTCTCCACGCCCGCGTCACTCGCGGATCGAGATGTGGAGCTCGCGGCGCTCCTCGACGCGGCAGAAACGGTCGTCCGCCAGGAGCTGCAGCAGGCCGAGCGACGTGACGATGCCGACGACCTGTCCCGAGCGCGTCACCAGGAGGCGGTGGATGTGGCCCGCGATCATCGTCTTGGCGACCGCCGGGACCGGCGTGTCGTCCGGGATCGTGTAGACGATGGGGGTCATGATGTCGCGCACGAGGTGACCTTCGTTCTCGAGGTGGAGCCCCTGCAGGTCCTCGGGATTGAACCTCCGCTCCTCCCCGGGCATGAAGAAGGCTGGCGGACCTCCGGAGGCCTCACCCAGGTCTGCCGTCTCGTTGGCGATGTCGGTGACCGAGACGACGCCGACCAGCTTTCCCGCCCGGTCGACCACGGCGACGCCCGAGATCTGCTTGTCCATGAGGAACGTCGCCAGGTCCCGGACGGGCGCGTCGTCGGGAAACGTGAAGACTTCGCGATTCATGATGTCGCCGGCGGTGATCGTTCGCACGTGACCCTCCTCGCGGTCGCTCCCGCGTCCGCCTGAAGGAACGATGCTCCCCGCGAGAGCCGTCGGCCATGGTGCCAACGCATCAGGTCGTACATCTGCACCATGGACGGCGCGCCTTGCGGGCGCTCTATTCAGTTCATGGCCGTGACCGCCGCGTCGCGCGTCCGAGCTGCCGGGGCCGGGGCCTTCGGCGGGCTGTCCGAGTACCTCGCCGCGCGCTTCGGTCCCGAGGCGGCGGCGGCCACGATCCAGCCCTTGAGCGGCGATCCGGACCAGGTGAAGGAGGGGGGATACGGCATTCCCTGGCTCGTCGAGTGGCCGACGCCGGCCGGTCGGCGTCGGCTCGTCCTCGAGACGGTGCGTGCCGGCGGCTTCGGACACGAGGACCGGGCCGACCGCGCGGCGCTGGCCGTGCGGGCCCTCGACGACTACGGCCGCCTGCCGCGCCACGTCGTCGCGGTCGACGCCGGCGTTCTTCGCGAGGGCGCCCCGCCGCTGAGCCTCCACGGCGGCGGCGAGTTCTTCCTCCTGACCGAGTTCAGCGGGGGCGAGCCGTATGCCGACGACCTGGAGCGGATCGCGGCCGAGGGCGACGCGCGGCCACGCGACCGGAAGCGCGCCCGCCACCTGGCCGAGTTCGCGGTGAGGACGGCCGGCGCCTTCGACGGGCCGTTCGCCGAGCTCTTCCGTCTCTTCTGGGCGGCGTATCACGAGGCGTCGCCGGACTCCGGGCTGGCCGAGGTGATCGCCCCGTTCTACGCGTTCCGCGTCCTCGTCCTCGCGAGCCCGCTCTGGTATCCGAACGAGTCCGAAAAAACGCGCGAGCAGCTCGTGAGGTTCCTGGTGTCGATTCTCGAGGCCCCCCGGTTCGAGCCCGATCGGATCCCCGCGTACCTCGACGGAAGGCCGGCGTGACGGGAGACGGCGCCTGGGTCGTCTGGATCACGGGCGCGCCGGCCGCCGGGAAGTCGGCGCTGGCCCGGGCTTTCGTCTCGCGCCTCGCCGCGCGGGGACAGCACGCCGTCCACCTCGAGTCGGACGTCCTCCGTCCGATCCTCGCGCCCGGCGTGGACTACTCGCCGGAGGGGCGCGACAGCTTCTATCGATCGCTCGCCCGGCTCGTGGTCGTCCTGGCCCGGCAGGGCTTCCCGGTGGTCGTCGACGCCACGGCGTCGCGCCGCCCGTACCGCGACGATGCGCGCTCGCTCGTGCCGAGGTTCCTCGAGGTTCACGTCGACACGCCCCTCGAGGTCCGCGAGGCGAGGGACCCGAAGGGCCTCTACCGGCTGGCACGTGAGGGTGGGGCGCCCACCCTGCCCGGCGTGACGGAGCCGTACGAGGCGCCGCTCCGTCCCGAGCTCACCGTCTCGGGGACGGCGCCGCTCGAGTCGAGCGTCGACGCGCTCCTGGCGCTGACGCGGGGCTGACGCTCCGGGAACCAACGGGCACGGTCGCGGTCTCACCCTTGCTATGAGACGAGTCCTCTGTGTCTTCCTGGCGCTGGTCCCGGTCGCGCCGCTTCACGCGCAGCAGAAGGCGACCGCGACCGCGGCCGCAGCCGCAGCCGCGGGTGTCATCCGCCTGCCACGAGCCGAGTACGACCGGTTGAAGGACCGGGCCGAGTCCGCGCTCGAGGCCGAGCCGCGGAAGACGGCCGTGCAGAAGACACCGTCCATCGAGGCGGCGCTCTACGAGCTCGCGGTCGCTCAGGACCGGACGTCGCTCGACGTGACGCTCGACGTCCTGGTCGGTCTGCCGGGCACCGACGCGCGCGTCACGTGGCCGCTCGCGGGGGTCGGGTTCCTCGACCTCCTGTCCGAGAAGGGCCCGGCGCCCGTCGTCGTCGAGGGGGGCGGTAAGGCCTTCGTCTTCCGGCGCCCCGGGCGCTATCGGCTCACCGCGCGGTACCTGCTCCGGAACGTCGAGACGGCGGGAGGCGAACGGCGGACGTATGCGCTCCAGGCGGTGCCGGCGGCCTCGGCGCGCCTCGTCGCGAGGACGTCCGTCGCCGGCTCGGAGCTCACGCTGGGGAACGACGCGCTGGCGCCAGGCGTTCCGCGTCCCGTTCCGGCGGGCGCGCCGCTCCGCGTCTCCGTGCGGCTGCCCGCGCGGCTTCCCGCGACGCTCGAGAAGCCGGTCGTCACCGCGGAGGTCCTCGACGTGGCGCGCCTCGAGAGGGAGAGGATCTCGCAGCGGACGATCCTGAAGCTCCAGGTCTCGCGGGCCGAGCTCGGCGAGCTCGCGGTGACGCTGCCGGAAGGGAGCGAGGTCCTCGAGACGACCGGACCCGAGGAGCCGCGCGTCGAGAGCGCCGGTGGGAAGACGACGCTCGTCTTCACGAGACCGTGGAAAGGGGAACGGACGTTCTCGATCCGGAGCGTCCGCGCGAAGACCGGCGACGCGGTGGCGCTCGTCCCGTCGTCGGTTCCGTCGGCGGCGTCGATGCGCGGCTCCCTCGTCGTCCTCCCGACACCGCTCCACCAGGTCGTGAACGTCTCGCTGACGGGGCTCGTCCGGATCGACCTCGCCGACCTCCCGCCGTTCGCACGGCCGTTCGGCCAGCGCGGGGCGCGGGCGTATCGCGTCTCGGGGGCGGCGCCGCGCTACTCCTTCGACGCGCCGAGGCGCGCTCTCGTCTCGCCGCCCGAGGCGCTCCTCTCGGAGGCGTCGATCCTCACGGTCTTCAGCGACGGCAAGAGCCGGATGGACCGGCGGCGGTTCCGGGTGGAGACGAAGCGCCCGTTCTTCCAGGTGCCGCTCGACCCGGCGGAGGAGGTCCTCTCCGTCTCGGTCGACGGCGTGCCGGTCACGCCGCGGAGCGAGGAGGGGATGCTAGTCGTCACCTTCTCCGGGGCGCCCGGCAGGCCGCGCGTGCTGGAGCTCCACGCGAAGCGGAAGGACGCGGGCCCGCCCGCCTCGGGCGACTTCACGGTATCGCAGCCGGCGTTGCCGGCGTCGGCGTCCGTCGCGTCGTGGACGGTCGTCCTCCCCGACGACCGGAAGTACCAGGTGGTCTCGTCGAGCGGCATCCAGAGGGCGGGGTGGAGCGCGGACGCGCCCACCGTCGCGACGAGGTCGGACACGAAGCCGGCGAACTGGCTGGCGGCCGGTGGGAAGGTGGACAACCTCGCGGTGCGCGTGAAGAGCCAGCAGAACGCGAGGCTCGCCGGGAGCCTCGTCCAGCTGCGCGACGAGAAGACGGGGGCCGTCCATACCGGGTTCACCGACAAGGACGGCGAGGCGCGCTTCAAGGACCTCCCGAAGGGAAGATACGTGGTGGAGTCGAACCTCTCCGGCTTCGTGAAGTCCGAGCGGAGGGTGGAGGTGAGCGACTCGTCGATCCTGGATCTGGAGATGGGCCAGGCCGACGTCGGTGTGATGAGCTCGCCGAGCACCGTGCCGGAAGGGATGCCGGCCGCGGCCGGCCCGGCGCCGTCCACGAAGGCGACCCACCTCGACGTGCAAGAGGCGTCGGTCGTCGGCGCGACCTCAGTTGAGCTCGATGCCGAAAAGCGGGCCGCGAAAGAGGACGTGGCGAACACCGCGGGCCTCCGGTCGCTGGCCGTGGAGATCACCGGCACCGGCAAGCGCCTCTCGCTGTCGGGTCCGCTCGTCGGAGCGACGCCGCTCTCCGTCACCCTGAAGGTCAGGAAGTCGTGAGGAGATCCCTCGCGCCGGACGTCGATCCAACCGTCCGTACGGAATGCGGTGTTCTTTCCCCGCTCCCGCTCCCGCACCCGCTCCCGGCATCTCCCGGCTCCTGGCCATCCGCTCATCGAAGGACCTGCGCTGCGGCCCGGGATCGGGAGCGGGATCGGGAGCGGGAAGAGGCTGTCGAACGACAGCCTCTTCCCGTGGCATGTGACATGCTGACGCACTCACCAGGACTCGAGACGAACGGTCGCACACGACGCGACGGAGGAGGGCACGCCGTGCTCATCGAGAGATCTCTGTTCCTCACGCTCATCGGTTGCCTCGCCACGCCACTTCTGGCGCCGCCGCTCCTTGCACAGCAGCCAAGGCCTTCCGAGGTGGAGCTGCCACTTTCCGTCTACGACCAGCTCCGCGCGCAGGCGAAGGAGAAGAAGGCGCCGCGGTCCGATATCGCGCCGTTCTCGTCGGTGCGGCTCGTGAAGGGGACGATGAGCGTCGACCTGACGAAGCTCCGCGCCACCTGGCAGGCGGAGCTCGACGTGACGGCGGGTGGGGCCGAGGCGCCGTTCGTGCCGCTCCTCCAGGGCCTCGCGGCGACGCCGCTCGAACGCTCCACCGTCACGCCGGAGACCGCCGCCGTGGCCTCGAAGGACGGCGCCGCGAGGCTCGAGCCGGAGGACGGCGGCTCGTGGCGCGTCTTCCTGAGCGGGGAGGTGGGGGGCGCCGGCACCGACGAGACGGCGGGCGTCCGCTTCGCGCTCCCGAAGCTCCTCGCGCTGCCGGCCGCCTTCGACGTGACGCTTCCCGACGGCGCCACGGCCACCGTCTCGCTCGGCGACGTGAGCGAGGTGAGGAAGGGGGGCGCGCGGGTCGTCTATGACGGCAGCGCGGGTGCCACGCTCACGGTGAAGCGGGCGATGCGGCGCGATCTCGGCCCACCCGTCGTCGGCGCGAGCCTGCATCTCCTCGATCGTCTCTCGGACGACGCCGTGAGGAGCGAAGCGCGGCTCGTCTTCCGGGTGAAGAGGGGCCTCCTCGAGACGCGGACGATCACGTTCCCCGGCGCGTCTCTCCTCGCGGCCACCGGCCCTGTCTTCGCCGGAGCGCCCGACAAGGACGGGACGCTGACCCTTCGCTTCGAACCTCCGGTCCGCGAGAAGACGGAGGTGGCCGTGACGTTGACGTTCCTCTCGCCCAACGACGCGAAGGCGAGCGCGTTCGTGCCGATCCTGCCGAAGCTCGCGGTGAGCCCCGGCGAGCGGCTCGATACACGACTGACGGTCGTCGCCGAAGGGGGCCTCCTCGTCGAAGCGAGCGGCGACGAGGACTGGGCGCCGCACCCGGACCTCTCCGACGTGAGGACGTCGGGCGAGGAGATCGCTCTCTCGTGGACGGCGCGCGACGCCGGCACGCCGGCGCCGCCGAAGCTCGCGATCCGCCGTCCGAAGGCGCTGGCCGTGGCATCGGCGCTGGCGCGCGTCTCGCTCACGGTCTTCGTCGGCGAGACGGGGGAGACGCGGACGCGCCTCGTGGCGACCGTGAGGTCGCGCGGCCGCTCGTCGCTCCGGTTCAAGGTGTCCGACGACGCGGTACTCCTCGCGGCGCGCGTCGACGGCGCCACGGCGGCCGCGTCGAGGCCCGAGCCCGGCACGCTCGAGGTGCCGATGCGAAGCGAATCGGGCACCACGAAGGTGGAGCTCCTCCTCTCGGGCCGCGCCGCCGTGCCGAGGGACGGCGTTGCGCTCGAGCTTTCTGCCGCGGCGCCCGACGAGCCGATCGAGCGGGTGGCGTGGACCGTCGTCCTGCCGCCGGGCGTCACGGTGAAAGAGGAAGGGCGCGCGCTGCCGGCGCCTTCCGATCCTCCCGCGCCGCCGTCGCGCCCGGAGGCGGAGCTGACGGCCGCCGACCGCGCGGCGATGGAGGCGACGAGCGCCCTCGCGCGGACGGACCTCCTCGCGGTGGCCGAGGGGCCGTGGTCGCCGCGGCCGGAGCTCCCCGTCGCGCCCGCCGCGTTCCGGACCGAGATCGCCGACGCCGGTGAAGGCGTGGCGGCCCTGAAGCTGACGCTCAAGACGAGAAAGGAGAAAGAGCCATGGTTCTGAAACGCGGTGCCGCGCTGTCCCTCGCCCTCGGCCTCCTCTCGTCGACGCTCGCCGCCGATCTGCCGAAGGTCGAGACGAGCGAAGGAGTCGTCCACCTCACCCGCGCGGAGTACGACCGGCTGCGCGACGCCGCGGAAGCGGCCGAGGAAGCCGCAGGGGCGGCGCCGCGGAAGACCGCCGTCCAGTCCCCTCCGGCGATCGACTCCGCCCTTCTCGAGCTCTCGGCCTCCGCCGAGAGGACCGTTCTCGACGTGACCCTCGACGTCACCGTCAAGCCCCCCGGCTCCGACGCGCGGATCACCTGGCCCCTTTCGGGGAGCGGCTTCCTCGATCTCCTGACCGAGAAGGGGCCGCTGCCGGTCGCCATCGCGAGCGACGGCCGCACCTTCGTCTTTCGCCGTCCCGGCCGGTACCGCCTCACGGCGCGCACGGTGCTCCGGGACGCGGCGCGGGGTCGGACCGATCACCGCCTCTTCCAGCTGCAGGCGCCTCCCGCGGCGTCGGTCCGCCTCATCGCGCGGAGCACGCTCGCGGGCTCGGAGCTCGCGCTCGGCGACGAGCCGCTGGCCGCCGGCGTCGCGCGCCCCGTGCCGGCCGGCGCGCCCCTCACCGTGACGATGAAGCTGCCGGCGCGGCTCCCCGAGACGGCGGAGAAGGCGGTCGTCGTCGCGGAGGTGGTCGACGTGGTGCGGCTCGAGCGCGACCGGGTCGCGCGGCGCACCGTCCTCCGGATCTCCGTTTCACGCGCCGAGATCGCGGACCTCCCGGTCGTCCTTCCCAGGGAGAGCGAGTGGATCGAGACGACGGGGCCCGAGGAGCCGCGCCTCGAGACGGCGGACGGCAGATCGACCCTGGTTTTCACGAAGCCTTGGAAGGGGGATCGGACCTACTCGATCCGGACGTCGAGCCCCCGCCGGACGGAGGCTCCCCTCGATCTCGTGCCGACCACGGTTCCCGGCGCCGCGTCGTCGCGCGGGTACCTCCTCGTCACGTCGTCGCCCCTCTACGACGTCAAACCCGCCCGCCTCGAGGGCCTCGCCCGGACGGACGCCGCCGACCTTCCCGTGTTCGCGCGCCCCTTCGCGGACGGTGCCACGCGCGCCTACCGCGTCGCGAGCCCGGCCTCGGCGCGCGCGACGTTCACAGCCGTCCGCCGGACCGTCGTCGCGCCACCCGATACGCTCCTCACCGAGGCCTCGCTCCTCACCGTCTTCGGCGACGGCCAGACGCGCCTCGACCGCCGCCGTTTCACGGTGGAGACGAAACGGACGTTCTTCGAGATGCCGCTCGACGCCGCCGAGGAGGTGTTGTCGGTCTCGGTGGACGGGGCGCCGGTGGCGCCGCACGGCGAGGAGGGGACGCTCGTCGTCTTCCTGCCGCCGTCG
>Ga0154020_10007150_pt1 | contig 13054 bp, 6 predicted proteins | sample Klosneuvirus_201_FD_109709 | JGI IMG/M metagenome (GOLD analysis project Ga0154020, IMG submission 109709) | Active sludge microbial communities from wastewater, Klosterneuburg, Austria - Klosneuvirus_20160825_MG | ecosystem: Engineered > WWTP > Aerobic digester > Activated sludge | place... | reverse complement strand
CGGGCGCGGGCAGCACGGGGCTGGACAGGGTGAGCCTTGACGGGCTGGCCTTGCCGGCAGGCTGGGAGGCGCAGACCGACGCCTCGGGCCGCCTGAGCCTGTGGAACGCCAGCGCCTTCGAGTTGCCTGAAGGCGGCGTCAGCAGCTATGAAGTCGCCGCGGGCACCCTGCAGTACTTGTCCCCTCAGCGCGCTGGCAGCGGCTACGAGGCGCTGGGCAACCTGTGGGTCAGCGGCTTGCTGGCCGTGCAGTCCCAGGCGGTGATGAACGTGCGCGGCCCCTTGTCCGTCGAGGTGGGCGGCCGGCTGAGCAACCGCGGGCTGATCGAGGCCTTCCAAGGCCTGCGCAACCAGGGCCGCATCGAGAACCGCGACGACGGTGTGCTGATGGTGCATGGCAGCGCCGGGCTGCTGAACGAAGGCGTGCTGGTGAACAGCGGCCGTCTGAACGCGGACGGGCGCATCACCAACGCAGCCGGCGCCCGCTTCGAGAACCACGGCCTCATGACGGCCACCGACCTGCGCAACGAAGGCCAGTTCATCGTCACCGGCACCACCACCCTGTCCGGGGTCGTCAACAACTACGGGCGCATCGAGATCGGCCGTGGAGGCCGCATGGAGGCCCTGCAGTACCTGCAGTTCAGCGACACCGCCGTCACCCGCGTGGATGGTGAACTGCTGACGACGGAAGATCGACGCGTCGAGATCTCGTCTGGCGCACTGGAAGGCACGGGCCACGTCCACGGCATCCTGCTGCTGGGCGGTGACCCGCCCTCGGGCCCGAAGGCCACGGTGCGGCCGGGTGGCCGCGACGCTGTCGGCACCCTGACCGCCGACTTCGTGCAGGTGGGCCGCGCCGACTTCGAAGTCGACATCGCCTCGGCGCAGTCGCTCGACCAGATGGTGGCGCCTCAGGGCTTCCTGGTCCGCGAAGGTGAGGTGCACTTCAGGCTGCTGGACGGCTTCCTGCCCGATGCCGGCAGCAGCCTCACCTGGCTGGTGACGGACCCGAGCCTGACGGCAGGCTTCGGGCCGGAACTGCTCTCGTGGTCGGTCAGCCTGGTTCGCGCCGACCAGACCGAGTGGTGGCTCGGCGGTTCATCGGGCCATGACGAAAACGCGCCGCTGCGCTTCAGCTTCGACGGCGTGCAGTTGAACGTCAGCGCTGTGCCCGAGCCGGGTACCTGGGCGTTGATGCTGGCGGGTGTGTTGCTGGTGCTGGTGGCAAGCAGGCGCGGCGCCAGCACCTTGAGCCGGTGCGCCGATGCCGGGCCCATCGCAGCCTGAGCTGACCGGGCTTTCTGCCACCGGGCCTGACTTCATCACCCACGCGAGACCTGACATGACCCCCTCGTTCCTGCGCAATTGCGCCTGCGCCTCGCTGCTTGGCGTCAGCGCCCTGGGCCTGCACGCGGCGCCGCTCACCTTGGCGGGCTCTGGCACCACCGTCGACTTCTACTTCGACGCCGGCTTCTGGGGCAGCGCACCCGCATTCACAGTCGTCGGCGACAACATCCGCTTCGACGGCATCGGACTGAGCGCATTCACGCCCGGTGGCACAAGTGGCGGCAGTGACCGCCAGTCATTCAACGCCTTGCCGGGCCAGGCGGCACTGGTTGCGGTGGCTCGCGCGGGCTTCGACTTCGGCGGCGGCTACAGCGCCAACCTCGGCTTCAGAGGCAGCTATGCCTTGCAAGGCAGCGGCCTTGTGGCGGCTGCGCATGGCGCCGACCTCTATGCAGGCAACTTTGGCAGTGGCGCCTTCGGAGGTACCAGCTTGCTGGCCAGCCTCTTCGCCGATGCGAGCAGCGCGACGCCGGGCTCCGATGTCCTCGATGACGACGCTATCGCCCTCACGGGCTTGGCGGATGCTGGCCAGGCACTGGCCCTGGTGGACCTGTTCACGTTGGCCGATGTGTTCATGGACGGCGTAGGCAACGCCAGGGCCACCATCGACAGCCTGAACTACACCATCAGCGCGGCGCGGGTCAATGCCGTGCCGGAGCCGGCCTCCTGGGTGCTTGTTCTAACGCTGCTGGCCGGTCTGGCAGTTGCACGACGGTGCCAACACCCATCGCCTTGAACATGGGTCGGCTCAGCGCAACTGGGCAGCGGCGGCTAGCAGGTCCCGGTTGACCGGATTGCGGTGCAGGAAGGCGTCGATGAAGGCCGGTGGCACCTGGGGCAAGGCCTGCTGGCGCACCCAGTCGGCGCCGGCGAACAAGGCCTGCCGGGCCTCGTCGGCCGCCCCTACCGCGCTGAGCGCGCGCCAGGCGACGAGTTGCACCTCGGGGCCATACATCGCGTCAGGCGCATAGCCCTGGGCCACCAGGGCCAGCGCGGCCCGTGCAGCGCTGGCGGCCCGGTCCAGCTGCCCCAGCTGCAACGCCGCCCGAGTCTCGTGCACACGCGCCGCCAGGGCGACGCCGTAGCGCTCCTGCGCCAACGAGCGGTCAATCCACGTCGGCACTTCGGCCAGCACCTGGTCGGGTGTAGCGGCGCGCAGTGCACGCACCGCGGCACCGGCGATGCGGCCAGGGTCCGCCGCCACCATCGCCTGGGCATCGGCCACCATGGTCTGCGGCACCGGGCGGCCCAACCAGTTGGCAATCTCCATGTGCAACAGCTGGCGGCTCGAGCGCATGAAAGCCGGCGTGGCCGAGTCATCATGTCCCGCCAGCGCCTGCTGCGCACGGGCAAACTGCCCCAGGTGCAGCCACATCGTGGCCCATGTGGTCTGCATGGCCACCGTCCAGAAGCCGCCGCCCATCGCCTGCAATCGGGGGCCGAGGTCTTCAAAGGCCTGCAACGCATCGGCAAAGCGGCCGGTCTCGGCTTGGTCGCGCGCGTGCGTCAGGCGCGCCAGCGTGCGGCTGGACGTCGCCTGTGGGTCATCGGACATCAGCGACAGGGCACGTTGCGAGACCTCGAAGGCCGCGGCCAGACGGCCCATCGCACGCAGGACAACCCCGAGATTGACCACGGCAGCGCCGGTGGCATCGCGTCGACCGACACGCTCGATGGCAGCAATGCAGACCTCGAAGCAGGCCACTGCCTCGCGAAGGCGGCCGAGGTGGCCGAGCGTGGCCGCCCAATAGCCGTACCAGAGTGAACGCAGGTCGTCAGGGGCATGGCTGTCAACCCATTCGCGCAGCGGTAGCAGCAGGGAATAGGCCTGTTCGGGTTGGCCGAGCTTGCTGTAGTTGCCCGCCATCGAGCCGGCCAGCTGAACGTGCTCGGCGTGAAGTCCCAGGCGCTGGGCCATGGCCAGGCCGCGCAGCCCAATCTCTTGCGCCTGTTGCGCATGGCCAAGCTGGGTGAGCAGGCCGACGTGCACGGAAATCGCACGCAGGCGTTGTGCGTCGTCAGCGGCATCGGCCTCCAGCGCGGCGGCCTCCTGCAGTGCACGTTCGTCCATCACCGCGGCCGTCAGCGCCTCGACCCGGGTGGCCAGCGCGTTGAAGCGCTCAAGCCACTGGCCGGCCTCGGCGTGGGCCTGCGCCGCATCGGCCAGCAATGCGGCCTCTTCGTGCCGACGCGATGCCACGAGCGCCCGGCTGGCGGCCTGCAGGAAGGCTGCCGCCGCCTCGGCCGCCCTGCCCGCGGCCCGCCAATGGCGCGCCACCCGGGCCGGCTCGCCGCCATGCGCCGCCAGCCAGGCCGCACATTGCCCATGCACCCGGCGCGCCACCACCTGCGGCACACCGCGCAGCACGGCGTCAGCCACCAGGTCGTGCGCAAAGGCCTCGTCGCGCAGCACCTGGGCGTCCTGCAGTTCCTGCCAGGCTGTGGCCAGTTGCACCGCCTGCTGTCCGATCGCCACTTCAGCCAGTTCGATCGAGAAGTCGACGCCGGCAATGGCAGCCACGCGGGCCAGCGCCAGCGCCGCTTCGCCTAGGCGCTGCAGCCTCCGCTCGATCAGCGCCCCCACCCCGGCCGGCCGCGGCAGTTCGCCACGCGCCAAGCTGCCGTCGACCAGGCCCTGCTTGAGCGTTTCCAGCAGGAACAGCGGGTTGCCGCCGGTGTGTTGCACCAGCGTGCCGGCCAGCGCCGCGCCAGACAACCCATGCAGCCCGAGGTCGTCGACCAGCGCCGCGGTGGCTGCTTCGTCCAGCGGCTGCAGCCTCACGTGGTGCAGGCGCTGGTCTTCGGCCAGTTGGTCAAGCAGTCGGCGCGCCGCGCTGCCGGTCTCGGCCGGCCGTTGCGCCAGCAACCACCGGCGGTGCGGATGCGCTGCGCAGGCCAGCGCAGCCACCAGATCCAGGGTGGCGTCGTCGGCGAAGTGCAGGTCGTCCAGCGCCAATGTCGCAAGCTCGTCCCGGTCCATCAGCTCGGTGACTGCTGCGGCCAGCGCATCGGGACGCAGCGCATGCTCCACGGCCGATGGCCCCAGGTGTTGCAGCGCCTGGCGAGAGGCAGGGCTCAAGGCCGCCACACCCCCGGCCAGCAGCGGCTGCAGCCAGCGCGCCAGCGTGGTGTAGGGCGCACCGGTGTCGCCGGGGCGGCCGGCGCCGGCCAAGGCCGGGCCATGCAGCGCCAACCAGTCGCTCAGCAGCCGGCTCTTGCCTAGGCCGGCCTCGCCATCCAGCAACAGCACCTGGCCCTGCGCCCAGCCGGCCTGCATCGCCGCCCATTCGGCGGCCCGGCCCACGCGCTGCGGCGGCCGGCGCAAAGTGACCGGCAAGGCGGCCGGGGCTGTGCGCGCCGTCAGGCTCTGCGACGGCGGCAGTGGTGCCGCGCGTTGCAGGTCATCGGCCAGTGCGCGGGTGGTGGCCGACGGTGCGCGCCCCTCGCTGGTCAGCAGCCGCTGCACCAGCTCGCGGTGCACGGCCAACCCCGCAGCGGCCTCACCGCGCAGGTAGTGCGTGCGCATCAGCGCCGCTGCGGCCCACTCGTCATCCGGCGCCCGCGCCAAGCCCTCCAGCGCCAGCTTCAGGGCGCGGTCGAGGTCGCCGTCCTGCTCGGCCCGGGCCAGCGCTTCGGTGCGGGCAGACCGCTCAGCGCGCCGTGCCGCATCGCGCTGCTGTTGCAACCAGGCGCCGAAGTCGCCCTCGACCAAGGGTTCGCCGGCCAGCAGCTCGGCGCCAGGCCGGGGCTGCTCCAGCGTCACGTCGGCCGCCAGCTGCAGGCGCTCTTCGCCTTCGACCAGTGAGCTGCCCAACGCCTGCTTGAAGCGCAGCAGCTGTTGGCGCAGGTTCTGGCGCGGGTTGGGCGCATCCGGCCACAGCAGCGCCGCCACGCGCTCACGCGGCACACCGGGCTCCAGTGCGGCCAGCGCCACCAGGGCCGCCGCCCTGCCACGCAGCGGCAGTGGCGGGCCGTCAGCGCGCTGGACGAGGGCATCGCCATGGAGTTGCAGTGAGAGTCGAGACATGGTCGGTCAGCTTGCGCCGAGCCCCAGGGCCTTGGTGACACGCCAATCTTGCCTCAGGCCCGTCACGTGGGCGTCACGCGAAGACGACCCACGACCGAACCAAGCCGAACTCCGACGCCTTGTGCCAGCGCAAACCTTGGTTGCCTGGGGCTAGGTCGCTTCCGACGCGCCTGCCCACGTGCCCGCTCCGAGGACCGGCCTTTCGAGCGTCCTCTTTCCTTCCCCGATGGCTCCCAGATCAAGTCGGAGCACGACACTGGTTGAGCCTGAAACTGTCTGTGGAGGTGGCTGCGGTTTGTTGGGCGTTGACGCCGCCGCCAAAGATCGTCCCTCGCTGCCGCCGTTTGCGGGTCGTCGCTGACACCAGGGCTTCCACAGATCCCGCAAACCCGAGGACGCAGCCAGGATCGCGGCGGTGATCTTGAGCTCACTGCCGCAGCGCACGGCTGCGGGCAGGCTGAAGCCGTCGATATCGACGCACAGCGATTGCTTAAACTTCGTCTTCATGGCCATGGCGCCCTGCACCGTCAGCACTCTCTGTTCGACGCGCGGGCCGAAGGCGATGCGGCAAGTGCGCGCCGCAGCCTGCAGCTCCTTGAGCACGCCAGCCTCAGCCTCAGCTTGGGTGATGAAGGGCGCGGCGTACTGCTGAACCATGCGGGGCGTGGTCTGCTCCGGGCTTGGCGTCCGTATTGCTATGTGGTGCCATCGGGCGCCTGCTGGGGCTGCCTGCCGATGGCTTGCACACAAGGATCCCGAAGTGGTGCGGACGCACGGTGTCAAGCGTGCGACTGGCGGCTTCAGGGCGACGAGTTCAGGGCCGCGGTTGCCACCTCAGGGCCGGGATGGTGAGTCCGGCGCGTGGAAGACCTACCGTTCATCCCTTGGTAGATCGAGTGGCCGTTGTCGGCATCGACCTTGAACCGGAAGTCCCGGCCATCAGCCGACGTTCGCGACAGGCTGTTCGTTTCATCAACGCTGCACCCGAAACGACCACAAACCGATCACCAGATCCCGGCCCAAGGAGCGGTCACCCAGGGGTAGGCGGCATTCCAAGCGATCGAGACGCAGTGCGGGGACTGAGACCGCGCCGGCCCACCACCTCGGGAGCATCATGTGCAAGCCATCGGCCAGCACCTGGGGCACCGGCCGGGCAGGCTGGATCAGATCAAGGTGGCCGCTGATCGACTCCGCGCAATGACTGATCGATGAACGGCCGCTGGACATGCACGCTGTGGCGAAGCCGATCGGCGCCCGCGCGGCCGCAAGTGCCCCGCCCCTCAGCAGACGCCTGCGCCAGCGGCGCGATCATTGCCAACGGCGTGGCCACGCCTTCGGCCGGCGGCATGTGGTCGGGTACGGCTGGGCTGGCCGCATCCACCTGCACCTAGCGGTCGCGCGTGGCGAAGCCCCATCAGCGAACAGCGCCTCGGGGATCGGCGGCTTGGTCCAGCCGCGCGCGCAGGTCCTTCAGCGTGATGCCCTTGAAGGCCCGGCGGACGATCCGCTCGAAACACTGGCCAGTGAGCCCCACGCGCGCCGCCAACCCGCGGACGAGCTGTGTGTTGGGCTTGCCCTGGCTCACCGGCGCAATCGCCCGCCGGTTCTGCATCCTGCAGGTGGGGCCGTGGGTTGAGGGCACTTCCATGTGCTCCAGCCGGATGGTGGCGGGCAGCACACACTGGGCTTGCTCGGCGGTGTCGGTCAGTACGTGTACCAGCACCACTGCTAGCACATTTCCGCGCGCCAAGCCGGCCACCACCATGCGCGATTCGGGTGCCACCGACACTGGGTTGCGGTCGTAGACCACCACCGACTCGGTGCGCGGGTCGAAGTCGGCCGGCGATTCGCGCAGCAGATCGTCGCCGATGGCGGACACGTGGATCCTGCGTAGGTGTCGGGGCCATCCTGGGAGCAGGCACCACGCACGGGGCCGCTGACGGTCGAGGTCGCTCACGCAGGGCTGGCACTGTGCCGCAGCCCCCCCCCGGACTTAGGGGTGGAGCCGGCGACCCGGCGTCGCCTCGCGTGACGTCCGCGTGACGCCTGGCGGCCTAAGTTCCATCCCTAGGTCATCTGTCGCGTGACGCGGCACCCCACACACGAATCCGGGAGAAGGCGCATGAACATCACTTGGCGAAAGATTCTCTCCTGCGCGGCGCTGCTGGCCGCCGCCGCCCTGGCAAGCTGCGGCGGCGGCTCGGGCGGAGGATCCGACCCGGCAGTGCCCACCGACAGCGCCACCGTCGGCGGCCCGGGCCAGACCAAGGAAGTCACCCTTGTCAGTCCGCAGGGCGCACGGGCCGTGGTGCCGCCTGGCGCGCTGGCGCAGGCCCTGACACTGCGGATCGCAGCCGACAGCACGGGCGCCCCGCCCCAGCCCGCCGGCATGACGCCGGCCGGCCCGATGATCGCGCTGACCCCCCACGGCGCATTGTTCGATGCCCCGGTGCGGGTGCGGGTACCTATCACCGTGGCCGCGCCGGCCGACCACCGTGCGCTGGTGGCCAAGGCCTCGCCGGGCGGTGAATGGCAACTGCTGGAGCCGGTGGCCAGCGGCGACGGCTGGGTCGAGGTGGAAGTCACCAGCTTCTCGTTTTTCCTGGTGAACTGGGTGCCGATGGGCACCGCCACGGCCTCATTGGCTCCGAGCATCGGCTTTCGGGTGCTGAACCCGGTGGGGGCGGGCGCCGGCACCACCGTACACCTCGACGCACCGGGTGATCTGGCGCTGGGCTTCACCCTCAACTTCGCGCCCGCCTGCGAGGCGCCCGAGGGTTGGCAGGTACGGGCCCGGGCGGAGCAGCTCTCTGTCTACGGCGGCAGTGGTGGAGCGCCGATCTACATCTGGGGTCAGCCCATCACGCTGCTGTCCACGTCGGTCGGCGCCGAACAGGTGGTGCGGCTCCCGTGGAGCGCCTTGCAGGTCATCAACAACTTCGCGACGCCGGTGCGGGTGGGCGGCCCACCGCCGAACGAGAACATGACGCGCAGGGAGTTGTTCCGCGTGCGCGAGTTCCGCGCCGTGTGCCCCGCCCACGGCAGCGTGGCCGAGCAGTTGTTCCCTGCGGCCATGCCGCTTCAGGAACGCTATGTCACCGCAGCCACCGGCAATCGCCTGTTCTTCACCCGCAACCCGGTGGACACGCAGGCGGTGGTAGGCCAGGCGCCGGAGTTCCCGGTGGAGATCTTCGCGGCCCAGCTCGGCGTGCCCGGCAGCCGCATCAACGTGCAACTGATGATGGCCAGTGATCCAGGCGGCCTGTACGGCACCGTCGATTCGGCAGACTCGACCAACCACCCGGACGGCAAGTTCAAGCTGCTGTTGCGCTCCGTGACACTGGCCGACCATGGCAAATACCTGCGGGCGGTGGCCACGGTGGTGGGCGGCCCGGGCGTCGGCGAAATCACGTCCAGCGCCGTGGCCAGGCTCAGCGTCATCACCGTGCCCGTGGCGCCGAGCTTCAGCACGCTGCCCCGTTCGATGATGGTGCTCAGCGGCCAGACCGCCTCGTTCAGCGCAGTGGCCAGCGGCGTGCCCGCCCCCACGCTGCAATGGCAGACGCGGCCGGCCAACAGCAACGGTGCCTGGACCGACGTGCCCGCGGCCCAGGGCGGCACCGCCAGCAACCTCACCACGGCCGCGCTCACCTTGGCCGACAACGGGACGCAGTTCCGCGTAGTGGCCACCAATGCCGGTGGCAACAACGAAAGCCCGCCGGTCAGCGTGTCGGTCAGCGACCAAGTGGTGGCGCCTACGATCACCGCCGACCTGTCGGCCATCCGCGCACTGCGCGGCGGCGACGCCACCTTCGCGGTGGGCGTGCGCGGCACCGAACCCTTGAACTACGAATGGCGGGTCGGCGGCCAGCTGGTCGTCGGCCAGAACGCACCGGTGCTGAACCTGCAGTCGGTACAGGCGGACGCGACGGTGCAGGTCACCGTCAGCAATGCCGCCGGCACGGCGCAAAGCCGCACGGTGGGGCTGCGCCTGTTCGACGGCGCTGTGCCCGAGGCGCCGGTGGCCATCGACATCCAGCCGGTGCCGCTGTCCATCGCCTCCGGCCAGACTGCCGTGTTCGCGGTGCGCGCTTCGGGTGGAGGCAACCTTCACTACCGCTGGCAGTACAACGGCCAGGACGTGAACGGCTTCCCCGACTCGCCGGTGCTGATGCTGCCCAACGCCAACCCTGGCTTGAACGGCCGGTACAGCGTCGTGGTGAGCAACGCCACCAGCTCGGCCACCAGCGATGCGGTCGCGCTGCAGGTGGCGCCGCCGGTGCAGCCGGTGCCGCCCGGCTTCGTGGTGCAGCCAGTGGGCCTGTCGCTGCACCCGGGCCAGAGCGCTACCTTTGCCGGCGTGGCGCGGGGCACCGGCAGCATCGCCTACCAGTGGCTGCGCGAAGGCGCACCCATCCCGGGCGCCACGCTGCCCGTGCTGACCCTGCCGGCGGTGACCGCGGGCGACGCCGGCAGCTACACCTTGCGCGCCACGGATTCATCGGGCCTGCCGATCACCAGTGATGCCGCCGCACTGGTGGTCTCGCCGGCACCGGGCATGCCGACCTTCACCGTCCAGACCTTCACAGTCAATGCGGTACAGGGCGACACGCCCACCATCGCCATGCTCGCCGTGGGCACACCGGCACCGCGTTGCCTGTGGCTGAAGAACGGCGCGGTCCTCCCGGGGGCCACCGACTGCACCGGCCTCACGCTGCCCGCGGTGACAGTGGCCGACCACGGCAGCATCTACACCTCCATCGCCTACAACGAGGCCGGCGTGGCGATCGGCGGGCCGGCGGTGCTGAACGTGTCGGCGCCGGCGGTACCGGTCATCACCCAGCAGCCGGTGGACGTGAGCGTGGTCGAAGGCGGCGCGGTGGACCTGCTGGCACTGGCCAGCGGCTCGCCGGCGCCCGACCCGCAGTGGTTCGTGAACGGGCAGCGCATCCCCTTCGGCACCGCCATCACGTTCACCGAAGGCAGCTGCACCGTGGGTTACGACCAGACGGGCAGTCGCCTGCGCCTGATCAACGTGCCGTTGACCTGCAGTGGAAAGGTCTTCACCTTCACCGCGGTCAATTCGCTCGGCAGCGCGACGTCGAACGCCGCCACGCTGACCGTCACGCCCGCCGTGCCCGCAGGGGCCCTGACCGCCACTCAGGTGGTGGCCGGCTACGAGTGGAGCATGGTGCTGCGGCCCGACCGCACGGTGTGGGGCTGGGGCTGGCTGCACAAGGTGGATGGCACGGTGGTCATCTCCAACCTTGCCGGGGCCGACCAGGCCAGGCGGCCGGTGCGCCTGTACCCGGCTGTGCTGACCGACGTGCGCCAGATCGCGGGCTGGTACGACGGCTTCTGGGCCCTGACCGGCGAGCCGGGCAGCGCGGCCAGCCGCGTGCTGCATTGGGGCAACGCCCGCAGCAGCAACGACGGCCGCGGCGCCGATGGCCAAGGCAACCTGGGTGTCCTGCCGCAATTCCGCGTCAACGCCACACCGGTGCCGGTGCTCGAGCGACGCAATGTGAACGGCACATTGCAGGCCGCGCCGGTGGACCGGGTGTGCAGCATGGCGGCCACCAGCGACCGCCTGCTGATGATCCGCGCGCTCGATGGGTTCGGCTCGCCCACCGACTGCAACCCCGGCAGCGCCAAGACGGTGTGGGTGGCCGGCACGGTGACGCAATACAGCGCCGACGCGGTGGGCGTGGCCGTGCCCGTGCAGGGCCTGCCCGGCATACCGGCCAGGCTGGTCGCGCAGCAGACCACCGCGCAATCGTCCGCCGGCCCGATGCTGGTGTTGACGGAGGACGGCCGCGCCTTCGGTTGGGGGACCAACATCGGCAACCTGTTCGGGCTGCCGACCCCCGCCGACACCGGCCACCTGGGTGGCAACGCCGCGCCGCAGGCCCTGCCGGCGGCGTGGGGCACGGTCAGTGACGCGGCATTCAGCTACGTCGGCCTGATCGTGCGGCGCAGCGACGCCAGCGCGATGGTCAGCGGTCGCAACGACGGTGGCGAACTGGGCCTCGGCCCCCAGCCAAGTGGCACGGTCAACAACGGCCCGCTGCCGCTGCTGGCCGGCGCCGGCGTGGCACTGGATGGCGTGCAGGCGCTGGTCAGCAGCCAGGCCCAGGTGTCGCTCGCGCTTCGGCAGGGCCGCATCCTGGCCTGGGGCGAAGCCAACCAGCCCATGCAGGGCGGCAGCACAGTGCGCGTCGACTACCCACGCCTGCTGCCGGCCAGCGGCGACGGCTGGCGTGCGCTCTCGGCCGCCAACGTCCATGCGCTGGCGATCGCCGCCAACGGCGCGGTCTACACCTGGGGCAATGGCGTGCGCGGTGCCATGGGCAACGGATTGGACAGCGGCAACGTGCTGGCGCCGACACTCGTCACGGTACCCTGAAGCGCACGCCGCATGGCAGGATTGAACGAGGTACGCCTGCCATGCCCCGCCTGCCGTTTGGAGTGCCTGCCCCGCTGCTGCGCGCTGCCGATGTGTTGAGCCTGCGCCTGGACGCCGCGCCCAAGATGGTGCTGCCCGATCGTCGCGAGTTAGCGCTGGAGCGCCGTATGGCCTAGCTGTGTTCGCTGGCTGCGCTGGACGCGGGCGTCCCGCGCGAGCGTGCTGCCGCCTGGCTGTGGCCCGATTCGGACGACTCTCGCAGCAACCAGCGCCAGCAACTGCTGCGTTTTCTCAAGCAGTTCGGCCGCGACTTGGTGATTGGCGACGCCCGCCTAGTGCTGGCGGCAGCCGCGCGCCAGGCTTGAAGTGCCGCAGCGCAGACGCGGCGCACACTTGAAGAAGTCCGCCGCCGGCGCGCCACCCGGCGCGGGTCGCCACTCACACGTTGGGCACACTTGGCGGAGGGTTCGGCGTACATGGCCGACAGCGACAGCGATTGGAGTTCGACCTGCTGCTCGACAGCCACAACCTTCAGGCCGTGACACCCATGACCCCACCGTTGTTTCGCGAAGCCGAGCAAGGCACCCCGCCGCATGGCCTGCACGCCAACGCCAGCATGTCTGGCCCGTAGTGCAACCTGATGGTCCTGCTTTCGCCGCGCATGCGCGCGCTGGCGCCAGACCGCTGGTTGCGGGCCACAGCGCGCCGTGACCGATGGTGGCGGGCGCCCTGACGTAGCATGAACTCGATGCCCCGGCACCGCGGATTCAAAGCGCGAGCGATCATCTGCACCTGGTCGGCCACTCTCATGGCGCCGCACTCGCACTGCACATCGGATCGGTCGGGTTTCCGTTGGCGCGCTTGCAGGTTCTACCTGGCCTGGTCCATCTCCGACGGCCTCAAGCCGCGTGTCGCGCCTGAATCGCCCAGCGTGCCGCCAACCGATTTGTACCCACCGATGTGGGCAGCCCTCGGTGGCCTCAGCGCAGTTGCGACCGGATGCTAGGAGGCGCGGTGTTCAAAGCAGCGGATGTCGCTGATTGGTCGTATGCCGGTGCTCGCGGCCAGCAATTGATGGACTGCTTTGTATCTGGGGGTCTACGCTGACGACTGCTTTGCAGCGATCAACTTGAAGGCGTGAAAGTCCGAGTTGGGTCGGGCTGCGACGACCGCCCCGACGGACTCACCGCCGGAAAGCTGACGTCAGAGGTTCGATGCTCGGAAGCTGTCGCTCGCGGACGCGTCATCCCGACCCTCTGCTGCCGGTCAGATCCT
>Ga0154020_10007149_pt1 | contig 13055 bp, 11 predicted proteins | sample Klosneuvirus_201_FD_109709 | JGI IMG/M metagenome (GOLD analysis project Ga0154020, IMG submission 109709) | Active sludge microbial communities from wastewater, Klosterneuburg, Austria - Klosneuvirus_20160825_MG | ecosystem: Engineered > WWTP > Aerobic digester > Activated sludge | place... | reverse complement strand
GTACACCAGCCAACATCTGCATGAAAAAGCGGTCGATACCATCGAAGCAGCGCTTAAACTCTTTAATATCCGGTTACCGCGAACCCCGGCTGCGTTGAAATTCGGATTGATGAAGGATGCGGTACTCTTGCGCTTCCGGCTCCGGAATAAAAAAGCCGCTTTTCTGGAAAACCTGCCGGAAAATACCGATCCGGATTATATCGCACTCTTCGCGCTGTTCAGCGCCAGCGCGCCCGTTATTTATCAGTTCAGTCAGGATATGTTTGCCTGGCTGATCCTGGCCCAGTTTAAAATTTGCCTTTCCAAAGGGCAAACCCCCTTCTCCGTCGTCAGTTATTTCGGCTACGGGATGGTCATGAATGCGGCTTTTGGAGACGTCGAATGCCTCAGCGATTATACCCGGACCGCCATCCGGATTAACGAAAAAAAAGGAAACCCTTATCCGCCTCAAAAATTATGGTATTCTTCCCTGAGCTTTGAGGCGCACCTGAATGAAGCGATTGCGCCCCGTATGGACGAATTGCTCCAGTGTTACCGTCTGGCACTCGAGTTCGGCGACCCGGTTTATGGCGGGTATGCGATTACCACGCGCATCTGGAACGGCCTGGTTCTCGGCAAAGACCTCAATGATTTATACGAAGAGGGCGCGGCTTATCTCAAGCACCTGAAGCAACAAAAAAATATCAACAGCTACGAAATGCTCTACAGCCGTTATTCCGTCCTGCCTGTATTAATGGGCCGGCCGGCAGAAGGCTGGTTAACGCCCGAAAGTATTTCTTCAAAACTGGAACACCCCTTATTTACAAAAAACACCACTACCGTAGCATTCTATTATACCAGCGTTTATCAGGCCTTCAGTCTGCTCTACCCGGCCAAAATGACGTATGAATATTTAGCGGAAGGGGAGAAATATGAATCCTTCCTCCAGCCGTTTTATATGTATGCGGATTTTATGCTCTATTACGCACTCGCGGCCCGCCAGATTATCCGGCACGACGCTACGCGTAAAAAACCTTTGTTGAAAACCATAAACCGCCATTATAAAGCCTTGAAAACCAGAGCCGGGCGCTGCCCGGCCAATTATGAATGTCATTTTCTGCTCGTTTCAGGCGTGCGCGCGATATTGAATGATCTGCCCGGATTTGCGCTGCAGCAACTCGAAAAAGCCGTTTTCAGCGCCGAAAAACGCGAATTCATACAAATAGCCGCCATTTCGAACGAGTTGATTGCGGAACACTACATTGGACAAAACCAGCGCAAAATTGCCCGGCTCTATTTGCAGGAGAGTCTCTATGCGTGGAAGCGCTGGGGCGCGGAAGCCAAAGTACGGCAGCTGACTGAATTATATCCCGACCTGTTGCTTGACCAACCGGGCAGCGCCCAACCAGCCGGCGAGTCAAACCTCGACATGGCCACGCTGTTGAAATCCACCACGACCATCTCCAGTGAAATCGTGTTGGAAAAATTATTGCCCGGCATGATTCATATCGTGGTGGAAAATGCCGGCGCCCAAAAAGGGTATTTAATGCTGGCCCAAGACAAGCAGCTGAATATTAGCGCTTACTACGAGGCCGGTCAGGCAGCGGGTACGCTCCTTGCGGATATTCCCATGTCCAGTAGCGAAAAAGTGCCCGAATCGGTGGTCAACTATTGCTGGCGTACCCTTGAGCCGCTCGTGCTCGATTTTGCGCCGGCGGACGAACGATTTAAAAACGACCCGTATATCACCGCCTGCCGACCAAAATCCATTTTATGCACCCCCGTGCGGCACCACGGCGAACTGAAAGGTTTTATTTATTTGGAAAACAACCTTATGGTACGGGCATTCACCGAAGAACGCGTCAAGGTGATGCGTATTCTTTCTGCCCAGATCGCCGTTTCGCTCGATAATGCCTTGTTGTATAAAAACCTGGAAGAAGCCCTCGAAAAGCAGGTAACCCTTACCGAAGCGTACAGCCGCTTCACCCCCAAAGAATACTTGCGCTTCCTGGGCCATAATTCAATTCTGGACGTACGTCTGGGCGACCATCGCGACGAAACGATGACCGTGCTTTTCTCGGATATCCGCTCCTATACGGCCCTTGCCGAACAACTGACGGCGGAGGAAAACTTCCAGTTCCTCAGCGCTTACCTTAAACAGATGTCCGGTGTGGTAACCCGCAACAACGGTATGGTCAATCAGCTGCTTGGCGATGGTATACTAGCCTTTTTCTCCGATTCCGGAGACGCCTTGCGTGCAGCCGTTGAAATGCAAATGCTGTTGCGCGACTATACGGTTGATCGTCCGGGTAAAGAGCCCATTGCTTTGAAAGTCGGCATCGGTTTGCATACCGGAACCGTCATCATTGGTATTGTAGGCGACGAATACCGCATGGACACCGGCATTGTCTCCGATACGGTCAATGCCGCCTCCCGCATAGAAGGCCTGACCAAATTTTACGGCGTAAATATTCTGCTCAGTGAAACGGTAGTGGAACAATTGCCGGTGCAAACCCGGGAAAACCTGCGCTATCTCGGGAAAGTGCGGGTCAAAGGCAAACGGGAAAATATCAGCCTGTACGAATGTTACGACGGCGATGCGCCCGAAATCCGCCGCCGTAAAGCCAATGTACTGCCCGGGTTTAATGAAGCGCTGCAGCAATATTTCGACCGGAGGTTCAACGAAGCCGTCGATGGGTTCCAACAATTGCGACAAAACGACCTGGAAGATCCTGTGCTTGAACTATTCTGTAAAAAAGCGTTTCAGTTTGCCGCACAAGGTGTTCCGGACGATTGGACCGGGGTGGAATCGATAGAATTCAAATAACTAATTCACTTTATAATGTACCGCTGAAACGCCCCGCAATCGCTCTGCCGCCTGCTCCGCCGTAATATCCCGCTGCGATTCGCCGAACATCTCATACCCGACCATGAATTTTTTTACCGTAGCCGAGCGCAACAAGGGCGGGTAAAAACTGAAATGCCAGTGCCATTCCGGGTGTTCCGATCCATCGGTCGGCGCCTGGTGGATGCCGGCGGAGTAGGGGAATGCCGTTTCGAAAATATTATCCAGCCGGATGGTCAACGCCTTCAGGATGGCGGCAAAGGCGTTTTTTTCATTCGCGGTTAATTGACCGATATGTTGCTGCTGCCGGTTAGGGATGATCATTACTTCATACGGCCATACCGCCCAAAAAGGCGTCAGGGCGGTAAAATGTTCGTTTTCCAACACGATACGTTCGCCCAGCCGGCGTTCCTGTTCCAGGTATTGGGACAAAAGACTTTTTCCGTTTTTATCGAACCAGATTTTTTGTTGAGCCGATTTTTTGGCCACCTCGTTCGGTATCGCGCTTTGCGCCCAGATTTGTCCGTGCGGATGCGGATTGCTGCAACCCATAATATCGCCTTTGTTTTCAAAAATCTGGACGTGGTTGATCCCGGGCCGGCTGCCAAGTTCTGCGTATTCCCGTTGCCACAATTCGATCACCTGAAGAATGTCCGGCTCTGCCATTTCGGCCAGGGTGAGGGCGTGATTTGGGGAAAAACAGACTACCCGGCAAATGCCACGCTCGCTTTTTGCTACCAGCAAACCATCTTGTATATCTGCCTCCGGCGTATCCGGCAGCAGCGCTGAAAAGTCGTTGGTAAAAGCATACGCGCCGGTGTAAGCGGGGGTATGGAGCCCGCCGGCGCGTTGGTTGCCGGGGCACAGGTAACAAGTCGGGTCGTAAGAGGGCCGGGTATCAGGGGCCATCGTCTCCGTTTTGCCCTGCCAGGGCCGTTTATTGCGGTGCGGGGAGACCAATACCCATTCGCCGGTCAGGATGTTGAGGCGGCGATGCGGGTGTTCTTTTAAGGAAAAGGATTCCATGGAAGTAGTAATTTTTGAAACTTAGTCTTATCACACCATACCCACCCCGTCTGCGGTTTTTACTTCAATACTAGTCGCTTGAATGCCGGTTTTTTGCTGATAAGCCGCCATCATACGGGTTAAAATCAATTCTTTTTCTGCAGTCCTGATCAAATTGAGCGTACAACCGCCAAATCCGCCGCCGACCATGCGGGCCCCTGAAACACCGGGTTCGGCGTGGGCCAATTCCACCAGCAAATCTATTTCAGGTACTGTGATTTCGTATTCCGTTCGCATGCCTTCATGGGCATCGTAGAGGATTTGTCCTACCTGTTGCATATCGCCGTTTTGCAGGGCTGTCCGGGTTTTTAACACGCGTTCGTTTTCCCGCAAGATATATGCGGCGCGCCGGTGATCGACCGGATCGAGGTGCTCGCGAAAGGTTTCCAACATGGAAACGGAGACATCCCGCAGGCTTTGAACCTCCGGGTGTTTTTGTTGTATGGCAGCCACCACATTTTCACAGGAGTGCCGGCGATCATTGTAACCGGAGCCGGCTGCGAGTTCGTGTTTGATGTTGGAATTGAGCAGTACGAGGGAATATGCGCCGGTGTTCAGCGGGAAGTGCTCAAATTCCAGGCTTTTACAATCCAGACAAATAGCAGTGTCTTTTTTGCTAAATAGCACAGCGTATTGGTCCATCAACCCGCAATTGAGCCCGATCCGGTGTTCGGCGGCCTGGGCGATCAGGGCAATTTCCCGTTTGGGAATGGGCATGTTTTGCAGAATCGAAATCCCGTAAATAAATCCGCAGCACAACGCGGCAGAAGAGGATAATCCGGCGCCCAAGGGAATATCGCCGCCAAAAACGCCGTCGATGCCGCGCACCGGGTAGCCGCGCAGGTGGAGTTCCACCACGACGGCTTGCAGGTATTTGGCCCACGAAGCCGTTTCAGACACCGAGGTGGACGCAGCGCTGAAGGTCGTTTCCTCCGGAATGTCGATCGCATAAAAACGCACTTGTTCGGCCTGTTCGTTTCGGCTCATGGCGAAGTTCAGGCACTTGTCTATCGCTGCGGGGAACACCAGGCCCAGGTTGTAATCCGTGTGTTCGCCGATGAGGTTGATCCGGCCGGGCGCCCGGAGGAGGATTTCGGGTGGGGTATTGAAGTGGGTGGTGAAGTGGGCGGAAGGAGATAAATTCATGGAACCGATATGGTGTTTGTGGCAAAGGTAAGGAAGGTAAAAACCAAAAACCGCTACTTTTGGGAAACGAATCGTCAAAACTTATTGCTAAATCGAACATGGACCTATCGAAACGCGACAAAAAAATCGCCAGAAAACTCATCGATCTCGGGCTGCAACGCGAATTTGTAAACAGCCTGGTTCGGGCGGGGGAAATCCTGAAGCAATGGAACCCAAATGTGGAAGACAATAAGCCCGCGTATTATGCCCTATTTCTGCACATCACCGATTTCGACAAGCATATCACCCGGCGTTATGACGGACTTGGTGGGTCGAGATATTATATAACGGTCGCCGGGTTGCTGGCGGACGGCATTATTACTCCAGAAGAGATTGGCGAATTTTCGGAGGATATTCAACAAAGGTTGAGGTTTTATTTGGGTTGATACGGTCCATGTCTGGTCACAGATTCAACTAATGATTGAGGCCACGAAAGGGAACTATTTTGATTAATTTCAAAAAAATTAGCCGATTTTTATTGATATTTAATTTTTAAGTGAAACTTTGTGCTGTATTAACCGTTATATTTACCCAAATTTCAGTCATAAGTGAAATTTGAAATCGTTAAATTAAGATCACTTTGTGGCAAGAAAGTGAGTGTTTATTCCATAATCCTGGAAGACGACAAACACACGCTTTTCGAACGATTTATTAGCGAAGCCCAAATTGCTTTCCCAAATGAATTGGCCGACTTGAAAAATCAGATCAAAGTCATATCTGAATATACAGGAATACGAGATGGCTTTTTTGAGAAACCTGAAGGGAAATTCGGACAGGATATTGTGGCATTATTTGACAAGAAGAAGAAACTTCGCCTTTACTGTATGCAAATAGGTCACGTTGTGCTTATCCTTGGCGGCGGCGGGCCGAAAACGACCCGGACATTTCAGGAAGACCCTAAGTTGAAGGTTGAGAATGATATTCTGAGAATGGTTTGTGATGCATTGGATCGAAGAATTAAGGAACGAGAAATTAAATTGCTCCCGAATAGCATTGAACTAACCGGCAATTTAATTTTCGATGACGAAGACCCTATGGAAGTCGAGTAATTATAATTCATGTAATCCTTCCCCCAAACATCTCTTTGCAACAACAGAACGGTATGAAAAAGAAAATGCAACAAACTGCCAGAGTTCACAATAGCCAGATTTTGGAAGATTTTTTATCCCTTGGTACGGAGGAGGAATTTGCCCGTACCAAAACCCGGATGATGATTGCCGCACAAATTCAAGATGCAATAGCAGCTAAGAATATTGGTAAAAAGGAGTTGGCCGAAATGATGGGGCAGCAGCCTTCGGTGATTACCAAATGGCTAAGCGGAAAACATAATTTCACAGTAGACACCATCACTGATATTCAACGTGTTTTAGGTGTTCAATTGCTTGTTGTGGAAGAAAAATCAGTTGTGCAAAATGTATATCGCATCACCATAAACGGGGGAGTGTCTTCAGCAAAACCTCCGGAAATTGTTTACCCGACAGGACAATCTTTCTCACTGCCTTCAACCCAAACAAACAAAACGTTCACTTCAAAAGAGAACCTGAAAAGGGACCCTGCATTTGCGTAAATCATGGACAACAATATTGCTTTTGGCCTAAAAGGTATTGAAATTATCAATTCTGTAATCAAGGCTCCGGCCGGACGCCGGGAGCTTTCAGTATTTGCATTTGATATTCAATTCAAAACAAATGCAATCCCCCAAGATAATGTTGTAAGTATCTACGCTGATGTTGTGATTAGGGACCATGAAAAAACTGACCAGCTTGGACAGTTTTCAGCCATGTTCCATTTTGCCGTAGATGATTTAGATAAGTTGGTTGTCATCAGAGAATTAAATCAGATAGAAATCCCCCAAACTCTAATTTCAACGTTTATTGGCATTTCTGCCTCTACACTTCGCGGCTTAATGTTTGGTGCATTTAAAGGGACTTTTTTACATGGAGCCATCCTTCCTATCGTGGATATAACCACCCTTCAACCAGAATTAGCACCAATGCCCAACTAATCTGCAAAGATTTCAGACAGTGAAGGTCATTGTGCTTAGAAAGGTGTTTTGCAACCGCTCCTCGGGCAGTTTAATGCTGTGGCCAACATAATTATTTGTCCAGCAAGTTTATAAACCCTCTACCCGTAAGTATGTGCTACAATTCCTCCCGGGAAAGCCTTTACATCCACCAACTTCAGGTAGAGCGGCATTGCAAGACCGTTGAAGATCGGCAGTCCGGCTCCCAATACCACCGGATGGGTAGCCAGCAGGTATTCATCGACAAGCCCCGTCGCTATCAGGCTTTGCATGAAACCCGCACCCCCAATTGCTACGATCGGTTTCCCCGGCTCGGCTTTGAGTCCCCTGATCCCTTCGGCAAGATCGCCGTCGAAAACCCGCGCCTCGGCCCAGGAAGTTGCTGCGGGCGACTGCTCCGTTCCGGGCAGGATACCCGCAAAGCCTTTTTTTGTAAAAACGGCCTTGGGTATCTCGTTCATCGGCGCGGCAAAAGGCCCGGTTGCAGTCGGCCAGTAAGGCGCCATCAGCTCAAACGACTTCCTTCCCATGATAATTAACCCGGCCTCCCAGGATTGCCCGACACTCCAGGCCAATGACTCCTCATCTCCGGTCTTGAATATCCAATCGTTTTCGCCATTGACGCCGGCGACAAAACCGTCGATGGAAACGGACATTTTCATGATCAACTTTCGCATAACTATAGATTTGTATTTAAAATTTTGTCACCTATTGGCGGCCACGGTCCGTAAATATTCATCCAGAATGTCCAATACCACGGCAATGCCTTCCTTGTAGCCCATTGCGATAAACTGTTCAAGTTCGGCAAGGCTCGCCATTTTTTTGACAATTTGTACGGTGGTTTTGTCGGCCCCGGCTTTAAAAGAGTTCTTGGTCAGGGAGAAGGAAAAGCCCGTATTGATGGGGTCCCCGTTTTCATCGGAAAAGGAATTCTTTGTGGTAAAACTGGACTTGGGCTGGATTTCGACAAATTCCGCCAAACTCCAGCGGGCGACATTCTCTGGGGAGATCATGGCATACAACCACCGACCGCCTTCCCGGAAATCCATCTCCTTCGTTTGAACCCGCCACGGTTTGGGGCCCATCCACTGGTCCAGTATTTCCGCTTTTGTCCAGGCATCCCAGACGAGATCGAGGTCGGCGGCGAATTCCCGCGTGACGTAAATGGTTGCCGTGGCTTTGTCTACCGTGAAATCAAAGAGTAGGTTCATTTTTCTTATTTTTTAGCGTGTTCAATACTTCATCGAGTTGTTGGAACCGTTCTTCCATAATCTTTCGGAACTGGGCTAACCACATATCGATTTCTTTCATTTTATCGATTTTTAGTTCATAGAAGATTTCCCTGCCTTCATGCCTTTGGGCCAGGAGCTCGCATTCGGACAGGATGCGCAAATGTTTGGATATGGACTGGCGGGTGACGTCGAAGTGCTCTGCAATGGCGTTGGGGGTCATTGCCTGCACGGCGATCAGGACGAGGATCGCTCGTCGGGTAGGGTCTGCAATGGCTTGAAAAATGTCTCGTCTCATAAATTGAATGTTAAATAAGAAGCCAATCGGTTGCAAATATACGTGCAACCGATTGGCTTCGCAAAATTTTTTTAATGGGGAATTTGTCCCCAACCCCTATCGCCTTTCAGTACTCCGAATGTATATGAAATGGGTGTATTATACGTTAGACTTTAGACACCCCACAAGGAGGGAGTCCTCCCCACGGATTATGCTCTATAGTACAATCTATTTTCAACCATCCAAATCCTTTCCAAATGTTACCAAAACGTTTTTTCCTGCTTTTTGCCTGGCTCACGGTAGCCGCGACCGGGTTTTCACAAACACCGCAGCCGCTTGCCTTCGGCCAGGGCCGCTCCGATTCCTTAACCAGTCCTACGGAGGTAAAACAATATACACTGTCTGGAGTGGAAAACGGCGACGTATTATTGATCCGGGTAGCCTCCACCGGCAGCCTACATCCGGTACTGGAAGTGTGGTACGGCAACCAGCCGCTGGATACCATCGAACACGCTTTCCTGGCGGAATGGACCACCACGGCGAGCCATTCCGGCGACTACACCCTGCGGGTGCGCGATCAGGGCGCCGACGATAGCGGCGTGTTTTCTATCTGCGCGCAACGCCTGAACCGGCCCGCCGAGCCCGAAATCGTCGGCTGTAACACCGGCCTGGGGGGATATTTGACCTACGGCGCGGACATTAAGGCCTTTAAGATACAGTTGGAGGATGAGACCACTGTTAGCCTCTCCGTTTTCACTGTTTGGCCCGATGTCATTCATCCACGGCTGATTGTTACCGATCCGACCGGTGTCCTCTTGGGTTCCTGTAGTGCTGCTTCGGCCTGTAGCATTTTATTGGATACCCTGCCCGCCTCGTGCTATTACCTGTTTGCTATGGACTCTACGGGCGCTAACACCGGCATATTCTACCTGGAAATAACCTATTACACCGGCGGATGTGCCGACAAAGAGGTGGCGATCACGTCGAGCACCGATGTCCTAATCGTCATTCCCGGCGGCTCGGCCATCGTTCAACGCCCTCTTTGTCTGGGGGACGACTTCACCCTTACTGCGTCGTACGATGCGCCCGATGCCTTGTACCAATGGACTGGACCCGACGGGTTTACAGCGACGGGAGCAGAATTTACCCGTACGGATATATCCGGCCAGGCGGGCGGCTGGTACACGGTCAGCGCCTATGTCCCCGGCGGTTGCCAGAGTACCGCCAGCTTCTATCTGAATGTCCGAAGTCCGTGGATTGCGATCGATGTGTCGCCGGGCGATAATGGCGTGGTTTGTGCCGGCAGTGACCTGACCCTGGCGGTTATCAATCCGGTTTCGACCAATTATCACTGGTTTATGCCCAATGGATCGACGATAGACGGCGCCAGTATCGTTATTGCTGACATCGATACTTTGCAGGCGGGATTATATCGGGTGGGCGCCTATTTTCCCTGGAACTTGCCCTACATCAATGGCGGCTGCGTAGGGACCGGCGAACAGCTGATAACCGTGAACCCTGCGCCCACCGTGCAGGCGATAGTGAGCGGTCACGATATTATCCCTTCCGCTTCTGGCGGCGTCGGGCCGTACAGTTACGCCATTACGGGTGGCTATCCGCTGGTGGACGGACGGTTTCAAAATTTGCCGCAAGGCCATTACGTTATCACCGCGACCGACGTCAACGGCTGCACCGCCACCTCGGACAACCTGGTCGTTGCCGTTGCGGAACCATCCGCCGCCTTGGGCTTGACCCTGACGCCGAACCCCGGCTCCGGCGTTTTTCATTTGACCTGCACCGATTTGTTGCGCCTTCCGTTGCACCTTACCCTCTACGATGCTACCGGTCTGCTCCTATCGACCTTTGAACTCCACCACCAGGATCTTACCCTGGACCTGAGCGATCTGCCGTCGGGTTGGTATCTGATCCGGATAAAGGATGAAACGCAGGTGGGGGCGTTGAGGCTTGGCATCGTACGGTAAGAGGCTGTTTTATAACCAGTTGGACCGGACTGAGATACATCCCGAAATCAAACACAAAAGCCAGTCATTGCTGACTGGCTTTTGTCGGGATACCAGGATTCGAACCTGGGACCCCCTGCTCCCAAAGCAGGTGCGCTACCGGACTGCGCTACATCCCGAAAAAAGTAGGCAGTTTGCAGTAGACAGTGACCTTAAACTGTACGCTGCCTACTGATAACTGCCTACTGCACTGCGGATAGGCCGGGATTCGAACCCGGGGCACAGTTTAATCCGTGCGTCGGTTTAGCAAACCGGTGGTTTCAGCCACTCACCCACCTATCCTGGCTGATTTCAAAAGCGGACGCAAATATAATACGTTTGCATCCGCTTCAACAAATTCAGGCGCCAAAAAATTCCTGAATCAGGTATTTAAACTCATTTTGATCTTTTTTTCCAGCTCGGATACCGTGTCCTTGAAGATCAGGTCGGTGTCCATCATGTCTTGTACGGCTTTGCAGGAGTAGATAACGGTGCTGTGGTCGCGGCCGCCGAAGTTTTCGCCGATGGATTTGAGCGATTTGTTGGTCAGTTTTTTGGCAAGGAACATCGAGAGTTGCCGGGCGATGACGATATTTCGCTTGCGTGTTTCCTGATGCAGCCGTTGTACCGGTACGCTGAAATGTTCGGCCACCAATTCCTGGATAAATTCAACCGTGATTTCCTTGTTGATCGTGGTCACGAAGTTGCGGATCACCTCTTTGGCCAATTCGATGTCCACGTCGCGGCGGATCAGGGTGGATTGCGCCAGCAGGCTGATCATGACGCCTTCCAGTTCGCGGATATTGTTTTTGATGTTGTAGCAAATGAATTCCAGTACATCGTTCGGGATGTCGACGCCTTCTTGTTCCATTTTGGCGCCCAAAATAGCCATACGCGTTTCCAGGTCGGGCGCTTGCAGGTCGGCGCTGAGTCCCCACTTGAAGCGGGAGGTCAGGCGGTCTTCAATGCCTTCCAGGTCTTTCGGTGCGCGGTCGGAAGTCAGGACGATTTGTTTGCCGTTTTGGTGCAACTGGTTAAAAATATGGAAAAATATCTCCTGGGTCTTTTGCTTGCCCGACAGGAACTGGATATCGTCGAGGATGAGCACGTCAATCATTTGGTAAAAATTGACGAAATCATTGACGGCGTTGTTTTTTATGGCCTGAATGATCTGGTTCGTAAATTTTTCAGCGGATACATATAGTACGGCTTTATTTTCAAAACGTTTCAATACCTCGGCGCCGATCGCTTGAGCCAGGTGCGTTTTCCCCAGACCCACATCACCAAAAATAACCAGGGGATTAAAAGCAGTGCCACCCGGCTTTTTGGCAATTGCCATGCCGGCGCTCCGGGCCAGCCGGTTGCAATCGCCTTCAATAAAATTGTCGAAACCGTAGTTCGGGTTGAGCTGCGGATCCACCTTGATCCGGCGAATACCCGGAATGACAAACGGATTTTTAATCATTTCCGCATCGAAAACGCCGGGTACGGGTTCGTTGTCTTTTTCTGCCGAGGGTTTGGTGCTCGGCCGCGGCAACGCAGCCGGCTCTTGTTTGGAACCTTCTAATATATGGTATAATAACCGGCCCCGATCCCCCAATTCCTGGCGGATACTCGTTTTTAATAATTGTACATAGTGCTCTTCGAGCCACTCATAAAAAAACTTGTTCGGCACCTGTATGGTTAACTCGTTGTTATCCAGGTGAACAGGCCGAATCGGCTCAAACCACGTTTTAAAACTCTGTGGTGTTACGTTTTTTTTAATGATACGCAGACAGCTGTCCCATACCATTTGGCAGTCCTTCGTCATACCCATAATGGTGCATTCGGTGTGGAGGGAATCCAATAAATTTTTGTATCGAAAATCGTAGTCGATCAAATCAGGGTGACAAAGTTTTAACTTTTCTGCCAATCGCCGAAGCGTAATCCCTTTTTTTCGACTAAAAATTTTTGTGCTTTCAAAAGGGTTTTATAAACCCCGGATTTTGGCAGTTTTGGGTAATACCGGTTTTTGGCAAAAAAGGGTGAATTGGCAAAATGATGAATTAAGAAAATAATAATTTGAAAAGCCCGGTGTATATTTTTAAAATATCGTTTAGTCTGCTAATATAAAAAATAATCAATGGAATTAGGTTTGGGTGGTCAGGCGGGCAAAGAGAGGTGATTTAGCCCGGCTCCATACCTTAAACACTGACATTCAGCGATTAAGGTCTTTGCCAGGCCCAGGCGGAAGAGAAAAACGGAAAGTGGAAGAAAACGGTCGGAATAGGTGCTTTTTAGGGCCTAACAGGCACTCAAAAAACCTTGTAAATGAATTGTTATGTTATTATGTCAACCTAACTCATAGGTTGCCAGCGTTTTACGGTATTTATTTAAAAAAGTTGGCCGGCTTCCATTCGCACGGCGATGATCGCCCGTTGCAGCGGGGTGGGAAATCCCTGCTCGTCTATCG
>Ga0154020_10007148_pt1 | contig 13056 bp, 13 predicted proteins | sample Klosneuvirus_201_FD_109709 | JGI IMG/M metagenome (GOLD analysis project Ga0154020, IMG submission 109709) | Active sludge microbial communities from wastewater, Klosterneuburg, Austria - Klosneuvirus_20160825_MG | ecosystem: Engineered > WWTP > Aerobic digester > Activated sludge | place... | reverse complement strand
GCTGAACTGCACGCGGGTGTGGGAGGGGTCGATCATCCAGGACATGTTGTGTATTCTCCAGTTTAGGTTACGCGGTGACCGGGTTGCCCGGCCTCCGCTCTCATGAAACGTTAAGTGGACAATTGTCCGCTTCGTGATAAGATACTACCGGACACTTGTCCACTTGTCAAGTGGAAAAGGTGAGTAGACTATGAGACTTCTTCCGGTGGATGAGATTCAGATTGACCTTCCGATCGTCAACGACAGCGGCGGCGCGGAGCGGGCCGAGCGCTGCGACGCGGCGGCCAATCGCGCCCGAATCCTTGCCGTTGCAGAGCAATTGATGTCTGTGCGCGGTGTCGCCGAGGTCACGATGGCCGACATTGCCCGGGCAGCTGGCGTGGGCCAGGGCACGCTGTACCGGCGTTTCGCGAACAAGGGTGAGCTCAGCCTGGCCCTGATGGATCGCCAGTTTCGCGAGTTTCAGGACACCGTCATGCGCCAGATCAACTGGATGGTCGGGGCGCGGGCAGCCCGTCTGGGCCAATTGGAATGGGTGCTCGAAAGCCTGATCGGGTTTGCCGAGAAGCATTCTGCGTTATTGTGCGAAGCCGAGCGGGGCGGGGTCGATGTGCCCAATGCCGGCCCGCAAGCGCCGCCGATGATGTGGCAGTATTTGACCATCCGTGGGTTGCTTCAGGCAGCCGTTGACGCCGGCGAAGTGTCGCGCGAGACCGATGTGCCGGTTACGGCCGACATGTTGTTGGCGCCGCTGCACCCAAGCACCTTCAGCTTCTATCGCCGCGCGCGCGGCTATTCGATCGAGCGGATCAATGCCGCGCTCAGGCGCATTGTCGGCCATCTCCCGCGCTGAATGCAGGCAATCCTCGGGAATGACAGCCCCGGCGGAGCCGGGGCTGTCATTCCCGAAACAAGCCGCTTAGCGGTGGTGCCGCGGAAAGATCGACGGCATGCGAAACGGCGGCATGCGGTCGGATGACCACAACGCGCCGGGCGGGGCCAGGGTCAGGCTGCACAACCGAAGCAACACATCGTCGTAATTCACCCGCCAGCCGGCAAAATCGAGCCAGGCCGTCTCGAGATCGGCCCGGATCGGCAGATTGGCCGCGCGGAGTTTCTCAACGACTTCGAGATACTCGTCCTTTGAGATGCTGATCGGATCCCCGCGCTGAGGGTTTTTGCGATACGGGATCTCGAAGAAATCCGACACCCGGCGCAGCGCGACGAACCCGGCCCGCAGACAGAGCAGGCTATGCGGGTCGCTTACCTCAAGATCCAGGGTTGAGGCCACCAGCGCCGCTGTGTCCAATATGGTCCCCGCCGCCAGTGTCCAGGCCCGATCGGGTTGCGGCGACCGGAAAAAATTGAGCACCGGCAGGGTCGTGTGGCTTTCCTCCAGGTCGGTGAACCAGATCTCCCACTGGGGCCAGAGCTCGCCGAGTTGTTTCGTGCCCCGGATACGCTGGTAGCGCGAGAGCAGCTCGACGGCATTGGGCGGCGTGCCGGCTCGGATCTCAAGCATCGTCACACCCGCCTCGCGGCGCTGGAAGGCGCTGTAGATGGTTGGCAGATACGAGATCAACAACGCGATCATGAGCGGGCCGAGCGCGGCCTCGCTGAAGGACACCAGGGCCGTGGCGGTGTTTGGCGGGACGGCGAACCCGAGGGTGAACAGCGAAGAGCCGCTCTCGCGCAGCGCCTCGCTAAAAGGGGTCATGCCCAGGGCGGTGTAGATCAGGCTGTAGCCCAGCATGATCAGCAGCATCCACGGCGCCATGCAACTCAGCAGGGCGACCGGGCCATACATGGCCATGACCCGATCCAGGCGCTCATACGGGCCATCGAGCGGCGCAATGACATGGAATATCCGCCTGACGACGATGAACGTAATCCGAACCAGCGGATCACGAGCGGCCCGGGGCAGCACCAAAGTGCGGATGATTGAACCGAGCGCAAACACGACGGCCGTCGCGCCCAGCACGAACAGCCCGATCCGGGCCAGCGCTTCCAGAATCAGCATGGCCGGTCAGAAACCGTAGCCGGTGGTCACCCCGCGCAGCCCAAAGGCCGCCGTCAAAAGGGTCAGCGCGGCATAAATCAGGATGGCCCCGCGATCATCCCGCCCATGGGTAAACGCGAAGGTGGCCGGGACCGCAATGATGACCAGGGACCCATACAGGTAGTGGACGAAGCGCACCTGCGACCCGAGCCCGAGGCCAATCAGGACCAGGCCCAGGGCGAGCTGAATTAGCCCAACGACCGGGCTCAACGCAAGCGCCCCCCAGTAGTTGCCGTCAATCTGCTGCGCGCCCCGGAAGAAGTTGATCATCCCCCACGCGCCCAGGAGCGTATTGAACAAGATCACCGCCGTGGCGATGCTGATGTGGATCTGCAGGATGTTCATCCGCGTTTCGGCCCTACCACCAGGGGCAGCTCCTGGACAACTGTCCCAGTCAGGTCGTATTCCATCGCTCCGGTGATCTTGACCGGGACCATTTCGCCGACCGGCACCGTCCCGTCGATGATGACGAGGCCATCCACTTCGGGCGCGTCGCGATAGGTCCGGCCGACGCTCAGCCCGTCGTTCTGGCCCTCGATCAGGGTGAGCAGGGTTTTGCCGACGTGCTGTTGGTTGCGGGTGAGCGAGATCTGTTGCTGGGTCTTCATCAGCGCGTCGCGGCGGGCGATCTTGACATCCTCGGGGACCTGTCCCGGCAACGCGCCGCTGGGCGAATCGGCCTCGAACGAATAGGTGAAGACGCCGACCCGGTCGAAGGCCATGTCCTCGACAAACTTGACCAGTTCGCCGAACTCGGCATCAGTCTCGCCCGGGTAGCCGACGATGAAGGTCGTGCGGACGGCCAGGTCGGGGATGGCCGAGCGCATCTTGCCCAGGGTGCGATAGACCCAGTCGATGTTGCTCGGCCGGCGCATGCGGCGCAACACGGCCGGGCTGCCGTGCTGGAGCGGGATGTCCAGATACTTGACGACCTTGGGATTGCTGGCCATGACCTCGATCAACTTGTCTGTCACCGCGCCGGGATAGGCATACATCAGGCGCACCCAGTCCAGGCCGGGCGCCTCGCGGGTGATGTCGGTGATGAGGCCGGCCAGGCCCTCCTTGATCCCCAGATCGCTGCCATAGTCGGTCAGGTCCTGGGCGATGAGGATGAGTTCGCGCACGCCATTGGCCGCCAGGTCGCGGGCTTCATTGAGAATCAGCTCGGGCTTGCGGCTGCGCATCGTGCCCTTGATCGTCGGGATGGTGCAGAACGCGCACGGCCGCCGGCAGCCATCAGCGATCTTGAGATAGGCGCTGGCGCCCTGGATGGCCACCCGTTGGGCGCCGTGCTCATCCTCGCCAACCGTGACCGCGTCGGTGGGCAGGTGATACATGGGCTCAGGCCGTTGGCGGCCGCGCACACGCTCGATGAAGTCGACGATGTCCATCCAGCGCCGCGTGCCGATCACGCCGTCCAGTCCCGGAACTTCCTGGGCGAGTTTTGGGCCCCAGAGCTGCGACAGGCAGCCGGCGGCGATCAGCATCTGGTTCTTCTTCTTCTTGTCGGCCAACTCGCGCAGCGAGCGGATGGACTCGTCGCGGGCCGGCCCGATGAAGCCGCAGGTATTGACCAGCAGAATGTCGGCCCGTTCGGGCCGGTCGAGCCCGCGATAGCCGGTTTCGGCCAGCAACGCGGCCATGCTGTCGCTGTCCACGGTGTTCTTGGAGCACCCGAGGGAAAGGAGATAGTAGGTTTTTTTGGACATGCTGACAGGCGCGTCGTTACTCGTCTTTGATTGTGCCGGCCGCGTCCCAGGTGCGGCGCACAACGACATTGCGGGCACCCAACGGGCCGAGCCGTTCACCATTGACGATGGCGTCGAAGGCGCCGGCGTTTCCGGTCTCGAGGGTCAGGCTGCGGGCCGCCGTCCAGGCAAGGGCCGGGCCGATCGGAGTGATCCCTTCGAAGACGAGCGCGCCGTCGACGGTGACCCGCACCCAGGCTCTTTCGCGGGCATCGAGGGTGAATTGCATGCCACCGCCGGCCCGCGGCGCGAAGCGCAGGGCAGGCCCGCTGGGCGTGGGTGTTGGGCCGGCCGCGACCGGTGACGTCGAGATCGGGCCAGGTGTGGCCGCAAAGATCGGGGTGGCGTCGATGACCGCGGAGGTTGGGCGCAGGATCGTCACCACGGTCGCGGTAGGCGCCGCGGAGTTGAGCAGCCGGGTAACGGCAGGCAGCCCGACAAAGGCGATCAAGGCCAGGCCCAGGACGAGCACGCCCCCCGCCGCGATCATGCCGATCGCGCGGGCCGGCAGGGCGGCCCGCGCGGTCCGCGGCGCGCGCGATCCCAGCTTGGCCGACGGATTGATCCGGGTGATGACGGGTGTCCCCTTCAGGCTGAAGGAGCTCACCATGTCTTCGCGCGACCGATTGCCATTCGGTCCCCGGGTTTCTGTTTCAAGGGGCTCGGGCTCGGCATCGATTTCGTCGAGCGATCGATACACCCGTTCGTTTGGCGGCAGGGCAACTGCGCCGGCGGCGGGCGCATCCGCCATCTCGTCCAGTTCGGCCGCTTCCGGGGGGGGCAGCTCGGCCCGATACTTGGGCGGGCGCGGCGTGTTCTGCGCTTCGAGCCGGGCGCGTTGCAGGCGGGCCGATTGCGGGCGCTCCCGCGCGGGCGGAGGCGGGATGTACTCGTCCCGCATGACCAGCGCGATGTTGCCAGTCGTCGCTTCAAATTCTTCCACGCACTGGTCGGCATCCATGCCGAGATAGCGGGCGTAAATGTGGATGAATCCGCGCGAGGGCGGACCGTCGGGCAGCTCGCCCCAGTCACCGGTCTCGATCGCTTCGAGGTAGCGCCAGCGGATCCGCGTCGCCTTTTCGACATCGGCGAGCGTAGCTCCGCGCGACTCGCGCGCATCACGCATGCGCTGAGCGAGGCCGGTGGCGTTCAAAGGTTCATTTCCGGGCATCCGCGTTGGATTATAGATGGGCCGCCTGGCGCACACGACCCAAACGCAAAAAGCGGGCGGGCGGACACGCTCGGGCCTATGGAAGCCCAAACATGACCACCCGCCCGGCGTGCTACGGAGGTGTTATGACAGCGGCGCCGCTCAGGCGGCCGGGGTCTCGGGTGCGGCTTCTTCCGCGACTGGCTCGGGCTCGGGCTCAGCAGCAACAGGCGCCGCAGCCACAACCTGCTTGACGCCTTCGGCCAGCACGATAACCGTCACGGTCGGGGCGACATCAGCGGCCAGGCGGATCGGGATGACATACGTCCCAACGTCGCGGATGGGCTCGCGCAGCGCGACCTTGCGCTTGTCGAATTCCTTGCCGAGCAGCTTGGCGATCTCAGCGGCGATGGTGGCCGAAGTGATGGATCCGTAGAGCTTGCCCTTCTCACCGGCGCGAGCGGTGAAGTGGATGGTCTGGCCGGTGAGAACCTGGGCGGTCGCATCGATGTCAGACTGCTGCGTCGCGCGGGTCTTGACGGCCCGGGTCTTGACCGACTCGGCCTGTCTGATGGCGCCAGCGGTGGCCAGAAAGGCCAACCCGCGGGGCAGAAGGAAGTTGCGCCCGTAGCCATCGGCCACGGTCTTGACCTCGCCGGCGTGGCCGAGTTTATAGACGTCCTGAGTAAGAAGCACTTTCATGTCGCACCTGTATGACACAACAAAACGCACCCCACGTGGGCGCGCCAGCCTGTGTGATTGATTGGGGCGCGGATTATAGCCCATCTTTGTCGGCCGCCTCCCGTAAATGTTGCGGGAAGCGATGGTCCCCGCCCCGGCGTCCGCCAGGGCCGGGACCATCGCTTCCCGCAGGCGCGTTGAATTCCCGGCGGGATAATCGAGCCAGCTCAGACCGCGCGCATGCACGCGCGATCGAAGGGCAATTGGACGATGAAGACAGATTATTGGCCTGGGCCTGCTCGCGCGCGGCGCGCCCTGTGCGGGGCGCTTCTTGGCGCCACGTTGGGCGCATGCGCGTGGCTGCCTGCGCCGCCCAGCCCGCCGACCCCCGATCCGCGCGCGAGTCCGACTCTGCCGTATGGCGTGGCGACGGTGACCCCGCGCCCGGGGCCCACGCGCGCGATTGTGGCGACACCGGCCAATGCGCATGAGGCCCAGCCGGGCGCGGTCGGGTTGGGGGATGTCTTCTATCCGGACCTGGGAAACGGTGGTTATGACGCGCTGGACTACACGATTGACCTCAGCGTCGATGTGGCTTCGAATGCGCTCGCTGGCACGACGACGATGGTGGCCCGGGCCACCCAGACCCTCAGCGCCTTCAATCTTGACTTCTTTGGACTCGATGTTCTGGATGTCACTTTGAATGGTCAGCCGGCGCGATACAACCGTGCGGGTCAGGAGTTGACGGTGATGCCGCCGGCCAAGATCACCGCGGACTCCCGCTTCACCAGCACGGTCCGGTATCGTGGCACGCCAACGGTCATTTCCGACTCGGGCATTCCCCGTATTCCGCTGGGCTGGCAGAGACAGATCACGGGCACCTTCGTCGCCTCGGAGCCGTCGGGGGCGATGAACTGGTATCCGCTGAACAATCATCCGCGCGACAAGGCGACGTATACGTTCCGGATTACGGTGCCCGGTCCGTATCAGGTCGCAGCCAATGGCGTGCTGGCAGACCGCTTCGATGCGGCAAATGGGGCGAGCACCTGGATCTGGCGGATGGCCCAGCCGATGGCCAGCTATCTCGCGACTGTGCACATCGGTTTGTATGACGTGGAGACATCCAGCGGACCGCGCGGCCTGCCCATCCGCAACTACTTCCCGATGACAACGCCGGCATTTACGCGCCGGCAGTTTGACAAGACCGCCGAGATGATGGCCTTCATGGAGGAAAAAGTCGCGCCCTATCCGTTTGACGAGTATGGGGTGGTGCTGCTGACAAACGATTCAACCTGGGCGCTCGAGACCCAGAGCCTGTCGATCTTTGGCGCGCGCGGCGCGGGCGAGGACACCGTCTTCCATGAGCTGGCGCACCAGTGGTTTGGAAACAGCCTGACCCCGGCGCAGTGGCAGGACACCTGGTTGAACGAGGGATTTGCCACCTACTACTCGGCCCTGTGGCAGGAGCGCACGCGCGGGAAAGCGTATTTTGAGAGCGTTATGCGCTCGCACTACAGCACGATGGCGGGGGCGCGCCTGGGGCCGCCGTATGTGCGCGAGGTGGATCAACTCTTTGGAGGGGCGGTCTATCTGCGGGGAGCGCTCACCCTGCACGCCCTGCGGGCGCTGGTCGGGGAGGCCAACTTCGACCGCGCGATGCGGGAGTACTACCAACGTTATCAGGGCGGGGTGGCGAGCACGGAGGATTTCCTGGCGACCGTCACGGAAGTGGCCGGCGCCGCGCCTGCCGCCGCGCTCCGGCCATGGATTTTCGACGTGGAGATGCCGCCGTTTCCGAACTAGAATCACGGAGAACACCGACGCTGCGGCGGTTTTCAGAAAGCTCTTGGCGAAGCGCTAAAGCATCACCCGCCGGAAATTCTCAAAGTATCCTGAGCTGCCGTCGGCCATCATCCTGAACAGGCCCTGCGGAATGCGGCGGGCCATGCCCTCCGGATCCTTCACCTGGGAATGATGCTCGCGGATGCCCGCGATCTTGGCCTCGACATAGGCGGTTACATCGAGGATCGTGTTGGGGGCGGTCGGCCCGGAGAACCACAGCTCTTTTGGCGCGTGCGGTTCGAAGCCCTCGGCGATGAGCTCGGGGAAGTACATCCGATTGCCGGTGGCGGGGAAGATCGCGTCGCAGACGGCCTGCCCGATGGCGCGATGGTCATTGTGGTTGATCCGGGTATTGAAGTAATGCAAAGTTTGTGGATCTGTCGTGACGACCAGATCGGCCTTGAAACGGCGAATCTCCCGGCACAGATCGCGCTGCAGGGCCAGGGTGTTGGCCAGCTCTCCGTCCACGTAATGCAGAAAGGCGATGTCGGTGACGCCCAGCTTGGCCGCGGCATTGGCCTGCTCGATCTCGCGCAGGGCGACCAGCTTGGGCACGGTCATGTCTGGAACATCGCTGCCCTTGTCGCCGCCGGTGACGACGATGTAGCGGATGGGGTTTCCTTCTGCTGCCCAACGGGCGATGGCGCCCCCGCAGAAAAACTCCGGGTCATCCGGATGCGCGATCGCGACGAGGATGTTCATGGTGTGTCGGTTGGTTTGCGGCGGGCCAATGGGCGACGGGCGGGGCGATCCTGCTGCGCGGGGCGGGTCTGCTCGGGTGGCGGCGCGGGGTTGTCCAACGGACCGTTGTCGGGCGCGGCCGATGTCTCGGATGGTGGGCTGGCCTGGCCTTCGGCCGGCCGGGCGCGGCGGGCATCCCGCTGCTGGTTGCGCCGGGCGATCCGCTCGATCCGGGCGGCATCTTCGGCTGCGGTTGAGGCGGGGGTCGGGCCACGGCGCGGATCGCGCGACTCGGGCCGCTGCGGGCGCTGTCCGGCGGCATCGCCGCGTTCGCGGGAGCCCTGACGGGCTTCCATGCCGCGCTGGAGTTCCTGGCCGCGCTTGCGCTCAGCCTCCGATCGCGAGGCTGCCGTGGCAGGCGGGGCGGCCGGGGCGCCCTTCTTGCCGCAATCGCATCCGCCGCCCTCGTGCTTGTCGCAGGTGCCGCTGAGGGCCTTGTCCTGCAGGCGCTTGAGCTCTTCGAGCGGGACGATCTGCTCGCGATGGACGATTTGGTCGCGGGCGAGGTCGCCGTCGCCGACGAGCACGCGGACCGAATCGCGCAACGTCAAATGCTCAAGCACCTTGCCCGGCCCGAAAGGCGTGCCGACGATGGCCTTCAACTTGGGCAGGGTGCGCTTGGCAGTGACATACATTTCGTATTCGTAGACGAGACAGCAGCGCAGGCGCCCGCACATGCCGGTGATGTCGTGGGGGTTCAGGCTGAGGCCCTGTTCCTTGGCGTGCTTGATCGAGATCGGGCTGAACTCGGTCAGGAAGCGCGAGCAGCAGCGGTTTTCGATCCCGCAGGCGCCCATGCCGCCGATGATCTTGGCCACTTCGCGCGGGCTGATCTGGCGGAATTCGATCCGGGCCCGATACAGCCGGCTGATGATCTCGCGCAACTCCGCGGTCTCGACCCGGTCTTCCTGATCGGACGAGAACAAAAACGTCAGGGTCAGACCGTCGAAACTGTATTCGGCCTTGACGATCTTGATCGGCAAGCGCAGCGCGGCGGATTCGGCCCGGCAGGCAATCATGGCCTCCAGCTCGCGATTCTCATGGAAATGGCGCATGGCCATGTCGCGGCCGGTCGCGGGGCGCTCGATGCGCTTCATCTGCAGGCTGCGGTCTTTGGGCGGGGCAACGGTCGCCACCTGGCCCATCTGTTTGCCGCGCACGGTATCGACGATGACCCAATCGCCGACTTTCAGGCGATCAAAGCCGTCGGCGCGGTAATGATAGACCTTGCCGACTGGCTGGAAGCGCACACCGGCGAAACGTTCGCGCGACTCGGGGCCTGGGGCCTCGACCGGCGCGCCCGTCCACTCCGGCAGATCGAACATGGAGGGCTCTTTGGTAGGTGTCTCGGACACGGTGTTCCTCGGGCGGCGATAAGGCGCGCCCCGGGCGGGTTATTCGACGACAGTGATGGTCGGCGCTGCGGTTTGATAGTTGATGACGCTGACCCGGGCGGCGACCTGGCGAGCGATCTCCTGGAAGCGCACCGCCGCGGGCGCGGCGGGGTCGGCGATGACGATTGGCCGGCCGCTATCGCCGCCGACCCGGATCATGCTGTCGAGCGGGACGCTGCCGAGAAAGGGCACGCCCTTCATCTTGGCCAGACGGTCGCCGCCACCCTCGCCGAACATGGCGATCTTGGCTCCTGTCTTGGGATCCACAGACGGGCCCATGTTTTCGATAACGCCGATGACGGGGACCTTGAGCTGTTCGAAGGCGGCCAGGCCCTTGAGCGCGTCGCTCATGGACACGAGCTGGGGGGTGGTGACGATGATGCCCATGGCGCCGGCGGCGGTCTGGGCGAGCGAGAGCTGGCTGTCCCCGGTGCCGGGCGGCATATCGATGATGAGGTAGTCCAGATCGCCCCAGGCCACATCGGTCAGAAACTGGCGGATGGCGCTGTGCAGCATCGGGCCGCGCCACACGAGGGGCATCTCGGCCGGATAGATGAAGCCGATGCTGAAGACCTTGACCCCGTAGCGGTCGATGGGGATGAGCTTGCCCTCGATCTGCTGCACGGAGGGCAGGGCCCGGCCGTCGGCCTGGAGCTGGGCGGCAGGCAGGCCGAACATGAGCGGAATGTTGGGGCCATAAACATCGTTGTCGAGCAGGCCGACCTTGGCCCCGGATTGGGCGAGGGCGATGGCGAGGTTGGCGGCGACCGTGCTCTTGCCGACCCCGCCCTTTCCGGAGGCGACGGCGATGATGTTCTTGATCGGAGTCTGGACCGTGCCGCGCATGCGGGCATTGGCCCCCATGTTGCTGGTCCAGGTCAGGTCGATCTTGCCGACCCCGATCTTGGCGAGGGCGGCTCGGATGTCGTTCTCGATAACGTCCTTAAGCGGGCAGGCGGGGGTGGTCAGTTCGACCGAGAAGGCAAGGTCATTGCCGCTGATTTTGAGGTCCTTGATCATGTTCAAGGACACGAGATCTTTGTGGAGTTCGGGTTCCATGACGGCCGAGAGGGCGGTCATGACTTGGTTTTCGCTAAGCATTGTGTTTTCCCAGGTTCGGAATTGGAGGATTCTATCAGGCGGATGGGTTGCCAAGCTCCGGAAGAGAAATGCCCGGGCCGGCGTACGCCGGCCCGGGCATTTCTCTTCCGAAAATGGGTTGTGTCAAGGACTCTTAGCGAAATAGCGAACGCTGGAGCGTCAGGCTGATCAAGGTGGTCAGCGCGGGCAGGAACAGGGCCGCGCCAATCCGCCCCACGATCCGCCCCACGTTGAGCAGATCCTCCGGCGCGCCGAGCAGTTTGGCGTGGATGTCTTCCAGCCTGCGCAGTTCATCAGACTCGGCGGGGCTGAGCGCAAGGGTGCGGGGCCAAAGCGCGTTCAAGCGGTCCTGCATGGGCCCGAGCTCGCGTTCCTTGGCCTTTCGGACGATTGTCGTCATAAGCTGGCGGGGCGCAATCACAATGATGGCGGTGCTGATCGAGGCCTCGGACTCCTTCCCGGCCAAGACATCACCGGGCAAACGTCCGTCGACGGGGTGAAGCTCCGGGGGCGGACCGGGGCGCTCTCCGAGTGGGGTGCGTCGCTACCGGGGAGTATAGGCGCGGTGACAGTCGCGTAGCGCCGGTCGCGAATACTTGGATATCCCTATCGATCGCGCATTTGTTTCACCCACTCCGGAGTCACCCGTTCCAAGCGGGCCTTCTTCAGGTTCTCGCGCATGATCCAGCGCACGTCGGGATCCGGACTCGCCAGCCAGTTTTCCATGAGCGGTTTGCCCTCGGCCGGCAGGGCGGCGACGGCGACGCTCCAGCAGTAGCCCAGACCCTGGCGGAGGGCTCGGAAGTCGTCGCTTCGGCGATCCGTAACCCGCGGGATGGAGGCAGTGATGGCGTTCAGGATCTGCAGGGTCGCCCGGGCATGCGCGGGCGCGCCCAGCAGACGCGGCTCGCACAGGGCGGCGGCGGCGGCGCGCTGCTCGAACGGCGTGCCGCGCGCCCAATCCCGCGCAGCCGCCACGAGCCTGGGCATGTCCGCATCGCCCAGGCGCTGCAGGGCCATCGCCACGCCCTCGCGCATGCGCCAGCGCGGGTCGGAGGCGCAGCGGCGGAGGACAACCAGCAAGGTGTCATCGCCTTCGGCGAGCAGGCGGCCCAGACCGACCGCACCGCAGAACGCCAGAAACTCATACGGTGAATTGACCGGGGCCGTGTCGGGTGTGTTCAGGAGGTAACGCTCAAAGCGGAGCAGGTCGCCCTCGTCGGCGACAGCCTGGGCGAGCTCCAGATTGCCGCGCGGCCCGGGCAGGCCCGATTCGCGGAGCAGATAGGCGTCCCAGTCTGGCATATCGCGCAGGATTGCGCGATATGTTTCACGCTTGCTCATGACTTTGTTTGGGGTTCCAATATGAGTGGCGAGAACACCCTCCCCGCGCTTCGCGCGGGGAGGGTGTTCTCGCCACTCATATCTTTACGACGGCTTCAAGGAGTCCGCCCGGCTTCCCGAGCCATACAGAAAGTAGTGCTCGGTCTGGCGCGCCTCAAAGCGCCAGCCCAGATCGTTCAAACGGCGGGTGAGCTCGGCGGGCTCGTAGAAGAGTTTGTAGATTTGAAACTCGCGCCCGTCATTGAGGCGGCGGCGCAACGTTGTCGCTTCACGCTCGGGCAGGCGATGATCCACCGCGGTCGAGCTCGGCTCGTGGCGCGAGTCGACGAAGAACACCCGCCCGCCAGGCGCGAGGCAGGCGGCGACCAGATCCCAGAAGGCGGCGAAGCGCTCGGGCGGGACGTGGGAGAGCCAGAATCCAAAGAACACGGCGTCGTATCGCGCGACCGGCTGCCACTCAAAGAGGTTGGCCTGAATGTAGTCGACGTTCGGTGAGCGCAGGCGGGCCTGGTTCAGGGCCAGCATCTCGGGCGAGCCATCCAGACAGGTCAGGTGCTCGGCGCTGGCCAGCAGGCGCTCGCTCCACAGACCCGTGCCGCAGGCGAACTCCAGCACCCGTCCGGCGGGATGAAACGCGGCGAGCGCGGCCCGGACCTGGTCGGCCTCGGCGAACCACTGGGCGTTGAGGGCGGCCCCGCGATCGTAGCGGCCCTGGCGCAGCCACCACTCGTCATATTCGGCCGCGCGGGCTTGGTAGTAGGCGAGTTGTTCGAGCAGGGGATCGGAGACCCACGGCGTTGTCATGTTTGACCGGACGATATCTTAACAATCTCCGGCGAGATCCCAATCCCCGCGCGAAGCGCGGGGATTGGGATCTCGCCTGTCACTTAAGGAATAACTACTAGCCTTTCACGTACGAGAGTTTCTCGGCGACTTTGCCGTTCCTTACCTTGAAGACATCGACGCCCCGCACATGTCCTGAGCTGCCATCGTCAT
>Ga0154020_10007147_pt1 | contig 13056 bp, 10 predicted proteins | sample Klosneuvirus_201_FD_109709 | JGI IMG/M metagenome (GOLD analysis project Ga0154020, IMG submission 109709) | Active sludge microbial communities from wastewater, Klosterneuburg, Austria - Klosneuvirus_20160825_MG | ecosystem: Engineered > WWTP > Aerobic digester > Activated sludge | place... | reverse complement strand
GTAATCGTATTTGTTTTCCAGTGGCACGATCCAGCGGTTCAGCAGTTGTTCAGGAGATACCCGCTGACGACCAAAGTCGTCGATCAGCAGGCAACCACAATTGCTCTTCATCTGCAGTGGCGCTTCGCTGGTGTTGCTCACCGGGTCATGGCGAATCTCCAGACTGTCCAGTGTCAATTCGCCCCCGACGATCACTGTCGGTCTGCGCACGCGAACCCAGCGCCGATCGAAGGGAAGGCCATCGTTCGGCTGCTCCACAATCTCGTGATAGGCCGGATCGAACAGCGTGATGATTTCCCGACCATCAATGATCGCATAAGGAATCCAGATTTCCTGACCGAAGCAGTGAGTCAGGCAGCGGGCAATCGTCGATTTCCCGTTTCCGGGCGCGCCATACAGGAACAGGCCACTGGCAGAATTGACCGCCGGGCCGATCATGTCAAACAGCTCTTCGGAAATGGACACGTTGAAGAATGCGTCCTCGAGTTCTTCGCGGCGAATCGGCTGATCACAAATCGCCTGAGCTTCCACGGAGATCACGTAATCATTGAGCGGCACCGGTGCCGGTCCGGTATAGGCACATTCGGCATGAGATGTTTCCGCTCGACGGCGCCCCTCATCCGTCAGGCCAAACACATAGTCATTCAGGCTGGCACTTCCACAATGCAAAACCATACGGCGCGACTTGAGCCGTTCCATCAGCCCTTCGATCATACGAAATGGAATACACAATTCATTTGCGATCGACCGCCCGGACAGATTGCCGGACGAACGCAGCAGTCGACAAATAAGTCCTTCAATGAATGGTTCAATCAGACCCAATTCATGCAGCGATCCTGGATCGGATGGCCAGAAATTTTCCCCGGCAAGCAATGCGGCAAGCAATGCCGGATCACTGTTTTTTCCTGTCTGCGGACGGGCCATCAACATTTATGTCTGCTCCTGTTGAGCGATCCAGTGAGAGGCACTCTCCGCACGGCCGAACAAGTATCCCTGAGCAAGTTCGAAGCCCAGTTCCCTACAAACGTCGGCTTCGTCGGCAGTTTCAACGCCTTCTGCAAGTGGGACAACGTTCAGATCCCGTACGATGCGAATCAGCGACGAAATCGTGGCTCGATGCTGTGGCGGACTGTAGGGAAGACCATGGACAAATTTGACATCGAACTTCAGCACATCCGGCGGCACTTCGAACAGTTCCGTGAGTCGCGAGTGCCCTGCTCCGAAATCATCGTATGCCAGGCCCATGTTGAGCTCTTGAGTCACTTGTCGAACTTTTTTCAGGACAGTGCTGGAGGCGACAGCTCCTTCATGAACTTCAAGTACGATCTGTGTATCGGGGAAATCATCTCGCAACTGTTCCAGTGACGTGAACAATTCCGTTCCGATGAGTTCCACGGGATGTGTGTTCAAATAGAAATGTGTGTTGCCGAGACATTCCCCGATTCTCAAACCTTCCGTGCGGCAAATCTGGCTCAGTTGAGCCTCGACATTGCGGGTTGCCGCCACGCGAAACATCTTGTCTGGCGTTTCCAGGCCCAGCAGATAACTTCGCGACAGCACCTCAAAGCCGACCCGAGCGTTGTCACTTAGCCTCAGAATCGGCTGAAAATACGGTCGCAGCGCCGGTCGACGCAGCAGTTTGTCGAACTGCACCTGCGCCAGCGCGTCTGCGGAGACATCCGCCGTCACGGTGGAACTCATATTCTCATCCGTGGACGACTGCAGAGTGAACATCACGCTGCCAAAATGCAGCACGTCACCTGAACGAAGCCCCGTCAGATTCTGGAGCTTGCGTCCGTTCAGCAGTGTTCCGTTCGTGCTGCTCAGGTCTCGCACAAACAGATCGCGATTGATTGTCAGAATCTCCGCATGACGACCCGACACAGTCGTGTCCGACAGACACAGATTGCTGGATGGATGACGCCCTATGGTGAATGAGGGGCTTTTGACGTTGACGCGCTGGCCTGTGCCGTTGTCGCTGCCATTTCGACACAGAACCCACAGTCCTTCAGGAATTGCTGTGAATGACCCGTTCGTTGAGGACGTTTCATCGATTCCATTCGACCGACCCAAAACCGCAGAGTCTGCAAGAGGTTCAGCCATGTGTCGTTTCCCGGTGTGTCAGTTGGAAATCACTGATGTTGGTCAGTCGTTGCTTTTGGCGGATTGCCAGCGATGACTAAAAGCAACACTAGTTCACATTTGGAGAATTGCGCGAATTTCGACTGCAGGGAAACACAAAGGCCGTATCGGTTAGGAACTCTAAATCGAATATAGAGCCCAATCGTGGCTGGATGGTGGAATCCCTGTACGTCCGCAGGCAATGGAACGATTGGGAAGTTCGCTGCAACCGGCACAAGCGCAATAGACCATGTCTCAGTAGCCGAATTCGTCAGAATTCGGAATCTGACATGTGCCGTGAACTCGTGTACTTTGCCCTCAACCGGCTTTACACCGGTGGAGCAGGAAGTTTGTCAACGAAAAGGTATCGCAGTCGTCAAACCCGCGTTCCATCGGCATGAAACCCAATGGCGTGGACTTTAGCATTCGCTGCGACGCCATCCGGCTCGTCCGGATAGAAGAGCCCAGATGGAGAGCTGGCAACAAACACCCCTTCAACCCCATCCGCCTCGTGCGACGGGGTGGCCGGGGTTGGAGCGCAGCGAAACCCCGGTGTTCTTCAATATGGCACATCGAAACCTCCGGGGCTTCCTTCGCTGCGCTTCGTCCAGCCCCGGCCACCCCCAGTCTTAAGTCCACGCCGTTGGACGTAAAGCCGACGGGGGACGTTTTTGCTGTCCCCTCCGCGAAAGTTGCGAATACGCGGCTTTCGCGACGGGGTGGCCGGGGTTGGAGCGCAGCGAAACCCCGGTGTTCTTCAATATGGCACATCGAAACCTCCGGGGCTTCCTTCGCTGCGCGTCGTCCAGCCCCGGCCACCCCTAGTCTTAAGTCTACGCCGTTGCACATAAAGCCGACGGGGGGGAAGTTTTTTTTGCCGTCCCCTGACGGAACCAATCTCGGCTCAATCAGTACACGCAAAACCACGACGTTTGCGCAGCCCAGAGCTGCCCTACTTCTTCAGCGGCACCGCCAGCTGCAGTTCATCCAGTCCGCCGCGTTCCTCGAACGGACGCACGCTGAAATACCAGTTGGACCAGGCTTTCAGAGCTTTTTCCCGCCACGGCGTCGCGAGCCGAAGCCGTTCTTCGGGAGTCGCGTTCTTGATCTGATCCGCGTTGCCAAGTGGTCCGAGTGGATTCAGCGTTTCGCCAAATCCCTGCGGCTTCCTCGCGATAAATCGCAACGCCTGAATCGCTTCGATATTCACATCGACGCTGTTATCACGAAGTCCATCCAGCATCAGCGGTACCAACTTGAAGTCGCCCGTCCTCCCGAGAGCCCAGACGACGGCACTGCGTACTGTGGGATCGGAATGTGCCATCAGACGCTTCAGTTGATCTTCCTGACCAACCAATTTCTCAGGATCGTCAATCGACAGCACACTACGAACAAGTTCGTCCGCCACTTCCACCGGGCTTTCGTCGAGTTTTTCGAAGTCCATGTTGGAAATATCATCGATCAGCCGGTCGAGTTCCGTGGGCTCTTTCTTCTTCTTGTCTCCAAACGGATTGCCACGGTCTGCAAGTTGAAGACCAAGGCCATACTGCCTGTCAAGAGTCTGCTGCGTAGATTTCATGAAGTACAAGATGGCAAAAGACGTACCGATCGTCGATGACGAATGCTGCTTGCTGTCGCGATCGAACACCCCTTCCGGGGTTCGCATCGTGAGCAGAATATCTCCATATGTTTCAAACCAGTCCTTACCATTGACGTCTTGAAGCTCGTACAATGCCGCCGCTCGCTCCAGCGCATAAAAAAAGTAGTATTTGAAAAACACCGCTTCTCCGTTTTGCGGGGGCGGGAAACGGACTTCGATCCAGTTGAATGCTCTGGTAATTCGGCCATCGATCGTGTCTGCGGAAATCTGTGGGCGGTAATCCTTGAAACCGAACTGTGGCCCCGCATCTTTTTCCAGGTCGATTTTATCCAGAACGCCCAGTGTCTTTTCGACCTTTACTTCTTTCTTAGCTCGATTCTTAGGTCCATACAGCAGCAGCCGACCAATTCCCATACTTGCAGCTCCAGCCATCGCTAGATTATGGGTGGGGGTCAGGTTCGCGCCTTCGGGACGATAACCCCAACTTCCATCGCGGGTTCCATTGCTCAAGTGCCAATTGATGTTTCGCTCAACGACTTCCGGAGAGATCGTCGCACCTGCACCTTTGGCCGCCCAGAGCGCAAGCATGGCGTACTGAGACATGCTGGTGTCTGCGTTGGATGTGGTGTCGGACCAGCCGCCGCCTGGAAGCTGTTTAGAAGCCACGTAGTCTGCGATCTTCTGCAGCTGTGCCAGGTGCTGTTCCGGATTGATTTCCGCCAACAATAGTGCATCGACTCCCGACATATAGATGTGATCATACCCTGAATGCCCCTTCTCGGTTCGTTCAAGGGCATCGCGTAGTCCGTGCTGAACCAACTCATCGTCAACGGACTCGCCCGCCTTGATCATCGCATAGGCAACAAGACTGGTCTCACGCTCGGGGATTTTCCCGGTCTGTGATTTCAGATAGCGAACTCCACTGGCAACGGCCTCATCATATCTGGGAATACCAGTTGTTTTTTTTGCGCCACTTGCAACAGTGCTGCTGAAGACAAACATGCATAACAGAAGAAAAATTCGCATTTGTAGTCCCCACATCTTTCGATCCGACATCGCTCCAGATTTCCCTCAATCAATGCATTCCCGAACTTCGCTATGATATCCTGAAACACCTGCGGACAGAATCTCTTCCGGGCAGCGAAATTCCAAAATACGCCAGGACGAAGATACCGCTCCTTGCTCCAATAGTACTGTACCATCGAGGAATGGAGAGACAATGCCATTTTACGCAGCCCTTTTTGGTCCTTCCGGGTTTTCTGTGGGTAAGCCGCTTCCTCAAGCTCCACCTACAGACGCAGTTTTGCCTTTCATCGACATCGGTCGTCTCGCCGAGTCTGGCAAGCGACCGAGGGCTGGCTCCGACGAAGGCAGCGGTGCGATCGAAAGCGGTGTCCTGCGAGTGATCAATCCGCAGCTCAAGGTGAAACTCAAAATCTTAAGGCGAGCGGCAGAAAACGATTTGCCACCAGAGGCCCGGCTTCTTTCCGGGTATGGCACTATCTGCCGCTCGCCTAAAAACACCGCATAATGCTGAATATGCAAGACGACATTGCACTCGTTCAGCACTGGCGTGCACCTTTGGTTATCCCTAGCATACGAAAACCTGAGCGTGCTCTGGTTTTGGCCCCGTTACAGTGAGGATGATATCTTGGATGCTGGAGTGGAATTGTATCTGGATTTGCTGAAGCGATGCCTGATGAACTCGATTTATTCGAATTACGAAGTCAGAGATTTTCTGCCGTCCAGAGGCTATAAAAGGCTGCTCTATCGTTTGTGTCTTCAGCCACTGTTGCGCCGATCTGGTGCCCGCGTTGTGACCGATTACCCATACGACGATCAGAAGCGATTCAATGGCACAGACTGGTCGCCAATGGCCCACACGATGATCGGAAAGAATAGGCTGGACAATCTTCAGTACTGCATTCAGCAGGTTCTGGAGAAAAAAATCCCTGGCGATCTTATTGAAACAGGTGTTTGGCGGGGTGGTGCCACAATTTTTATGCGGGGTATGCTCAAAGCCTGCGGGGATTCTTCAAGAAAGGTTTGGGTCGCCGATTCGTTCGAAGGATTGCCGGAGCCGGATTCGCAAACATACCCAAAGGATCGAGGAGACCGGCATCACACTCACAGAGAGCTCGCGATCAGCCTGGAAACTGTAAAAGAAAACTTTCAAAGGTATGATCTTTTGGATGATCAGGTCTGTTTCCTGAAGGGATGGTTTAAGGATACGTTACCCACTGCTCCCATTGAAACGCTGGCAATTCTCAGGCTCGATGGCGATATGTATGAGTCCACGATGGACGGATTAAAGAATCTTTATCATAAACTGTCGCCCGGTGGTTTTCTTATCGTTGATGACTATGGTGCGGTCGATGCTTGCCGGGAATGCATCCATGACTTTCGCGACGAACAGGGAATTGACGACGAAATTGTCAGGATTGACTGGGGCGGCGTGTATTGGCAAAAGACCGCTGCCTGATCCGCAGTTTGGTTCTCTAAAGCGAGCGACAGGAATGAATTTACCACGTGGCCGATGCTGCCAGCATCGGCAGGTAAACGATCAACCGCCGCTCGCCTAAAGAGTCACTTCAATAGGTTTACGTTCAGAAAGATTGATGATTGGCGTGCTTCGTCTGTGAATCAGAAAAGGGAATGACTCATCTCGTGCGTGAAATGATGTTCGGCATGCGAGAAGAATTCCATTACTTCGAATGCGATCACTGTTGCTGTCTGAGTCTTCAGGATCCGCCAGATGACATGTCGTTGTTTTATCCGCCGGATAAATACTATTCGTTGAGCGAGAACCAGCCGATATTGGTGTCTCGGAACCCGATTCGCCGTTGGATCAAACACTTCCGGGACCATGCGATATGCTTCGATCGGCGAGGATTGCCGGGCGTGATTGCACGACGGTATCCAAATCAGGACGCACTTGACTGGAGGGAATGGATCAGGCATACGTCCCTGCGATCTCACCGAGCCAGAATTCTTGACGTCGGATGCGGAAATGGCTGGCATCTGTCGCGGCTCTACGGGCTTGGATTTTCGAATCTCACGGGAGTCGATCCGTATCTTCCGGGAGATACCAATTTGGGGCCGATCCGAATTCATGCCAGCCCTCTTCCATCGCTTTTCGGTCGCGAGTTCGATTTCATTATGCTGCATCATTCACTGGAACACATGCCCAATCAGGCGGAAGTTCTGACGCAAATCCGAAGACTACTGGCACCAGATGGCGAATGTCTGGTGCGAATTCCCATTGTTTCCAGAGGTCCGTGGCGGACATATGGCACGGACTGGGCTGAAATCGACGCGCCCAGACATTTCGTGCTCCATACAGAAATGAGCCTGAAGATCGCCGCTGAAACGGCGGGACTTGCGATTAAGTGTATCCAATATGAGTCCGAATCGTTTACCTACGCCGCGAGTGAGCTTTATCGTCGTGATCTCAGCCTTTACGACAATGATGCAAAACGCCATCGCGACTTGGCTTCAGTGTTTGATGCCAGCGAATTGCAACAGTTTGAATTTCTGAGCAGGGCACATCACATTCCAGGATGGGCGGGCCGAGCTGCTTTTTTCCTGACACCCCTGTCCTCTCCCCCAAGAAACATTTCAGTTTTTTCCGGCTGACGTCAGGTTCAACGAGCGCAGAAGTATACGGACTGACGTACAGCCGCCATTGGAAACCAGGTCTTCAAATGACATCGACTCCGCACATTTCTGTCATTGTGCCGTCATTTAATCACCGGAAGTATCTTCCGGAGCGTATGAAAACCATTCTGACGCAAACGCGACAGGATTTTGAATTGATCCTGCTTGATGATGCCTCGCAGGATGGAAGTGGTGAGTTTCTTGAAACGTTCCTGGATCGTCCAGGTGTTCGGCTCATCAGGAACTCGCAGAATACCGGTAGCCCATTTGCACAATGGAACCGAGGACTTCGGGAGGCAAAGGGAGACCTGATCTGGATTGCTGAATCAGACGATATCGCTTGTCCACAGTTTCTTGAGGTTCTTGCTGGTGTTCTCGAACAGCATGAATCTGTTGGATTAGCTTTCTGCCAATCGAACAGGATTGACGAGAACGGTGTCGTCATTTCCCACAGCAATCAGGCGGGATTGAATCAGGTCTGTCAAAACGATTTTCGCATCGACCGAGGCAGGGCGGTCAGCGAGCTTCTGTACATTAGCAATGCGATCGTGAGCGCGAGCGCTGTTGTCTTTCGCCGCGACCTCTATAACGCGGTGGGCTCTGCCGATACGTCTTTACGCTTAGTCGGAGACTGGATGCAGTGGTGTAAGATGCTGTTGGTCAGCGATCTGTATTATGTCGCACATCCACTGAGTGGAACTCGCATCCATACAAACACTCGACGCCACAGCACTGCGTCCAACGGTACACTCGAACTGGAAAGTCTGACCGTTCAGAAACGAATTCGTAACAGTCTGAATGTCGATCGACGGAGAATTCGAGAAGCCACCAAACGGGTTGCCGGGTCATGGCTGCAGGCGATGCGGGCGGGCAGGTTCTCGGGTGCCCTTCCGCGACATCCACTTTTTCTCTGGAGGCTTCTTTGTACAGATTTTATGGCGGGCATTTCCTTCGCAATCAATTGGCCATACGCATTTCTGGTCTGGCTTGTTAAAAGATTCGTTGTACCGTCCCGGTATCCTGAGTCCTGAGGTTCTTCCTGCCTTCCTTCTTTTTATTTGCCATTATTGACCGTGCCTAAGTCCCTGCAAAAACAGAAACAGTCGCTCTGCTTTGTCGCATTTGATGCGGTTTCGCTGATCTTCCCCGATGCATTGGGCAGCATCGGCGGAGCAGAGACGCAGGTGCTGTTGATGGCACGCGCACTTGGCGAGGATCCTGCGGTGCGCGTTGTGGTCGTAGTACGTGACTCGCGCGCTCGTCCTGTTCAGATCGTTGATGGATTTACGGTTGTCACGAAGGTTGATCGACTGTTCCGAATTCGCCGCTTTGTTTCAGAGCACTTGACGGTGTCCAAGTCATTTCCATGGATTCGCATCCGCAGGTGGCACCCAAAACTCGTTTGGCAGATTCCTTTACTGTTTATTGCCCGTTTGTTTAGGAACACTTCCTGCTCAAGCGATGATTTTCATTGGTTGACCGACACTGTGGATTGTGATGTCTACTGTTGCACCGGGACAAGTGAGCGAACAGCGAACGTCTTCGATACCGTGCGGAAGCAACAACGCAAGACCGTGCTGTTTGTGGTTTCTGAGGCCGACCTTGACGAGCGGTATACGAGTGTTGCCGGATTCGTGAACGAGTACGGAGACGCTGGGCACCGCTGCGCCGACGCGATCAGATCTGCAGACTTTATTGCGTGTCAGACTGATATTCAGCAACAGATGCTGGCCGAGCGATTTGGCTGCGCCTCCGTCTGGTTTCCAAATCCTTTTGATCATGACGACTGGATGAAAAAGCTTGAGAGTCCAAATCCCGCGCCTTGGAGGGCACTGAAAATTCCGCCACGCTTCGCTCTATGGATCGGTCGTTCAGACCGGCATCACAAACGGCCAGAAATGCTGTTGCACGTTGCGAAATGCTGTCCCGAGGTGTGTTTCGTGATGGTGATAAACACACACGACGAAGCAGTTGCCGCAGACGTTCGAAATCTTTGCCCGTCGAATGTTCAGATTATCGAACGGGTTCCTTTTGCCGAAATTCCCTGCTACTTCCGGCAATCCGCCATGTTCATCAGTACGGGCAATAAAGAGTTTGAAGGATTTCCCAATGTGTTTCTGCAGGCTGCTGCCACTGCGGTTCCAATTGTGTCCCTCGAAGCGGACCCCGGCTTTATTGCCGACCACAATGCCGGAGTCGTATGCCACGGCGATCTCGATCACCTGGTCCGCGAGGTGAAGGCGCTTTGGCACAATTCCGAACGCGCCGAGAAGCTCGGCCAAAATGGACAACGCTACGTTATCAACCATCACTCTGCCACAGAGACACGCAACCGTCTCCTTGAAATACTTGACTCCACGCTGTGATGCCTCGCGACTGTGGTCAGGCATGTGACATCTCATGCGTGTTTCTCGCTGCTGCAGACACTCAGGGAATGAGTTGATGATTCTGAGTATTGTCCATGATTGTGCAACTGGCCTGCGTATGACTTCAAAGAATTCTTACTGAAAAGCCTTTGGCACACGCCCTGAGTTGAGGTCAACATTGGTATTTCGCAAACGCATCCCGACCGTTGTTATGACCTTAGCCCGAGCTATTGGGCTCGACGCCGCTGTCGCTTTTTCGGTGTCGGCACGCCTGTGGCAGGTGATTGCGGCCACCGGTACGGTCATTTTGATGACGCAGTTTTTCTCCCGTGAACTCCAAGGATACTACTACACGATCGTGAGCCTGCTGGCAATTCAGGGATTTCTGGATCTTGGTCTCAGTGGAATTATTGTGCTGCTGGCAAGTCACGAGTCGGCACATCTGGTGACGCAGGATGGCAAGGTGTCTGGTTCGGTCGAGTCCAAAGGAAGACTGGCAGAAATCCATCGCTTTGGTTGTCGGTGGTACTTCTGCTGCGCGACAGCGTTCCTGCTGCTGATCGCGCCCCTTGGGATTTTCCTGTTGGCAGACGGTCGCAGCATAGCCGACTGGTTTCAGCAGGAGTGGTTGGCACCCTGGGTTATCTGTGTCGCTGTGAACTCTGTGTCAATGCTGCTGGTGCCTCGAATTGCTCTCCTTGAGGGATGCAACCAAGTCGTGGCCGTCAACCGAATGCGGCTTTCCCAATCTGTAACGGGCAGTTTTCTTGTCTGGCTCAGTATTGCCAACGGCCTTGGGCTCTGGACTCTCGTAGTCTCCAACCTTGCACGCCTTTTCTGGGAGTTGAAGATCGTTTATCAGGAATACGGACCGATGCTTACCGATCTTGCTTCGACCCCTGACGAAGGTCATATTGACTGGCGGACAGAGATCTGGCCGCTACAGTGGCGACTCGCTATTCAATCGGTGTGCAGCTATTTTGCCACATGGTTCATGGTGCCAGTCACTTTTCGATTTCACGGAAAGATTCTGGCGGGCCAGATCGGCTTAACGTGGCAGTTACTGACGACCGTTCAGGCTGCCAGTCTCGCCTGGGTCCAAACCCGTCTCCCCCGTTTCGGATCTCTGCTGGCTTCACGCAGGCACGACCAGCTGGAAAGAGAAATGTTACGAGCGGCATTGCTTTCTGTTGCTGTTTTTCTCGGTGGTATGGGTGCGTTCTTTCTGACGTTGTATGGATCACAATTTGTCGGGCTGAATTTGTCCAGTCGATTTATTTCGACCTCATCGATTCTTTTCTTTGCGCTTGGTATGGTTGGGTGGACTCTGGCCATCGCTGAGCAAAGTTATGTTCGACTTTTCAAGACGGATCCTTTCCTTCTGATTAGTGTGCTGGCAAGTTGTTTGGTTGCTTCCGCGATCTGGCATTTTGGATCGACTTCCGGGCCGCACGGGCTCAGCATTGCATACTGTTGTGTGTCATGGCTGTACGCGATCCCGGTGAGTACATTGATCCTGTTTAGACACCGTCGTAAACATATCGAATCTTGATCGCTGACCATTTGGTCTCGTGTGCAGATGTTCCGCTGTCGGAAGAATGGCAAAACACTGGTCAGCTTCTTTCTCCTGCGGATCCAAGACCCCGAATTCAACGTACCAATTCCCGTTTTGCAACTGGCCGGGCCGTGTGGGATATTTTCGCTGCGTATGTTCGGTGGAATCTGCCGAACAATGTATTATTGCAAACTGCAAAGTTGGCCCGGAGCCTGCGGACCTTCGGCAGAAACTGCGTGAATCGACGTCCATGCAACGTGCGGCTAAGCTCGCGGGTGGCGATCGTTTAAAAAAGACTCAAAGCCCGTCTTCACTCCACGTTTCCGCTGCTGTTATTCTGTCGCCGCAGTTGGCTGACTATCGACAATTTCTCGCTGATCCTGTTTGGCGTGAGTTGCTGCGTTGAAAATCGAGTTTGTCAGGGATGATGACAATGACCGGAAGATCCATTCGAATATTACTGCCACTCATGTCGCTGATGATCAGCGGCTGCTGCTGTTGTGATCCCTGTAACTACGGTGACGACAGCAACCTCGCCAAGATTCGGGCTCAGGAACTGTACGCGGAAAACCAGCGGCTGATGGCGGCGTACGACGAATCGAATATGCTGCTCGCCGGCGCGAACCAGGAGCGACAGGCGCTGATGTCTCAACTGGGTGATACCGAGACGCAACTGACGACTTCAGACGAGCGACTCAAAAACCTGATGGCCGAACGCACAGAACTCAGTGATCGTTACGCCAAAGCTTTGAGCGATGACACGATACTCGTTGGCGGCGGAGTCAATTCCGCTCTCGAAGCCGCTGGATTCGAATACGATCCCGCCACAGGTCTGCACAAGTTCTACAGTGATATTCTGTTCGATCTGGGCAGCGACGTTATTCGACCGGAAGCCGGTCCGATCCTCTCTGAATTTGCGTCCAACGCAAAATCCGGTGCCGCCAGCGGCCTGCGGATTCTGATCGTGGGCCACACAGATGATCAGAACATCGTGCGTCCGGAAACAGCCGCAAAACATCCGACCAACTGGCACCTGTCCACCGACCGCGCCGACGCCGTCATTCTGCAACTGCAGAAGCTTGGTGTGGAGTCCGAACGTGTCGCGGCGATGGGTTACAGTGAATTCCATCCGCTGGAATCTTCCGTCACCGAGTCCGCTCGTCAGCGCAATCGCCGAGTCGAATTGTTTGTCGTGCCAAATGACCCAAGTCTTGCTGGCTGGGATCCGCTCAAAGCTGCTCGTTGACATCAAGGGTTGCACTCATGAATTCGAAATCTCCAGTGCTGCCTGAACCGCTGGATGTGATCGCTGTCGGAGCCCATCCGGATGATGTGGAAATCGGCTGTGGAGGTACGCTGGCTCGAATGGTGCAGCAGGGATACCGCGTGGGAATTGTGGATCTGACCGACGGCGAACCGACACCTCTCAGCCCCGGTCCTCACGTTCGACTGCAGGAAGCGCGGGAAGCGGCGAAAATCCTGGGAGCTCACGTCCGGGAAACACTCACACTGCCCAACCGCAGACTGTTTGACTCATTTGAGGCCCGCGTCGAACTGGCGAAAGTATTTCGTCGCTTTCGCCCCAGACTCGTGATGGGAATCGCCGACCGCACTCCGATGGCTTCGCCGGATCACTGGCAGGCCATGCAGATTACGGACGCCGCCGTATTCTACTCACGGCTTTCCAAGTGGGATGAGGAGTTCGAAGGCTTGCCCGTGCATCGGATTCAACGCCAGATCTGGTATCCCCTGGGACT
>Ga0154020_10007146_pt1 | contig 13056 bp, 8 predicted proteins | sample Klosneuvirus_201_FD_109709 | JGI IMG/M metagenome (GOLD analysis project Ga0154020, IMG submission 109709) | Active sludge microbial communities from wastewater, Klosterneuburg, Austria - Klosneuvirus_20160825_MG | ecosystem: Engineered > WWTP > Aerobic digester > Activated sludge | place... | reverse complement strand
CGTTAGCTAGACGGCGCCACACAGAGACTTGCTGGAGACGGCAGATGGATCTAAAAAACGCGCGTGTACTGCTCACCGGAGGCGCCGGCGGTATTGGCGCTGCAATAGCCGAGGCGCTGCTGGCGAAGGGGGCCGCAGTGCTGCTGGTCGACATGAATGAACCGGCCCTGCAAGGCTTCGTCAGCGGGCAACTGAAGCAGTACGGCGACCGCGTGGCCTGTATCGCTGGCAACCTGACGCGGGCTGAGGACCGGAATCGCGTCTGCGAACAGGCGCAAAACTTTCGCGGTGGCATCAATGTCCTGATCAACAATGCCGGTGTCAGCCACTTCCGCCTGCTCGACGAACAGGCGCCGGAAGCCATCGACCTGGCACTGGCCGTGAACCTGCAGGCGCCGATTCATCTGTGTCGCCTCCTGTTGCCGCACCTGCGCCAGCAGTCTTCGGCGCACATCCTCAACACCGGTTCGGTATTCGGCAGCATCGGCTATCCAGGCTATGCCGTGTATTCAGCCACCAAGTTTGGCATGCGTGGCTTCAGCGAAGCGCTACGCCGGGAACTCGGCGACAGCACCGTGCGGGTACATTATCTTGCGCCGCGCGCCACCCGCACCGGCATCAATACTGCCGAGGTCGAACAGATGAATGCGGAACTCGGTGTGGCGATGGACGCGGTTTCGACGGTGGCCGCTGCGGCCTGCCGGATGCTTGAACATGAAGCAACCGAGACCGTGGTGGGCTGGCCAGAAAAACTGTTCACGCGCATTAACGGCGTGCTGCCACGACTGGTCGACAAGGCCATTTCGAAAAAACTCACCGTGATCCGGCGTTATGCCGGAATCAGACCAGTCGCCACGCCATCAGCCTGAGGAGAACATCACAATGCAGAAGATGACCCGCCTGCTTTTCTGTTGCATGGCAACGATCCTGCTGAGTCTCAGCCTGGACGTACACGCTGCACCCGCAAGCTTCGACGCCGAGTTACTGGCCATTCAGACCAATTGGGCCGCCGCCAACTACGCAACGCCAGAAAAGGACCGCGAAGCAGCCTTCGACAAGCTGATCGTGCGCGCCACCGCACTAAGCCCCCTGGTTCCGCAGCGCGCTGAAGCGCTGATCTGGGAAGGCGTCGTGCTCAGCACGGCGGCTGGTGTGAAGGGCGGGCTCGGCGCACTCAGCCTCGCAAAGAAATCGCGCGAGAAACTCGACGCCGCACTGGCTATCGATGCGACAGCGCTGAATGGCTCGGCCTACACCAGCCTCGGTACGCTGTATCACAAGGTGCCGGGCTTTCCGATCGGCTTCGGCAACGACAAGAAGGCCAAAGAATATCTGCGTAAGGCGCTGGAGATAAATCCGGACGGCATCGACCCGAACTACTTCTATGCCGAGTTCCTGTATGACGATGATGACTATGCCAGCGCCCTGCAGTACCTGGACAAGGCGCTGAAGGCGCCGCCGCGTCCCGGCCGTGCTTCGGCCGACGAAGGCCGCCGTCAGGATATCCAGAAACTGATGAGCGCCGTCCGCAAGAAACTTACCAGTTGACCGAGTAGATCAGGTCGAGCGCCTGTTCCTCGCCGGAGCTGGCCTCGATGCTGAGGCGACGGCTGATCTTGTAGGTGACCCTTACCGTACCCAGGTTATCGAACACGCCGTAGCTGTAGCGGATGTAGAGATCGTCGCCGAGCTGCTCGCCAACCACGACAGCCGTACCGCCAGTGCTTGTCGTATCGAGCGCAATCTCGTCGACTCTCAGCGCCGAACCCAGCTTCTGTGCGGCCGGCAGTGCACCGTTCAGGCCGAGACTCACAGCTGCGTTAGCCACCGAGTATTGATCGCCAGCCCCCGCCGCCGACAGCGGCCGGCCGGTGGTCAGATACGACAGCGCATCCATCTCACCCATCGCAGGTTCCGAATACACACGGGTCAGGATGCGGGACAGCGTGCCCGAGAGCAGCACACCGACAGTGATGTCGCTGCCTTCGTAGGTGATCTCCCGGGTAGCCTTTACATCAATGCCAGGATCGGTGACATCGCCGGAAAAGATCAGTGAGCCGCGGTCGATATCCAGCTTCTGGCCAAAGGTCGCGAATTTGCCCTCTTCGAGCTTGACCACCCCGTCGCCGCTGATGCCGTTCTGACCGGCCACCTGCGACTGCGTCAGCGTCAGCTCGCCACTGAGTCTGGTATTCAGACCAAAACCCTCGAAGCTGACATTCTCGCCCAACCTCACTTTCAGTCCCTCAAGCACAAATAGTGGCGGCCCTTGCTGAAAAATACCTTCCTCACGGCCGTGCACTACCGTATCCGGAGAGGGTTGCACGGCACTCTCGCCAATCTTCTTCAGCTTGATCGCGGCCCGTGGGACCAGCACCTCCCCGCTCACATGAAACTGCCGTTCATGCAGCAGCACCCGGACATTCGGCGACACCTGCACCAGGCCGGAAGGCAGATCAATCAACTGGAAAAGGCGGCCCCGGATTGTGAAATCTGCTTCAGGCACCAGCCGGTCGCGCCACAGCACGGTACCGTCGATACCCACATACCCCTTGCCGGAACGCGCACCACCCTTGATGATCGCGGCACCGTCCTCGCGGCCCAGTATCGCGAATGCAACCCGGTCTACCGAAACGCCGGCCATGGGCAAGGCGAGCGTGCCATCCTTGAGTTCCAGCCCACCGCTGATATCAGGCCGACGGGCGTTACCCGAGAGCCCGGCCCGGAGTTCAATGCGCCCCTTGAGGTCCCCGATATCGACAAAACGTTCGATGACAGGACTGATCGGCGCCAGGTCGGGAATACCGCCACTGACCGAACCGCGAATCACGGGCTCTGAACCAAATGGATCGGTCACCTCACCACCGGCAGCAAGCGACAGCCCGAAACCAGCGGCAAGCCGGCCGGAGTAGCGCAGCAGCGCCTCAGTAGCATCGATCTCCAGACTGAATTCGTCGACCGGCACAGTAATATCGTCCTCGTCATCGCCCGGGCGATAAATGAACGCGGCATCCTGCAGCTCAGTGCGCATATGGCCGGTCAGTTTCGAACCAGCCTGTCGAAAGTCGAACTCAGCACTGGCTGTCCCCTGCAGATCCATATCACGCCCGAGGTATTGCGCGGCGCTGGCCAGCGGAAACGCGCTCAGTCGGCCACCGCCGCTCATTCCCTGTCCATCCGAACGCGTCTCTGCGAGACACAGTTCAGCCGGTGCAAAGCTCCAGCAGTGCGCGCTCAGGCTGAGATCGGTACCGGCAAGGCGCAGCACGGCTGGCTCACGCAGTTGCCAGTTCTGTGCGCCCGGCAACATGACAAAGCCTGTTGTGAAATTTTCCTGGAGGCTGCCCTGCTTCAGCGTACCGTTGGCTTCGAGCCCCGCTGTGAACTCGCCGCCAGCTAGCGCGATACGCAAGGTGTGGGCATCGAGTGCGCCGCGGACAACCACATCGAGATCGCCGAGCTGCTTCCCGGCCACGACGATATGCGCTGCAGTCAGGTCAAGCTCCAGCGTATCGCGCGGACCGAGCCCGCCGCGAGCGCGCAGCGTCTTTGCGTGCAGCTCGCCGATACCCAGATCTCCACCATCCAGCTTGAGCTGGAACTCTGGTCTTTCGGCCGTGCCGCCGAGGGTTCCCTGCCCATGCAGATTGCCTTCAAGACCCGGCCACAGCGTGGCGAGGTCCGGTGCATCGATGCTGAAGCGCCCGGACAAGGCCGGCCCCCAGATGCCATCGATGTCCAGCCGGTTGGCGCCGGTCTGCACGTGTACCTCATCGAAGGCATAGCCGAGCTCTGCGCTGGCCACCGCACCGGAAGCGCGGAACTGGCGCTCAAACAAGGTGCCTTTCGCCTCCCGAAGGAGAAAGGAAAAGTTGCTGTCCGCATCGAAGCCAAGGTCTCCGTCGAAATCGATCTTTCCGTCCAGCCGCGCATCGACCGGGCGCGGATTGATGTCCCGTCCCTGCAGTTTGAAAGCGCCGCGCAAGCCGGCGACATAGTTGAAGAGTCCCTGGCCGGTGAGTGTGCCTGCTGGCCCACTGAGACGCAGCTTATCGACACTGAACTGCCGGATGTCACCCGCACCAGTTGCAGTGAGTTGCATGCGCGGCCATGTGCCAAGCGCGACGCCTGCATCAAGATTCGCCTTGAAGCCCTCCGTCCAGCCGCGTAGATCAAGCTGTCCGCGCTCGCTGACGAAGATCCCGGCCGTACCGAGATCGCGACTGATATCCCGCCAGCGAGCACCGGCGATGATCTCCGGCTCAGCGGCCAGAAGGCGGGCAACGCCGCCAATGCCTACCGGGTCCGGCATGCGCAGGACCTGCTCGAAACGCAATGCGGCCAGATCACCGCTCAGCGGCCCCTGTCCGGAAATATCCTGACCCGGAACCGACCAGTGGAGCTCTGCGCTGGTCGCAAAGGGCTCGCCCGTCGCGAAGGAACCGGTAGCAGACAGCTCAACACCCTCGATGTTCAGCGCCAGCGAACTGAAGCGAATGATGCCTTCGGTCAGTTCGCCCTGCAGACGCGCCGCATGCAGACTGATGGGCTCACCGTCTTTGATACGTATCTGCAGCTCCGCGACTTCGAGCTTGTCTGCAACGATTACAACCGGCAGCAACAGCGCCATGACCGGCGTATCCGGTTCGTCGGGTGGACGTCGACCAACTTCAACCAGCACCTCGGCAGCCCGTGCGGTGCGGAGGCGCACACGCCTGCGCAAAAGGTCTGGCCAGAACACGGAGACTTCTGCCTGCGAGATCACCACGCGGGTGCGCGTGACCTGGATTTCAACCCGCTCAGCGCGCAGGCCGCGCAGCAAACTGCCATGCAGACCACTGATGCTGAGCATGCCGTCAGTCTGCGTGCTGAGCGTACCGATCAACCAGGCGCTGCCGGCCGGCGTCGCGAGCAGCCACAGACCCAGCACCACCACGGCCAGCAGCAAGGCCAGCACTGCAGACAGGAGCCGACTGGCAAGTCCGCTGATCACAGGTCCGGCCCCAATGAAATATGAATACGCCAGGTATCAGGTGCATCGCTCTCCAGCGGAACACCAACATCGAAACGTATCGGGCCAAGCGGCGAGTACCAGCGGATACCGGCACCGACTGAGGTTTTCAGTACCATGCCGCTGAAGCTGTTGAAAGCGTTACCGCTGTCTACAAACACGGCAGCCGACCAGTTGCCGGATACGCGCGCATCAAATTCAATGCTGCCGATCAGCTTGTTGGCGCCACCGATAACGTTACCAGCGGCATCCGTGGGGCCTAGTGACTTGTAGGCATAGCCGCGTACATTGCCGTCACCGCCAGCGAAGTAACGTACCGAGAACGGCAGGGCGGAAAAATCATCCTTGATGGTCCAGCCTGCCTCCAGGCGCGTCAGCAGCCGGGCATTGGAGCCGAGCGGCAGAATGAGCTTGCCGCCGGTTTCAATCTGTACGAAGGCCGTGTCAGAACCCAGCCATTCGTCGGCAGCGCTGAGTTTCAGGCTGAGGCGCCGCCCGCGCCGCGGGCGTCCGGTCAGTGGCAGTGGCTGCTCAGCCCAGCTGATGCCAGGCACGATGAGATTGCTGTTACCGCGCTCGTCACCCACGCGGTAGTTCTCATGGATGTAATCGACAAAGCGGGTTTCGCGCCAGGCACCGCTGCGGCGCCGACTCTGTTGCAGGCCGAGCCGGAACTCACTGCTGCGGCTGTCCTCAGGGTTTTCGTACTTGTAACCCATATTGATGCTGAACCACTCGTCATCACGCTTGCCATCCGGCAGGCGATAGCTGATGGCAGCGCCGCCGAGCACCGTCGATACCTGGCTGTTGAACTCAAGCTGATGTCCTTTCTCGTTGAGGCGCTGACTGCGATAGTCGAGACGGAGCTTCGCACCGGTATCGGTTGCATAACCCACACCGGTTGTCCAGGTGCGCGGCTTGCTGGGTGTCAGCGCAACCGTAACCAGCACATCAGGCGCCGGGCCCGGCCTCGGCGTGGTGCGCACCTCAACGCCCTGAAAATAGCCACTGGCAAGCAGCGCGGTATAGAGCTCATTGATCTTGTCGGCATCGTAGGGATCGCCCTCGTCAAACTCGACGAAGCGTCGGGCGATTTCCGGATCCACAACGGCCTGGTCAAACTCGACCGGACCGAAGCGATAGCGTTCACCAGAGGCATAGTCGATACGGATATCCGCAGCCAGCTTGTCTGGAAAGACGTCGATAGCACTTTCCGCAAACCGCCCATCGAAGTAGCCGCGCCGTCGGGCCAGCCCGGCCAGCGACACCTTGTAAGCATCGTATGCCCGTTGATTGAGTCCCTCCCCGACCGCGAAGTCCGGCCGGGCATCCTTCCCGGACAGAATCCTGTCGTCTGCTCCCGGACCCGATACGGCAATTGCCAGGCTGCGGATCTTGACGCGTGGACCCCGCGTAATACTGAAATTTGCATGCCAGCACTCGCCTTCGCGCCCAAGCGTCTTTTCAATAGTGGGGGCGTAGTATCCGTAGACCTCGAGTGCCTGACGGATTTCGGTATCGGCGCGCCGGTACAGGCGGCGTATGCGCGCATCGGGTGCAGTGCAGGATTCACCGGCCAGTTCGACTGTCGCGCGCACGACTTTTTCGGTGGTGCGGCTCAGGCCATTGAACACCACCTCGGCCTGTCCGGGCGCGGACAGCAGCAGAAGTGGCAGGATCGCGAGTCGCCGGTACTGGCAGGATCGGAACAGCAGCGCGCGGCAGGCTCGATAGAGGTCGGGCATCAATTCAGTACATCCGGGGCCAGCACGCTATGATCCGCAAATGAGTCTAGCAGCACTGGCATCGACCGCACGGCACATGTTGTGCACCGCCGCATTACTGCATGCCGGATTGGTGTACGCCGGAGACAATCCGGCACCGTCTCCGGTACTCGACCCGGCCCGCGTGGGCTGGTCGGAAATCAGCATGACCGCCACCAAGCTGTTTCTGAGTGCCGAGGCCCGCCTCACCCTGAGCATGGTGCCCGAGGCTCCCATCCACAGTGAACTATTGTCGATACCCGGCATGCGCACCATCGCACCTGGCGCCGAGGTACTGCAAACGGTTTACAACGCCGGCGGCCTGGGTCGCCGGTCGCGTATCACCCTGCTCATGGATCCGGCCAACGGCGCAGCCATCCAGGGCACCAACCATGATCTGGAAGGCAAGCATCGCTATCGCGTGTGGCGCTTTGGCGAGACCGGCGCGTACCAGCGTACACGCTGGCCGATGAATCGTGCTGAAGAGTCGCTGCCGCCAGCCAAATGGACCAAGACCAGCGAAGGTGCGCGCATCTATCCCGTCGATCCGGCCGGACAACCGGTATTGGAATCCACCGGCCTGCTCTACGCCATCGCTGCTGCAGCCTTGGACAAGCCTGGCGATCAGGTGGAGCTGCTGGTGTTTCGGCGGCGGGATACGCAGATCGTACATGTCGAGGTGGTGGCGCCACGCGCAATCAGCGTGAACTATTCAGAAGTGTGGCCGGGGGGTGCTGTGCAGCGCCGGGGCCAGGTCACACCTTTGCGTCTTAGGCTTCGCGGTCTGCCAGTCGTGGATTCCTCCGGCAAGGCCAGCGATGACGACTTCGAACTGCTGGGCCTGACCGGCACTATCGAGTTGGCGCTCGACGCCGAGACGCGCACACCGCTGATGCTGTCTGGCAGCGCACCGATCTTCGGCAAGGTGACACTGCGACTTACCGAGGTGCACCTGAACTGAGCCGGCCCGGTTCTGTGACCCTGTTGCTGACTGCAAGCACCAGCCGGGCGCTACCATGCACACATATATATGACACCAGGCATGGATTTACCGCTCAATGCGCGTACTTTTTGTTGACGACGAGCCCAATATCCTGGACAGCATCCGCCGCCAGTTGCGGAAGTCGTATGACATTGTGACGGCGACCAGCGGCATCGAAGCCCTGGCGCTGCTGAAAGCCACCGGCCCGGTGGCTCTGGTGATCTCGGACATGCGCATGCCCGGCATGAACGGGGCCGAACTGCTGACCACGATCCGCGATGATTATCCGGAGACGGTGCGCATGATACTTTCCGGCCAGGCGGATCTCGAATCGACAATTGCAGCCATCAACGACGGACGTATCTTTCGTTTCCTGACCAAGCCCTGTCACGAAGAGACGCTGCGCCGCGCGGTAGATGCCGGCCTGGAACAGTACGAACTGATCACCACCCGCAAGGAACTGCTGGAAAAGACCCTGCAGGGCCTGGTGGAAATGCTCACCGACATCCTTGGCATCACCAATCCGGTAGCGCGGCGGCGCACCGGCCGTGTGCGGCAATACTCGGCGGCCATCGCCAGTGCCCTGAAGTTCACCATGCCCTGGGACCTGCGCCTTGCGACGCTGCTGTCGCAGCTCGGTTGTATCACGCTGCCAGTTGAACTACTGGACAAGCTGTATGCCGGTACACCGCTCGATGACGAAGAACAGCGCCTCTACCGGCGTCACCCTGAAGTCGCTGCCACACTGATCGGTCGTATTCCGCGCCTTGGGCCGGTCGCGGCAATGATCGCGCGTCAGCAGCAACTCACGGACTTCTCTGCACTGCCGGCCGAGGTTAGTGCGTGGCCTGCAGAAGACACGGCAACAGTAATCCTGGCCGTCGCCACCGCGCTGGATGACCTGATGGCGACCGGCGAGCAGCCCGCCGACGCACTGAAACGCCTGGAGAAGTCGATGCCGGGGCTGCCCAGGGCGATCATCGAGGCGGTGCGTGCGGTGCACATGCACAGCGCCTACATGGATATCTGCTGGGTCGGTTTTGAGGAATTGCGGCCCGGCATGGTGCTCGATGAAGACATCATCGCCGACAACGGCGAGACACTGATGTTTCGTGGCGAGGAAATCACCAGCCCACTGCTGACACAACTGCGCGAAGCGACTGCTGTGCCTTCAGCTGGCGAGGCGGTCAGCGTTTCGCAAAAGCTGCGGATCCTGATGCCCGCCTGATGCTGACGGGCCATCGGCCAGCGGCAGATGAATTCGAAAGCAACTGCCACGACCGGATGCACTGTCGACGGCGATCGTCCCGCCATGCTTGCGGATCACGCTGTGCGCGATGCTTAGTCCCTGGCCCGTGCCCGTGCCCACCGGGCGGGTGCTGAAGAAGGGATCAAAGATCCGCGCCTGCACGGACGGGATCATGCCGACACCGTCGTCACGGATGGTGATCTCGACACCTGCGCCATTACTGCGCGTACTCACGACAACGTGGCCGCGTGCAGGCTGGCGACAGCCCGCTTCAGCAATAGCCTGTGCCGCATTGGCCAGCATATTGACCACAACCTGATTGATGGCCTCGGGCTGGCAAGGCATCCAGGGCAGCTGTGGATCGAGTTGCATGCGGAATTCAGCAACCCCTGCCCACTCGTTCCGCGCCGCACTCACGGCACCTTCGATGATCGAGTTGAGGTTGGCCGGCACGAAATCGGGCGCCGGATCGGTCAGATCTTTCATCGACTGGACGATGCCGCTGATACGCTGGACGCCTTCCAGCGTCTGCTGGATAGCCACCGGCACTTCAGTTTGCAGATAGCCGACTTCGGCCTCTGCCAGCAGGGCTGAAATATCGGCGGCGGCAAGCGTGCCATTGCCGGCATTACGGACCTGATCAGTGATCTTGCCGAGCAAGCCTGACAACGCGCCGAAGGCTTCTTCGAGGAAACGCACATTGCTATCCACATACTGGGCTGGCGTATTGATCTCGTGCGCCACCCCCGCCGCAAGCTGCTCTGCCGCCTCCAGCCGCTGGGTCTGCGCAATCTGCGCCTCCAGCGCAATCCGCTCGCTCACATCATGCATCAGCATCACGTAACCACCCGGTTCGGTCTGGCCGGTTTCCAGCACTGGCGAGACGACCACGTCTTCAGTGACGATACGGCCATCAGCAACTACAGTCCGCAGACGTCCTTTCCAGGTCTTGCCGACGCGTGCCGCAGTCCATATGGCCAGATAGGTCGCCGGGTCGTCGCAACCCTTGATGACATCGTTCGGTTTGCAGCCAACGAGATCCGCATTTTTGACCTGACGGCTGCGCTCGTAGGCTGGATTCACCCAGGCGATGCTGCCGTCCTGCTGCAGGATCACGATTACTTCGTCAGCGTGCTGAACGGCGGCTGACAGCATGCCCAGCTCACTACTGACCTTCTGCCGCGTACCGATGAGCTCGTTAAAGCTGCGCGCCAGGGTACCGATCTCGTCTCCGGAGTCGGTATTCCTCGCGGGCTTTATCTCACCTGTTTCGCAAATCTGCTGCATATGACTCGCGAGCTGCCCCAGCGGGCGCGACACGGTAAAGCGGATTATCGTAATCAACAGCAGGAAAACGACACCACCGAAAGCCAGCAGCACGATCGCGAGCTGGTGAGTCGTCTCGCGGGCCGTCGCCAGCACGGTGCGCGGCATGCGGGTTTCCAGCAGAAATGCCGGCTGCCCGTTGATGTCACGGAAATACTGGAAATCAGACATGTCCGTATCGCGCAGACGCAGTGCCGCTGCGCCTGGTGTGTTCTCCAGTTGCGCGACCAGCGGAAGCAGATTGCTTGCGATGGGCGCATAAGCACTGCCGTGCACGAAGACTTCGGATGGCAAGACACTGACTCCAGCAGACAGTGAAGCCGGATCGATATGCCGGGCCATGATCAGGAAACCTGCCAATGGCCCGCTCGCATCGCTTTCAAGAATTGGACGTGAGGCAAGCACCAGCGGACCGATACTGGTATTCAGCCAGCCAGAAAACGAGCCGCTACCCTTTGCTGCTGCCAGGCGGATTCCCTTGCCGATATCGGCTTTCGCCTGGCCATCTGGCCCTGCCATGCCGGCCCGGACAGTTTCGCGCAGAAGGCGCCCATCAGGAGTGAGCACCTCGATAACGTCAAGCTTCAGTCGATCGAGTGCCGCCGCATTCAGTTCTTCGCTGGCGAATTTTGTGTCGCCATCCTGTGCGTAGTCATACAGTTCGTTCCACTGACTCCAGTCCAGGACAATCGTACCGACATTGTCTACTTCAGCCTGAATGGCCTGCAGCAGCACATGACGGTTGCGCAGCACCAGTTCGGACTCGGTTTCACCGAACTTCCGCATGACGATATCCTGGCCCAACCACGCCATGCCAAGTGCGGTAATTGAAACGGCGATGAGCAGGAACAGACTGATTTTTCCGGCCAAGGGCAGGCCTGACGCACCCAGATAGCGCCTCGCTGCCCTCACGGCTGGCTGTGTTCCTGAGCCCATGCACCACCCGGCGATGCCGGTTATCGAATCCGCAGACCATGGTCTGACAACTGCCGCAGCGCGGCCTGTATCTGCGTCACAGATGCATGATGTCAATTAGTTAGAATGGAACCATGAGCATAGACATCGCCAATCTCCGCCGCGACTACCGCACCCGTCGACTGGATCACAGTGCGCTCGATCCTGACCCCTTCCAGCAGTTCGAGCACTGGTTTGCCGAAGCCATGGAAACGCAGGTGCTTGATCCCAACGCGATGAGCATTGCCAGCGTAGCCGCCGATGGCCAGCCCTCGCTGCGCACCGTACTGCTCAAGTACTACGACGCTTCGGGCTTTGTCTTCTATACCAATCTGGAAAGCCGGAAGTCGCGCGAGATCATCGCCAATCCGCGCGTTGCCCTGCTCTTCTACTGGGCTGAACTCAGCCGGCAGGTGCGCATTACCGGCACGGCCAGTCATACCTCGGCGGCCGAAAACCTGCGCTACTTCCTGACCCGTCCCCGCGACAGCCAGATCGGTGCCTGGGTGTCAGCACAGAGCAGCGTGATTTCCAGTCGCAGCCTGATCGAAAACAAGTTCATGGAGATACGCCAGAAGTTTGCTGCCGGCGAGGTGCCACTGCCCTCGTTCTGGGGCGGCTACCGCGTACAACCGGAAGCCATCGAGTTCTGGCAGGCCGGCGAACACCGCCTGCACGACCGCTTTCTCTACAGCCGCAGCACAGACGGCTGGTCCATCGCGCGACTGGCGCCCTGAGCGCATGCCGTTCGATGTCATCGTCGTCGGCGCCGGCATCGGCGGACTGGCTGCGGCACTGGCCCTGCAACAGCAGGGCTTGCGGGTCGCGGTTTGCGAACAGTCGGCCGAGCCTTTCGCCGGCGGCGCGGGGCTCGTGCTCGGCAGCACCGGTGTACGGGTGTTGCAACAGCTGGGGCTCAGTGAAGCACTGGACGACCTCGCCGTCTGCCCCACACGTATCGCCATCAGGCACTTCCACAGCGGCCGACTGATCGCAGAGACTGCCGTTGGGCCAGCCGGCTGTTATCAGATCGGGCGCGCCGACCTGCAACGCGCGCTGATCGCCGCGATTCACAGCAAGGACCGCAACAGCCTGCACGCCGGACATGCGCTCGAGGATGTCGGTCAGGACGCCAGCGGAGTCACTGCGGTGTTCGCCGGTCGGCAGATGTTGCGCGGCTCACTGCTCATCGCCAGCGATGGCCTGCGCTCTGCTGTTCGCACCCGGTTATTCGGCGATGAGCAACCACGCTTTAGCGGCTACCAGGTGTGGCAGGGCCTGGTGCCGATGTCGCATCTGGCAGCAGCGGCGCCAGCGCTGAGTGATGCAACGGTCTGGATCGGTCCTGGACAGCAGTTGAGCTGCCGGAGCATCTGCCGGGGTACGCACGTCGCCTATCTCGCGCTTTCCCGCAGCAATCGCTGGACAGAAGAAGCCTGGGCAAAGCCTTCGGGCGTCGACTCGGTGCTGGCCGCATTCCGTGGCTTCGACGCCGTCGCGCGCACCGTGCTGATGGCCACACCACCCGAACAGTCCCTGGCGCGCGGAATTTTCGCACGCGATCCGCTGCCGGCCTGGACACAGGGCCGGGTGGCACTGCTCGGCGATGCTGCACATCCAGTCGCACCCTTTCTGGACCAGGCCACCGATCTCGCGCTCGAAGACGCGCTGGTTCTGGCCCGTGCAATCACGGCAGCAGGCACAGGTGCCGAAGCGCTGCAGCGTTATGCAGCGGCAAGAATTCCACGCGCCAGCGCGCTGATGGTGGCGG
>Ga0154020_10007145_pt1 | contig 13057 bp, 11 predicted proteins | sample Klosneuvirus_201_FD_109709 | JGI IMG/M metagenome (GOLD analysis project Ga0154020, IMG submission 109709) | Active sludge microbial communities from wastewater, Klosterneuburg, Austria - Klosneuvirus_20160825_MG | ecosystem: Engineered > WWTP > Aerobic digester > Activated sludge | place... | reverse complement strand
ATTCCTGGGAAAGGCGCTGGAAAACGGCTGGAACAAATACAACTGGGCGCAGCAGGATACGGACTTGGCGCCCCTCCGCGAGCGCACAGAGCAGTGGGCGGCCCTGATGAAAAAATACTTCCCCGATCAGGTCAAAGACTGAAACCAGGACAACCGGGCCACCGTTTGCCTCTTGTCAAAAAAAAAGTAATTTTGTGGAAAATTAACCGGTATGGAAAAGCAACAAGTTGAATACGACGCTGAAAAATACCCGAACTTCAAGGAGTATCTCTGGTTCAAGGAGCATGAAGAAGAACTGATGCAGCGCTTCTACGGGCGATACATCGTTATCAAAGAGGAGGAGGTCATTGGGGATTATGGATCCTGGAGATTGGCCAGACAGCAAACCGTTAAAGATCATAAACCAGGCACTTTCATTATTCAATATTGCATGGAGCGTGACCCTCGTTGGGCGCCCCGGCTCATCGGGCACAAACTTATCACCGTTGATGGAAAATGAAAACCCTTTGCCTGTTTATGCGCTAACCATAGAGCATGAATTTATAGCACCGGCTATTTACACCGGAGCGGGCGTTTGCTCGCCGGATGTATTGGCCGGACTTGAAAACTTGTCTCCGGACGATTCCCGGATTCACTGGAAGAAAGCACTTTGGGACACAGGGGCTACCCAATCCTGCATTTCCGACCGCCTTGCCACAGAATTAGCGCTGGAAGTGGACGGTTTTGTGGATGTAGCGACGGCGACGGGCATTGTGCAGCTCTTTATTTATACTGTTCATTTGGTCTTGCCCAGCGGCCTCGTTTTTCATAGTGTTCAGGCAATGGGGTTTACTTACGGTGACGATGACTGCGACATCATCATCGGCATGGACATTATGACCCAAGGCGATCTGGCGCTGACCAATCTGGAAGGCCGCACCGTCTTTTCCTTCCGCATTCCTTCTCTCCACACGGTTGATTTTGAGGCCGAACAAGTCATTTGAAATTTCTTTAATGGCTATCCGCCTTTAGGAAACAAACAAATTATGCCGCTCGCGAATTGGGCGGGGACAAGCCCCGCCCTTACGACAAAAAGGGCTTAATTCAGCCTTAATTGCCGTACAGACTGGTAGGGGCGGGGCTTGTCCCCGCCCGATCCGCAAGCGGCGTGGTGGTGGCGCAATCAAAATGAGCCCCAACACCGCAAAGGACTAAACGCCTCCCAAAGCCTTTGTCAATATTTGGTCAACTCCGCTGCCTAATTCTTAAAAATTTAACATTTCGTGCAACCCACCTGTTCAAGTCTTGTCAATGGAATCAAATAACAAAATGGACGCCACGCAAACGCACCGCGACCTTATTGAGCGCTGTAAGGAGGGCCGCCGCGACGCGCAATTCGAGTTGTACCGTCTGTATTCCCGGGCCATGTACAACACAGCGCTGCGTATGGTGAAAAACGCCCACGACGCCGAAGACGTGCTGCAAAGCACCTTCGTGGAAGTGTTCGCCAAGTTGGAATCCTTTCGCCACGAAAGCAGCATCGGGGCATGGATCAAACGCATCACGATCAACAAAAGCATCAACTTCCTGAAAAGCAGGCGCCTCACGTTTCAGGAACTGACCCCGCTCAACGAACGTGCCGACGAACCCGAACGCGACGTGGAACCGCACCTGAGCATTGATCGCGTCAATCGCGCCATCACCGACCTGCCGGATGGATACCGAATGGTCTTCACCCTGTACGCTATGGAAGGCTACGACCACGAAGAAATCGGCGATATCCTCGGCATCACAAAAACTACGTCCAAGTCCCAGTACAGCCGGGCAAAAGCAAAATTGCGCGACATGCTCGGCTGAAACTCGCAGCAACACGAGTCCAAAAAATTGAAAATTAAAAGAAAAAAGAAATGTCAAACAGCAGCAAAATAGAACAGTACGTGCGAAGCCGGCGGGAGGCCTTCGACACCGGCTTGCCCAGCCCCTACTGCTGGCCTGCGGTGGAAAAGACACTCGACCGCCTGCGCAGCACCGACACGCTGGAACAGTACCTGATCCTGCACCGCCTCGAGTTCGACACGGCCCAACCCGCAGACGGAATCTGGCAGGCCATCGCGGAAACGCTGGACAAACCCAAAACAAACCCGAGCGATCCGCTCGAAGCATTCATACAGCGTAACCGGGATGCGTTCGACAGCGAAACCCCCACCCAGCGCGTATGGGCTGCCATCGAACAGGCCACACCGGCCAATACAGCCAAAATTGTTTCCGTCAACTGGCGCCAACACCTGATGCGCGCCGCCGCCGCTATCGTCCTGCTTATCGCCGGCATCAACATCGGCATCTGGTACGGAGGGGAATCCGCCTCGGCGGGCATGAGCATGAGCGACATCTCCACGGAGTACGCCGAACTCGAACAATATTACCAGCGCGACATCTCAACCAAAGAAACCAAACTGACCCGATTTGCCTCTTACAGCGACAAAAACGTGCTCGACGACCTGCACCAAATGGACGGCATAATGACCGAGCTTCGCGAAGAACTCGCCAATGTGCCGCCCGGCAACCGCGAACAAGTCGTACGGGCCATGATCGAAAATTACAAGGCAAAAGCCGCCATCCTCGAACGTGTGCTGGAGCACATCGAACAGCAGCAGGAACCCAATCAACAGCAACAAGTACCGACAAACAGCAGCAATTATGAAGTCGAAAACCTTTAGTCTCAGCAGCATCCGGCAGATATTTCTGGTCTGCCTGACCGTGCTCGGCAGCGCGACGTATGCGCTCGCCGACGGCCCCAAACAGGAGTTCTCCAAAAAAATCAACCGCGAATTCAATATCTCGGCCACGGGTACCACGGCCATCTACAACAAATACGGAAAAGTCAATATCAATACGTGGCAGAACAATTCCGTGAAAATTGACATCACCATCGTCGTAAACGCCGGCGACCAACGCACCGCAGACCGCACCTTCGACCGCATCAAGGTCAACTTCATGAACACCGCCGACTACGTTAAGGCCGAAACCGTCATCGAAACCGAATCCAAAATGTCCTGGATCGGCGGCACCTGTGAGGATTTCAAGATCAACTACGACGTGTGGATACCCATCGGCAACCAACTCGACCTGAAAAACAAGTACGGAAACGCTTACGTGGCCAACCTCAACGGCAGGCTCAAAGCCGAAATCAAGTACGGTGACCTGCGCACTGAAACGGTGAACAACAACGCCGACCTATCCCTCGGATACGGAAAAGCATCCATGGCCAAGGTCCGCAACCTGACCGGCTATATCAGCTACGGGGGCCTTACCCTGACCGATGCCGCCGAAGTTCAAATGGACACCAAATACTCGGATTTCCAGATTGACCGGGCTTCAGCCGTGCGCGTAACATCCAAGTACGACAACTTCAACCTCGGCGATATCGAAGACCTGCGCGTGCAAACCAAGTATGCCAACTTACGGGTAAACACCACCAAAGCCGTATTCGTCACGGCCCAGTACACCGATGTGAAACTGAACAGTATCTCCGGCAGTGTGGATGCCGACCTGAATTACGGCAGCCTCAAAGTGGGCGCCCTGGGGCGCAATTTTTCGGAAGCCCGGATTGTCGGCAAATACACCGACGTGCAAATGAACGTGGAAAGCGGCGCAAATTTCCGCTTCGATGCCGAAACGACGCACGCCGGTTTGCGCACACCTTCCGGCGCTACGATCAGCAAGCAAAACAAACAGGGTGGCTACTCTGCCGTCGAAGGCTTCGTCGGCGACGCCAATGCCCCGCGCCTGGTGCTGGCCCGCCTGAGCTACGGCGGGTTCACTTTGAGATAATCTGTTCCTTTTTTTCAACACAGAGACACGGAGTTGTTTTTTAAAATAAATCCGTGTCTCTGTGTCTCTGTGTTGAAAAAACTTCAATCTTCTCTTGCCACTGTCATGTACCGGAAAACCAATTCCGGCTCAAACCCGGCTCGAACAAGCGCTGCGGCTGATTTGGCGCGGGCATGTGGATCTCCTTCGTACCGCTCCCGGCGTTTTTGCAACAAGTGCTGCAAAACCCCCAGATACTCGCCCTCGTCAATGGCCTCCAACGCTTGCTCGACCACTGCGGGCGGGATAGCCCGCTGCAAAAGTTCCAGCCGGATACGCACCCGTCCCCATTGGTTGACCCGAAATTTGCCGCCGGCAAAAGCACGGGCAAAACGTTCCTCGTTCACGTAGCCGTCGTCTTCCAGCACCTGCCAAATCTGTTCGGCAGGTTCTCCTTCAATACCCAGTTCGACCATTTTTCGCCGTACTTCCTGTGGGCAGCGCTCGCGGTAGGCACAATAGTTTTCCATCTTGGCCAAAGCCTCGTCGGGGGTAAGTGGTTTATCTCGTTGTTTTTTTTGAAATGCCATGACAAGGACAAAATCGGGGATAAAGATTACTTCTGAATCACCGCCATCCGCCGCAACGCTCCCTCTTGCGAAAGAAGGAGTACGGTGTAAACCCCCGGCGGAAGGTGGCTGCAAAACAACGTTATTTCCGGCGAAACCGCCCCAGTTTGTTCCAATACTGCCCGCCCGGTGGCATCCAGCAAAAACACGTGTGCCTCCGGAATGCCGGGGCCAAGATAGCGGAGGAACAAGCGGTCGTTGGTCGGATTCGGAAAAATGACCCATCGGCTGTCGTTCAACCGTTCGGGGGCAGACACGCCCGTATCCGGTACCGGCACAACCAATGTACTGGTGCAGCCGTTGGAACCTGTTACCACCACGGTGTAATTCCCCGCCGTGAGGCCGCTGATGTTTTCCATGGCAGATACGAATAGACTGTCGCGGTACCATGCCACCGTGTACGATCCGGCATGTACCACGGAAATGGAAATGCCCCCGAGTCCTTGCCCGTTCTGGTCGCTGACGACTTGCACCAGCGATACATTCGGGGACACCACGTCAATTGCTATACTTACTGTAGCCGTCGCAGTACAGCCGTTCGGAGCAGTGGCTGTGACGAAGTAGTTGGGGCCAATTCCCGTCCACTCGCACACCGACATGGGGATGTCCACCGCGCAATGGATCGTCGTAGTCGTGTTTAAACAGGTAATGGTGTCTGCGTAGGCGGTGATGACGGGTATTTGGAAATCTGTAGTTACGGTCATTTCTGAGGAAGACGTACATCCGTTCATCAGGTAAGTAACTGTCAGCAAATAAATACCGCCCTGAGAAATCACCGGATTAGGGATTGGGGTGGCAATGCCTGGGCCTGACCAGAGGCATTCAGCAGCGGAAGGCATAACAGGACAAATCAGAGTAATATCCGGTGTGGTACAGTTCAGCGCCAGGGGAGGCAAATTGATCGAAGGAGCAGCCACGTCAGCCGGCACTACCGCTGTGGCCTGAACCGTGCAACCCGTGGCAGGGTCGGTGGCCACCAGCACATACATGCCGGGCTGCGTCACTACCGGGTCTTCCTGATCGGAAGAAAAACCACTCGGGCCCGACCACAATAATTGAAGCCCGGCCGGGTTGACTGCAGCGTCCAATTGTACCGAAGGTTGAGTACAGGTGATGGTGCCGCCAGCCGCGGTTGCTTCGAGTATTCCAAACAAGACCTGGATTGTATCGGAGGCTTCGCAGGTATTTCCACCGGCGGTGGCTGTGGTGGTCAATACATACGTGTCGGGCGTCGTCACGGTGATGGAGTTTCCGGTGCCGAGTACCTGACCGGAAAGCGTGCTCCAGGTTTTGGTACCGGGCGACGGCGCCGAGTTCAGCATCAAGGGGAAATCGGTGCAAAGCAGGTTTTGATCCGGCAGGATATTGGCTTTGGGATTGAGTACCCCGACAATGCTTTGATACACGGTCGAATCACAACCCAGATACGATTCACAAATTTTGACATGATTGCCCACGTCGCGAAACGCCTCGCCGCAGATTACTACAGAATCGCCTGCACAAAGAATTTTAGGCGCATGGATAAAAGTGATTGGCGCGCGAATGTTTACCTGAATACAGACCACACTGTCGCAACCCTGGGAAGATGTCAAGGTCGTGCAGTATGATCCCGGTGTCGGGCACTGATGTCCCCAAGGCGTGTAGTACGGGGCATCTTCGGCGCAAATAGTCACCGGCGGAAGGTTGGTCACCGGGATAGGTGTCAAGGTTACCTGCTTGCACACCTGCGTACCAGTGAAACAGGAATTGACGGGCTGTACGCAAACCGGCCCGAACACTGTTCCGAAGGTTACCTGCGCGACAGTACCGCCGGCTCCAACCAACGTTACCGGCGAAGGCCGTCCGTTGATCGTGCTGCCCGGAGGGCCTGCCCAGTTGTACGCTCCGGCTCCCGAAACGGGTGTTACTGAATAATTGAACGTGCCGTTCGGGCATATTGCGGTCGGGCCGGTGATCGGCCCGGTCGGGCCAAGAGGTATTGCCACGGCTGCGGCTGGCGGTGAGACGGAAAGTTGAAAATCACAAATGTCACCGCCGTAACTGTCAATGACCAAATAGTAGGTCGCTCCGGGCACCAACGTGTTGGCTGAAATAGACATCGAAATATCCCCCCCTCCTTGTTGCCCGCCGTTGCAGGCAATCGGCTCGGTCGCGTCACAAGACGCGTACAACGCCAGTTGGATACCGTTACCGTCCGTGCAGTTGGATGGCGTGCAGGTAAACGTGCCCGACGTCGCGCCGGCTACAAAAGCCAGCCATTGTTCGTTTTGCGCCCCGCTGCAAAACCCCGGGGGTGTTTGGGCAGTATAGCCGGCAGTGGTGCCGGCGTATCCGTTAAAATTGCAGAACACGCAGGCATCGGCGCACAGGTCGGCTGCCGGGTAGTTGTTGGCCGGGCAAGGTGCCGCCAGATCGCTTTGTCCTATGGCAATGTTCAGGCAACTCGGACCATACGCGCACAGGTCCAGGGGAGTTGCACACAACACGCCGTCCTGATCGCTAAACGTCACTGTCACCTGGTTTCCCGAAGGGGCAGGCAGTGTCACCGGTGAGTTCTGGCCGTTAATTTTGGAATCGGCAGGCCCTGTCCAGCGGTAGGCTGTAGCGCCGGGTACTGGTGGTATCGAATACTTCAGTGTGCTGAAAGGCGCCACGACAGCCGGGCCCTGTATCGGTCCGCCGGAAGTGACAGGCGGTGTTTGAACTGCCGCCGTCGGGGTGGTCGTCAATTGAAACGCACACTGGTCGCCGCTGTAGCCGTCCACCATCAGGAAATAGGTTTGGCCCGGGCCTAAATTAGCCGTCAGTGTTCGTGTGACGTTTCCTCCGCCCGGCTGGCCTGCGGCACACGCAAGGGGTGCATTCGAGCAGTTTTGGTACAAAGCGATTTCGATGCCGTCGCCCGATTGGCAATTGGAGGGCGTTACTTCGATGGTGATGACGCTGATTGCTGCCACGAAACCAAACCACTGGTCGTTTTCAACCGTGCCGCAAAAACCAGGCGCCGGATTGGCCGTGTAGCCGGCGGTTTGGCCGGAACGGCCATTCAGGAAACAGTGCAGGCAGGCATCGGCACAAGCATCGGCGCCGGGGGCCTGATTGGTGATGCAGGCAACGGGGTTTTGGCTGCAAACAAATGCAGATTGCAAAAGCAGCAGAAACAGCGGGAGGCAAGATGTACGCATACGGGAGATTGGTTTGTGGTGAGACCGGTTTCTGCAAGAGCGAGAGGGGGCTGGAATCGCTGCTCTTACCGCCGGAGTAAAAAAATACGCGGGCCATTCCAATTACAGGAATGGCCCGCGTCAAGAACAGTTCGGGGTAAAAAGCAGGCCAGTGTTACTTGTCTTGCTGTACCAGGCTGCCCACCATGAACGGTGTTTTTGCACTCTTGCGGTAGTCGCGAACAAAGCCGAAAGACTGATCTTTGGGCACGTTCATGGATTCGCCGGCGCCTTTGAAGCCGTCTTGACAATCCACCGTGAATTTGAGTTCCGTCAAATGGCCTTCTGCATCAAAAGCCATGTGCGTGTATTCCAGCACGACATTCATGGCAGCCATTTCGCCTTTGATGTTCATCAAAATGTCTTTGGTGTGGTATTGTTGGAAAAAGGCTTCCACCTTGGGAACCCGTTGGGCAGTCAGCGTCGGCAGACTCAGGCAGACGAAAGCGAGCAGGAAAAGCAGTTTTTGCATAAACCAGATTTGTTTGTATGTAAGAAATGATGGTCGTTTCGAGCACAAATGTAAGGTGCCGGTTTCACTTTCGGACAATCGGGCGTACCAGATTGCCGCTTTCCAGTTCTACTACCAGGTAGTACGTTCCGGCAGGCAAAAGACTCAGATCAATTTCCTCGTCTATTCGCTGCCCGAGTAGATGTTTGGAATACACCCGGCTCTGCCGGGCATCCAAAACCCCCAGGGTTACGCGCTCGCTGTTTTTCAATTCCATACGGACGCGCACGGTGTTGGCGGTAGGGTTGGGGGCTAACGAAAATTGCAGCACGCCGGGCGGGGTAGCCGTAGAAACGGTCTGCGATTTTATTTTGTAAATGGCGCCTTGCGCCAAAGCCGCCACGTATAGTTCCCCTTCGAGGTCTTCCCCGTACGAACTGTACTGGTTGGCCGCAAACTGGCCGATCAGCGCTGTGGAAAATGTCCCGTCCGGGTTTTGGTTCGTGGCCCACCAGCGTCCGCTGACGTAGTCGGCAAACAAATAGTACCCGTACAAGTCGGGGTACTGGCTGCCGCGGTAGATGAACCCGCCCGTGATCGAGCGGCCCAAAGCCGGGTTGGCGTACTCGAATACCGGGGCAGTGTAGCCCGAGGCTGGCTGGCAGCCGTTGGTGTTGTATTGGGCAAGCCCCTCGTAGCAGCGCCAGCCGTAATTGCGGCCGCCGGTTCCTGCCGGCTCGAAGTCCACCTCTTCCCGGGCATTTTGGCCCACATCGCCTACCCATATATCGCCGGTGAGGCGGTCGAAGGAAAAGCGCCAGGGGTTGCGCCAGCCCCAGGACCAGATTTCGGGGCGGAACGTGGAATCGCCCACGAAAGGGTTGTTGGGCGGAATGGCGTAGGCTAATCCGGGCGAGGTACCGTTCACATCAATGCGGAGGATTTTGCCCAGCAGGGAGTTTTTGGTTTGCCCGTTGTTTTGCGGGTCGCCGCCTGAACCGCCGTCGCCAAGCCCGATGTACAGGTACCCGTCGGGGCCGAACTTCAGGCTGCCGCCGTTGTGGTTGTTGTAGGGCTGGGGTTGCGCCAGCAGGATTTCCTCACTGTTTGGGTCGGCCTCGTTGGGGGTGCCGGGCAGCAACGAAAAGCGCGACACCCGCGTAGCGCCGTCTGTATCGCGGGTGTAGTACACATAGAAAACGCCGCTTTGAGCATAGTCAGGCGGGAAAGCCAGGCCGAGCAGGCCCTGTTCGTTGCCGGTCGAGCGCACGCGCGGGTCAATGTTCAGAAACGGTGTGGACAAGCGGGTGCCCAGGCTGTCCAAAATCCAGATGTAGCCGCGTTGCTCCACGATGAACAGTCGGGAGTCACCGCAATGTACAATATCCACCGGGCGGGTGAAACCTGTGGCGTAGGACTCCAGTTCGATTTTGGGCTGCGCCGAAAGTACAGCAGGGACAAGCAAAAAAAGCAGGCAGGTAAGATGTTTGAGCATGGTAGTAATTCCAAAAGAAGTGAACGGTAGAAGTTCCAAAGTTCAGGAGTTGTGCGCGAAGTTCTGCAAGGAAAAATCCGCCGTGTCCGGAACTGACGAACACCATTCTGGGCGGCAGTGTTTGCAGGGGCAAAAAAAAGCCGCCGATCACGTTGCGTGCCGGCGGCAAAACCCCAAAAAACCAAATGAAAACAATCTTCCTTTTTGTATTGCCTGCCTTTGCTCATCTGCAAAGACAATGTTTATACGCCCCATGCAGCAAGAGTCACACCAAGGTGTCAAAGGAATTTGGCGGGCATTTCCAGGTTTAAAACCTGTTAACATTTGCCGCGTCAGGCCGCACCCTTTTTCAATAAAAAAGCCGCATCGGCTCGAAAACCGTGCGGCAATATTTGAATTTTGTTAACCTCAACTTTTTTCACATCCCACTCGAAACTCAAAACTCGAAACTGTTTACTGGAGCGGTACACACACATACTCGGACTTTCGGGTGAGCGTTCGGTCTTTCAGGCCGTAAATAACCCGTTGGCCATATCCGACGCGAAGCCCGTCCTTGATCCATTTCTCCCGGTCGGGGCAGTCGGGCACTTTGACCATTTCACGCTCTTCGATCGGCGCGTAAAACCAGAGGCCGTCATTGGCTGATATGAACGGGGCAGGTTCGGGGTAGTATTTCGTCCGGTGTACTTGAAAAACGCCGTCGGGTTGGATGCGATAAAAAACCAATTCCCGAAGATCCGGACCGGTGCCGATATCCACAAAAAAGTGTCCGTTTGACATACCGCTAAAGTAGCCTTCTGCTATTGCCGGGAGACTAAATCGCGAGCTATCCGGCAAGATCACAAGGTCAATTTTCTCACCGGGTTCGTCTTCCCGGTTGGTCACCTGTATCAGGTATTTTTGATAAATAAATTCGTGTGCGGTATCCGAGGATGCCTTGAAGCCGGCCATTTCGCAGCCTTTGAAACCAACGATGGAGTCGGTTTTCACGATCGGATAGGCGATGTCCTTTTCTTGCTTTTCCGACGGGGTGTTTTTGCAGGCCGCAGCGAACAGAGCCAGAAACAGGGCTGCGGCGACGAACGGGGTGTGTTTTGTCATGCTGTGCATTTTTAAAAGAAAATTGGGAGGCTGATTTGAGGGCCGCAAATGTCTGAATTTTCCGGAAAACAGCCACTTGTTCGTCCGACGAATTCGTTGTCGGGCTGTTGAGCACTGAGGCTGTCCATCTACAAATTCACCGTTGGGTGGTTGGTTGTAGCAAGGCCCGCCGCCCCGGCCCACCGAAACAGGTCTTGCCGGGCGAGCGCAGCAGCCATGAGTTCGGGGAAAAGGTCGGGGGTGCAGGCGAATGCCGGGACGCCGAGTGCGGCCAAAGCGGCGGCGTTTTCGTGGTCGTAGCCGGGGGCGCCCTCGTCGCTGAGGGCGAGCAGGGCCACCATACCCACGCCCGACTGGCGCAGGGCATGGGTTTTTTTGAGCATGTCGGCGCGGTTGCCGCCTTCGTATAGGTCGCTGATGAGTACCACAAACGTGTCCTGCGGCGCCTGCACCAGCGTTTGGGCATAGCCCAGGGCCTTGTTGATGTCGGTGCCGCCGCCCAGTTGAGTGGCAAAAAGCAGCTCCACCGGGTCGTGCAGGTACTCGGAAAGGTCCACAACTGCCGTATCGAACGCCACGAGGCTGGTGCGCACCGCGCGCAAGGATGCCAGAACGGCGCCGAAAACAGCGGCGTACACGACCGATCCCGCCATGGACCCGCTCTGGTCCATCAACAGAACAATGTGCCGGAGCGCTTTGCCTTTGCGCCCATACCCGACCACTCGCTCGGGCACCACGGCCCTGAGCTCGGGCTGGTAGTGTTTGAGATTTTGGAGAATCGTCCGGTGCCAGTCAATCTCGCCGGCACGTGGACGGCGGTTGCGCGTGCTGCGGTTTATCGCCTGCCGTACAGCGGTTTGCAGGGATGCTCCAAGGCGGCGTTCGAGGTCGTTCACCACGCGGCGCACCACGGTTCGGGCGGTATCGCGGGTTTTTTCCGGCATGGCTTTTTGCAAGGAGAGCAGGGTGCCCACGAGGTGCACATCCGGTTCGACGGCGGCCAAAAGTTCGGGCTCCAGCAGGAGTTGGGCCAATCCGAGGCGTTCCAGCGCGTCGCGTTGCATGAGTTGCACCACGGGGGTGGGGAAGTAGCGCCGGATATCGCCCAGCCAGCGGTTCACGTTGGGCGCCGAACGCCCAAGCCCGCCCTGCCGGTCGGCATCGTACAGGGCTTCCAGCACCCGATCCATACCGGTCTGTTCGCCGTCAAGGCGTTGTTCCCCTTCCGGGTCGGCGGCGCGGCCAAGGATGAGGCGCCAGCGTTCGGTGGACATTGCGGAGTGTTGTTTTTTTGTGTCACAGAGGCTCACAGAGTTTCAGAGGACACAGAGTTTTTTGCTTTTTCTCTGTGTCCCTCTCTCTTCCGTTGTGCAAAACAACCAACTTTATTTCATTTCAATCTTTGTAAACGCTTTGGCACAAACGTTCAAGCCTCTGTGAGCCTACCCCCTGCTCACCGCAGTACCACCTTCCGCACCGCAGCGCCCACCTGCACGAAGTATATGCCGCGCGGCAAATCCCCCACGTCCAGCACCAGTCGCTCCGCCCCGGCGGGCAGCACGCCTTCCTGCGCCAAACGCCCCTCACCTCCCCACAGCCGCACCCCCAAAAATGTGGAAGCAGCATCCTCCAGCACCACCGAAAGTACATTGCTTCCCGGGTTGGGCAGCACCTGCCAGCCGGCAGCGACGTCCGGCTCACCGGCAGCCGTGGTCACGCCCACGAGGACGGGCGGCGTGGTCGCCGTGCAACCGTTGGCGTCGGTCACGGTGGCCATGTAAGCACCCGGCGGCAGGCTGTCAAGCAGCAGGCCCGTTTGGCCGCCGGCCCACAGCGCCGAGTATGGCCCGGTGCCGCCGAGGGGGATGAGCAGGATGGCGCCGTCAGCCTTGCCGGTGTCCGTGGCGTCGGTCACGAAGGCGCTGGGCTGTAGCGGGCCGGGTTGCCCCAGTGGCAGTACCCAGCCGATGGAGCAGCCGAAGGCGTCGGTGAGCGTGCCCTCGTAGGTGCCGGGGCCGAGCGGGCCGACGGTGGGGCCGCTGCCGCCGGGCGGGTTGCTCCAGTTCCAGGCGAAGGGCGCTTTACCATTGGCAGGCAGTACAGTGAAGCTGCCGTCGGCAGCGCCGTGGCAGGAGACGGCCTGGGCCGTGATGTCCACGCCGAGGTTGCCCGAGCGATCCACCTGCACGCTGCCGACGGCGGTGCAGCCGCGCGCATCGGTGACGGTGACGGGGTACAGGCCCGGGGGCAGGCCGGACACCAGGCTGTCCGAACCGAGCGCGCCCCAGTCGAAGGCGAGCGGAGCGGTGGCGCCGGATACGGACACGGTCGCCGAGTCGCCGAGGGTGTCGCCACAAACAACGAACAT
>Ga0154020_10007144_pt1 | contig 13058 bp, 7 predicted proteins | sample Klosneuvirus_201_FD_109709 | JGI IMG/M metagenome (GOLD analysis project Ga0154020, IMG submission 109709) | Active sludge microbial communities from wastewater, Klosterneuburg, Austria - Klosneuvirus_20160825_MG | ecosystem: Engineered > WWTP > Aerobic digester > Activated sludge | place... | reverse complement strand
TTGCAGCCTTCAATGAAGACACAAAGTTATGAAAATCCACGCTACCTCCTATTTCAAAGATCTGCAGAAGAGAAATGATTTTTTTCGTGATTGGATTCAAAAGATAGAACGTTTGAATGGAGTGACTTATAAGTCAACCGAAATTGAAACTTCATTGGGAAAGACAATAGTATGGCCATTCAATGGCGAACGAACAGACTTGAAAACATTGGTTATTTTTCCCGGCTTTCGCACATCTTGCTTTTTCTGGGATCTGGACAATGGACTTGCTTCGCTCAAAAAGAAGTTTAGGATTTTCCTGATCGATACAAATGGTCAGCCCAATTGTAGCGATGGAAATACTCCTGCAATTCGAAGCAATGATTATGGAATCTGGGCAAAAGAAGTCATTGACAAATTAGGAATTGAAAAAACATCCATTGCAGGTGCTTCTTTCGGTGGATTGGTTTGCGCCAAGCTTGCGCTTGTGGCTCCTGAGAAAATAGAAAAAATAATACTGATGAATCCCGGATGCCTTCAAACATTTTCTTTCTCCTGGAAAAACATGTATTACAATTTTCTTCCACTAATTTCTCCTACTAAAAATAACATCCGAACGTTTCTGATTTACGGTGTATTTTATCCCGGACATCACATGCCTTCTGCAAAAGCATTAGAAACACTGATCGACTACGAACATTTTGCAATCACCCAACAAGTCGACAAAGCTCAAAAACCCTATGCCATGTCAAAATCAGATCTGGAATCTATCCCGTCTGATGTTTATCTTTTGCTTGGAGAAAAAGATCTTTTATTTCCGTCAAAAAAATCAGAACAGATTGCTCGTGCGCATATTCGAAGTCTGCGTGAAGTACGTGTTCTAAAAAACACAGGGCATGGTATAGAAACGTCGAAGGAGGCGATGGCAATTGTCGAAAATATTCTTTCCCGCTGATTTTTCCCCTTTTTGTATTATAAAAAATCAATCGAGGCAGAATAATAATTTTGCAATTCCCAATCTGATTGTGTATATTAGCGAAACAAGCTATCAACACATGAGAACCCTCGAAGAAATCCTAAAACTCGATGACAATGAAATTCGGGACGATGATCATTTATCAAGACCTGACATTACAAAAGAGGAATTCGCAAATGCAATTGATGAAATTATAGAGAAGTATCAATTGAAAATCGTCGAAAAAAAGAAACCAAGCGAATTCGGATTGGCGGCAATCGCAGCATTAAATTCACTCTGACACTTTTTCTTATTTTTCTTTTCTGGCAAAATTGACTATTCTCCTGTTGACCGGCCATTTTAAACTCCAGTAACACTTTCGATTGCAAATGTTTCAAGGGCATTCCGGCTAATTTTCAATCAAAACTGCCTTGAAATTTCATTTAAACGATTCATCCTGTTTTGTGTTTTGCCGGAATTTTATATCTTGCATTCCCCGTTGGCAATTTTTGCTGACGATTTAGAAACTTTTAAAAAATCTTATTCAATGAAAACACAACTACCTGTACGGGTATTACTTGCCTTTATTCTATTTTATTCAAACATTCTCGCGCAAGCACCTCAAGTGGCCTGGGCGGTTCATGATGGAGGGCCCGGCTCCAGCGCTGATATCGCAACTTCTATCACCAACGATGGCTCGGGAAATACTTACATCACAGGGAAAGTTGCGGAATATGGAGAGTTCGACGGACAAACAACAACGAATAGCATCATGACCACAAAACTGGATGCCAATGGCAGCGTTTTGTGGAAAAAATATTATTTCAATCCGGATTACGGCGACGCCTATCCTGTTGGAATTGCATTCGATGGAAATAACGGAATCTATGTTGCCGGAAATGCAATCAATGCAAGCAGCGAAATCCAGGTTGTTTTGATGAAGTATGATCTGAACGGGACATTGTTGTGGACACAGATTTACAACGATGTTACAACCGGATACGACAAAGCGAATGGTCTGGCGGTAGGAAATGGTGGTGCTGCTTTTCTTGCATTGACAAGTCAGGATTTGAATCTAAGTGATTCGTACTTCCGCACAATAAAATACAATTCAAGTGGTACTTTCCAATGGCAGAAAGATTACAATATCGGCTTTGCCGGAAACAATGAAGCGCTTGTTATTACTGCTGACAATAGCGGAAATTGCTATGTTGCCGGCCGTTGTAAATCGCAAGTCGGAACAAATTACCATAACGTTACAATCGTTTCTTATAGTTCCGGTGGCGGTGTGAATTGGTCCGACTTCGAATTCGCTCAAAGTTTTGATACACCTACCGGAATCATTCGTTCTGCTGCCGGAAATGTATTCGTTACGGGAGGATTTAACAATGCGACAAAAGTCAGACGCTACAATTCTTCGGGTGTACTTCAATGGAGCATGAGTACCACAGCCATTGACCCTGCTCTCATTGCACACGATATTGCTGTTGACCCTAGTGAAAACGCTTACATCACCGGTGGTAAATATTTCTCCGGTTCGAATGATATCGTGACCGTAAAATTTGATGCAGCAGGAACTCCATCGGGATTTAATTATGCCGGTAATTACGAAGACATGGGCGTATCTGTTGAATGCGATGCTGCCGGATTTATTTATGTGATGGGATACACCACTGTTGTGACAACCGGCCAACCGGATCGTTCCGATTATATTCTGATCAAATACGACAATGGAGGAACCGAACTCTGGCACAGTCAAATTGTTCGCGATATCAATTACGATTCAGTAAGTCACTATCAATACGGACCCAATCTTGTTCTGACCAGCTCAACCAAATTAAGTCTTGCCGGATTTAATTTTCAAACCGCAACAATCCAGGATTTCCATTGTTCGAATGTAAGTACTGCAGGCTCTTTGCAATGGACAAAACTCATTTCCCGTTCGAAACACGGATATGATTTTTCCAAATCCAGTGCGATGGATTCAGATCGCAACATTTACGTAAGCGGAAGAGGTGAAGGACTTGATAATTACAGCCATTTGTACACCGTTAAATATGACAAAGATGGTGTTAAGCTATGGGAAGATTATCTTTATACCGAATCAGAATCTCACAGCGATGTACACCTCGCAATTGATGATAATGGAAATACCTTTGTCACATTTTATCTGTTCAGAAACAACTGGATAATTCCTTCTCCCCTGACTCCTGCCGGTGTTTTGGAAGAAATGGTCACTGTAAAATACAATGCTGCAGGCACGCGAATGTGGGTTCATTATTCCCAGACAGATGTTACTCCTGCGGATATTAAAACAGATGCGAATGGAAATTTCTATGTTTTTGGCACCTACAATTACAATCCGGGCACAGATATTATTCTCTACAAATTTGATCCGAATGGAGTTGAACTCTGGTCAAGAACATATTCCTGGTCGGATGAAGATTATGCTGTCTCTCTTGCATTGGATGTGAATGGAAAAGCATATGCAGCATTTACGACCTATGATAATCTCGGATATTCAGATGCCGTTGTTCTTACCTGGGACGCTAATGGTACTCAGGATTGGTCAAGCGGTTATCTTGGTTTTGGCGGATCACCGCAAGCAGTTAAAATTATGGTGGATGCAAACTTCAATACATATTATTTTGTAACCAGTCTGGGCGGTACCACGAATAGAGATTTATGTGTTCAGAAATTTGATGCGAGTGGTTCCTACCGATTGGAAGTTCGATACGATGGAGCCAATCACGATTATGAAGAAGGCTATGACATGGATATCGATGAGAATGGTTATGCTTATGTGACTGGAAGTACCTATAGCACTAACCTCACCGATGAAATGGTGGTCGTGAAAATGAACCTGAACGGCGTGATCGGTTCTGTTGAATGGGCGAAAATATACGATAGTCAGCCGAGTGGCTATGATTACGGAACCAAAATAGCTGTTGACTGGAATGGCAATGTATATGCATGCGGAAACAGTTCTCCTGCGAATGGAGATGGGGACATGATTACCTTGAAATACAATGCCGCAGGCACAGAAGTTTGGAGAGATATTTTCAATGCTCCTGCTGAAGGTTACCATACTCCGGATGGAGCAATTTTTTCGGAAGGACTTGGTGAAGTATATATTTCAGGACATGGTTACTGGGATGATTCCACTTCATCTGATTACATTACCTATAAATATTGCGAAGTACCGCATGTCTCTGCAATCGGAAATACAACATTTTGCCAGGGAGGATCGGTTGTCCTCACTACAGACTCTGCATATTCCTACGACTGGAGTAACGGAGAAACCACTCGTTCAATTACGGTGAGTGCCGGCGGAACTTATACTGTCACAACAAACAATTGTGCGAACTCAACAGCCATAACAGTTATTGAAAATCCTTTGCCTGTTGTGAGCATCAACCCGGCAGGAACGGTTGATATTTGTCAGGGCGAAAGTGCCACACTTACTTCCAGTGCTGCAAGCTCTTATTCATGGCTACCAAACGGAGAAAACACTTCGTCAATACAAACATCTGTAGCAGGATCGTATTCTGTAGAAGTGACTGATGCGAATGGCTGTTCGAATACCTCCGCATCAACAACTGTCGTTGTACATGCTTTGCCGGGAGTTACAATTTCTCCGAACAATCCTTCCCCACTATGCGAAGGTGATACAATTCAACTTTCATCAACACCGGGTAGTTCTTATCTCTGGTCTCCGGGCAATGAAACATCACAGCAAATTGATGTCTTTGCTTCCGGAACATTTTCAGTTACCCTCACTGATGCGAATGGATGTACAAATACATCTGCTGCCGTAAGTGTAACAGTGAATCCACTTCCGGTTGTGAGCTTTAGCATTCCTGATACTTTGTGCGATAACGATACTTTGATGCTGAGTGGTAATCCAGCCGGCGGACAGTTTTCTGGTCCGGGTGTAAGCAATGATATCTTTTATTCCGCCAATGCAGGAGGTCCGGGAATGAAGACCATTACTTACGTATACACAGATCCGGGAACTTCGTGTTCAAATTCCGCAGAACAATCCGTGTATGTCGACATCTGTACAGGAATTTCTGTTACTGAAGCAAATTCAGAATTGTCCGTCTATCCGAATCCGTCGAATGAAAACGTTTTTCTTGAATTTAAATCCGCAACAGCAAACTCTGTCATTCTTGACATCCTGGATGTAACCGGAAAATTAATTCAGAGGAACGATCTTGTATCTTCAGGAAATTTTATACGTTTATACGAAATTAAAACAGCCGGTTTCGCCAATGGAGTTTACTTCCTGAAAGTAAATTCGGAATTCGGTTCATCGTTCCGACGAATACTAATACAACATTGAGTAAATAGGGGGATTACAAAGAAGCCCCGGAGTTTTTATCCGGGGCTTTATTTTTTCAAAACAATTTAAAAATCTTATTGACCCAAAATCCAGGCGAACATCAACGGTGCAACAATCGATGCATCGCTCTCCACAATAAATTTTGGTGTATCAATTCCCAGCTTTCCCCAGGTAATTTTTTCGTTCGGTACAGCTCCTGAATAAGATCCATAGCTTGTAGTGGAATCACTGATCTGACAGAAGTAAGACCAGAAAGGAACATCATGCCATTCCAGATCCTGGTACATCATCGGTACAACACAAATCGGGAAATCTCCGGCAATGCCTCCGCCAATCTGGAAGAAGCCGACTCCTTTGCCTCCACTATTTTTTCTGTACCAATCGGCAAGCCACACCATGTATTCGATACCACTTTTCATTGTTGTGGCTTTCATTTCATTCTTGATCACATACGATGCAAAAATGTTTCCCATCGTTGAATCTTCCCAGCCCGGAACAACGATCGGAATATTCTTTTTTGCTGCAGCGAGCATCCAGGAATTTTGGGGATCTATTTCATAATACTGTTCCAGTTCTCCAGAGAGTAACATCTTGTACATGTATTCATGTGGAAAATATCGTTCGCCTTTTTTGTCGGCATCATTCCAGACTTTGAAAATATGTTTTTGCAAACGACGAAACGCTTCTTCTTCCGGGATACACGTATCGGTTACCCGGTTGTAATGATTTTCAAGCAGGTCCCATTCTTCCTGCGGACTGAGATCACGGTAATTCGGAACGCGTTTGTAATGATTGTGTGCGACGAGATTCATGATGTCTTCTTCCAGATTCGCACCGGTGCAGGAAATGATCGCTACTTTATCCTGACGAATCATTTCCGCCAATGAAATTCCCAATTCCGCAGTACTCATCGCCCCTGCAAGGGTAATCATCATTTTCCCGCCTTCATCCAGATGTTTTACATAGCCTTTAGATGCATCCATCATTGCCGCAGCATTGAAATGGAGGTAGTTTCTCTCCATGAAAGAAGAAATAGGACCTTTTGACATTGTATTTTTATTTGTGGTTAGTGAATTGTGGTTGGTGATTGGTGGTTGGTGCTTAGTGGTTGGTGGTTAGTGAATAGTGTACGGTCATGTCAAATTCCAAACCCATACTAACAACTAACCACTAATCACTAACCACTAATCACTAACCACCCATTACTTGACTTTTTGCAACAACACCAGATACGTCGGGAAGTGATCACTGAACCCTCCGGCATAGTTATCGAAATCATAGGTGCGTTTAGGATAGCCTTTGTATTTACCATCTGTTTGAACCATCCAGGGTTTATTGAAAATCTTTGCGTCCTGAAAAAAGAATCCATCCTGTTCCTTATTTAAAAATCCGGAAGAAATCATGATCTGATCGAAGAGGTTCCAACTATCATTATAGGCAAGAGTACCTATTCCCTGCTTGTACATATTCATCCATGGATTGTACAACTCCCCTCTTTGTACCTGGGACTTGTCTCCTTTGGCACCTAATACAACTGCCACGCTCGGACTCACAGGATCGTCATTCAAATCTCCCATGACTACAATCTTTGCATCCAGATTCAAAGCAATGATCGAATCAATTTTATGCTTACAAACTCTTGCAGCGCTCGCACGACCCGGTGCACTCACTTCTTCACCTCCGCGACGTGACGGCCAGTGATTCACAAAAACATGCAAGGGCTCTCCGGCATACATCCCATATACATAAAGTACATCCCGGGTTTTGCGGATAGTGCTGTCAAGGTTATACAACATCACATTCAGTGGTTCACTGAATTTCGGTGTAAAATATTTTGGATTGTACATCAATGCCACATCAACACCACGTTCGTCAGGCGAATCGTAATGAACCACCTGGTAATTTCTACGAATCAAGGAAGGTTGGTGTGCCAAATCCTGGAGTACAGCTTCATTCTCAATTTCAGCACAACCGAACATTGCGAGACCATCAGGAGTTTTGTCGGTTCCAATTTGCGACAGTACTTCTGTCAGGTGATTTATTTTATCGAGATAAACTTCTCCAGTATAATGTTTAGTGCCTTCCGGTAAAAACTCTTCATCACTAACTTTCGGATCATTGATGGTATCATAAAAATTCTCCAGGTTATAAAACCCAATCAACGACACTTTGTAGTTCGTTTTTTGAGCGCTGACAAGGATACTCAGGAATAAAAAGCAGCTGGAGAGGATGATGATTGGTTTTCTCATGTTTTCGAATGGTTTCAAATGATTCGGGCGGCAAACATACAAAAAGGCTCTTTGTATTAATGATCATTTCTTTAATTCATTGATTGCACATGATTTCTTAACTATATGCCATTAATATCATTCAAAAAACGACTAAATTCCAAGAAGATAGCATTAAAACCATAGTTGACTTGATTACATGATGAATTAATATGGAAATAACAGGCACTTATAAGCAACTTTTGCTAATTTGATTAGCTTTGTCCCCCCCATATTATTAAAGAAAAGACAATAAGCACTAGACTATACACCATGCGATCAAAAAAAACGCTACTATTTATCCTTAGCCTCTTTTTACCCTTCCTCACTTTTGCCCAAACAGGGACAGTGAAAGGAATTGTAACTGATGAAGGCAACCACCCTGTTAATGGTGCCAGAATTTCAATTCAGTCTACCGGACATTCTACCACAACTGACTCTACCGGAGCTTTTATTCTGAAAGACGTTCCTTATGGAACCCAAAAACTGGAAATTACAAAAGAAAGAATTGCCACAACCGCAAAAGATGTGAAAGTGGATGCTCCTGAAATGACAGTAGCCATTAGTATTGGCGACCAGGCTACAGAAGGCATTCTCTCGAATTCAGAAAGTATTCCTACAGTTTCCCTGAATGAAGAGGAGCTGAAAGAATCTTCGTCTCCCTCCGTTGCAAGTGTACTCACTGCATCAAGGGATGCTTTCGTTTCTGCAACTTCCTTTGTTTTCAGTGCCGCGCGCTTCAGAATTCGCGGGTACGACGATGAGAATTTTTACACATTGATGAATACAGCACCGATGAACGATATGGTTACAGGTCGTAACCTCTACTCTTCATGGACTGGTCTGAACGATGTGATGAGAAGTCGCGAATCGACGTTTGGACTCGCCCCGGCTACCTATTCCTTTGGAGCACTTGGAGGAGTTTCAAGTATCGACAGCCGTGCTTCGCACCAACGCAAACAATTCCAGATCTCTTATTCCCTCTCCAACCGCTCATACGATAATCGTGTAATGGCAACTTGGGGCTCTGGAATCATGAAAGGCGGATGGGCTGTTTCATTATCGTATTCCAGACGTTGGGCTGACGAAGGATATTCAAAAGGTTCATTCTATGATGGACATTCTTATTTTCTTTCCGTTGAAAAAATCATCAACAGCAAACACTCACTCACGTTGACAGGATTCGGTGCGATGACCAAAAACGGTCGTTCGGCCCCTTCTACAAAGGAGATGATGACCCTTGCTGATGATCATTATTACAATCCGAACTGGGGCTATCAAAATGGCAAAGTTCGTAATGCTGTTGTTGGCGATGCGCATCAGCCGGTTGGTATTCTTACTCACGAATGGAAAATCAATGAAAAATCTTCTCTGGAAACTGCTGTTTCGTATCAGACAGGCCTGAGTAAAGTATCCGGCCTTGATTGGTACAACGCAGAAGATCCGCGCCCGGATTACTACCGTTACCTCCCGAGTTTCGATCCGAATTATGGTGAAGATCCCGCAAGCTTTGCAATTTATTCCGAGCAGTTGAGAAATCTGTTAAAGAGTAATGAAGAATTGCGCCAGATTCAATGGGATAAATTGTACGAAGCAAACCAATTGCACGATACCACTATCAATGGCACAACCGGAAAATGGGCGAAATATGTTGTTCAGGATCGTGTGATTGATACGAAACGTGCAAACTTCAATACAATTTACAATCGTGTGATCAATGATCACCTGGTTTTCAATGGTGGCGCGACTTACCAGAGTCAGACATCTGAATATTACAAAGAAGTAAAAGATCTTCTCGGTGCTGATTTCTTCACAGATTTTAATCAGTTTGCCCAACAGGCAAATCCACTGGATCCAAATGCCAATCAAAACGATTTGAACAATCCGAATCGTACTCTTCGCGAAGGTGATAAATATGGCTACGGCTACACAGCACACATCAACAAAGCTTCCGTTTGGGGACAAGGTGTTTTCACTTATAACCGTGTCGACTTCTTCGTTGCTCTGAATTTTTCAAATACAGGATTTTATCGTACAGGGAATGTAAAGAATGGTGTTTTCGCCAATTCTTCCTTCGGTGATTCAGAAAAGAAAAGTTTCTTCAATTATGCTGCCAAGGCTGGTGTAACATACAAAGCAAACGGCAGAAACTACTTCTTTGTGAATGTAGAAAACCTGACACGCGCACCTTTGTTTGACAATGCTTTCATCTCTCCGCGTACACGGAATACTCTGGCAAATGATCTTAAAAGCGAAACCATCATCTCTACAGAAGGTGGTTACCTGATGAAGTCGCCCCGACTGAAAGGTAAAGTGGTCGGTTATTTGACACAATATACTGACGGTACCGATACACGCAGCTTCTACGACGACGATTACCGTACGTTTGTAAACTATACACTCACAGGCATCGACAAACGTCACGTTGGAATTGAAATTGCTGCAGATGCAACACTTGGAAAAGGATTCAGTGCAAATGCTGTTGCTTCCGTCGGACAGTTCTTTTATTCTTCTCGTCCGCTCGCTACCACAACGCAGGATAACAAAGACACACTCCTGGGTTCCAATGAGACTTTATATCTCGAGAACATCCGACTTGGTGGCGGACCACAAAGTGCTTATACCATTGGTTTGAATTACCGTTCAAAACGTTTTTGGTTTGTAAACATCAACTTCAACTACTTCGATGAAATTTTTATCGATGCGAATCCACGCCGACGCACTGTTTCTTCACTTGATTTAGTGGATGCAGGTTCTACAACATGGCAGCAAATTCTCCAGCAGGAAAAAGTTGATGGACAATTTACCATGGATGCTTCTGCAGGCTGGTCATGGAGAATGAACAACAAATTCAAATCCCTGAAACGTCCATCGTATTTGGTACTTAATTTTGGTGTTACCAATATCTTAAACAATCAGGATCTGGTGAATGGCGGATATGAGTACAGCCGCTTTGACACACAGAACAAAGATGTTAACAAGTTCCCAAGCAAGTACATGTACAGTTACGGCACAACCTATTTTGCCAATTTAACTTTACGTTTCAATTAATCCATTCGAAAAACAATTAAGAAATCATATCTCATGACAAAAATGAAAAGATTCACCAGCATTCTCCGCTTGTTTATTCTGATTGGCCTTACTGCGGCAACGTTTTCTTCCTGTGTGAAGAAAGAATACGATGAGCCTGACACTGCAAACATGGACCCTACTGATCTCGTAGTCACTCATACTCTTGATCAATTTCAAAACCTGGCTACAGGTCCAATTCCTGTACTCATCACTACAGACATTATCCTTTCGGGTATTGTAATTGCCGATGACGAGTCCGGAAATTTCTACAAAGAAATTATTATCCAGGATTCTACCGGAGGCTTGAGTATCAGTGTTGATATTTCGAATTTCTATACAGAATATCCGGTTGGTCGTCGCCTATTCGTGAAAGCAAAAGGTCTCTACCTTGCTGATGACGGCGATGGTAATTTCCAGATCGGTGTAAAAGACAACAACACTATCGGTCGCATTCCTTCCACTCTCGTTGGTCAATACGTAGTGAAAGGCAAATGGGGAATTCCGGTTACGCCATTAAGCTACACACTCAGCAGTCTGGGAAATGCTCCATCCAACGTACTTGTAAAAATCAGTGGCGTTGAATTTGTTACTGCAGATGCAGGAATCTCTTATGCTGATGCGATTAACCTGATCTCTAAAAACAGAGTTGTAGAAGACTGTTCAACTCCTGCCAATACAGTTAAAATGTACAACAGTGGCTATTCTAAATTTGCCGCTGAAATAACACCATCCGGAAACGGTACAATTGTGTGTGTGAACAAATATTACAATGGCAATCCTGAATTGATCATCCGCGATCCTAGAGATGTGGTGATGAATGACATTCGTTGCGATGGCACAACAGGTGCATTGACACAAATGCCGATTGACAGTCTGCGCATGCTGTACACAGGTGCTACAACTACCTGTCCTACCGGCCGTAAAATTAAAGGAATTGTTATTTCTGATCTTGTCAACAAAAACATTGATCCGAAGAACATGGTCATCCAGGATGGAAATGCCGGAATCGTGGTTCGTTTCACTGCAGCTCATACGTTCGCTATGGGTGCTGAAGTTGAGGTGAGAGTATCCGGACAGGAATTGTCAGAGTACAATGGTTTGCTCGAAGTAAATTATGTGGATCTGGGAAATGCTGTTCAAACAGGAACAGGCACAATCACTCCACGTGTTGCAACAGTAACTGCAATTCTCGCTAACCTTCAGGCCTGGGAGTCTACTCTCATCACAGTTCAGGCGGCAACAGCTTCCGGCTCTACCAGCTACAGTGGTTCCAATACACTCAATGATGGAACGGGTGCAATGACTTTGTATACACGCAGTCTGGCTACATTTTCTGCCAGTGCATTACCTGCAGGTCCTATGAGCTACACTGGTTTTCTTTCAGAATACACAGGATCTTCAGCAGTGCCTGCTCAGTTGAGCATCCGTACTTTGTCTGACGTTCAATAAGACAAACTCAATTTTTTAAAAAAGCCCTGTGGAATTTCCACAGGGCTTTTTTTATGGATAAAGTAGAATTCTCTTCCGCACTATTGCAATTTGAGAATTTCGACAAAGAGAAGATGTACTTTTCGTCATCTAGGTCAGCATCGTCAATTATTTTCCTCAAAATAAATTTGTTTCTCAATCCTTCCCGAGGTAATTCTTTACCACCTCCCCAAACTCAATCGGATTCTCCGCATGCACCCAATGTCCAGCATCCTTCACGGTGACAATCATGACACGGGTAAACAACTGCCTGATTTCTGTTTCATCTGTTTGCGAAATGTAACCGGAACGCTGACCGCGGATAAAAAGCGTAGGTACGTCTATCGGTGCGGATGGCTGAAAAGCTTTCCCAATGTTGTCAATATTTTTTTCTATCGCTGAGAGGTAAAACCTCCAGTCCAGTTTTTGTTCTTCATTCCAGTATAAATTTTTGAGCAAAAATTGCAAAGTCGCTTCGTCGTGAATGGATATGCGCAATTGTTCCTCCACTTCTTTTCGGCCGCTTGCATTTTCTGGTTGTGCGGAATGGAGTGCCGACAAGACCGATTGATGATGTGGAGCATAATGACGCGGGGCGATGTCGGCGATAATCAATTTCTCAAGACGCTCCGGATATTTATCCGCGAAAAACATAGCGACTTTTCCACCCATGGAGTGTCCGAGTAAAATGACTTTTGCTAATCCTTCTTCATCCATCAGTTCGCGTACATCCTCTGCCATGCTTTCGTAAGAGAAGTCATCGCTGTGCGGACTCCTTCCGTGATTTCTTAAATCAATCGCATAACAACAGAATCCTATGGAGGAAAAATATTTTGAAAAACTATTCCAATTGTCTCCCAATCCAAATAATCCGTGGAGAATGAAAAGCGCTTTGCCTTCCCCTGTTTTTTTGAAAAATAATTTCATGCGATTATTAAACAAATATGCATTTAGCTTTTTAAACAGCGCAGGT
>Ga0154020_10007143_pt1 | contig 13058 bp, 11 predicted proteins | sample Klosneuvirus_201_FD_109709 | JGI IMG/M metagenome (GOLD analysis project Ga0154020, IMG submission 109709) | Active sludge microbial communities from wastewater, Klosterneuburg, Austria - Klosneuvirus_20160825_MG | ecosystem: Engineered > WWTP > Aerobic digester > Activated sludge | place... | reverse complement strand
TGACCACGTGCTCACCCTGGGCGTCACGCCCAACCGCCCGGATGCGCTGTGCCACATTGGCGTGGCGCGGGACCTGGCCGCGGCGCTGTCCATGCCGTCGTCGTCACCGCCAGGACCGGCGCACGTGGGACCGCACCCCACGCCCCATTCGTTCACCGTCAACGTGGAGGAGATGCAGCGCGAGGCCGCACGCCGTCCGGGTGCGCCCGCCAACAGCACGCCCGCGTTGCGCGTGAAACCCCCGTCCTCCACTTGCGCCGAACGTGGCGGCCCCGTGGATGACGCCGCACAGGTGCGCGTGGAGGATCCCCTGCGGTGTGCGCGCTACGCCGCGCGGGTCATTGAAGGCGTCACCGTGGTGCATTCCCCGCCCTGGCTGCAGCGCCGCCTGGAAGCGTGCGGGATGCGGCCCATCAATGCGATTGTGGACGTCACCAACCTCATCATGTTGGAACGCGGCCATCCCCTCCACGCGTTTGACCTGGACCGTTTGGGCCTGGAGCGCGGGCGCCCCACCGTGGTGGTGCGCACCGCCAAGGCGGGCGAAAAGATGACCACGCTGGATGGCGTGGAACGCCAGCTGGCGGCGGATGACCTGCTCATTTGTGACCCGGAGCGGCCCATTGCCCTGGCCGGCATCATGGGCGGCCGTGAGAGTGAGGTGCACCAGGGCACCACGCGCATCCTCTTGGAAGCCGCGTATTTTGACCCCAGCAGCGTGCGCCGGTCTGCCCGGCGTCACGGCCTCCACACCGAGGCGTCCCACCGCTTTGAACGCGGGTGTGACCCCAACAAGACCCTGGATGAGGCGCTCAACCGGGCCGCGCAGCTCATTGCAGACCTGGCCGGCGGCCAGGTTCGCCGCGGGGTGGCGCTGGCCAACGCGCGGCCCATTGAACCGGTGGAAATCACGCTGCGTCCGGCCCGCGCCGCCGCACTGCTGGGCCTGCCCGCCAAGATGGTGGATGAGGCCCTGGTGGCCCGCGCGCTCACCGCGCTGGGGCTTGAGGTGGCCGGCCGTGAGGCGGGCGCCCTGCGGTTCCGCATCCCCACGTTCCGCCCGGACCTGACGCTGGAAGTGGACCTGGTGGAAGAGGTGGGCCGTCTTCTGGGGTTGGACAGGATCCCGGAGATGGTGCCGCGCGGCAGCGGCCGGGTGCCCGTGGCACGCGTGACGGATCCTGTGCAGGACGCGCAGGAGACCGCACGTGAGGCGCTTTTGGCCGCCGGGTTTGATGAAGCGGTGAACATGGGCTTTGTGAGCCCCAGGGAGCTGGCCCCGTTTGACGGCGAGGGGACCCGGTTTGGGCGGTTGATCCTGCGCAACCCGTTGTCTGAAGACGTCAGCGTCATGCGCGTGAGCCTGTTGCCCGGGCTCCTGCGCAACCTGGTGCACAACCAGCGGCACGGGGAGACGGACGTCCGCCTGTTTGAGACCGGCACCGTCTTCCACGGCGCGCGCCCGGAAGGCGCCGAACCCCGCCCGCAGACCGACGACGGTCCCCCGGGCGGAGACGCCTACGCGCTGGAGCGCACCCACGTGTCCGCCGTGATGGTGGGCGTGCGTGGGCCGTTGACGCACCAGACGCGCACCATGCCGGAGCTGGATTTCTATGACGTCAAGGGCGTGGCCCAGGAGCTTCTGGGCGCACTGGGCCTCCATGTGGATGCGTGGGACGGGGACACCCGGGTGATTCCGCTGCCACAGTCCGCCGCACCCCACCTGCATCCCGGAATGTCCGCGCTGGTCATGCACCAGGGCGTGGCCCTGGGCACGTTTGGTGTGCTGCACCCCAAGCTGGCCAAGACGCTGGAGACCAGGGGCGTGGTCCTGGCCCTGGAGCTGGACCTCACCGGCCTGTGCGCCTTGCGGCCGGGGCGTTTGGTCTACCAGGCCATTCCGCGCTTCCCGGCCATCCGGCGGGACCTCTCAGCCCTGGTGGACGAGGCCATCACCGTGGAAGAGGTGTTTGCGGCGGTGCGCAAAGCCGGCGCCCAGGGCGGCCTGTTGGAACACGTGGAGCTGTTTGACCTCTACCGGGATGACAAACTCCCCAAGGGCAAAAAAAGCGTGGGCGTGACCCTGACGTTCCGCGCGCCGGACAAGACCCTGACGGATGACGTGGTCACCGCACTGCACACCCAGGTCATGGCCGCCGTGGAGAAGGAACTGCGCGGCGAAGTGCGCAAAGGGTAAGCGCCCGCGCGGCCTTTGACGGACAGGGGTTTGACGGCACGCCGCCGCTCCGGTACGGGACCCGCCGCATTTCAATCACGGCCTCTCTGGCGTGTGGGCTGGCCGCCCGCACACTCCCTGGGGACGCCGCCTGTGAAGGAGAAACACCATGGCCCAAGTCAAAGAGAAGAAGACCGCGCTGGTGGCTGCGTACCGGCGTCATGAGAAGGACACTGGCTCGCCAGAGGTGCAGGTGGCCCTGTTGACGGACCGCATCACCTACCTGACGGACCACTTCAAGACCCACCGCAAGGACTTCCACAGCCGCCGCGGCCTGCTCATGCTGGTGAGCCAGCGCCGCAGCTTGCTTGAGTACCTCAAGCGCATGAACTCCAAGCGGTACAAGGAACTCATTGCGTCCCTTGGCATCCGCAAGTGAGTTGTTGAGCAACACGGCCGGCCGGGGAAATCCCGGCCGCGCCGTTTCTACCCCGCACCACTGAAGGGACCCCCAAGCAAGGAACATGGAATGTGGCAGGCGTATCAACCTGGCTAAGACCTTTGATGCGGCTCCCTCATTCCTTTGTTCCTTGGGTCCTGGTGCACCCTGGCCGCACGGGGCACGCGCGGCACACGTTTGAAATGGGACCCGGCACCGCGCCGCGGTCCAAGCACCGGAGCACTCCATGGCAGAAGGCATTTCCGTCCAGAACACCCACAATTCCAAAAAACACGCCTCCATCAGCCTGCGCGTGGGCAACGCGCTTTTGGCCATGGACACCGGCCGCGTGGCCAAGCAGGCCAGCGGCGCCATCTGGGTCCAATACGGGGACAGCGTGGTGCTGGTCACCGCGGTGGCCAACAAGTCCGTGCGTGACGGCATTGATTTCCTGCCGCTCACCGTGGAGTACCAGGAGAAGATGTACGCCAGCGGCAAAATTCCCGGTGGCTACTTCAAGCGTGAAGGGCGCCCGCGTGACAGTGAGACGCTCAACGCCCGCATCACCGACCGGTCCATCCGCCCGTTCTTCCCGGAAGGCTACCGCAACGAGGTGCAGGTCATTGCCACCGTGGTGAGCCATGACGGTGACCATGATTCGGACGCCATGGCGCTCAACGGCGCTTCGGCCGCGCTGCACATCTCTGACATCCCGTGGTCAGACAAGACCGGTCCTCTGGCCGGCGTGCGCGTGGGCCGCAAGGCAGACGGTTCCTTCATTGTGAACCCCACCCCGGCAGAAAAAGCCGCCAGTGACCTGGACCTGTTTGTGGCCGCCCACAAAGAAGCCATTGTGATGGTGGAAGGTGGCGCGGACGAGCTGGGTGAGGACGTGCTGGTGGATGCGCTCATGTTTGCGCACAACGCCTGCAAGCCCATCATTGCGGCCATTGAGGAGCTGCGCACCAAGATTGGCAAGCCCAAGGCCACCTTCACCGCCGCGGTGCTTCCTGAGGACATCAAGGCCGCCGTGACGGCGGAAGCCACCGCGCTGGGCCTCAAGGATGCGTTCCGCATCCGGGAGAAGCTGGAGCGGTACGGCAAGCGCTCCACCATCCAGAGCGCCGTGAAGGAGAAGCTCAAGGAGAAGTTCCCGGGCAAGGAGAAGGCCATTGATGAGGCTTTCCACGGCCTGGAATATGACGTCATGCGCGGCATGGTGCTGGAAGACGGCAAGCGCCTGGACGGCCGTACCTTCACCGAGATTCGCCCCATCTCCGTTGAAGTGGGCGTGCTCCCGCGCTCCCACGGCAGCGCCATCTTCACCCGCGGTGAAACCCAGGCGTTGGTGAGCGTCACCCTGGGCACCCGGGATGATGAACAGAAGCTGGACACGTTGCAGGGTGAGTTCTGGAAGAAGTTCTTGATGCACTACAACTTCCCTCCCTACAGCGTGGGTGAGGCCCGCATGTTGCGCGGCCAGTCCCGCCGGGAAGTGGGCCATGGCGCCCTGGCGGAACGCGCCGTGGAACGTGTGGCGCCCAAGACCCAGCAGGAGTTCCCCTACACCGTGCGCGTGGTGAGTGAGATCACCGAGTCCAACGGTTCCTCCTCCATGGCCAGCGTGTGCGGTGGCAGCCTGGCGCTCATGGACGCGGGCGTGCCCATCAAGGCCGTGGCCGCCGGGATTGCCATGGGCCTCATCAAGGAGGGCAACAAGATGGCCATCCTCTCAGACATCCTGGGAGATGAAGACCACCTGGGTGACATGGACTTCAAGGTGTGCGGCACCGAGAAGGGCATCACCGCCGTTCAGATGGACATCAAGATTGACGGGTTGTCCCGTGAATTGCTGGAGAAGGCGCTCCTCCAGGCCCGTGATGGCCGCAAGCACATCCTCTCCAAGATGGTGGAGGTCATTGCCAAGCCCCGCACCGACCTCTCCAAGTGGGCCCCGCGCATCACCGTGGTCCACATCAACCCGGAGAAGATCAAGGACATCATTGGCCCCGGCGGCAAGACCATCCGGGACATTGTGGAGAAGACCAAGACCAAGATTGACATCCAGGACACCGGGGATGTCTCCATTGCCAGCGCGGACAGTGAAGGCGTCAAGCGCGCCATCCAGATCATCCAGGACCTCACGCAAGAAGCGGAGATTGGGAAGATCTACATGGGCACCGTTCGCAAGATTGCCGAGTTTGGCGCGTTTGTGCAGATTTTCCCCGGCACCGACGGCCTGGTCCACATCTCCGAGCTGTCTGACAAGCGCGTGGCCAAGGTGACCGACGTGCTGCAGGAGGGTGACGAGGTAGCGGTGAAGGTGCTGGCCATTGAACCCGGCACCGGGAAGATCAAGCTCAGCCGCAAACAGGCGGTGGGCCAGAAGCCCGGTGAAGTGGTCAAGGGCTGAACAACGCTCCACCAGACAGGACACCCCGCGCCCCGCGGTCTGGCAACAGACCCCGGGGCGTTGGTGTTTCTACGGGGCCACGCGGGCCTCAAATCCTTCAAGTGGTTTCACAACGTTGAGGTCCGGCGCGTTTTCCCTTGACGGGTCAGGTGCGTGTCATGTTGAGTGCCCGTCGTCATTCACGCAGTGTTGGAGTCTCCCGTGCGGTGCCCGTTTTGCCGGAGTCTGGAAAACAACGTGGTGGACAGCCGCACCACCGAGGACGGCGGCGCCATCCGCCGGCGGCGCGCGTGCCACAAATGCCAGAAGCGCTTCACGTCCTATGAGCGGGTGGAGGAAGCCCTGCCCATGGTGGTGAAGAAGGACGGGCGCCGAGAACCGTTTGACCGCAAGAAGCTGGGCGGCGGGCTCACCCGCGCGTGTGAGAAGCGCCCGGTGGGGACGTTGGCCATTGACCGCGTGTTGGACCGCCTGGAGCGGCGCCTCTTGGAAGACGGTGAACGTGAGGTCACCGCCGAGACGCTGGGCGGCTGGGTCATGGAAGAGCTGCGCGAGCTGGATGAAGTGGCCTACGTGCGGTTTGCCAGCGTCTACCGCTCTTTTGCGGACGTCACGGATTTCACCGCCGAGGTGGACCGCCTGCGCCGGGCCGCGGCCCACGCCAGCGTGCCGCCCGCACCCGCCGAACCAAAGCGCGAGGAAGCCGAGGCATGAGCGGCGTGCTGCCCGCGGCGCACCCCCGTCACGGGGCGCTCATGCGGGTGGCCGTGCAACGCAGCGTTCGGGCGCTGGGGCGCACGCGTCCCAACCCGTGCGTGGGAGCGGTGGTGGCCCGGGACGGCGTCATCCTGGCCGTGGGGCACCACCAACAAGCCGGCCAGCCCCACGCGGAGATTCACGCCCTGCGGGCCGCGGGAGAAGCCTCCCGCGGCGCGGACCTCTACGTCACGCTGGAACCCTGCAGCCACCACGGCCGCACGCCGCCCTGCGTGGACGCCATTGTGCGGGCCGGCGTGGCGCGCGTGTTTGTGGCCACCCAGGACCTCAACCCCAAGGTGAACGGGCAGGGCGTGGCGCAGCTGCGCGCCGCCGGCGTGGAGGTCCACGTGGGGCTGTGCCAGGAGCAGGCGCGGGAGGTGCTGGCGCCGTTCTTCCACTGGGTCCAGCAGGGCCACCCGCTCACCTGGCTCAAGGCGGCCGTCTCCTTGGATGGGCGCCTGGCCACCGCCGCGGGGGACAGCGCGGGAATGTCCGGCGGGCGCGCGCACGCCTGGCTGCACCGGGTCCGGGACCGCGTGGATGCCATCCTGGTGGGCGTGGGCACCATCCGGGCTGACAACCCCCGCCTCACCGCGCGCCGGCCTGTGCTGGGCAGCAGGGGGCCTTCCCCGCTGGTGCGCGTGGTCCTGGACACCCACGCCCGCACGCCCCCCAACGCCCAGATCCTCGCCCCTGATCCGCACAGCCGCGTGTGGGTGTGCGTTGGATCTGCCGCGCCGCCGGCCGCGGTGGACGCGCTGGAAGCCCGTGGGGCGCAAATCTTTCGGTTTGACCTGGGAGCCAACGGGCACCTCCCGTTGGAGCCTGTGTGGCAGACCCTGGGCGCCCAAGGCATCACGTCCCTTCTGGTGGAAGGCGGCGCCCGGATCCACGGCGCATTGCTGCAAGCGCGCCTGGCACACCGGGCCGCGGTGGTGGTGACGCCCAAAATCCTTGGCAGTGCAGCCATTCCGTTGGCTTTTTGGCCCGGACCCACGGCGCTGGCGCAGGCGGTGGAGGTGGCTTTCCCGCGGTGGCGCACGCTTGGAGGGGACACACTGTTGGAGGGAACGGTCCGATATGGCTTCTGAACGCCAGCGTGCACATTCTGGTACCGTTAGGACAAGACTGTCGCGGTTGGTGAAGGAGGTGGGATGCAGTGGGACGGCCCAGGCGCGAGGGACAAAACAAAAGAGATTGAGCGCCGTTCATTGTTTTGCTCTGGATCACAGCGGAAGATATGAAACGTCTGGTGTGATTCGTGCGTCTGGATAAGGGAGGGACGGGAGGAGGGTAGGGCCATCATGTTGAGCGTCGAAGTGATTGAGCACTTGAGGAAGCAGGAAGAACGCCGGCGGGAGCAGGAAGCCCCTGTGCTGCGTGTTCCGGTGGACGAACCGCGGGATTTCCCCATGCCTGAAGAGACCGCCAAGCCAGCGGAGCCCGTGTCCCGCGTCCTTGTCGTTGAGTTTTCCAAGGATGACGGCGAGGAATTCCGAATCGCCTCCTGGTGACCAGGCGGCGGATTGCAGTGTGGTTCGCGCGCGCTGACGGCCGCGCGGGAAGTTGTCGCCCTCCAACCTCCCACCCAACCCCTCCCCCAAACAGCTATTCTTCAACCATTCCAGCCTTGTTGCGGGTCTCCCACCGCAGCTGGCCAAAAAGGCGCGTGCCCCAACAGCCTTGCGCTATGGTCCGGCCCGCCGCGCTTGGAGACCATCCCAACACGGCGCGGAGGTTCAACGTGGTGTGCAAGGACCGGCGTGAGCCAACAGGTGTGGGCCAGATCACGCACCGTGGCTTTGTGTTCACACAGCCGGGGGGGTCCATCTCCATGACAGCGGGGAGATGGACCGTGAGGGCATAGCGCCGTGGCGGACCAGGAACTCCTCAAAGAGCTGTACGAGAAGTACGGCGCATCCGTCTACCGGCGGTGCGCCTACCTTCTTCGTAACGACGAGGATGCCCGGGACGCCATGCACGACGTGTTCATCAAGGTTGGCAAGAACATGGGAGAGTTCAGAGGAGAGGCCAGCCCTCTCACCTGGATGACCCGCATTGCCACCAACCACTGCCTGAACATCATACGGGCCAGAAAAGCGGCCTGGCATGACCAGTTCAAGCGGTTTGTTGAACACAAAGCGCAGGAAAATGGTCCGTCCCAGCGCCTGGTGGACCGCACGCAGTTTGTCCAGATGGTCTTGGCCCTTTGTGACAACGACGTGCAGGAAGCGGCCATCTACTATTTTGTAGATGAGATGACGCAGGAGGAAGTCTCCCAGATGATGGGAATCTCCGTCCCCACCCTCAGGAAGCGGCTTCGCAGCTTCATTGAGACAGCGCGCAAGGAACTCCTCAAAATTGACCCGGACCTGCGGCTCAAAGCCGCACCCATTTGAGGAGGTTAGCCATCATGGACCCTCTCGCGTTTGACCTGGAAGCACCCACCCCGCCCGCCTGTGGCGTCACCCGGCTCACGCTGCGGCGCCTCTTTGTGGGGGAACTCCCCGCGGACCAGCGCTCCACCGTGGAGACCCACACCAAGGACTGCCTGGACTGCCAGGCGGTGCTTGCTGAGCTTCGCAGTGATGACGCGGCCTTCAAGGTCCACATCCCGTTTGGGCGCTTTGTGGCGGACCAGGAGAAGCGTGCGGCCAAGGCCGCGCCGGTCACCGGTGCCATGAGCGCCGCGTACAAGTGGCTGTTTGGCGGCGGTGCAGTGGCCGCGTTGGCGGTGGGGGCGGCGGTGATGCTCCTTGCGCCCAACACATCCCTGCAGGACCCCACCTTGGAGCTGGGCAACCGCATCAAGGGTGGCGGCATTGGCTTTCTGCTCAAGACCCAACAGGGCGTGCGCGCGGGCAAGGCCGGGGAAGAACTCCAGGCCGGAGACCAGATCCAGTTTTACGTGAAGGGTCCGTCCCAAGAGGCTGAACTTGTTGTGGTTGGCGTGGACGGCAAGGGCGCGGTGACGGTGTACCACGCGGGTCCTTCGCCCACGGGACCCACGGGGAAAGCGTCCCCCCTGCAGGACAGCGTGGTGCTGGATGATGCGCTGGGCCCGGAGCGGTTTTTTGCAGTGTACGGCACGGGCGTGAAGGCTGAGGTGCTGCGTGAAGCAGCCCAGAAGGCCGCAGAAAAACTGGTGGCGCAAGGCGCGGACCTCAAGACGGTGGAGACCCTGCCGTTGGAGCTTCCGCAAGCCATCCAGTCCAGCGTTTGGATTGTCAAAATCAACCACCGGTGACCCATGGGCGGCGTGCGCGTGCATATGCACCGCGGCCTGCTCCCTGGGGCAGCCGTGATGTGCTTGTTGACGGGGTGGTTCACCCCGCAACACGCGTTTGCCGAAACGGTGCGCCGCGCCGTCCTGTTTGCGCACGGTGACGGCGGGCCGGGGCTGGCAAAACTCCGTTACACCAAGCGGGATGTCCAGAAGATACGTGATGTGTTGGTGGACCTGGGCGGGTTTGAGTCCAACAACCTGGAGCTGGTGTTTGACCAGGACAGCGCCACCGTCCTCAAGCGTCTGGCTTCCGTGGAGAAACAGCTCAAGGAGGACAAGGCCGCCGGAAAACAGACCATGCTGCTGGTGTACTACTCGGGCCACGCCAAGGACGGGTTCTTGCGGCTGGGGAAGAGCAAGCTGGACATGGCGTTGCTGCGCGGGTTGCTGGAAGACAGCGGCGCGGATGTGCGCGTGGCCATCATTGATGCGTGTGGTGCCGGTGAACTCACCCGGGAAAAGGGCGGCCGCATTGCCCCGCCGCTGGTGGTGCGGGTGGATGATGCGCTCACCGCGCGTGGCCAGGTCATCATTGCGTCCTCCTCGGAGACGGAAAGCTCCCAGGAGAGTGATGAAATCCAGGGCAGCTTCTTTACCCACCACTGGGTGAGCGGCCTGCGCGGTGAGGCGGACCGGTCTTCCGACGGGAAGGTCACGCTGGAAGAGGCGTATGCGTTTGCGTATTCCAAGACGGTGGAGGCCACCATGCACACCCGCGCGGGCGTGCAACATCCCACCTACCGGTACAACCTGCGCGGTGCCGGTGACGTGGTCATGGCCAACCTGCAGTCCGCCGGGAGCATGACGCTGCCCGAAGAGATGGACGGCCGCTTTGTGGTCTTTGACATGGAGCGCCAGCTGGTGGTGGCCGAGGTGGACAAGACCCGCGGCAAGCCGCTTCGGATTGCGTTGAAGGGTGGCACGTACGCCATCAAGAAGCGGGAGAGCGACCATTTGCTCATGCAACGGGTGAAGGTTGGCAAACAGGCCGACGTCACGGTGGACCCCGCGCAGATGCAGAAGGTGTCCTTTGACAGCGACTACGCCAAGGGTGAACTCATTGAGCTGGAGTCCCTGGGCCCCAAACACGGCATCTTTGGCTGGTCCTTCTCCGGCGGCGTTGGGACGCAGGGGTTCTATGACCTCACGCTCAACAGCGGGGCCGGCACACCCACCAACCAGATTGTGACCAAACCGTGGGTGCCCGAGCCGCTCACGTCGCTGTTCCGCCGGCCGGCGTTCCCCGCCACCACCATTGGCGTGGCCCAGGTGCGCTACCACGGGCTGTTCAACAAACACTTCCTGTTGGGTGGGGATTTGAGCCTTGGGCTGCGGGACTACGAGTTCAAGGTCAACACCGGCGCCATGGAGCTGCCCTACACCGCGCGGTTCTTCATGGCTGAACTTGGGTTCAGCCCCATGTGGGAGCAGGAGTTCTGGTTCTTTCGCGTGGCGGCGGGGCCGCGTCTCTCCGGATTGTTCACCTGGCGCTACATCCTGTCTGACGCACCGGTGAAGAACCAGGTCTACCTGAACCTGGCGCCCGGGGTGGTGGGCTATGCGGGCGTGGATATCTTCCGGTTCCTCCACCTGGAGCTGGGGTTCCGAGGGAACCTCAGCCTTTTCGCCATCGACGGGTTCCGTGCCATTGGGTACGGTGCTTTGACCCTGGCCGTACACATTGACCTGTGAACATGGATCCACACTTTCCCCGCCCCGCGCTTTCCATGGCCCCGTCCCACGGGGTCCATATGGGTATGAAGGTGCGCGCCATCACACTGGTTACGCTTGCGGCCCTGGTTCTGGGCGGCTGCTGGTCTGATGAAGACCTGCTGTTCCCGCGCAAGCTGGACGCCGAGACGGTGCGTTTGCGGGTGCCCGGTGTGGAGTTTTTGGAAACCCGCGGTGCGCTCACCCAGGGCCTCAATGATGTGTGCCAGGGGGCCGGGCGGGACACCATCAGCTGTCACACGCTCACGGTGGCCGGGTTCTTCAACACCATCACGTTCAAGCTCATTGAGGTGGTGAACAACGTCATGGACATGCGCCCCAGCAAGCGGCGCACGGGGCTTCGCGTGTGGGGCCCGTACTATCAGGCAGAGGAAGACCGCACGGTGCGCTTTGAGCTGCGCCGGGACAGTGACGTGGGGGAGGGCGGCTACCGGTATTGCTTGCACTTTGCGCGTGGCAACCACAGCGGCTTCAATGCGGACCGGGATGTGGCCTGTGGGACGGACGCGTCTGACTTTGTGGAGATTTTTGGCGGGACGTTTGTCCCCGAGGATCCCACCCGTCCGGACGACGTGGGTGTGAGCGTGGGAACCATGGACCTCAACCTGACCAAACAGCGCGAGGCCGGCCTCAATGATCGCCTCAACCCGCTGGGGCACGGGCGGTTCCAGTTCACGTATGACACCACGCAACACCAGCAGACCATCACCATTGGCATCACCAACGTGACGGATGATGCCACCGGGCTTCCGGCCAGCGCGCAGTACACCTACCACCGCACCGCGGCGCAGGACGGGCTGTTGTCCCTGGAGCTCCACAACGTGGACCGCCTGGATGAACTGGCGCTGCTGGCGCGTTGGAACACCGCGGGGGCCACGCGGGTGGATGCGCGGGGGACCAACTTCCTTCCTGTGCAGGTCAGCTACCGCGGTTGGGAATGCACCAACGCAGACCTCACCATTTTGACCCGCCAGTATGAGTGGGCTCCAGAACGCACGCTCCCCACCACGGGCGCCAATGAAGCGCTGTGTCCCACGGGGATTCCGCCCAAGCCGGACGGCTGGTGAGTTTTGCGCTCCTTCCAGAGGCGGTGAAGCGTGGGGCCCAACAGTGGCCCCACAGCCATTTGTGCGCGTTCACCGGGCACGGTCTGACGCCGTCAGGGCAGGCGGGGCTGTGGTGTTTCCTGTTCCGCGGGGACGGCGTGGTGACGGGGTTGGCGTACGCCAACAACACGTGGAGCGTGCTGCCCAACCCGCCGGTGGTGTTGGATGGCCTCCCGGAACCGGCGTTGGATGGCGGCCTGGCGGTGGATGTCCAGGTGCTGGCCGAGACGTTTTGTGGCCACGCGGGGTTCAACGCGTTGGACGGGCGTGAAGAGGACGCGTTGTGGGTGGGATGGCGCGAGGACCGGGTGGTTGCGGTCATCACGTGTGCCGGTGGGTCCACGTTGACGGTGGATGCACTGCGTCCGGCCACGGTGCTGGCCATGGACTTCCTCCCGGTGACGCTGCCGGGCGAACCCGTCTGAGGGTATGCTGCTGCGCATGGCCAAGAAGCCCCACAACAATGCGTTGGCAGACCAGCTCAAGACCGTCACCGCCAAATTGGCCAAGGACAAGGCTGCGCAAGATGCGGCAGAACAGGCCGCCAAGGCGCGTCTGGCGTTGGAGGCCTCGCAAAAACAACGCGCCGCGGAAGGCAACGTGGACGATGACACGCGCTTCCTCAAAGCGGTGGGCGCGTTTGGCCGGGATGATGTGGGCCGCAAGTTTGATGACGTGCCGGACCATCCGCGTGCGGTTGCAGCAAAACCCACGGAGAAACCCAAGAAGGAAGAAGAGGTCTTCCTGGACGCCATGGCGACGATGGACCGCGTGTTTGAGGCGAAGAAGAAGAAGTAGGAGCGCAGGCCTCCGGGCCTGCCTCTGGCGCAGGGTGGGCCTGCCTGGTGCCGTCGGTGTTGCGGTCAGTTGTCCTTGGCGGTGGTGCCTTCCGGCTCATCCGGGGCCGGGGTGACGCGTTCTGAATCCTCCGCCGATGGATCCGCGTCCTGCGTTGCGTCCCACATGGCGCGGGTGGCCACGCCCCACGGCGTGAAGACGCGGGCCACGTTGGCCAAAAGCAACATGCCGCCGCCAATCCCCAACACCGACGACAACAACAAGGATCCCACGGTGGCCAGGATCCCCAGGCCGGTGGCCAGGCCCACGTTGTTGCTCACCGCCATCCACAGTCCCGCACCGGCCAGCCC
>Ga0154020_10007142_pt1 | contig 13058 bp, 14 predicted proteins | sample Klosneuvirus_201_FD_109709 | JGI IMG/M metagenome (GOLD analysis project Ga0154020, IMG submission 109709) | Active sludge microbial communities from wastewater, Klosterneuburg, Austria - Klosneuvirus_20160825_MG | ecosystem: Engineered > WWTP > Aerobic digester > Activated sludge | place... | reverse complement strand
GCCACAATCTGGGCTTCGGTGAACTTCGACTTCCTCATATCCCCTCCGGTGGGCGACGAGAAAGTCTAACTTACGGTGTGTCCCCGGGGGGGAAGCCTACGCCCAGGCTAGATGGATCCCATCACCGCGATGCCCTACCTGTCCCTGAGTCGTCACTCCGGCTCAAAGGCGGTGATCTGATTGTCTCGCTGTCACGGACGTGTAGCGTGATTGGTCGAAATCGACGCGTAAGCTTACGGGTGCCGATATCGAGTTCGAACGGCTTGCGATGATCACTCTGTTTCGGAAGGATGGATAACATGGATAGCCTCACCCTGACCATCATCGGCATCATGGTATTCTATCTTCTAATTGGCATCGACGTCCTTCGAGTGGAGCGAAACACCCGGTATTTCAGCTCGCTTTCATCCCGCCCGGTGAATGATGACTCGGAGCAGAGCCATGACTCGGTTGTATATGCCGGTCAGGGGGCTAGTAGTGTGCCAGCCCTGCATCGAGTCGGCAACTTGATTTTTAAAGGCAACGGCACGAATCCGCCAATCTTCAATGTCCAAGGAGAGCAGATATTTGAAGGAAGCTTTGGCGGTTTCCCAGTTCTCACGGTGACTAACGGAATGGTGTATAGGGGGCAAAATACTGGTGGTCCATTAGTGGCAACGATCATTGGGAATAGTGTATACCGAGGCAACGGAGCGAGTGGAATCGCTGTAGGCTATTCGCCTGAGGGAGACCAAGCACTGCTAGCTATCCTAGGATGGCGAAGTTAGTCACTGGGAGGACTGAAGGGGCCGTCTTAAGCGTTTCGACGCAGGGATTCAGAGAGCTCTCTAAACGCTGAACCGGGGAGCTCGGGCTATGATTCGAGTCTTGCCGCAACTGGAGTCGTTCTGGTTGATGGAGTTCCCAGGATATCGTGGACAGTTGCCTGCATCCAGATTGCACGGGGAGGTAGACAATGTCCACGCCCAAGCGTGCCAGTCGCGTTCGGCAGAACGACAAGCTCATTCAGGCCAATCGAAGCCGCTCTACGTAACGGCCATGTGTGACGTGCTCGACGTGGCGCCCAGCGGCTATTGCGAATAGCGCAAGTCACCGCTCTCGAATCGGGCGCAGGAAGATGCCCGATTGCTGCAACTGATTCGCGACTCCTTTACCGACAGCAAGGGGATCTATGGGGCTCCTCAAGTCTTCCTGGACCTCCACGAAGATGGGGAGACCTGTAGCGGGCTTCCGGAGACGGCATTACCCTCGAACACTAGTCGGCCGTTCACGGTGAGCATCGTGGCGCCGAAGGAACAGCCATGGTAGACACGGATCACCTTAGGTGATCTCCATCTCGTGTGAGGTCAGACCACGCTCGCCTCTGCAAAGACCGCCCATGGTGGAGATCCCTCACGACTCCACGAGCCTGACCCAATCGCGAATCCATTCAGGTGCCGGGAGATGCTCGGGGGAACACTCGAAGACAGCCGTCCCACGAAACCGGAGCCGCCGCAATTCCTCCCCAAACGCCGTCCAGTCAAGGATGCCCTTTCCCGGTGTCAGGTGCCGGTCATGCAATTTCTCGGAGTCTCCACCAAGGTTGTCGTGCAAGTGCAGGTGCATGAGACGATCACCCAGCAAGGCGAGATATGCATCGGGGCCAGCGCCGTAGAGCATACTGTGCCCCGTATCGAGCGTGAAGCCTGCGCCCGGAACATTCGAGAGCACTCGCGCCATCAGGTCAGGTGATTCGCACGTGTTCTCGATGAAGAGCTGTTTTCCAGCACTCGAGAGTATGCCTGCAGCCTCCTGCAGGCGCCCACAGGCCTCTGCAAACGGGAACGTGCCGCGCCACTGATCGGCATCCGGCTCTCCGCAATGAGTGCACGACGCTGACGTCGACGTTGATGGGTTTCTCCGCCGGTAGCAGCCTGGGCAGAGCCACTCTTCATCGTCTGGCCGGGCGTGGGCATTGACCGCCGCTACGCCTGGCAGCGCTGCCACGCGACGCACAATGTCAAGAAGACATGCCTCCGCAGGATCAGGGGCATGCACGACGCAGAGCGCATCATCCCTGATTCGCCCATCGAGATCATCGAGGCTATTGATCCGATACTCGAGAAAGGAAATGACTACCCGCAGTTCGCTGGGAATGCCAGGAACCTCCTCATCGTACTGGGTGATTCCGAAGGCGAAGCGGCTGGGGCCTCCTCCATGAAGTCGTTCGCGGAGGTTCATGACCCCAACCACGAGAAGAAGAGGTAAAGGCAAGCACCCAACAAGGTCACAGCGAGAATTTTCCTCTTCCTGTCTCTCGCAGCTTCTTCTTGTCTCTGACCTTCTACTCTCTGTTTCTGTCTCTCCTTTTCTTCTTCATCACATATTTCATCCCATATGTTCAAATGTTTCATCTCTTCCTGCGACAACTTGACGCCAGACGCCCACTCACGCAGCAAGGCCACTCGTGCTGGGCCAAGACCAGGAATGCTTACCAACGATTCAGCTTCTCGTTTCGAGTGAGGGAACGATTCGTAGAGAACATCCAGATTCGTGTGGATCCCCCTTGACCGGAGAATTGCAAGCGTTCCTGGGCCAATCGTAGGGATGCTAGCGGGAATTGGACTGGCCATTCACACACCTCCACCACCTGAAAAATGGTCTCGCTTGCTGCGGAATTGGGGTCACCTATTGTATCACCCGCGATTCGCGGCAATCTAGCCCCAAACGCCGTTAGGCGGATTCTGTCCAGGAATGAGCACCCAGGCAACCTACCTGTGATGGACCGTTCCTCCGGTCCCTGCCTGATGCAAGATGGCCCGCGATCCATTGGCCTTTCTTTGGGGGCACTGACCTCATGGCATCCGCTGGAGTTCCCAGGGTATCGTGGATGGGTGCCTGCATCCAGATTGAAGGGGGAGGCAGACAATGCCCACGCCCAAGAGTGCCAGTCGCGTTCAGCAGAGCGACAAGTTCACCCGGGCCCATCGAAGCGGCTGAGGAAGTCTCTCCACTACAGTCTGGGAACTCCACTATTCTGATGTCAGATGACCCGTACCGGCAAACCGCCCGCTACTATCGAGACATTCTCGACCCGTCCGCGTTTGTTGTCCAGTGCCGCCGATGGTCTGACGCAGCACGAGGCATGACACCCAATCGTCACCTCGATGTTGGCTGCGGCATTGGCGATCTCGTGAAGTTTGCATCGGCGAACGGCTGGTTAGCGGAGGGCATCGACCCATCCCCACATATGATCGAGGTCGGCCGACATCTACACCCTCGCCTAGCTATCACGGTCGGCACGCTAGAGACGGCAGGCGCACACCGCTGGAATCTCGTTTCCGCGACCGGCGATGTCGTAAACCATCTGGCGATGATATACGGCCCCGAGGCTGCCCTGACAATGTTGGGGACGGTCGTCGCCACAGGCGGGACATTGATCGGAGACGCGGTACTTGATCTCGACATCATCGACAACTGGGAAGGATGCCTGAACCGCTATGTCCGACCGGGCGTGTTCGTCATGGAGGCCGACCATCGACTGACCTCGACCACCCCGGCAGTCGGGACCATCGAGCGGCGCTGGTGGTTGCAGCACGAGCCAGACTCGGGTCCTCCCGACCTTATTGAGACCGAAACCATTCGAGGGGTGCGTGCAGAGGAAATCGCGGGACCTTTGCGCCCCCTTTTCCGTCGCGTGGAAGTTTTTGATTGGGATACTGGGCTCGCCCTGAGCGGACAGTCCTGTCGTGTCGGTTTCACCGCTAGGGAACGGATGTCACCATGAGGCCCCGTGGCCCCAGTCTGCCCATGGTCGACCTGGAGGCGTCGCCCCAGCGCCACTGGACGTCCCACGCGTCAAGGTCGAGCGGCGCCCGCATCTGTGCGTAAGCGCACCGCATCCAGCCGAGTGGTAACACGCCCCGACCCCGCATCCGCCGATCGCCTTGGCAGGATGCCTGGTCCACCAGAGTCGGACAGTTCACCCGGCGAAAACGGCACAGTTCACACTGGCGTTGACAGCGATCGGCCTCGCGGAGAGCCTCTATATTGTTGAGCAATTTGCAGATGGGACCGGGCCACCCCTTGAGCGCCTGTCTTACAACGTAGGGTCGCGCGGGTGATGACCTCGCCATAGTGACCTTTCAGCCGATATCCATTCCGTTCGTATTTCATCACAGCTTCGATGAAAAGAACAGCATGCGTGACCTGATCTCGGGCGTCTGCAAAGAGGCCACTGAGCTCGGGTCACGCATTGGCACCACCGGGAGAGGACTGTCAGTTGCCCTGAGTCTCACTGCCACGGGAAGACAGCCCCTAATCGGCCTTGTCAGTTGCCTTTGGTGTCATCGAGGACACAAAAGAGCTGTGACCACGACCGCTACCCGAGGCATGGGACGAGTGGCTGGATCGCGTCGAACCCGGTACACCAGATTCGCCGAGCAACCGCTTCAATACCTCATGGTCGGCTTTGGCCACATCCTCGGGACGCAGGGGCGAGGAGGGCAGTTCGCTGGAAGACGACATAGATTGTTTACGCCTCGGTTGATGGGTGGTAATGCAACACCGGAACTCCTGGGTGGAGCGGCCGATGCGTGGAAGGCGTGTTCGCCTGAGCCCCTCGGACGTCAGGGGGCAGGAGATCTTGAATTGTACGGGGCAATTTGCTGAACGCTACGAATTGGCTCGGGCCTTGTCAAGACGGCATCTTGTGATTGGAACGGGTGAATTGCCATGCGTGGAAACACAAAACCCGCTCCAACAAACCGTTGCCACGTAAGGCAAGGCTTCACTTCGTGAACGCCAAGGTACCTCGCCAGCGTCAAAAGTCCGTTAAACGCACCTCAAGTCGGTCTGGATTGTGCATACCAAGGAGCAGCCCTGCCACAATGCCACACCACCTACGCGTTCGTTCAACCATTCCATACAACTTCTTTGCGTAGGGGTTCGTCCCAACCAGCCTTCCCCTGAGAGAGCGCCGATTTCTGGCAGCGGAGTTTAGAACGATGTCGTCCATCATCCATGATCTTGTCAAATTGCCGCGGCAACTCTACTGGGTGCAAGAGCGCCACCTCCTTGAGTTCTTGTTGTTGCTGGACGGTCGTAAGTCGGTGGTGAGAATCCCGGTTTGCAACACCGACGAGTGGAAGAACCTCAAGTCCATGTGCGAGGTACACCACCTCCGCATCATCGGTAGCGCCAAGAAAACAGTGATCGACTTCGTCAACGCACTCGGAGAGGAGTATGTGTCGTGGGTCGACCTCGATGATCCGCGTGATGGCGGCCAAGTTGCCTACATCGCCCACAATGAACTGCAGGCCTCCAAGGCGGAATGTGCTGAACGCAATGGAGACCCGTTCTCGCTGGGAAAGCTCCTCGGATATCCAGATTGTTGCGTAAGAGCCTATTCACGTATGGCCAATGATGGGATCTGGCTGGAACGCCTACTGCCATCGCCGGGCTCAGGCCCCCTGCCATGGGAGGCCAACAAGCTTGCGTACGCGCTCTATGATGCTTCGCTGTTCCCCGACTATTTTCCCTGTAGCCTCGACTGTCCAGGCACCACCGAACTGGCTAGGCAGGCGGCCATTTCCCTCGGTCGTCACGGTCTTGGCGAGGTGGCCCAGCGCCACGCGCGCTTGATGCAGGCCCCAGTCGCCGTCTTCCCTGACCGTGTCGTGGGACTCGAACCGGAATACGCGTTGACCAACTCACTTCATGATCTGGCAGCGTTGGCCGAGCGACCCACGATTCGCCTCAACCCAGACTACTGGGTACACACGGCAGCTGCCAAGAACAAGCCGTACATCCTGACCTTCACGTGACCGAACTCCTTGACATCGACCTGGACTTCGCCGTGGTCGGTACCGCAGGCGCAGTGCCCCGACCGCCCCAACGAACATGTCCTCGCGCCGCCGCGATTCTCACCGATCTAATCAGCCTGCCAGCCGCACACCGCTGGCTAATGGATGAGCATGTCCACGCACTGACGGTCTGGTGGCAGCTTGGGGTCCGAAACGCGCGGTGCTGGCATGTCGACGCCCATCACGATCTCTACGGGTCGACCGATGTCAGCGCTTGGCGCATGCCCTGCGTGAAATCGTCGCTGGCACCAGCGCCCAGGTCAACTTCTGCCACGTATCTCCTCCGCGCGTGGCGGGTCGGAGTGGTGCGCGAGGTTGTTTGGGTCATCCCGGACTGGCTACCGATGGAAGCCGCCCAAGATGACCTTCGGCGTGAGATGGGCAGCGATACGTCATTCGTTCGGATAGTGCGGGGCAGCAACACCATGGTGCCCGCACCCGCCATCACCACGATCGCCTGGTCCACGAGGTGGCTGTCGCCGCACCTCCACGACGAGGTTGCGAAAGACCTCCCTCGTGAGGCTCTTGCTGCGCTTGTGGGCGGCACCCCCCTCGTTGCGTGGCCGCCCTACACCACGCTCAGCGGGGTCGGACCACCCGATGGCGACACGCGCCCGTGACCACGCCCTGGTCGGATGACACCTGGTATCCAGGCTCAACCCGCGACCTGCCCGCGGCGCTGTGCCAGCGGCGGGCCAATGTCAATCTCCTCCGTACGGAACTCTTGGCCCGGGTCATCCACGCAACCCGGCCGGGGTGCGAGGCAACCGGCCGATTTCTGGAAGCCGTGCAAGACTGGCATCGTGGGGGGCCAGGCGCACTTGCCGCAATCATGATGAGTCCTTGGTACGCCCAGTGGTCAGAGAACGCAAATGCGTTGCGACACGACCTGGAGTGCAGTGCCTCAATCCTACCAGAAAGCTATGGCATGCCGCGCGGCCAGGATCCTGTGGTGTCGCTACTGAATGACCATGGTCGTTTCGCCGCGACCATGGCCATCCTGACACGGAGGCCAGCCACCGGCGTGGCCCTCGCTTGGGATGGACAGTTACCGCTTCGCCATTGGGGGGCGGTGGTATCGGCGACAGATCTGCCGCTCACGACGTGGACGGTCATGTATCAGGGGGACGATCTTGTGCTGCAAATCCCCGGGGCAGCGCATAACGTGGTCTGGCTTGCACGCGGTGGAGTCGAGCAGGTCGGCCACCATCCGGGAATCCAGCTCACGGCGCGATTGTCGTGGCAAGGACACGCGGTACTCCTGGAGGGTGGGCAAGATCAACCTGCATTCCCGGCCACGCACCCCGTGTCTCCCCGGAGCCTGCATCGGCCGAGCGTGGTTGCGAGAGTTCCCGAGGGGTTTCAGGAAGCTCTGACTGCCGCCATCGCCCTGCTTGGGGCCTGCTGGCCAGAGGCGGTAGACGACCTCATGACAGTCACGCACGTCATCGTGCCGGGCATGGCCCCCATAGATCGGAATCATCAGGTCGCCGGCGTACTGCCATGCCATGCGGCACCTTCCACGAGTCAGGCGGAGGACCTGATCACAGGAATTGTCGCACAGATCCTCTCGAGCCTGTGGGAACACGAAGAGTTCCTTGGCGATTACCAGGATCGTGAACTGAACCCTCCGTGCAATGCGGTCAACGGCAACCCATCCGTTTCGCGCGAGGTCGCACAGGCCATCGCGCTGGAGCGCCGGGCCCACTTTCTAATTCGACATTCGACCGTCGCCTCGGATGCTCACGTCCACCGCCTTCGGGCCCTGAGTCTCGCCCGCATGGCCAGAGCGTCCTGTCATAGACTGTTGGAGACAGCCCCCCTCGGTCCGATCGCAACAACCATCGCCGAGGGGGTACGTGAGCGCGCTTCGCGTATTGAGGGATGGGTTGGTAAGCAGCACCAAGGCGCCGGAAGCTGCTAGTCGGGCATCTTGAACTGATTTCGGACAGCGAGCAGTGGGTTGCGTGCGCACCAATCTCGAAAGTGCTGCTCAATGGCGGATCGTTCCTCATGCTGGAGAACGGCGTGAGGCAGTCTCGCCAAGGCGTTCGTACGCATGGTCATTCCATCGAGCAAATCACAGCCAAACGACTGATAGGCGTTGGCAGTGGCAAGGCTGCGGCATGCGATGCGAGTGCAGGCCAGTAAGAGCCGGAAGCGGAAGGCCGCGTCAAGATCCTCAGGATGCGCAACAGTGTACCGAGCATAGAACTGGCTGACGCGCTCAAAGACGAATGCGGCGTGAAAGAGGCCAAGAATCGGGCGTGGGTCCTCTCGCCACGGCGAGTAGAGCACTTCTTCGCCTGAGAGACCGGTGGCGAAGACACCATCTCGCGCAAGCAACTCGTTGAAGACGTTGTGACCAAACTCGTGAATCAGGACCTCTGCCGCCAACACGGGTGGATTGTCGCAACAAAGGATGCCTCCGAAGAAGGTGTCGCTGGTGCAGGAACCACCCCGATCCGCCGCCGGTTTGCCCACGGGTATGATGGTGTGAAGACCGAGGGCGATGTCCCGACCGAGCTGCGGGAAATGGCGCTCGATCAGCTCCAATCCTGCGTCATAATGCATGAGAAACGGCCCAAGATCACTCGGCGCGGGCAGATAGGAGGAGCCATCGGGATTCTTGTAGACCTTGACCCATTCGCGCTGTACCAGGGGGTCGTGGTCAGAGAGATAGATTCCGGGGACCCCCGGCCGCACGATGCGAGGCGCGTTAATCAACGCTGATGTTCCTTGTACCAGCTGCAACTCTGTCGCAGAGACCTCTCTAAGGACCTCCACTGAGCCAACTCGCAAAGCCGTCCCGCTCTGCTTGGCAGTGACATGCCAAGGCACCAGTCCCTCGACCTCGACCTGAATCACCGCCCCCCAGAACCCGAGGTGGACACGCCCTTCCCAAGTCATGACTTGTCCTGACGCCGGGATACCAACAAGCAAGGCGAGCTCGACCGTGAATCGATCAAAGTCCTGCAGAAACCATTCAATGGCCTTCGCGTCACCGCCACCAAAGTGTTGGTACGACGGAAGGTCGTTGAAGGTCACAGGTTCGCCGTGCTCAAGGCGCTGGCGACAGCAATCGGCAAGATAGGCCCAATGATCGCACCATGGCGACGCCAACACCTCAGCTGCGAGCAAAGGCGGCTGAAGAGCCCACCATTGCCGCTGCTCAAGAAAGGCCTTGACGACCGGACATTCCGGTCGCGACATCTTCAATTGCCGCTCGAGCAAGGCTAGACGAATGAGGTTCACGTTCGCGCGACGCTGCTTCACATGGCTTATCAGGCTCGGCGAGGCACCGCGATACCACAGGGTCTCATCGTCGGCTACACTGGTGGTGCCATTGGACATGTTTGTTCTTGTCATGGCTGGTCGAGTAATGGGTGAGCAGGTTGAAATCCTATGATCTACTGAACCATCGAAGAAATGCATCTCCACGCCGTTCACGGTGGAGTACGCGGGCCCCTCGAAGAACATCGAGCCCGAAAACACCGATTGGCCGAAGAGTGTCACCATTCAGCATGCTGCGCCAGAGCGATCCTCGGGGGGCGGGCAGCGTGATCGTCAATCGCCCGGGGTCATACCGAAGCACGTGCGCACGTTTATCAACCTCGGTTCCCCGAAGCTGAGCCACCCCGCGGTATTCGGCATAAACCAACGGCAGGGCACTCTCCTCATCTGCCTGGTCTACGAGAGAGGGGGCACGACGGCACACCTCTTCACGCTCACGACGGAGATATGCGATGGCTGCGGTACAGGTGAGCGAGCAAGGGAAGAAGCTGGTCCACCCGCCGCCAAAATAATTCGCCCCAAAATTGAGAAGCGCATGACCCGCCACACCCACCGGGGTAGCTTGGTGCGCCAGGGGAAACAGATCTCCTTGGTGGCGTTGCTCAGCGAGTGGCCAGCTTATGGCATACCAAGCGACGCAGCATGGAGGATACCCGAGAAGATCCCCAAAGAGGTCCGAGCTTCCGCCCTCTTCGCCTCGACGGGCGCTCTCTGCCTCTTCGCGGCTCCTGGCGATGTACAGCAACCATCTGGCCTCAGGATGCCCCTGAGGATGGCGACTTGCAAAGCGATTTGAAAAACCGCCCTTTCCGCGATCAGGGCGTGAGACATACTTGCGCGGTGAACGTGTCGCTTCGAGCCCCAGTCCAACCAGAATAGAAGCGACCTTACCAAGCTCAAGATCGGTGAGCGCGATCCGGGCTACCTTAACCCCGGCGGCAGCGAGGATAACCTCTCGAGCAGCTACCCCACCAATCAGGTCCCTCAGTCGAGTAGATGGTTCACTGAGCGCGCTTTCCCGGAAGGGCGATCGGGTCATTCGAGCCTGGCCCGTCGGTTGGGGCCAGCGGCTTGCTGGATGTGCCTGATGAGGTACATCAGGTCGGTGCAGTAAACACTGGGATGGGCGAAGGTATCATCTGAACCGAGCCGATGGGGCAGGTATCCTCCGCCACAGACGCTGACCAACTCACAGGATTGGCAGACCGGACTCAGCGAGGCAACACCAGCCTGGCGCGACTGCACCGCGCGATGCCGTAACACATCGTCTAGCGTGTGGGTCCTGCTGTGAAGACCGAGTACCTGCGCTCCGGGAAATGCGCTTTTAAGCGTGTCCACTCCCTCATAGGCACCATCAGTGCCCACGGTGAGCAGCGTCACGGGCTCGGTGCCAAGGGTTTCGGACGAGCCCGGCCGCCCGTGAAGCCGCAGGATGATGTCCTCAAAGGTACGAACCGCAATGGCAGCGAGCGGTGTGCTCCACCATTCGTCGAAGACAGCGGCAAGCCAGCGACCATAGAGCGGATCCCCGTCCCGTTCTTGGGTCCTGCCGACTGGTGGCTTTTGCCAATGGCCATGGGGCAACAGAAAGTCGAGTGTTGGCGGGTGCCATTGGCCGAGATATTGCAACGTTTCGACAGGATCACTTTCCACATCAATGACACTCAGGATGCCATTGAAAACAGGCGAACCAGAAAGCAAGTGCAAAGCATGCTCAACGCGTGACGTGCTCCCCTCACCATTGTGGAATGGTCGTCGGCGGTCATTGATGCGCGCCGGGCCATCGAGGCTGATTCCGATACCGACACGATGCGCCAAGGCCCACGCATGGACGTTCTCGTCGAAGAGGGTACCGTTCGATTGCATACCCAGATGCAAGGGACAAACTGGCTCGATGGTCCGACGCAGAAGCGACTCATACTGCTCCAGGCGACCCACGCCTACCGTCAGGGGCTCGCCACCATGCAATGAGATTGAAACACACGGGAGATCATGCTTGGCAGCGTGCTCCGCGATGCTGTTGGCAACGACCTGCAGCACGGCAGGCTCCATTACCCGTGGCTGCGCGCGCCACGATTCATCTCCATGGAAGTACTCGTAGCAGTAGCCGCATGCCAGGTTGCATCGGCTAGCGATCTTGATCACGAACAGATCAAACGGACTCGCACTACCTGACAACTGCTCCTCCATGGGTCTCCTGCCACTGCTTGGCGTGTGCATTCAGGTACTCGGAAACCGTCATGTGGGCCGTCACTCCGTCGACGCCGTCCAAATCGAGGACTGGCTCATCCCCGAGGCGCATGTCATCCCAGAGGGGCAGGAACTGCTGGTCCAGTCGGTCGGCCAGTCTCTTCAAGATTGCCTTGCCATAGGCCGTAAAGGCCGCCTCACGCTCCAAGACTTCCCGCGCCCGCTGCAATTGCCCAATCACCTGACCGAGCCGACGCCTGCCGAGGGAGTGAAGAGAGGCACTCGTTGTAGAAATCCCAAGAATGCCAGCCCACAGCTCAGCCACGGCATCAAATACAAAAGCACCATGGAAGATGCCATTGATTGGGCGGGGGTCACGTCGCCATGGACTGTAGTGTCGGGCCTCAGTCCACGAGGAATTCGCGTAGCTCTCTTCAATGAGGTCATCGAGCATTTGAATCAGGAACAGGCGCGTGTGCGATGTCTCGTGGACGATCTGTTCAGCTACCAGCGCAGGTTCTTCGTGGTGCGTCACGAAAATGGCGCCAAGTAGATCGGAGTTTGTTGCGCTCACCAAGCGGCCATCCCGCATCTGACATGGGACGATTCTTGGCACCAGTACATCGCGATCGTGGTGAAGCCACAGAAGATGCTCCGCAATTATCGATTGTGCTTCGTGGTAAACAGATCGAGTGGAAGCCAGCTCTGAGGTGCTGAGCCGAGCATATCGTCCAAGGCCTGGCAGGTCGATGCGCGCAACGAGACTCTCCGTCTCGACGAATGACCATGGGCCACTTGAACTGCGCCGCGAATTTTCCTCCTGGTATGCTTGGAGTACCGACGTAGCCATGGCAGCGAGTCCAGTCGCCACAGGCGTGTCACCAAACTGGAGCGACTTGCCGACCGTTATCAGGATGTCCGCCGACGTGCTGGGGTCGAGGGCAAGAATCATGGCCTCAAGCCAGGAAGCAACGACTGGCGAGGTGTTCCACTCGCAAGCCACCTCACTCGGCAACGCGAGAACCCTCTCGGCAGCCCGCGCAACTTCACCCTTGCCGAGGTGTTCGGCGGCAAGCGCAAGGGCCTGCAGTCGTTGGTGCTGGCGCAGCGCACGGCGCAATACCCCTAGCTCAACTGCGACCGACCGCCCCCCAACCGCATGTGCGAAGGTCTCCGGGCTCGGGTACAACATCTGAAGCTCGGGGAGGGAACCTGCCATAGGGTAACTCCCGAATGAACTTGAAAATGATGTGGAGGCTGCCATGGTACGACGCCTCCGGGGCTGATCGGACCTCGTGACCTACGAGGATCTCAGCGAGACACCGTACAAGCATTCAAGGTGGAGAAGCTGGTTATCCTTTCGACGCGCGACGGCTGACGTGCCACAGTGGCATTGCATCGCGCCGGAGTGGCGCACGAATTTGTCTCATTGCTTGCTGGGCATTCCACCAGCTTGGAAATCACGCTATCGGCACGCTGCCGTAACTAAAGTCATTCGCGAAAGCATACCCGTCAAGGATTTGGTGGAAGACTAGACTGCACACGCACCTGACATTGGTCCCGTTTGGACACAGTTCAGCGTAAGAGTACAGCTTCGGCTTCCGTGAAAGCGATGGCTCGACAAGATGGACCGCTCGGCTACGGCACCGGCGAGGTACTGCCACAAGTTAGCGAAGAGTTGTACGCGGGTCGAATACCCTACGGGTTACCATCAAGTCGCCGGCCTGATTG
>Ga0154020_10007141_pt1 | contig 13059 bp, 9 predicted proteins | sample Klosneuvirus_201_FD_109709 | JGI IMG/M metagenome (GOLD analysis project Ga0154020, IMG submission 109709) | Active sludge microbial communities from wastewater, Klosterneuburg, Austria - Klosneuvirus_20160825_MG | ecosystem: Engineered > WWTP > Aerobic digester > Activated sludge | place... | reverse complement strand
GGCCAGCGTCTTGGCGCCGACCTGGGTCGGGATCGTGGCGTCGATCTGGTAATGGTCGGCATCGGTCCAACTGACGACCGTCACGACACCCTGGCCGCAGCCCACGTAAGCGCGCTTGTGCTCGAGGTCGAGGGCGATGGCATCCACGCCGCCGCCGATGGGCAGGTTGGCGACGATTGCGCCAGTGTCGCTGTTCAGCACCATGAGGTTCTTCGAGCGGCAGCCGGAGAACAGCCGGTGATTGGCCTTGTCCAACGCGAGTGCCGTGGCCGCCGCGCCGGGGGCTAGCGGCCAGCGGGCGGTGACCGCAAGATTCTTCGGGTCGATGCGCACCACAACGGCTGCTTCCTCCAAATTGACGTAGCAGTTGCCGGCACCGTCGCTCACGGCGAACTCCGGGCCCCCGCCCAGCTCGATGGTGCCGAGCGCTTCGCCGGTCACGGCATCGAAAGCCGAGGCGTTGTCGCTGTTGCCATTGAAGGTGAAAACCCGCTGCGTGAACGAATCGTAGAGAATCGAGTCGGGCTTCGTGCCGGCGACCTTGAGCGTCTGCAGCGTGGCGAGGGTCTTCAAGTCAAAGACCGTCACGGTGGCATCCGCCCCATTGCTGGTGAAGCCGCGGCCCAGATCGGGCGCCAGCGCCACGCCGTGCACGCCGGGCGTGGGGGCGATTTCCCCGATGACTGACTTCTGGTCCAAATCAATGACATGCACCCGCGTGCCGTGCGTGACGTAGAGGCGGCGCGCGGCGGCATCGACGGTCAGGTAATCCCAACTGCCATCACCGGGCAGCGGGATGCGCTTGCCTGCCTTGAAAGTATCGGCGGCGGCACAGGACAAAAGGGCGGCAAACCCGAGCAGGAGAAGTTTGGTGTAATTCATGCGCGTCGAGGATGAACCAGCCGCATTGCCCGCAGATTGGGGTAACATTACAGCGCGGTCATGTCACTGGCAACGTGACCGTAAAAACCGCCCCCTGCTCCCGCCCATTGACCACTGCAGCCGTGCCGCCGTGCGCGCGGGCGATGGCTTGCACAAAGCTGAGGCCGAGCCCGAGGCCCCTTTCCGAACGGCTCTTGTCACCGCGATATAGCCGGTCCCAGATGCGCGGCAGATCCTCGGCCGAGATGCCCGGGCCCTGATCCTGCACGGTGATGCTCACACTGCCGTCGGCTGAGTTCGCCGCGAGCGACACCTCGGTGCCGGTTGGACTGTATTTGAGCGCGTTGTCTACGAGGTTGGCCACGGCCTGCTGCAGGCGGACCTTGTCGGCCAGCACGGTAAGATCAGGTGCGACCGCAATGGAGAGCCGGATTTTTTTCTCCTCGGCCACGTATTCATACAGGCCGGCCACGCCGCACAGCAGGTCATTGAGGTTGACCGGCTCGCGGTGGAGCTTCATGGCGCCGGCCTCGGCTTCGGAGATATCCATGAGCGTGCGCAACATCGTCAGCACGCGCTCGGTCTCTTCGACGGTGTCGGCCAGCGCCTCGCGGGCTGCGGCGGGATCGGCGGAATCCTGCAGGGCCAGCTCGGCCGAGCCGCGCATGCGGGCGAGCGGCGTGCGCAGGTCGTGGGCCACGTTGTCGAGTGCCTCGCGCATCCCCCGGATCAGCGCCTGGTTCCGCGCGAGCATCTGGTTGAGCACGGTGACAAGCTGACTGAGCTCGTCCTCACTGCGCCGTTCCGGCACCCGCGCGCCGAGATCGCCGGTGGCGAGGATGCCGCGCACCGTGGCGAGGATACCCCACACGGGCGCCAGCGCCCGCCAAGTCAGCCAGAAGCCGATGAGCACGCCGCCGATGATGGCGGGGATGATGACCTGCAAGAAGACGCCGGCGAATTCCTCCAGCAGTTCGCGCCGGTCGGAGGTGCGGGCACCGGCCTGGAGCAGACGGCCATCTCCGAGTCGGGCGGTGTAGGCGACCCAGGTCCGGCCTCCATCGGGCGTCGGCACCTCCTGCCAAGTCGGCTTGCTGCCCGCAGCCGGGGCGTCGGCCAGCGTGAAGCGAGCGAGATCGAGGTCGCCCCGCCCGCGGTCCTCGGCGGGCAACACCACCAGCTCGGGTTTCCCGTCTGGCGCGATGAGTCGCACGAAGAGCACATTCTTCTTCAGTTCATCGGGCACGCTGAAGTCGGCGCGCAACCGCCCGACCCCGCCGTGCTCGTAACGCGCGACCAACTGTTCCAGCTGGGACTTCACCAGATCGCGGTCCTTCTTGCGCAGGAGCGCCAGCAGTTCGCCATAGGCAAAGGCGAAGAAGCCCAGCGCCAGCAGGCTGAAGAACGCGGCGTAATAGACGTTCAGCCGGAAGCTGAACGCGCCGGTCAGGCGCTTAATCCACTTTGAAAACATAACCCGCTCCCCGGACGGTGTGGATGAGCCTGGCGTCGAAATCGCGGTCGACCTTGCCGCGCAGGCGGCAGACGAGGACATCGACGACATTGGTCTGCGGGTCGAAGCTGTAGTCCCACAGCCGCTCGAGCAGGAAGGTCTTGGTCAACACGCGCCCCGGGTGCCGCAACAGCAGCTCCAGCAGGGCGAATTCGCGCGCCTGCAGGTCGAGTTTCCGCCCGTCGCGCGCGACCTCGCGCGTCAGCAGGTTGAGCGTGACGCCGCCGTTGGCCAGCTCCGCCACGGCCTCGCCCGGCTGGGCGCGGCGGATGAGCGATTGGAGACGGGCGTGCAGCTCGGAGAAGGCGAAGGGCTTGGTGAGATAGTCGTCGCCCCCTGCCTGCAGTCCCTGGATGCGGTCATCGAGCTTGGCGCGGGCGCTGAGGATGATGACCGGCAGCTGGTTTTTCTCAGCGCGCAGGCTCCCGATCAGGGCGAGGCCGTCGAGCTTCGGCAGCATCAGGTCGACGACCGCGGCGGCGTAGTGCCCCTGCCGGGCGAGGGCGAGGCCGTCGAGACCGTCGGCGGCTTGGTCCACCGCGAAACCGGCCTGCTTGAGCCCGCCGGTGACAAAGGCGGCAAGCTTGGGATCGTCCTCGATGACCAAAATGCGCATGACGGTTCAGGGTGTATCGAGAAACCGGCGCAGGGCCAGCAGATCATCCGTGCCGATGACATCGACGCCGGCCGCGCGCAATTCGCGCCAGACTGCGGGAAGGTTCGGGGTGTTCCAGAAACGCAGGATCCGGTGTTGCGCGCGGGCCTGAACGACGAATTGCCGGAGTCGCTCCCGGTCGGCGGCGGGAAATTCCCCTTCCCCGCGCCACGTGAAATATTTCGCCCAGTTGTCGCTGACCAGCGGGATCAGGCCTGCCGGCGCGTCGGTGGCGAGATCCTCCATCCGGCCGTCCAGGGCTGCCCGACGGTGTGGCTGCGGTTCCATGACCTCGCGCGCGCGGTTGCCCGAGACGATGAAACGGACTCGCGCCGCCAGGTCGGGATATTTCCCCAAAACAGCATCGAGGGCGGCGTAGGTCGCCGCCGCTTCCGTCTTCACGTCGATCAGCAGGATGAGCGGGCGGGCGTCCGGTTGTTTCACCCAGGCACGCAGCGGGTCGAGGTAAAGCGACTCGAGGGTGCGATCCGGCTGCAGCTGTGCCGCCTCGTGCGCCACCAGCAACCGGCCGTCCACCAGCCAGACATCGGCCTCGACGCTGTCGAAGCCGAGGGCCAGCGCGTCGAGCAGCGGCCGGGGCTGCTCATAGTCGTTGTGCGAGTGGGCCAGCGGTGAGGCGCGGCCGGCGCCCGCCGCCAGGACGCCCAGCAGCAGCCCGAAACGCAGGACTGCGCCGACCGGTCTCAAGGGGCTGGCGTGGTGAAGACGTGTCGCAGCAGCTCGACATCCTCGTGATTGCGTCCGCTCCACTCGACGCGGAGTTCCGGTCCGCCGTCGTCCTGCACGCGCATCAGGCCGAACTGGCCCGGGCCGCCGAAGGCGCCGTGGCTGTAAGGGCCGCCCTTGACCGAACCCTTGCGGTCGAGGGCGGCGGCATGGAATACCGGGAAAAGCTGCCGGCCGGCGGGGCCAAAGCGGTTGTTGGAGCCGTCATCAATCGCGAGCATGTGGGCGTCGCCGCTGATGACGCAGAGGTTGCGGATATCGTGCTGCTCGAGGAACGCCGCGATCTCGGCGCGTTCGGTGGTGAAGCCGGTCCAGCGGTCCTCGTTTTCCGAACCGGTGTCGCGGCCGATCCAAGGCACGGAGTTGACCCAGACAATGAGTGCGGCTGTATCCCGCGCCGCGAGCAGCTCGTGTTTGAGCCAGGCTTTCTGCTTCGCGCCCAGCATCGTGCGCGCCGGCCCCTCCGGCACGTCCGGCGGGTCGCGTTCGGAACGGGTGTCGGACACGATGAAGCGGACCCGGCCGATGGTGAAGGCGTGGTAGATGGCCGCCTCATCGGCCAACGGATAATGCGGCACCATCTCGCGATAGGCCGCGCGCGAGGCCGCCCGGCTGGGCGAGGTGCGGTCCGAGTTATTGGGCCCGAAGTCGTGGTCATCCCACATGTAATTCACCGCCGTGCTGCGGTAGAGGACGGACTGGGTGGCCGAGGTGAGCGCCCGGCCATAAGCGGCGCGGAAAACCCGGACATCATCCACGGCGATGTTCTCGTAGTGGAGGTCGCCATTGTGGAGGAACAGCAGCGGTTCGTGCCGGGCGATGGTTTCGAACACCGGGTGGGTGGAACCGGTCTGGGCACAGGAACCGAGCGCCACGGTGAACGATGCCGGGCCGGCCGGGAACGTGCGGAACCGGCCGCTCGTGCCCGCGACTGTGTAGGTGTAGCGCGTGTCCGGCCGAAGATCCGGCAGCACGTAGTCGAGCACCCACTCCCCCGCCCCGGCCGGGAGCCGGGCGGCCGGCGCGACGCTGCGTTCCGCATCCGCGCCGCCGGACAGTTGCAGGATCGGGACGGTGTCACCCGTGACCCGGGCCTTGACGCGCGCGCTGGCCGGCGTGACGGCTCCGCTCCAGACCCACTGAACCGAGACCGGCTCGACCGCGAGTGCGGCGAAGCCGGTGGAAACAAACCAGACCAAGGCAAACCAGGTGCGCATCGGGAAAACAGCTCGGGTATTCATCGCGCTCACCTGGCCCTCATGACATCTTCCCACGAGTAGTAATGGAAGACCTTGCCGTTGCTCATCGCGACGAAGAGGCCCTTTGGGAAGCCCGGCAGGGCCACGTTGGTCACCTCGCTGCCGTCGCTCTCGGTGGTGGAGACGTTCACGCTTTTCACAAAGGCGTGGGCGTGCGGGTCGGCGGCCGTGCCCTCGCGGGTATAGAGGCGGAAGGAATTGTCCTGCTGGTTCGAGACGACGATGTAGCCGGTGCCGGGGCCCGTCTTGTAGATGGAGATGCCCTCGCGGTCCTCGGCGAAGCCGTCGAGGCCGATGACGGCCAGCTGCTCGTCGGCGTCGTCGGCCGCGGGATCGGCATGGTATTTGCGGATACCGTAACCCTCGTCAGCGAACCAGACATGGCCGAGCTCGTTGTCCACGGCGATGGCCTCGATTTCCTTGATGCCGCTCCACTCGCCGAACGAGCGGGTGAACACGCCGCGCAGGACGCCGTTGCCGTCATCGACGAGGCGGTATTGGTGCAGGTAGCCCTGCTTCGGCGACTGGTAGTCGGAGCGCGAGACGATGGCGAAGACGGCGCCGTCGGTGGCGCGGGTGTAGAGCGCGATGCCCATGCAGTCGCGGGCCAGCTCGCCCGCAAAGACCGGGATGCCGCCGTTGTCGACGGGAGCCATGTCAGGCAAGCGGTAGGCGCGGAGGCGGTGGGCGTAACGCTCGGTGACGACGGCGATGTCGGTATTCTTGCCGCCCAGCATGACCCCGTAGGCGATATCGACGTTGTTGGGGCGGACGAGGCCGCGGACGACCTTGTCGTGCTTGATCTTGCCGTCGAGGCCCCAGACGTAGAGGGCGCCGTCGGTGTTCTTGTCGGTGCCGAGGACGAGGCTCTCGGCCGGGTTGGCCGGATTGATCCAGATCGCCGGGTCGTCTGTGTCGTGCTTGGTGGGTTCGGTGACAACGCGGGGCTTGATGGCGTCGGGCGCGGGCCCGGTCTTGCCCGGCTTGGCGGACAGCGGGGCGACGGTGGCGAGGCAGAGGGCGGCCAGGAGGAGCGGAAGTTTTTTCATGGGAGGGTGGATAAAATCAAGGCCGGCAGCATGGCCGGCCCTGATTGCGGGGAAAATACCGGCGGATTACAAAACTGTAATCCACCGGGGTGGAAGCCGGGCGCTTAGAACGACACCTTGACGCCGGCGTTGGCCGACCAGTTGTAGAACTCGGCCTTGCGCAGGCCGTTGGTCACGTTGTAGACGGCCGAATAGGGCTCATTGGTGAGGTTCAGGAACTCGGCGTAGACCGTGAAGCGCGGGGAGAACTTGTAGTTCGTGCTGAAGTCGATCTGCGAGTGGTCCTCGACGTATTGGTCGCCGGCGGTGCTGGCGCCCAGCAGACTGAGATAGCGGCTGCGGTGCGTGAGCGACACGCGGGCGAAGAAGCCGTATTTCTCGTAGGAGAGCGCTAGGTTGCCGAGCTTCTTGGACTGGTTGAGGAACGGCACCTTCTCGCCCGAGCGGGAGCCGCCGAGCACGGACTCGCTGTCGGTGAGCGTGACGTTCGCGTAGAGGCCGAGGCCGTCGAACGGCGAGGGCAGGAACGTGAACTGCTGCTGGAAGTCGGCCTCGAGGCCGGTCACCGTCGCGGAGTCGCCGTTGAGGGGCGTGGTCAGGCTGTTGATGCCGTTGGGGGCGCCGCCGGCGATGACCTGCGAGAAGATGAAGTCCTGGATGTCCTTGTGGAACACGCCGACCGTGATGACGCCGAGGGAGCGCGGGTAGAACTCCAGCGAGGCATCCCAGTTGGTCGCGCGGTAGGGCTTCAGGTTCGGGTTGCCCTGGGTGACATCGTCGTCCTCCACGGAGCGGCTAGCCGAAGCATCGAGGAACTTCGGGCGGGCCAGCGTGCTAGTGACGGAGGCGCGACCGACCAGGCGCGAGGTGAAGTCGTAGCGGGCGATGAGGCTGGGCAGGAAGCTGGAGTAGCTGCGGTCGGCGGAAGTGCGGGCGAGCGTGGTGGCATCCTCGTCCTCGACGCTCCAGGCGCGGTTCTCAAACTGGGTGTTCTCTAGGCGGGCGCCGCCGATGAGGGTCAGCTTGCCCATGGTCAGGTCGGCCATGCCATAAACGGAGAAGATATTCTCGTCGGTCTCGTAGTCCTCGATGGCGTTGTTGACGGCGGTGGCATTGGCATCGATGCCGAACTGGCCGGGGTTGGCGGCGTAGTAGGCCCGGAAGGCCGCCGGGTTCACGCTGGCGAAGGTCGCGTTGACACCGCGCGCGCTGGTGCGGGCGACTTGGGCGAGCGTGAGCGTATTGGTGCCCGTCGGGATGATGGCGGTGCTGCCGATGTTCACGCTGCGGGCCTTGGCGCGGTATTTGCCGCCGAATTTCACATGGCCGCTGTGGCCGCCGAGGGTGATCTCGCGCTTGGCGTTGAGGTTGGCGGTCCACTCGTCCTCGACGTTGAGGCCGTTGTCGAGCGCCCAGCTCGTGAAGGGGAACGCCGAGGCCGGCAGCGCGGTGCCGGCGCCGGTGAAGATTGCGTGCTGCGGGTCGGTCAGATCATAGTTCCAGGTGGTGTTGGCGCTCTGGAAGACCGGCTGGTAGCGGAACGGATCGACCAGCTCGGCGCGGGCCCAGGAGGCGGCGTAGTCGATGACCCAGTTGCCGCGCTGGTCATCGCCGCCGCCGGTGAAGGACCAGACTTTGTTGTCCTCGGTGCGATCCTTCAGGTCGACCACGATGCGGCGGCCGGTGACGGTGCCCGTGAAGTCCGAGGTGGGCACGGCGTTGGCCGCGCGGCCGCGGAAACGGGTGCGGAAGCGGTTCTCATAGTCCCAGAAATGGCTGTAGACGCCGCGGAAGTAGTAGCTGTTGCCCGGGGCGGGTTTGAAATCGAGCGAGAAGTTAATGCCGCGGCGCAGGCGGTTGATGGTGTATTCGCGGTGCTGGAGATCGCCGCCGGGGGTGAGATAGAAGGTGCCGGGGGTGGCGCTGGCGTCGGAGACCCAGGGATTGTCATCGGCCTCGCTGCCGTCGGAGCCGAAGTAGCGCTTGCCATCGCTGAACGCGATGAGGAGGCCCAGCTTCCCGTCGTTGAACTTGTCGCCCCACACGACGCTGGCCTTGTGTCCCCACTCGCCGGTGAGCTCGTTGTATTGGCCCTCGGCGGCGACGCGGAGGATGCGGCCGGGCATGCTGAAGGCGGTCTGCGTCTTGATGTTCACGCTGCCGCCGATGGCGTCGCCGTCCATGTCGGGCGTGATGGCCTTCACGACCTCGATGGAGTCGAGCAAGTCGGCGGGGAATACGTCGAGGTTGACCGAGCGGCTGTCCTCCTGCGAGGCCGGGATGTTCACGCCGTTGAGCTGCGTGTTATTCAGGTCGGGATCGACGCCGCGGATGGAGATGAAGCGGCCTTCGCCCTGGTCGCGGGCGAGCGACACGCCGCTGATGCGGCCGAGCGTCTCGGCGGCGTTCTGATCGGGGAAACGGCCGAGGGCGTCGGACGAGACGATGCTTTTCAGGTTGTCAGAGGCGCGCTGCTCGTTGAGCGCGCGGGCCTGGCCGACGCGCTGGCCCTCGACGGTGAACTTCGCAAGTTGGACGACCTCGTCGCCGAGTTTGGCATCGACGCTGGCCGACTGGCCGGCGACGACGGAAAAGGGAATATCCTTCGACGGCAGGCCGAGGTAGGAGACGTGGACAGTGTGGGTGCCGGCGGGAATGCCGCCGAGATGGAAGCTGCCGTCGCTGGCGGTCGCGGTGTCGCGATTGAGGCTGGTGATCGTCACCCGGGCGCCGCGCAGGGGCGCGCCGCTGGTGTCGGTGACGTGGCCGGACAGGGAACCATCGCCGGCCTGCGCCCAGGCGGCGAGGGTCAACGACAGGCCGAGGAGGCAGGCGAGCAAACGGCGGAAGCCGCCGGTGGGGGGACTGACTTGGGGTATCGGGTTCATGGATGGTCTTGGGTTGGTGAACATGGGTAACTAAAATGGGCGAAACAAGCGGTGACGGGAATCCCGCGGGGGTGAAGGTGGGGTGAAGATCAGGTTACGGTCGGGTGAAACGGGTCATTTGCGCCAGACGTCGCCCACGCCCTCGGCGATCCAGCGCGTGGTGGTGACTTTTTGCTGGGTGTAGAACCACACGCTCTCCTTGCCTTGGATGTGCAGGTCGCCGAAGAACGAGTCGTTCCAGCCGCTGAAGGGGAACATGGCCAGCGAGGCGGGCACGCCGATGTTGATGCCGATCATGCCGCACTGGACGCGGTGCTTGAACTCGCGCGCGGCCTTGCCGGAGTTGGTGAAGATGGCGGCGCCGTTGCCGTAGGCGGACTGGTTCGCCAGCGCGATGGCGTCCTCGAGATGGTCCAGGTGCAGGACGTTGAGCACGGGGCCGAAGACCTCCTCGCGGGCCAGGGCCATGCCGGGCTGGACGTCCTCGACGATCGTCGCGCCGAGATAGAAACCCTTCGGCGCATCGGGCACCTTCACCCCGCGGCCGTCAGCCACGAGCTTCGCGCCGGCGGAGAGACCGGACTCGACGAGGCCGAGGACGCGGTCGCGATGCGCGGCGGTGATGAGCGCGCCCATGTCGGGCTGGGCCTCGCCGTCGGTGCGGCCGACCTTGAGGGCCCGGGCGGCGGTGGCGAGCTCGCCCATGAGGTGGCGGCCGCGATTGCCAACGGTGATGACCGAGGAACCGGCCATGCAGCGCTCGCCGGCGCAGCCGAACGCGGCGTTCATGATGCCCTCAACCGTCTTGTTCACGTCCGAATCGGGCAGGACGAACACGTAATTCTTGGCGCCGCCGTTGGCCTGCACGCGCTTGCCGTGCGCCGTGCCGGTCTGGTGGATGTAGCGCGCGATCGGCGTGGAGCCGACGAAGGAGACGGCCTTGACCAGCGGATGCGTGAGCAGGGCGTCGACGGCGGGCTTGCCGCCCTGCACGAGATTGAACACGCCCTTGGGCAGACCGGCCTCGACGAGGAGTTCGGCGAGGCGGAGGGCTGTGAACGGCACGCGCTCACTCGGCTTGAGCACGAAGGTGTTGCCGGTGACCAGTGCCAGCGGGAACATCCACAGCGGAATCATGGCCGGGAAGTTGAAGGGCGTGATGCCCACGCACACGCCGAGCGGGTAGCGCGTAGTCTCGCAATCGACGGAGCGCGCGATGTTCGTGACCATGTCGCCCATCATCAGGGTCGGGGCACCGCAGGCATACTCGATGGCCTCGATGCCGCGGAAGAGGTCGCCGCGCGACTCGGCGTAGGTCTTGCCGTGCTCGCGGGAGATGGTGCGGGCGATCTCGTCGAAATGTTTCTCCACGAGCGTCCGGTAACGGAACATGATGCGCGTGCGGTCGACGACCGGCGTCTCGGCCCAGGCAGGGAAGGCGGCGTGGGCGGCTTGCACGGCGGCATCCACCTCGGCGGCCCCGGCCAGCGGCACGGCGCCGATGACCTCGCCGGTGGACGGGTTGAAGACCGGTGAGGTGGCGAGCGCGGCGGGGCGCAGCCATTCGCCGTTGATGAGCAGGGGACAGGGCGTGGAGGTGGACATGAGAATCGGGTTACAGCGGGATCATCCGGCCGCGCACGAGCGCGAGCAGGTCGGCGTAGCCACCGAGGAACTGGTGGAGGGTGTGGAGGGTCGCGCCATAGCGCAGGAACTCGGCGGGTTTCATGCCGTGCTCGTCATGGGCGCGGAGGAAGTCCGGGAACTTCGCGCGCAGCTCGGCGAGGATCGCGCCGTCAACCGGGGTGTCGAGGGTGAGCGTGGGTGCGGCGGCGGCGGCATTGAACTTGGTCCACCAGTTGTAGGGGATGGTCTGCAGCACCTCGCGGCCGATGATCTGCGACCAGTGGCCCTCGTGGCGGTAGGCGGCGGCGAGCAGCGTGCCCGGCAGGCCACGCGCCTTGAAGAGCTGGTGGGCGTGCTTGAAGACCGCGATGCCGGCCCAGTCGACGATGCCGGGCGTGACGGTGAGTTTGTCCTTTTCGACCACGCGCTTCAGCTGGTCGTCGACGCGGCCGATCATGAGCGTGATGTAGGGGCGGATGGCGTCGGCATTGAGGCCGGCGGCCTGGGCGCGCTTGAGGCCGCGGGTGAGCGCGGCGGACATGGCGAGGGCCTGCGCGACGGAGAAGCTGACGGTGGCGTTGATGCGGATGCCGCGAGCGGTCATCTCTTCCATCGCCGCGATGCCGGTCTCGGTGGCGGGGGCCTTGATCGCGATGTTCGGCGCGAGGGCGGCCAGCTCGGTGGCGTGCGCGACCATGTGCTCCTGGCTGGTGTAATACTTGGGGTTCACCTGCATCGACAGGTAACCCTTGGCGCCCTTCGTCGCCTCGAAGACCGGCAGGAGCTTCTTCGCGGACTCGCGACCAAGCACGGCGATGAGTTTCCAGGTGAGCTCGTCCTCGGTGGCGTGCGGGTGGTCGGCGATGAGCTTGTCGAGCGGCGGCAGGCAGAGGTCGGGGTTGGCCTTGACCGTCTGGTAGACGATGACCGGGTTCGAGGTGCCGCCCGTGGCGCCGAGGCCGACAGCCTCGCCCAGCTCGGCGGGCACGCCGGAGTCGTTCCACCAGTCCGCGCCCAGCGCGGACATATGTTGCATGCGGGAAATGGCGGGGGTGGTCATGGGAGATTAGACGCCGGCGTGGGTGCGGACATAATCGCGGGCTTTTTTGGCCTTGGGCAGGGCGGCGACCTTCACGGGGTCCTCTTCGGCTTCGACAACGAGCCAGCCGCGATAATGGTGCTGGGCGAGCACGGCGAAGATGGCGGGAAAATCCACCAAGCCATCGCCGGGAATGGTGAAGACGCCATCGCGGACGGCGCGGTAGAAGGACCAGCCCTCACGGCGGACCTGCTCGGCGACCTCACGGCGCACGCTCTTGAGGTGCACGTGGGCGATGCGCGCCCCATGGCGCCGGGCGACCGCCAGCGGATCAATGCCCGCGAAGGCCAGATGACCGGGGTCAAACAACAGATGCATCGCGGGCGCGCCGGCCAGCAGCCGGTCCAGCTCGGCCTCGCTCTGGATGACCGTGCCCATGTGGTGATGATAGACCAGCTTCAGCCCGGCGGCGGCGCTGAGGGCGGCGAATTTCGTGAGCCCGGCGCAAAGCCGCGGCCATTCCGCCTCGGTCAGGCGCGGGCGGTCGTGATCGCCGAAGCCGAGCGCAGTGTCGCGCTCGCCATGCACGCAGCGCGTGCACTCCGCGACGATGATGACGGGGGCGCCGAGTGACTTGAGCAGCGCAAGGTGCGCCTGAAAGGCCTGCTCCTCGGCCGCGTAGTCGTTGCCCGCGAGGTAGGTGCTGTGCCAGCCGCTCACCAGCTTGAGCCGGTGCCGATCCAAGGCCGCGCCGAGGGCCGAGGAAGTGCGCGGGTAGGCGTGGCCGAGCTCGCTGCCGGCGAAACCCGCCGCGTGCATCTCGCGCAGGATGACGTCCAGCGGCACGTCGCCCGCGAGGTCGTTGAAATCATCGTTGCTCCAGATGATCGGGTTGGCGCCGACCTGGCAGTCGGCGAGCACGGGGGCGGAAACGGGGGCGGAAGCGATCATCAGTAATAGAATTGCTGGCGCTTTTTCGCCCGGCCGTAGGCGGCCCGGGCCGCGCGCACGGTGGGCACGCCGGACACGGCGGCGGGCGGGACATCCCACCACGAGAAACCCTGCATCACCGAGGCCGGCGTGACGGGGATGTAGATGAGGCAGGTGTTTGCCTGGTTGCGCGCGGCGGTCAGGGCCAGGCGCAGCGACTTCTCGTCATGGGCGGCCAGGACGGTGGCGCCGAGGCTGCGGGCGTTGGCCATGAAATCGACCGGCACGGCAGCGCCATCGAGCCGGCCGGTGCGGCCGGTGCGTGCGCGGAACTCGTTGCCGAAGCTGCGACCGCCATTCGCACGCTGGAGGTTGTGGATGCAGCCGAAAGCGTGGTTGTCGGTCAGGACGATCGTGATCTTCAGCTTCTCCTGCACGGCGGTGACGATCTCGTGGTTCAGCATCAGGTAG
>Ga0154020_10007140_pt1 | contig 13059 bp, 10 predicted proteins | sample Klosneuvirus_201_FD_109709 | JGI IMG/M metagenome (GOLD analysis project Ga0154020, IMG submission 109709) | Active sludge microbial communities from wastewater, Klosterneuburg, Austria - Klosneuvirus_20160825_MG | ecosystem: Engineered > WWTP > Aerobic digester > Activated sludge | place... | reverse complement strand
TTCGAGGGCGTGCTGTTCGAGGGCGTGCTGTTCGAGGGCGTGCTGTTCGATGGCGTGCGGTTCGATGGCGTGCTGTTCGAGGGCGTGCCGTTCGTGCTCTGAGCGATGAGCGTCGGGATCAACGCGATGACCACGGGGACCTTCACGCGATCGAACGCGATGCTCACCGCGGCGCGCACGTAGCCATTCGGCGCATCCTTGACCATCGCGCGATCGTCGGGATGCCACTCGAGGCGCGCCCAGCGAAGCGAGATCGACTCGATCCGTTTGTAGTCGCCCGCGCCGGTGATCGATTGGCCTGCCATCTCACGCTCGAGTACGAGCTTCATCTGGCCCGCGACGGTCCCGGGCGACATCGTTCCGTCGTCGAGCAAGCGCTGCGATACCGCGACGCGACCCGTGCACGTGCGCGCCGCGGGATCCTGGAACGGCCCGACGAGCTGCGCGGCGCCCACGGATCGCGAGAAGCCGCCGCGATACGCGATCGACCATCGCTTGCGATGCAGACCGGGCCCCGGTGGCGCGTCGTCGACCGACTCGACCACGCGGTCGGCCATCGAGGACGGAACATCGCCGGTGATCGACAGCGTCGGCGAGGCGTTGCGTGCGTGAACATCGACGACGAATTCGTCGCCGCGGCATCGTTGCGCGAGCAAGGCGAAACCGACGACGTGCGCGCCGACGACCGCGATGCCCAACGAAGTGTGCGCCGCGTTCACGCGCGCACCGTCGATTGGCGCACCGTCGATTGGCGCCCCGTCGATTGGCGCACCGTCGATTGGCGCACCGTCGCTTGGCGCACCGTCGCTTGGCGCACCGTCGCTTGGCCGGTGGACCTTGTCCGCCCGCTGGACAGCAAGAACTGGGGTCCGACCCCGGTTTTGCGCACCGTCGATCGGCCGGTGGACCTTGTCCGCCCGCTGGACAGCAAGAACTGGGGTCCGACCCCGGTTTTCACGCGAGCACCCAGATCACCGTGAACAGCTCCCACGCGACGACCCACAACGTGCACGCGACGACGGACGCCGTCATTCCGCGCGTCACGGCGTCCGCTTCGGGTTTCGGCGCGCCGCCTTTGGCGACCACGTCACTCGCGATACCCCACGCGTAGATCCACACGAGGAAGCCGCAGCGGAGCGCGTACGGCATGCGCTCCGGGCGCGGATCGACGAGGTCTCCGGTCAGGAGCTCCCACGCGTTCGGCACGTCGTACGTGCGGCACACGAGCAGGCCGCCCGCGATCATGCCGAGCGCGAACACCGCAGCGACGGCGAAGTAGCACAGCGCGATCGAGAGCCACGCGGGGCCCCAGAGGTACGAGCGGCGATCGACACCGAGCGCGTCGAGCGCGAGGGTTTGCTTCGTGAGGCCCATCGAGCCGAGCCACGCGTTGGTCGCGGAGCCCGAGGCCGCGACGAACAGCAGCGCGGACAGCGCCGGCGCGAGCGCGACGACGTACGAGCCGCCGATCTGGCGCAGCAATGCGTCGGGGCGTACGCCCGCGCCGCCGACCTTGCTGATCACGTAGAGCACCGTGTAGCCGATCAGCGTCGACACGATCAGATAGAACGGCAGCGGGCGCAGCAGTGTTTGCTTCGCCACGCGCCACGACACGATCGCGAAGTCGCGCGGATGCTTGACCAGCTGCACCGGCGCGCGGAGCAGCGAGATCATCGCGACGCGAAACGGCGCGACCAGCGGATCCGCGAGGCGTGCGAGGCGCGAGGCGGCGCTGCGCGGCTTGGGCGTGCCCGCCGGCGGCTTCTTGTCGCCGTGCTGTTCGAGGTGCGTGACCATCGCGGCCTCGAGCTCGACGAGCCATTGCCCGCGCAGCTCGGGTGGGTGGCCCGGATCTTCGAGGGCGCCGGGCCAGCGATCGGCGAATAGCTGCTCGAGGCGGCGATGCTCGAGCGACAACAGATAGAGGCGATCGGCGACGCCCGCGGCGAGCGCGACGTCGTGGGTGACGACGATCGCCGAGATGCCGAGCGCCTTGACCTGCTCGCGGATCAGGCGCGCTTGCTCGCGCACGCGATGCGGATCGAGCCCGACGGATGGCTCGTCGAGGAACAGCAGCTTGCGCTTCGACGCGAGGACGCGCGCGACGGCAACGCGTTGCGCTTGGCCGCCCGAGAGGCCGGTGACCGGCGTGCCGGGTTCGGCGAGCTTGGGATCGAGACCGACGCGCTCGAGCCAGGCGGCAGCGTCACCTTCGGCGGGTGGATCGCCGGCGTGGCGCAACGCGAGCTCGAGGTTGCCGCGGATGTCGAGGTGATCGAACAGCGCTCCGCGTTGCGGCACGAGGCCGAGCTGGCCGCGATCGAGGTCGAGCGTCGCGGCGACGACATCGAAGCCCGCGGCGTCGAGCTCCTCCCGCTCGAACAGCACGCGCGCGAACGTGGACTTGCCGGCGCCCGAGCCGCCGAGCAATACGACGACCTCACCGGCGCCGATCGACAGATCGACGTGATCGATGAGGACACGTCCGTCGGGCAGCGCGACGCGCAGCCCGCGGACGTTCAACGTGGAGGGCGCATCGGTCACGCGCCCTACACGTTAGCTCAGGGACCGCACGTGCCGGCGGCCACCGTGCACGTGAAGTAGTCCCACGGGAAGCCCGGCTCGAGCGTCGTGCCGTTGCTGGCACCGCAGTCGGTGTTCGCATCGCACGCCGGTGCGCACGTGTTGCCCGACGAGAACGTCGTGCACTTGAGCGTCTGACCTGCGGCCGTGCCCGCGGCGGTGCAGTCGGCGTCGGCGGCGCACGTCATCGGGCCGCACACGCTGTTCTCCGCGTTCGACTGGAACGTCGCGTACGAGCAGACGTTGGTGCCCATGCAGTCACCGTCGCTGTCGCACTTGCCACCGAGCGTGACCGTGTCGTTGTCCGGGATGAAGCTGCAGACGTCGGTCGCTGCCGTGCACACGCCGCGATAGATCTGCGTCTTGAACTCGGCCGCGCACTGGTTGTTCGTGTTGGTGCACGGAACGGTCGCGGTGGTGACACCGGTGATCGTGTACGCCGCGGCGGCGGCGGTGCCTTGCTGCGCGAAGTTCTGCACGCGCACGTAGTACGTGCCGGCCGGGAGGTTCGTCAGCGTGACGACCTCGGGCTTCGCGTTGAACGAGAAGCCGTACGACTTGCCCGTCGCGTCGACGACCGAGACGTCGTAGTCGAGCGCCGCATCGGTCCAGTCGAGCGTGATCGTCTTACCCGCGCCGGCAGCGGAGTTGAAGCTGTAGTAGTCGAACTCGCCGCTCAGCGTGCACGCGGCCGCGGTGACCGGCGTGTTGTTCGCGAGCGCGCGCGCGCCTGCCGGACCGTCGTCATTCGGATCGCCAGCGTCGTCGCCGGTGCACGCGGGGCCCGCCGCGCACTGACCACCGGAGTTGCACGTGGACTCGCCCGCCGTCGGACACGTGGTGATCGGCCACTCGCCGGGCGTGCACTCGGGCAGCGCGACCGTCAGCGTGTACGCCGTCGCAGCCGCGGTGGCCGTCGGCGCGTACTGCGTGACGAGGATGTAGTAGGTGCCGGCCGTGATGTCCTCGGTGAGGAACGCTTCGTTGATGCCGGCGTTCTCGACGCTCGCGGTGACCACTTCGCCCGACTCGTCATAGAGGAAGATGTCGAGGTCGTTCGTGGCGCCGGTGAACGTGAGCGAGACGCTGACGTCCTGGGTGAGAGCGATGCGGTACCAGTCTTCTTCCGTCGCCGGGGTGCTGCAGATCGCGCCGTCGATCGTCGTCGGCGCGGGGATCGTGGTCGGTGCGTTGATCACCGTCGCGACCGACGGGCCGTCGTCGCCGGCGCCGTTATCGCGCGCGTCGTCGCCGGTGCACTGCGCCGGGCTCGCGACGCACGTGTTGCCGGTGTCGCACGATGGCGTTCCCGACGCGCAATCAAAGCTCGTGATGCACTGCTTGCACGCGAAGTCCACGCAGTACGGCGTGGCCTGCTGGCAGTCCGTTGCTTCCGTCTGCGGACCGCACGTCGCGTTCGTGACCTCGAGCGTGAAGTCGCCGTCCTCGACGTTCATCGCCGTCGCCGACGTGTCGACGACGATGTAGTGCGTCGTGGCGGTGGCCGTGAACGTGACGACCTCGGGATCGTTCGTGAAGAACGGGAACGCGGTGTCCGTGAACGTCGTGCAACCCGTGACCATGCCCGTCGCGGGCGGGCACGCGGCCGTGATGTAGATCGAGAGATCGTCCGTCATCGACTGCAGCGTGACGCCGTAGCGAGAACCGACGGTGAGGCCGCTGACCGCGACGACGGTGTCTTCGCCGACCGGGTCGTACCAATCGTATTCCTCCGCGCACGACATCTCGGGGGCGGTCAGATCGGCGCCACCGCCGATGACCGTGCCGGAGACCATGCCGGGGACCGACGCGATCTGGAGCGGAGCCGTGGTGCAGCTGTTGCCGCCGTCGCCGGTTCCACCGTCGTTGTTCTTGTTGCCGTCATCGCCGCACGCAGCAACAAGGACGAGGAGAGCTCCGAGGAGTCTGGTTCGGTTCGCCATAAAGAAGGGCGCACCCTAGGACAAGTCGCGGTGCAAATACCACCCTTCTGTACGTGCCTCACCTCACAAGGCCAAGAGGCCAGAGACATCGCCTACATCGACTCGGTTGCACGTTTCGTCGCAAATGCTCGCGCGGCCTTAGCAAGCAATTTCGACGAGAAATCTGGAACCGAGAGGTCGATCGACTGTCTTAGCTCTCGACCACGACGCAAACGAGCGCGGTGGTCGCGTCGGCTGAGGAGCCACGACGTCATGCGTGCGGTTGCGCGCGAGATGGTCGAGGAGCGGCTGCCGCAGGCACCTACAGGTGCCTTCGCCGGAGGCATGTCATGGGAAAGCTCACTCTCTCGTTTCGCGTCTACAAGAATGGTCAGCTGGTTCGTGCAGAGAAGCTGACCCAGAACGTCATCAAGCTCGGCAAGGTCGCGTCTGCGCACCTGCAGCTCGACGATGAATCCGTCAGCCGCATGCACGCGATCATCGAAGTGCAAGGCGACAGCGTCAGCCTGATCGATCTCGGATCGACGCGCGGCACGTTCGTCAACGGCCAGAAGATCAACAAGGCCAAGCTCTCGCACGGCGACACGATCACCGTCGGTGACATGCGCATCGAGCTCGGCATCGCCGAAGAGGCCGTCGCAGCTGCGCCGCCTCCGGTCCCGACGCAGACGCTGACCGCGCCGCCCGTCCTCGCGTTCGTTCCGCCGCCGCCCGTCGTGCAGCGCAGCGCCGCACCCGCGCCGATCGCGCCGATCGGTGACGCCGATGACTTCGGTGGTGGCACGCGCGCGGTCGAAGTGGCCGCGATGCTCGGCGACTCCGTCGTCAGCGTGAAGCACTGCATGGACCCCAAGGGCGGCAAGGTGACGCCCGCGACGTGGGGCTTCTTCGCCGCGGGACTCGCGTGTCTCCTCGGCTCGGCGATCGCGTTCAAGAGCGCCGTCGACACCGCCGCCTACAACAAGGGCGCGCTCGCGTATCACACGCAGGTTCGCAAGATGCCGGCGTACTCGTTCCGCCCGCAGGAGACGAGCTCGGCGTTCGACTTCATGATGTGGGGCGGACTCTCGCTCGGCCTCATGGGCATGACGGCGGGACTTGTCCGCGCTCGCCGCGAGCGCAAGAGCCCGTTCTATCGCGTGGGCACCGCGCCCGGCGTCGAGCAGCCGCTCGAGACCGCGCCGTCGGCGGACTTCCCGCTCGTCGCGCCGTCGGGCGATGACTTCGTCTTCAACTACGGCGCTGGCTTCGAAGGCGAGCTGATGGTCGATGGCACGTCGACCCCGCTGTCCGAGCTCGCGCAGTCCGGCCGCGCGCGTCCGTCGACGACGACCGCGGGTGCGATCGAGATCCCGATCCCCGCGAAGTCCAAGATCCGCGCGCGCTCGGGCAACACGACGTTCATGATCTCGTCGGTGGCGAAGCCGGCCGAGCAGCCGGTCCCGCTGTTCTCGCTCAACAGCAAGACGATGGCGTACTTCGCGGGATCGCTCGCGGTGCACCTCGGCATCTGGGGAATTCTCCAGACCGCGGAAGCGGATGCGAGCGGCGTGAACATCGACCTCGCGATGACCGAGACCGCGAGCCTCAAGGGCAACACCGTCGAGACCGACGAGGCACCGCCCGAGGAGGAGCAGGATCACGAGACCGGCGACAGCGGCAACAAGGACGCCGCGGGCGCGAAGATGGCGCTCGACGAAGGCGAAGCGGGCGATCCCAACAAGACGCGCACGGACAGCAAGCTCACGCTCAAAGACAACCAGCGCGAGCCGTCGATGTCGCGCGAGCAGGCGGTCGAAGAAGCGCGCAACGCGGGCTTCCTCGGTGACACCTCGCTCCTCAAGGGTGGCATCGCATCGCTCACGGCGACGCAGGACTTCGAGAGCGGGTTCGACAGCACGAGCACCATCGGTCACCTGTTCGGCTCCGCCGGCGACGGTAAGGGCAACTTCGGCGGTGGCGTGCACGGCTTCGGCGCGGGCGGTGGCTGCATGCCCGGCGAGCGCTGCGGCATCATCGGCGCGGGTCGCTATGGAACGATCGGCAATGGCGATGGCGTCGGCGACGGTTGGGGCAAGCCCGGCTCGGGCCACGGCAACATGCGCCGCCACGTCGCGCAGGGACCGTCGACGGACATCGGCCGCCCGATCATCGGTGGAGACCTCGACCGCGCGATCATCCGCCGCTACATCCGCCAGAACATCGACAAGATCTCGTACTGCTACGAGAAGCAGCTGCTCGCGAAGCCGGGCCTCGGCGGCACTGTCTCGGTGCAGTTCCTCATCGCGGGCAACGGTTCGGTCCAGGCGTCCTCGGGCTCGGGTCTCGACGGTGAAGTCTCCGGCTGCGTCGCGGGCGTCATCAAGAACATCAAGTTCCCCGCGCCGAAGAACGGCGGCAACGTGCAGGTGAACTACCCGTTCAACTTCCACCCGGCGGGTCAGTGAACACTGCGGGCGCACTCGCCCACTGCGCGGCCATCATGACCTTCACGGTCGTGCTGGCCGCGCGGCCCGTTTCGGCCGATCCGTTCGCGAGCGCATCCGTCGAGCGATCGCGGTTCGAGTGCGGCACCTCGCGCGTGGGCTATCCGAACGGCAGCTACGATCCGCTCCAGTCGCGCGCGAAACGTCTGCACTCGCCGCTCGGTCATCGCGCCGTCGTCGGGATTCCGGTGACCGCGACCGGTGGGCTCGCGCATCCCGTGGTGAAGCGCTTCATCGCGCAGCACGACGACAAGCTCGCGCGCTGCTATCCGCGGCGCTTGCCGGCGACGACCGGCGCGGGACAGATCGGCCTCTCGCTCGCGATCATGCCGAACGGCCGCGTGCACCTCGTCGGAGCGCTCGGCTTCGACGCAGAGGTGACGAGCTGCATGGCGAAGATCATCGAGGCGATCGAGTTCCCGCGCTCGCGCACCCAAGACGTGACGCACACGTTCGTCCCGATCCAGATCGTGGAGGACAAGCGATGATCGGTGTCGTTCACGGCGCGCTGACGAGCTTCGCGGTCGCGCTCGAGTAGCGCTGTTCTTCGGGCACACGTCGCGCGATCATGATCGGCGATGAAGCCGCTGTCCGCGTTCCCGGTGGTCGTCACCAAGCGCCTGTGGAAGATCACGCCGTTCGAGAAGGGCGTGCCGTACTCCACGCATCGCCCGACGAAGACTTCGGTCGCCGTGCTGGTGCAAGGCCGTACCGAGATCCACCGGCGAACGATCCCTCGTGATGTGCCCGGACGGATCTTCGTGCAAGGACAATGGCTCGTGCACGAGACGTTTCCACGCAGCGAAGAAATGGAGCGGCGTGCGCTCGTCGAAGCGGCAGCGATACGAGAGGCTCGCGCTGCGCGCATCGCGACGCTCGAGGCGAGCCCCGCGTTCCGTGCGTTCCTCCGGCGCGCGAGTGCCGAGCTCGGCAAGCCGCGGCGCGCTCGCGCCTGCGATCGCAAACATCGTGCGTTTCGAGCGCCCACGGATGATCGACACTGCAGCGAGCTCGTCGAGCTCGCGCGAGCAGCGGGTGGTGCAGCGACGCTCTATCTCGCGCCGTGGGGTCGCGAGATCCGGATCGCCGAGAGTCTCGGCTCGATCGGCGCGCTGTTCGGGTGGCAGAGCTATCACTCGGGAACGCTCGAGGCCGCGCTCGACGCACTCGACACGGAGTCCGGCGCGACGTTCGACTACATCGGCGGCGACGACTGGTTCGCGCTGCGGCTGGATTCCGCGCCGCCGAAGAACCGCGCGATCGCGAAGAACCTCGCACGGGCGTTGTCCGCGCGACCCGACGCGGTTCAGCGCGCGCTCGCAGCACGAGCCTGGGTTCGCGGCGAGCCGATGACCGCGTGGAAGAAGGTCGCGAGCACGATCTACGACCCGGGCAGCGACGACGACTGATTCGACTCGATGGCGTCATCGCCGTGGCGCGGCGGACGAGCGATTCGACGAGCGAAACCTCGATGGCGTCATCGCCGTGACGCGGCGGAACAGCGTCGAGAAGTGCTGCGGTGATGCGCAGCCGACGTCGTACGCGATCTCGGTGAGCGGCGAATCGGTCTCCGCGAGCAAGCGCTTCGCGAGCCGGACGCGCGCCGCGTCGACCTCGGCGTGAAACGTCGTGCCGGCCTCGGCGAGATCGCGCTGCACGCTGCGCGCGGCGCGCGATACTGCCTTCGCCGCGCGTGGGAGCGACGCGTCGTCGAGGTGCGCGTCGAGCCAGCGGCGTAGCGCCATCACGAGCGGCGAGATCTGGCTCGCATCCGCGACGGCGGCGTCGAGCTGCGCGGCGAGCCCGGGTGCGCGCAGCCACGTGCACGCCGCGGGCAGATCGTCGAACACGCGGACCGGGTAGGGCGCGCCGGCGACTTGATAGAAGCCCGCGACCGTCGCGCCGAGTACGCCGGGCGGGCGCACGAGCGCGAGGCGCGTGACCTGCCGGCGGAACGCATCGAAGTTCGCGCGCAGGTACTTGGACAGCACCGCGAACGCGCGTGGATCACTCGCCTCGAGGCGACGCACATCGATCAGCGATGCGTGCGGCTCGGCATCGCGATCGAGCTCGAGGCGCAACAGCGGCACGATGCGCGCGAGGTCGGCCTCCGTCGGCGTGCCCCATAGCGCGAAGCCCCACAGCGTCGGTCGCGCGCAGAACACGAGGGCGCGAGACAGCGCGAGAGACGCGCCGACCGGATCGTCGCGATAGTCGTCGATGTCGCCCGCCGCACGCATGCATCGAGCGTAGGCGGGTGGCGCGAATATGTAAACACGGCATGGCGCGATCATGTAAGCGCTTGGCGCGTGCGTGGGAGGCCGTGCGGGGTGCGTGCGGTACCACGGACGCATGGCCTTCGACTTCTTCATCGCCCTCGACGGACACGGGCTCAACGGCTTCGAGGGATTCGCCGGCATCGCGCGGTTGCGCTGCGATCCCGAGGCGGGGCGCTACGAGCCCGAGGTCCGCTTCTTCGACGGTGTCGCGGGCGGGCACGCGGTGCAGCTGTCACCGAGCGGCACGGTCGGCTTCTTGGGGAACCTGAGCCAACAGCTCGTGTTCTTCGATCCGCGCACGCTGCGCGAAGTGACGCGGACCTCGACGCTGCGGTTTCGCGCGCCCGCATTGTTCTACGAGAGTCAGACGCACGTCGTGTGGCTCGACGACGACCACTTCGTCACCGCGATCGGTGCCGAGCTGTGGAAGTTCTCGCTCGCGAACCTCGATGCGCCCGAGGTGCTCGGCGCGCACGGCGTCACGCTGCCGCACGCGATGAAGCGCTCGCCGAGCGGACGCTATCTGTTCATCGGCGCGATGGACGTGGAAGACACCTTCGCGAATCAGCTCGGCGTGTTCGATCTGCAGACGGGCACGTCGCGCGTGGTGTCGTTGCCGGCGACCGCGTGGCACCTCGGGGTGCATCCGACGCGCGACGTCTGCTACGTGCCCACGCAGCGCTGCATTCCGCAGGATGGTGACTTCACCGAGTACGCGATCGCGCACTTCAAGAACTACCTGTTCGAGATCGATGGACCGAGCGCGACGGTCACGCGCCACCTCGCGATCCCCAAGGACATGCCCGGTGCGCTGACGTCCGACGTGGTCGTCACCGAGGACGAGGTGATCTACAACTGCTGCGCGTCCGGCGTGCTCGCGCGCGTGGACCTCGCCGGCTTCCAGCACGTCCGCTACGTCGACGAGCGCCCTCCCGCACGCCAGCAGATCAAAGCGTGGCGCGTCGGCGTCGCGAACATCGTCGAGAGCCTCTCGCGCGTGAACCTGCCCGACGCGACGCACTGGCTGGTCAAGGCGCTTCGTATCGCGGGCGGCAGCGCGATCGACGGTAGCTACGGCCTGGGCCTCGCGCCCGACAAGCGCTTCCTGTTGTCCGCGCATCGCGGCCTCAACGAGGTGATCGTGTATCGCTATCCGTCCCTCGAGCTCCATGCACGGGTTCCGTTTCCGCCGATGCGTGCGTTCTACACGCACCTGGGCCGCTTTGCCGATCCGCGCCTCGGGTTCCACCACGCGACCATCTTCGCAGGTGCCGTATGACCACGTTCACCCCCGTCGCCGATGCCTCGTCATTTCGCCGCATGGCCGCCGCGATGTGGCGCGCACCGAGCGATCCTTCGATCTACGGTTCGATGGACATCGATGCCACCGCCGCGCTCGCGTTCCTCGACGAGCAGCGCGGACGCACGCCGACCAAGCTGACGGTCACGCACCTCGTCGCGCGCGCGGTCGCGCTCGCGTTGCGCGATCAGCCGGCGCTCAACGGCAAGGTCCGCTTCTGGGGCAAGCTCGAGCAGCGCACGACGATCGATGTCTTCGTCACCGTCGCCACGGAAGGCCAGCGCGATCTGTCCGGTGCTCGCATCGATCGCGCCGACGAGAAGTCGCTCGCCGCGCTCGCCGCCGAGATCGGCGAACGCGCGGGCCGCATCCGCACGGGCAACGATGGCCAGTACCAGAAGTCGCGCGGCGCATTCCGCGCGCTGCCGTGGTGGCTCGCGCGCTCCGCGACGAAGCTCTCGGACCTCCTCGTCAACGAGCTGCACCTCGATCTCTCCGCGCACGGCATGCCGAGCGATCCGTTCGGCTCCGCGATCGTCACGTCCGTCGGCATGTTCGGCATCGACACGGCGTTCGCACCGTTCGTGCCGCTCGCGCGCTGTCCGATGTTGATCCTCGTCCCCGAGATCCGGCCGCGCCCGTGGGCCGACGGAGATCGCGTCGTCGTGCGCCCAGTGCTTCGCCTGTGCGCGACGTTCGATCACCGCATCATCGACGGCGCCGCCGCGGGTCGGTTCGCGCATCGGCTCGGTCAGCTGTTCGCCGCCCCCGACGCGCTCGCATGATCACATCGGTGCAGGCGTGCCCGGTGCCGCGCTGCCCTCGGCGCCCGGCGGCGGGTTCGCGAGGCACGCAGTCAGCTCGGCGGTCTCGCGCCAACCGCACGCGCCGTTCGCCTGCCACTCGCAGGTCGCGCCCTTGTAGCAGGCGTACTCGGGCTTGAACTCGCACGTCGACGCCATCTCTTCGCTCGCGCAGATCGTGCCGCTGCAGCCCGTCGCCATGCAGGTCTTCGCGCCGCCGGGCTGCCCCGGTGCTGGGGCCGGTGGAGTCGACTTGCTACCGCAGGCTGCGAGGACCAACGCCAATCCAAGGAGGAGCTTCATGCGCGGAGCTTGCCACGCAGGCGATCACCACGCGCGGCCGCGCTCGCGAATCTCACACGCGGCTAACGCATCGGTCGCACCGTCGAATCGCGCGATGCTGGTCGGCGCCCGCGGCCTGCGACGGTTCGTGAGCTCGTAGCAGGGCGTTCTGGATCGCGTGGTCGTGTCGATAGGCGTTGTATGGTCCGACGATGCCAACGATTCACTGGACGACGGTCCATCGCCAACGACTCCACGGCTGGCGACAACAAACAGACGACGATCCTGCCGACACCGCACCGACTCTTGCGGAGGCGTGGGCCTACTTGCGATCGCTACCGATCCCGAACGTCGAAGGCACGGCGGCCACGCAGCTAGCGGCGGTTGCGGCCTCGCTCGCAGAGCCCGCTCCACCGAGCACGCTCGATCTCGAGCAAGAGATCCTTCGCGCGACGCTCCTCTTCAATCCCCGGGGCGAGGAGTGGAAGACATGGGATGGCTGGCGCACCGCGCGAATGCTCGTCGCGCTGTGGCACCACGCCGGGAGCTTTCGATTTGTCCTCGAGCTCCTCGCGGCCACGCGCATGTACGACGTCTCGCTCACATGGGGCGAAGCGTTGACCGTCGAAGTGAATCATGTGGCCGAGGCCGAGGATGCTCCACGAGTCTCGACTGGAGACTTGCTCCCGTTGTGGTGGGCCTTGCGGTGCCGCGTCGCGGTGATGACCGACGCCGAACTGGCGACGGCGGTCGCGGATGGTCGCCGCGCTGTACCGGCGAAGCCTCCAGCGCTTGTCGAGGACGAGCCGAATGAAGCGTGGAATAACTGGGTGCGGATCGTATTCGTGCTGTCGCGCGCACCTGAATTCACGGGACCGGAGATCGATCGGATGCTCGCTGCCGTCGGTGACACCGCGGTCCCGAGCGCGACGATGCTCGCGGCGGCGGCTCCGGACCTCGCACGCGTTCGCGCCGTCGTCGCACGAGCGCAGGCCAACTTCGCGTTCATTCCAGACTCCTACATGTTCGACCTCGTCGAAGCGTTCGGTGGCGAGGTCGCCGAGATCCTCGAGCAGGTCTACCAAGAGCGTCGCAAGGTCACCGCAGCGACCTACCTCACCGACGCCGAAGCGGCGATGAAGTTCGCGAAGGCGCTGGCGAGTGGCGCGCCGCTGCCGGGGGAAAAGAAGTCGACCAAGACATCGAACACCGCCGCAACCTCGGCCAAGAAACCAGCCTCGAACACGCCGGTGAAGAAGCCTGCGGTGAAGAAGCCTGCGGTGAAGAAGCCTGCGGTGAAGAAGCCTGCGGTGAAGAAGCCTGCGGTGAAGAAGTCTGCGGTGAAGAAGCCCGCGGTGAAGAAGCCTGTGAAGAAGTCTGCGA
>Ga0154020_10007139_pt1 | contig 13059 bp, 10 predicted proteins | sample Klosneuvirus_201_FD_109709 | JGI IMG/M metagenome (GOLD analysis project Ga0154020, IMG submission 109709) | Active sludge microbial communities from wastewater, Klosterneuburg, Austria - Klosneuvirus_20160825_MG | ecosystem: Engineered > WWTP > Aerobic digester > Activated sludge | place... | reverse complement strand
TGTCATTTCAAATAATTCTCTGTGAAAACCGTGTGAATTTCTCCCCCAGTGATAGGCAACAATGTCTTCATCAATTTGATTGCTTGAAAGAAAAACTTTTATTTTTACCTGATCACCTCTGACGAGTTCTATCTGTGACTGATTTCCAAAATGTCTTGCTGAAAATATATTAGTTGTAAAGTCTGGTCCGTTTAGAGTAAGTATCAGTTCATTATTTCTGTAATATTCAACTCTGTTCATTGTAATATTTTCTTTTCCGATCTGAGGTGTCTTTGTCTCTCCGTCTACTGCTGAATATTGAAAGACTCTCCAGTTATGTCTTGGATGTTGTCTTCTGTCAACTCTTTTAAAAGAGATCAGTCTTTTATGTTCCTGTGAAAAAGGTTTTACCGCAGAGTCAAGAATTCCGCCAGTGTAACCAATGATTATAAAATTTCCGCTTATTGCTTTTGTAACTATTACATCTTTTAAAGTATCACCATGAGTTGTAATATTTACATTTACATTTTTTCCTGTAATTCTTCTTCCCCACTTTAAAACTGAATCCAGGGGGGTGTTGTTGTTTGCATTGCTGTAAGTTGCGCCTTCAGACTCAAAATCCATTTCATCTGAATAAAAAAGATTATCATCATCGTCCTCATTACTGCTGAATGATGAGTTCATTGCAATATTTCTGATGTATTCATCATCAGTCTGCAATGCGCCATTTTCAATTGTATTATCTGAACATGAAGAAATTATTACTGTCAGAAATAATGCAATGAGAAGAGGGTATTTCAATTTATAAAAATTTTGGTTTTTCATTTTATCAGATCCTTTCTTGATTAGTGTTTTTGAATTACGGAGTTAGGACAATGCAAGTTCATTTTAGGTTTAATTTTAATAACCCATAGCAAAAAATTCCGTAACTTCCAAAGCTTCAAAAAAGAACATTCTTTACATATTAAATTAAATTCATAAAAATTAAATTTGTTATCTAAATTAAAATTCAACAATTCATTATGAGCAAGTTCAAAACTACTTTAGCAATGAAAAATATTTTTATTGCTGTAATATTAATCTTTGTAACATCAAGCCTTTATTCTCAGGAATTAAAAAAAGTCACAGACGGAAAATATACATATGAAGAAGTCGAAAACGATCCGCTCAAAGCAAGGATCTATACTCTTGATAACGGTCTGAAAGTTTTTTTATCTGTAAATAAAGTCGAACCTAAAATACAAACTTATATCGTAGTAGGCTCGGGCAGCAAAAATGATCCTCCGACTTCTCAGGGACTTTCTCATTATCTGGAACACATGCTTTTCAAAGGTACGGATAAATTCGGCACAAAAAATTTCGAAGCTGAAAAACCGTTAATTGACAGTATCATTGCTTTATATGAGCAGAGAAGACTAGCAACTGATCCTGATGAAAGAAAATTAATTTATAAAAAGATAGACAGCATTTCGTATGTTGCTTCAGAATATGCCATTGCAAATGAATATGATAAAATGATTGCTGACATTGGAGGTGACGGAAGTAATGCATGGACTTCATTGGAAGAAACAGTATATACATGTAATATCCCAACTAATCAGCTGGAAAGATGGCTGACACTTGAAGCTGAAAGATTCAGAAATCCTGTGATGAGATTGTTTCATACCGAACTCGAAGCTGTATATGAAGAAAAAAATACTACTCTGGATGATGACAACGATAAAGTTTGGCAAGCAATTATGGAAGGACTTTTTCCGAGTCATACATACGGCACACAGACAACTATAGGCAGCGTAGAGCAATTACAAAATCCGTCTGTCCAGGCCATAATAGATTTTTACAATGAAAATTATGTGACAAATAATATGGCTATTTGTCTTTCAGGTGATCTTGATCCTGAAAAGACTATTGAGCTGATCAATAATACATTTGGAAAATTTGAAAGCAAACTGGATCCCGAATTTGTTTCACCTGTTCAAGATCCAATCAATGGACCGGTAGTAAAGGAAGTAGTTGGACCTTCTGAAGAGTCAGTCATGTTCGGATATAGAAATATGGGTGCAGATACAAAGGATGCAGATATTCTTACTATGATGGAATATATTCTAAGCAACGGATCTGCAGGACTAATTGATCTGAATCTAAATCAGGATCAAAAAGTGATAGATGCTTATTGCGGCACTTATAATAATAAAGATTATTCTTTAATGTATTTGGGCGGAAAGCCGCGGGAAGGTCAGTCTCTGGATCAGGTAAAAGATCTATTGCTTCAGCAGCTTGAACTTGTTAAAAAAGGTGAATTTCCTGAATGGCTCATTGAAGCTACTATAAATAATTTTAAAAAGAATCAGCTTCAATCTTATGAAAAAAATTCCAGCCGAGGATATTCCTTTTTAAAATCATTCATCCTCGATATTCCCTGGAATAAATATATTTTCAATGTTGACAGATTGTCTAAGATCACAAAAGATGACATAGTAAAATTTGCAAATGAAAATTTGAATACTAATTATGTAATTGTTTATAAGAGAACGGGAGAAGATAAATCCATTGTAAAAGTTGACAAGCCTGAAATTAATCCTGTGAAAATAAACAGAGATGACAAATCTGATTTTATAAAGGAAATAAGTAATATGTCTTATGAAGAGATACAGCCTGAGTTTGCTGATTACGACAAAGACATTACCAAACTTTCTTTAAACAATAACATCCCTTTGTTTTATGTTGAAAATAAAGAGAACGATCTTTTTTATCTGAATTTTATTTCGGAAGTAGGCACAAATCAGAATAAAAAAATTGCACTCGCAACAGCATTCTTTGACTATATAGCAACTTCAAAATATAGCTCTTCTGAACTAAAAGAAAAATTTTACCGGCTGGCTAGCAGTTATAGTGTTTCTGTCTCAGAGGATCAGCTCTCAGTAAGTCTGTCCGGGCTTAATGAAAATTTTGATGAGTCATTAAAACTTCTTGAGGAAATTATATCAGACCCTAAAGTAAGCAGTGAAGCTTTGACAAATTTAAAATCAGATATTAATAAAGAGAGAGAAGATGCAAAACTTGATAAAAGTACTATCCTCTGGAGTGGGCTTTATAACTATGGAAAATTCGGAAAAGATAATCCTTTCACTTACCGTCTGTCAAAAGAAGAATTGAATTCTGTTACAGGTGAGGAAATTACTGAAATAATAAAAGATATGTTTTCATTTAAACAAAGAGCTTATTACTATGGTCCGCTTGGCAATAATGAGATCATAAGTTCATTAAATGAAGATCATAAAACTCCTTCAGAGCTGAAGACTTTAAAAACTTTGAATAAATTTAAAGAGGAAGAAACTGAGGAGAATATTGTCTATGTAGTAAATTATGATATGCAGCAGGCAGAGATTGTTTTTATTTCTAAAAAAAGACCGTTTGATCTTGGAATAGTTCCTATTGCTTCGATGTACAATGAATACTTCGGAGGAGGAATGGGATCTGTGGTATATCAGGAAATCAGAGAATCAAAAGCTCTTGCATATTCTACATTTTCAGTTTTTCAAATGCCGAAAAAAAATAATTATTCACATTATAACATTGCCTATATTGGAACACAAGCCGACAAGCTTCCTGAAGCTATGACGGGTATGACTGATCTGCTTGAAAATTTCCCTGCATCAGAAGTTGCTTTTAATAATGCAAAGAGTACATTAATAAAACAGATACAGTCTGAAAGAACTTCGCCTAAAGGTCTGCTTGGAGAATATGAAAATAATCTTCAGTTGGGAATTACCGAAAATATTGATAAAAAGATCTATGAAAATATTGATAAATTCACACTGAATGATATTGTTACTTTTCAGAAACAGAATGTAAAGGACAGCAAATATACAATACTTGTTTTGGCTGATACAAAGAAAATTGATATGAAAGTTTTGGAAAAATATGGAAAGGTAAAAGTACTTACCATTAAAGATGTGTTTGGATATTAAAAATTATATTCGATTCCAATAAGTCTGTTCTTTTTCAAAAGACCAAAATTAATTTTATCTGATACATTGAAATCATACAACTGGGCATCCACATAAGCGTCAATTAAATTGGCAAGATAAAGGATGGCAGAATAGATATAAAAATTATCTCTCTGATCTCTGTAAAATTCGCGTAGATTAAGAAGCTGTTGGTTACCGTTGGGATTTTCGGTTGTCTGAGAATTTTGATACTGATCTCTGTAATCAATATACTGATTATTATTGTTGATTATACCATAAACAAAGTATCCACCCAGTCCAAGTATAATTGGCACTTTCCAGTAAGATTCAGAATAGAATTGTCCTGCACCAGGCAGGATTGCTGAATAAGCAACAGCTCTCCACGGCTGTTTTTTCATTATGAATAATTGTTTCGTTTCCTGATTTGATTTTAAAGTATCATTTTTACTAATTACTTTTTCCTTCAAATCATAAAATGAAATTTTATCAGTTTTGATCTGCGCATCAGCCCTATTAATAAATAAAAATATGACTCCAAATAAAACAAAAATAGCACTATGAAATATCTTCATAGTGCTAAAATAAAATTTTTTAATGTAAATTAAAATTTAAGATTTTTTACGGACCTTCTGGCTCAACATTGACAGGTGGTCTCTCAGCATTTTTATCAGTTTCCTGATTCTGTCCAGGTGTCTGATCAGGTGTCTGATTAGGTGTCTCTCCCTGAGGAGGAGCATTCTGATCCGGAGGAATTGTATTTGGTGGAAGCTGCTGCTGCTGCTGCCCTGCATTTTTTTGTATAATGCTTTCATCGACTGCACCTGTTCCGCCAATCATTAGATTTACAACTATACAACCTACCATTAATATAACTGCAAGTGCTGAAGTTGTTTTTGAGAGTATGTCAGAAGTTCTTCTGACTCCAAACGCCATAGTGACGCTGGATCCTCCAATAGGACCGGATAAACCGTTTCCTTTTGATGACTGCATTAATACGACAGCCATTAATACGATAGAAATTACTATCAGAAATAAAATTGTTATTGTGACCATAGGTGACAAAAATACACGACTGGGTTTAAATTTACAAGTCCTGTATATATCTTTTTTTAAAAAACTTTTAAATTTACAATATATTGGTAAAAACAATAAATTAAATGTGATATATTTAAAGTGTTTATTTATAGGAATTATTTAATTACTTTGTTTTACATAGCTTTATAGAAATTTTTATTAAATTAAATAATAATATTATGAAATCACTATTTTTACTTTTTATAGTAATTTTAATATTTACACAAGAAAATGCCAATTCTCAAATTTCACAACAATGGGTACAAAGATACAATGGTTCCGGAAACGGAATCGATGAAGCATATTCATCGGCAATAGACATTGACGGAAATGTCTATGTCACTGGTAAAAGTTTTTTACCAGCTTCAAATTATGATTTCGCCACTGTAAAATATAATTCAGGAGGAGTTCAGCTTTGGGCTAAAAGATATGACAATGTTGGAGGTATTGATGAAGCAAATTCAATTGTATTAGATAATTCCGGAAATGTATATGTTACCGGAAAAAGTCAGGGAGGAGCATCTAACAGTGATTTTGTTACAATAAAATATAATTCAAATGGCGATCAGCTTTGGCTTAGATCATATAACGGTTTAGGAAATGGAATAGATAATCCTGTAATTATTAATATTGATAATAACGGAAATGTATATGTTACTGGGATTAGCTGGGGAGGTTCTTCCTATGATATTGCCACTTTAAAATATAATTCAAATGGTGTAAATGAATATGCAGTCAGATACAACGGTACGGGAAATGGTGATGATTTTCCGGTATCTATGCATACAGATAACAACGGGTTAGTTTATGTTACCGGTGGAAGTGAAGGAACAGGATCGGGTTATGATGTAATAACTATAATGTATCTTCAGAATGGTAATGCTAACTGGATCAGGAGATATAATGGTCCTGATAATTCTTATGATTTTGGAAGAAGTATAACTTCTGATAATAACGGAAATATAATTGTTACCGGTGAAAGTAATTTTAATAATTCAGGCTATGACTATAATACTATAAAATATAATCAAAACGGAGATCTGCTTTGGGCAAGCGGTTATAACGGAACTGGAAACGGTGACGACCTCGGAGTTAGTGTTAAAACAGATGATCAAAATAATATTTATGTTACCGGTTCTTCAAATGGCATTGGTACTAATGAAGATTATGTTACATTAAAATATAATTCAGCAGGAACTCAGCAATGGCTGCAGCGCCTTAACGGATCCGGCAATGGTAGAGATGTTCCTAAGTCAATGGTTATAGGGATTGATAACTCATTGTACATTACAGGAACTAGTCTGAACAGTGGAAATTTCGATTATGCATCAGTAAAATACGATACTTCCGGAGTTGAAAAATGGGTCAGGACATACAACGGAAACGGAAGCGGACTTGATGCTGCAACTTCAATAGCTATAAATAATCAGGAATTTGTGGTTGTCACAGGGTTAAGTTATGGCGGAAGCGGTACCAGTTATGATTATGCTTCTGTGAAGTATTCACAATCGACAGGAATTCAAAATATTTCAAATGAAATACCGGGTGAATTTATGCTTCATCAGAATTATCCCAATCCGTTCAATCCTACAACAAATATTAAATTTGATATATTAAAAGCGGGTAATGTAAAAATGACTATTACAGATATTTCAGGAAGAGTAATTTCCGAACCAATAAATTCAAAAATGACTCCTGGATCCTATGTAATGGACTTCAACGCAAACGAATTGTCAAGCGGAATCTATTTTTATACTCTTTTGTCAAATGACTTTAGAATTACAAAAAAAATGACAGTATTGAAATAAATTTTAAATTTTAAAATTTAAATAAAAACTTTCGGTGTGTAATGTGCCGGAAGTTTTTTTTTGAAATTTACATTTATCAGAATTAATATCACTTTCTGAAATAATTAAGCATCTTATACACAAGCTTTGCGGTCATAAAGTCCGGATACGAAAAAGCTTTTACAGGAGCAAGCTCTACTACATCAAAGCCGACTATATTCTTTTTTTCACCAAGCATTTTTAATAATTTCATTGTTTCATTCCATAGAAAACCGTTTGGCTCGGGAGTGCCCGTAGATGGCATTATCGACGGATCAAAATAATCCACGTCAAAAGTTATGTAAACATTTTCTTTAAGCTTTTCAATAACTTTACTCTGCCAGTCATCACCGTATTTCCCGTTTCTGATATCATGCGCATAAAAAGTTTTGATACCGTTTTCCTTTATGAAATCATACTCTGCTTTACACTGAGCTCTGATGCCGACCTGTGTTATATCTTTTGTAAACTCCGCCACCCTTGCAGCAAAAGATGCATGAGAAAATTTTGAACCTTCATATTCCTCACGAAGATCTGAATGTGCATCAAAATGCAGCACAGACATATTTTCATATTTATCAAAATGAGCACGGATAGGTGCAGTTGAAATGGAATGTTCACCGCCGAGAAGTACGACAAATTTTCCATTTTCAATATGCTTAGTTACATTTTCATAAATATAATCCAGAGCTTCACGGCTTTTCTTATCTTTAAAATCAAGCGGATGCAATGTACAGATACCGTTGCCTTTTTCAAAACAAAGTTCGCGGTCCAGCTCTTCATCAAAAAATTCGACATAATGAGAAGCTTTAATAATTGACTTTGGTCCTTCTGCAGTGCCTTTGCCGTATGAAGTGGTAAGTTCGTATGGAGATTGTAAAATTACTATCCCCGAATTCTTATAATCCGAATATTTTTCTTCTATTGCTAAAAAGTTTTTCTTCTCACCGTAAAACTTTATTCTTTTTTCCAATTTAATTTATTTTATATTCTTCTACATCAAAAAGCTCTTTAAGCTTTTCTACTAATTCTGAATCCTTTTCTGATTTTGATGAATGACTTTTATCAAAGTTTTCATTAACATGTACTTCTGAGTTCTCAATTTTATTTATTTCAGATGATCCCTCCTCAGATTGCTTTTTATTTTTAGTTTCTGTGACTGTATTTTGTTCAGATATATACTCTGAATTTTTATCCGCTTCCTGATCTGTTTTTTTATCTGTTTCAATTTCATTCTTTATCTGATTTTCAGATTCAGTATTATCAGTTTTGTATAAATCCTTTTTGGGAATATCTTCTGATGTAATTTCACTCAGATCTTCAGTCAGGGATTTTTTTTTTAATGAGGAAACCTCTGAGATCAGCTCCGACAAGTCTTGCACATCCCTGTTTACAGTACAAAGTTCGGCAAGTATAATCTCAAGCAGTATTTTCTGATTAGCTGAATATCTGAATCTGCTTTCTGATTCAAAAAGTATTTTCAAAAGTCTATGCAACTGGTCGGTCGAAAAATCTTTGGAAGCAACAGAATATTTTTCCCTGAATGAATCCGACTCATCTAAGAGTTCAGGGTTTGAAGTTGATTTTACTATCAGCAGATCACGAATATGTTCAGTAATGCCGTTGAAAAAAGTCTGCATATCAAAACCTTTTTCCTCAAGGTCATTGAAATATATAAGTATGCTTTTTACATCGCCGTTCTTTATGAACTCTGACATGTCAAAATAAATATCCTTATCAGGAATATTGAGAAATGATTTGAGCTCTCTGTATATAATATTATCTCCGCAGAATGAAACCGCCATATCAAATACACCTTCAGCATCTCTTAATGCACCGTCTCCGAGTTTTGCGATCAGAAATACTGACTCATCATCGATCTTTACCTTTTCCTCTTTTGCAATCTCTTTTATCTTATCTGAAATTTCATTGATCTTAATTCTCTGCAGCGGAAATCTCTGACATCTGCTTACAATAGTCGCAGGTATTTTTTCAGGATTTGTAGTAGCGAGAATGAATATCAGATATTCAGGCGGCTCTTCGAGAATTTTCAGCAGCGCATTGAATGCCTGAGTTGTAAGCATGTGAACTTCATCAACAATAAAAAATTTATACTTCCCCTTTATCGGATAAAACTTTGCAGCATCCTGAACAGCTCTTACATCATCAATACCTCTGTTAGATGCAGCGTCCAGCTCAAACACATCCGGATGATTTCCGTTTGTTATTTCCACACAGGAGTTGCAGACGTTACAAGGTTCACCGTCTTTGAGATCTGTACAGTTCATTGCCTTTGCAAATATCCTCGCAATGGTTGTCTTTCCGACTCCTCTCGGACCGCTGAGCAGATAAGAATGTGCGATCTTTTCTGATAAGATAGCATTTTTCATTGTCTGTGTTACGAATTCCTGTGATGTAACTTCAGAGAATTTCTGAGGACGGTACTTTCGCGCTGATACTTTATAGTCTGACAATTTTCTTTACGGTCATTTGAAAGACCGTTATAATTTATTTTTTAAAAATAACATTTTTATTTTTAAATACATGAGAAATTGCATCCTCAACTTTTTCCACAGGGATTATCTTTAACTTACTTAAGATCTCTTCCGGTACTTCGACCAGATCTTTTTCATTATCAGCCGGAATAAGAACCGTCTTTATACCGCTTCTCACTGCTGCCAGTAATTTCTCATTTAATCCGCCTATTGGAAGAACATTTCCTCTCAGAGTGATCTCCCCTGTCATAGCAACATCCGACCGCACAGGATTTTTTGTAATAGCCGACAGCATTGCCATGATCATAGTGATTCCCGCAGATGGTCCGTCTTTTGGAATTGCGCCTTCGGGAAGGTGTATATGAATTTCCTTTTCCTTGAAAAAACTTTCAGGAATTTTGAAATCAGATGCATTTGATTTAATATAAGAGAATCCCGCCTGAGCTGACTCTTTCATAATGTCGCCGAGCTTTCCTGTCAGTATAAATTTATTTGCACCTTTCATTATATTTACATCTACATGCAGAATCTCACCGCCCATTGATGTCCATGCAAGACCAACTATAGATCCGATCTTTTCAGACTTTTTATCGTCAGCGAGCTTTTGTTTATACTTTTGAACTCCGAGAAATTTCCTTACCATCTCTTCAGTTATAACAATCGTTTTACTCTTTTTAGGATTACCTTTTTCTACGATCTCTCTTGTTACTTTTCTGATCACAGATGATAATTCTCTTTCCAGATTCCTTACTCCTGCTTCACGTGTATATTCCTGAATGACAAGCAATATGATAGGGTCAGGAATTTTGATCATGCTTTCAGTAAGTCCGTGTTCAATTATTTCCTTAGGAATAATATGCTTCTTTGCAATCTGTAATTTTTCAAAATCCAGATAACTTCGCATTTCTATAATCTCCATCCTGTCGAGCAATGGAAGCGGAATATTGTAATAGACATTCGCAGTAGTTATAAACAGCACATTGGAAAGATCATAATCGACATCTAAATAATGATCATTAAATGTTGAATTCTGTTCCGGGTCAAGAACCTCAAGCATTGCGCTCGACGGATCCCCTCTGAAATCACTGCTCATTTTATCAATCTCATCTATAAGTATCACAGGGTTGACGCTGCCTGCTTTTTTCATTGCCTGAATTATCTTACCGGGCATTGAGCCAATGTATGTCCTTCTGTGTCCGCGTATCTCAGCTTCATCTCTCACTCCGCCGACTGAAATCCTGACAAAGTTTCTATTAATAGCGCGGGCAATTGATTTTCCAAGAGAAGTTTTCCCTACTCCCGGAGGTCCGACGAAGCAAAGTATCTGACCTTTCGGGGATTTCTTAATATCTTTGTCATCTAAAAGTTTAAGGACAGCCATAAGTTCGATGATCCTGTCCTTAGCTTTCTCTAGTCCATAATGATCTTCATCCAGAATTTCCTTTGCATGCAGCAGATCAAAATTATCTTCAGTAAAATTATTCCACGGTACGCTTACCATCCAGTCGAGAAAATTTCTTATTACTGAATGATCAGGCGACATTGAAGGAATTTTCTTTAGCTTATTGAATTCATCCATCGCCTTTTTTAATATTGGCTCCGGCATTCCGCTTGTCTCGATCTGTTCGCGAATCTTTATGAGATCCGGATCGGTTTCCATTCCTTCACCAAGTTCGTCCTGAAGAATACGTATCTGCTCCTGTACTATAAACTTCCTCTGATTTTTCTGCATCGTCTGATAGATCTTTGCATCGATCTCTTTTTCCACATTCAGTACTTCCATTTCAGAGCCTAGTATATATAGTATTTCGTAAAACTGTTTGTGAATGTCAGTCAGCTCAAGAATCCTCTGCTTCTTTGCTACGTCAGCATTAATTGTAGATGCAATATAAAAAAGTTTTCTATCCGGCTCTTTTATATTTTCAAATGCAACTATCGTCTCCTGAGGAATTGTCCTGTTCGTATTTACATATTCGGTGAATAATTTTGTAGCCTGTCTGATGAGAGCTTCGAGCTCTGTGTCTTTTTTGAACTGTACATTTAAAACCTCAACCTCGGCTGAAATATATTTATCGTTTTTGAATTTTTTTACTTTCGCTGCTACAAGACCATCTACTAAAACTTTTATAAGTCCGTTGGGAAGTCTGAGAACCTGTATGATCTTTGCTACCGTACCTGTTTTATTCAGATTTTCAAAAGTAGGTTCTTCTATTTTTTCATCAAGCTGTGAAACAAGCATAATGAATTTATCTTTCTCCAGAGAGCTGTTGATAGCGGCTATCGTAGATTCTCTGCCTGCCAGAATCGGAAACATCATATATGGAAATACTACCATATCCTTTAAAGGAAGTACGGGAAGGTCTTTCGGTATTGCAACATTTAAGTCCGGGATATTTGAACTGTTCTGATAAATTACTTCAGAGGAATTTTCATCAATGCTTTCATCTACTTCTGTAAAATCTATTTTTTCTTCTTTGCTTTTTGCCATTATAATTTGTTCGTTAAGTTCTTTTTTTATCTAATTTATATAGAATGGTAATAATATAAAACTACATAGAAATAGTTTCAATCCTAATCTAATAGAGTTGATATAATTGGATATATCCAAAAACGTGAATTTTATTAATATTTACCTATTTGAGTTAATTCAAGACACTCTGTAATAAACACTTTCCGGTAATATCATATTATTCATTTGAGTGGATGAGACCTTCATTCTGGAAATACCGCTCAATCTGATACAGGATTTAATGTTAATAAATAGCTCGTCCATAGAATCTATCAGACTGATATTTTCAGCAGAAATATTTAACTCATTTTTATTAATGATCCTTTTCATGTTATTAAGGATATCAGGACTGCCAATAATTTTCAGTCCGGGTATTCCAAATAAAAGTGACCATTCTTCCTTATCAGGAAATTTTATCCACATTACAAGCGGATATATAAAACCTTCTTTATCGAGACATTCTATCAGTGATTTGCCATACTGATACATCTCTTCCGTGAATTCGTTTTTTGTGTTAATCATAATAAAATAATTTAATTTTTAAAATATTTTTCAAAGAGAAATCCAATTAATATACCGGCTGTATAGCAGACCAGATCACTCCGGAGAAAACCATATCCAAATAATAACCCTGCATATTTTAAATTTCTTATATTATTTAACCATTCTGCCTGATAAAACTGACTGAACTCGATTACAAATGAAAAGATCAACGAAATAATTGCAGTATAAAATATTGTATGTTTTGGAAAAATAAATCTGAATATGAAGTAGACCATTAATGCCCATAAGGTATCACCTGAATAATCTGAAATAAAATCCGGTAACAGTGCTGAATATTTCCTTGAAGCAAGTCCGAGTATGATAATAAATACTATCAGCCCCAAATAATAAAACCGCTTTTTGTTCATTATAAATTATCAGAATTATTAAAAAAAGAAATCCAAATTATTATAGAAATCATTTTCTTTACTGAATCTCTTTTGCTGCATCCAAATAACAATTATCTTTGACCTTACTTTCTGTCCATACAAGAATATTAAAAGCATTACTCTCAAATGGATCATCATAAATTAATTCCAGATCAAACTTCATTTCTCCAAAAATTAACAATTCTATTTTTTGATTTCAAATTATCTGAAATTTATTTATTATGAATATAGGAAGGGAAATTTGATAAATTTTCATTTAAGTAAATTTAATTA
>Ga0154020_10007138_pt1 | contig 13061 bp, 14 predicted proteins | sample Klosneuvirus_201_FD_109709 | JGI IMG/M metagenome (GOLD analysis project Ga0154020, IMG submission 109709) | Active sludge microbial communities from wastewater, Klosterneuburg, Austria - Klosneuvirus_20160825_MG | ecosystem: Engineered > WWTP > Aerobic digester > Activated sludge | place... | reverse complement strand
TGTCGTGAACCGCCTGCGCTTCGTCCAGGCCCTCGCGTTCCTGCCCGCGTGCGGGTTGCCCGCGTGCGGCGGCCCGCAGACCCCGCCGACCGCGACCCCCGATCCGGCCACGAGCGCCTCCGCGTCGCCCTCGGCCTCCGCGTCGACGGTCGCGACCGTGACCCACGAAGACCCGCCGACCGACCCGACCGCGGGCACCGGCCCGTGTCGTTGCTCGTGGGAGACCAACGCCGCCGCCGCGCCGCGCGTGTGCAGGAAAGGCGAGGCGAACCACGTCGGCCACGTGTGCGCCCCCGGCAAACACTACCCGCCGTACAAGGGCCCCATCAAAGGCCCCCTCCCCCCGCCCGACCTCCCGGCCTGACGCCCATCACGCGCCCCCGGGCCGAGTTCTCCGATCGCTGGAGTTCAGCGCACGCGCACCTTTGCGCGGGCGACCATCGCCGGCGTGCCCTGCGGGTCGTGGTAGACGCGGACCTCGCACCGCCCCTCGTGCTCCGCCACCACCCGGATCGCCTTCGCCCCCTTCGGGATGGCCACCCGGTCGCGCGGGTCGTCGAACGGCCGGTCCTCGGGCACGAGCGCGATCCACCAGTGCCGCCCGTCCTCGACGCGCACGGAGAACTTCACCTCGACCGACTCGCCGACCGCGAGCTCGCGCCGATCGAGCTCGAAGGTCACGTCCGACGTCCACTTGATCGACGTCAGCTCGCACGCGCTGGTGACCAGCGCCGCCACCAACGCGAGCGCGGCGCGCACCTCAGATCCGCGGGCGCTCGGGGACGGTGCCGCCCTCGAGGAGCCGGCGCTCCTTCCACGCCTTGCCGGCCTCGATCCCGAACCGCTCGAGGCCCGGGACGATCGCGTGCTCCATCGTCTCGTAGAAGATCTCGCGGCCGCGCGCCGAGGAGTGCAGCCCGAGCGCGAGCTCGTCCTCGTTGAGCGGCGCCTCGGCCTGCACCGGTCCGCCGAGCACGCCCTCGATCACCTTGAAGGCGTGCGTCAGGTAGCGGCCCAGCGAGCCCTTCACGTCGGGGTGCGCGTCGAGCCAAGGGCGCCAGGCCTCGAGGTAGAGGAAGCCGAACTGCCCGTGCAGCACCTCGTCGGCGAGGAGCCGCCGCGTCGCGTCGCGCAGGAAGCGGTCCTTGGTCTGATCGAGCTCGTCGACCAGCATCGCGATGGCCACCATCTCGGACATCGACGTCGTGTAGATGACGTTGCGGAGCGCGCGCTCCTCGGGCGAGACGCCACGGTGGCTCGCGAGCGGGGGGACCGCCACGTCGGCCGCGACCTCCCCCGTGCCGCCGAGCCCGATCACCACCTGGCCGCAGGTCTCGGTGTGGCGCACCTCGTCCTGCGCCATGCGCAACATGACCGTCTTGGCGTCGAGCGAGGCGTTGGCCTCGAACAGCTGCACCGCGAGGTTCGCGAACACCGTCGTCGAGCGGTGCTCGAACACCATCCGGCGCTCCCAGGAGTCGAGCGCGCGCGCGAGGGCGCGGGCGTCGTAGGTCTTGGGATCGAACTCGGGGACCAGCCGCTCGGTCCGGCGGATCGCCTCGTCGAGCGCGCGGTATTCCTTCTCGATCGTGTTGCCGGTGAGGGCGAGACCGATGACGGCGGAGATCGGGTCCATCAGACCCATAGCCTACATCGCCGGGTCAGCGCGCGAACCAGCCGAGGACGCCGTAGGCGCCGAGCGGGGCGGCGATCGTGCACACGAACAGGAGCCAGGGGCTGTCGAGGAGCTTCTTGATCATGTCGGAGCCAGGAAATTGCCATCACGTCGCGCTGCGTCGATGACGGATGTCATGATCCGAACGATCGTTCAGCGAGACAGCCGCCCGCCGGATCGCCCTGCAAACTGTGCCTTGTCGATCCGTCGCGTTCGACCGATGTTTCGTCGGCATGGACCTCGGCCCTTACCTCCGCCGCATCGGCCTCGCCGAGGCCACCCCGCTCCCGCCCACCCTCGAGACCGTACGCACCCTGATGGGGCGCCACGTGCGCAGCGTCCCGTTCGAGAACGTCGATGTGCAGCTCGGCAGGCCCATCCTGCTCGATCTGGCGAGCCTCGAGGCCAAGCTGGTCCATGCCGGGCGCGGCGGGTACTGCTTCGAGCAGAACACCTGGTTCGCCGCGGTGCTCGGCGCGCTCGGGTTCACCGTCACCACCCTCGCCGCGCGGGTGCGCTGGAACGCCGACGGCCCGACCCCGCGCACGCACATGCTCCTGCGCGTCGAGATCGAGGGCGCGCCGTGGCTGGTCGACGTGGGCTTCGGCGGCTTCGTACCGACCGCGCCGCTCGCCCTCGACGAAGCGCGCGCGCAGCTCACCGACCTCGGCACGTTCCGGCTCCACCGCGAGGGCGCGTTCACGGTGCTCGCCGCCGCCTCGCACGACGAGGCCTTCCACGACATGTACGCCTTCACCGACGAGCCGCACACCGCGGTGGACTACGTCGCCATGAACCACTTCACGGCCACGCACCCCTCGTCGCGGTTCCAGCGCCACCTCATCGTCGCGCGCCCCACCGAGACCGCGCGCCACGCGCTCCTCGACGACGAGTGGATCGTTCGCGACCGCGCGGGCACGACGCGCACGAAGATCGCGCGGAGCGAGGTCCCCCGGCTGCTCCGCGAGCGGTTCGACCTCGCGGTGCCCGACGACGTGGAGCTGCCCGCGCTCCGATAGAACCGGAAGGCAGCGCTCGCGTGGTTGCGTTAGCGTCCCGCGATGACCTCGCCCGAAGTCCCCGGCGCGCCGGGGTGGAACGCCATCGACCAGGCCCTCGCCGTCGTCTACCCGGGCGTCGAGCCGCTGCACTTCGCCGCGACCCCTCCCGCGAGCGCGGGCGGAGACGATCCGCTGAACGGCGTCAGCGTGTTCGCGAGCACCCACGGCGGGCGCAAGCACTGGCACTTCGTGACCTACGGGTTCACCGAGCTCTTCGGCAAGGAGACCGACGAGCCCGCGGTGAGCGGCTACGGCTTCGAGCTCACCGTGCGCGTCATCGACCCGGACGCCGCGGCGCACCGCCCGCCGTCGTGGGTGTTCTCGCTGCTGCAGAACCTCGCGCGCTACGTGTTCCGCACCGGCAACGCCTTCGGCCCCGGGCACCACATGACCGCCAACGGTCCCATCGCGGTGCAGCGCAAGACCGCGCTCACCGCGATGGCGTTCGTCGAGGATCCGCAGCTCCCCGTGCAGACGACGCCGAACGGCCAGATGATCTTCCTGCAGATCGTCGGGCTCACCGCCGACGAGTACGAGGTCATCAAGGACTGGGACACGCTCGCCTTCCTCGATGCGGTCCGCGCGAAGGACCCGGCGCTCGTCACCGACCTCGGCCGCACGTCGTACCTCGACGACCCGGCGTTCCGCGCGACCTGCGACGAGGGCCGCGCCCGCGACGGCGCGTCGATGCAGGAGGTCTACGCGAGCCAGGGCTCGTTCGAGGACGACGGCACACGCGCGGTGTTCGTGGTGGCCGCCAACTGCGTGACCGACCTGCACCGCCTGGTCGCGGGCCGGCTCGCGCACGGCAAGCCGGCCACCTACGTGTGGCCCGACGGCCTCCTCTGCCTCGAGGGCGCCGCGGACACCGAGGTGATCTCCGAGGAGGGCATCGCGACCCTGCGCCTCTCCGAGCGAGACCGCACCGCCGTCGCCGCGATCCCGGTCGCGCGCGGCGACTACCCGCTGCCTTCGGGCCGGGTGCTGGTGCGCGTGGTCCCCATCGACATCTACGACCCGACGCGCACCAAGGTGATCGACACGGTAGGTTGACCGACTCAGTCGGCGTGCATGAAGTGCAGGAGCTTGAGGCGCCCGCACGCCCAGTCGTGGTTGGCGCCGCACGCTTTCTTGAGGAGGCCGAGGCCCTTGCCCTTGTCTGCCGCCGTGCCGCGCCCCTGGACGAGGAACCACCCCTGGTTCGCGCAGCTGCCGGCGTCCTCGAGCCCGCACCCGCGCCCGAACTCGGCCAGCGCCTTGGTGTCGTCCTTGGTGACGCCGATGCCCCCGCCGTAGAGCCGGCCGAGGTTGTTGCACCCCGCGCCGTTCCCCTGATCGCACGCGCGCTGATAGGAGACGAGCGCGCGGTTGAGATCGACCGCGCCGCCCTTGCCGCCCTCGAAGCGGATGCCGAGGTTGTTGCACGCGAGCGCGCTCCCGAGATCGCAGGCGCGCCCGAAGAACTCGGTGGCCTTCTTGTCGTCCACGGTCACGCCGTCGCCGCGCGCGAACATCAGCGCGAGATCGTTGCAGCTCGGCGCGTCGATCTGGGTCTCGCACGCGACCGCGCAGCCGGTGGAGTCGCCGTAGGTGCACGAGGCCTTCTTGGCGGTGCTCCCGCCGATGGTCGGTGTGGCCACCTTCTCGTTCGAGCCGGTCTCGGCGGCCTGCGTGGCCACGACCGCGGCGCACTGCGAGCCGTCCCACTGCGTGCGCTCGGGGCACTCCGGCTGGGTCTGCTTGGCCACGCCGAGCGCCACCACCTCGATGCGGATGAGCGCGCCGCAGCCCTCGGGAGGGTTCGGGTCGCTGCCGGTCGACTTCGCGCACGCGGTCGCGTCGCCGTCCTTGGCGAGCTGCTCGTTCTGGGTCGACGACTTCGCGCCCGTGCCGACGCCCATCGCGGAGGCCCCGCCCTCGACGCTCGCGCCGACGCCGGTGAAGAAGGTGAACGCGCCGGTCACCATCGCGCTCACGACGTGGGTCGCCCCCTCGCACTCGCCCGACAGGTCGTCCTTGCGGAAGGGCGGCGCGTGGTCGGATTCGAACCGCCCGACGATGGTCATGTCGACGGTGAGCTGGCCGGCCTTCTGCAGCTTGGCCTCGAGCTTGGCCGCGCCGAGCGGCACGTTGGCGTAGAGCTCGTCGGCGTCCCGCATGGCCACGTGATCCTGCTTGCGGGTGACCGCCGTGTACCCGTACTTGCCCTTGACCGAGCATCCCGAGAGGACGGTGAGGTCGCACCCCTGGTACTTCACGGCGACGAGCTGCTTCTTGGCGAGCGCCTCGAGCTTCGCGCGGTCGGTGCTCGCCCACTCGACGACCAGCGGCTCGAGCTGGCTCTTGCCCGGCTGGCACTTGCCGGCGGTCTCGAGCTTGGGCGGCGGCGAGGCCACGGTCTTGGCGACCGCGCCCGACGACGGGCAGCCCGCGAGCAGCGCGGGAAACAGGGCAGGGACGAAGAGCGCGGAGATCGCGGTGCGGCGCATGGGCGCGCGCATGGTAGCGCCTCGGCGGCAGGCGGCTACCATCGCCCCCCCATGAGCAACGTCTTCGCCAAGGATCTCCTCGTCGGCAAGGTCGCTTTCGTCACGGGAGGCGGCAGCGGCATCGGCGCCGGCCTCGCCCGCATGCTCGCCGCCCAGGGGTGCAAGGTGGCTCTCCTCGGGCGCACCAAGGAGAAGCTCGACGCGGTCGCCGCCCACATCACGGAAACGGGCGGCGTCGCGAAGGTGTTCCCGGCCGACGTCCGCAAGTACGACGACGTCGCCGCGGCCGTCACCGGGTGCGTCGCCGAGTTCGGGCGGCTCGACGTCGTGGTCAACAGCGCGGCCGGCAACTTCCTCTCCCCGGCGGCCTCCCTCTCGGCCAACGGATTCCGCACCGTCGTCGACATCGATCTGTGCGGCACGTTCAACGTCTCGCGCGCCGCGTTCGAGCACCTCGCGAAGACCGGCGGCTCGATCGTCAGCATCACCGCCACCCAGGCCGCCGTGCCGACGCCGCTGCAGTGCCACGCGGGTGCGGCCAAGGCGGGCATCGAGAAGCTCACCCGCGACCTCGCGCTCGAGTGGGGGCGCAGCGGGGTGCGCGTGAACGCGGTCGCGCCGGGGCCGATCGAGGGCACCGAGGGGATGGCCCGCCTCGCCCCCGGCGACATGCCCGACGCGCTCCGCAAGCGCGTTCCATTGGGTCGTTATGGAACGATCGACGAGGTGTGCGACGCGGTGCTGTTCCTGGTCTCGCCCGCCGGCAACTACGTCACCGGCGCGACCCTGCTGATCGACGGCGGCACCTCGCTGCTCGGCGCGGGGCCGTTCCTCGACCTGATGGGCTAGCTGGTCGAGGCCTCGACCTGCGCGGGTGCCTGCTCGGACTCCGCGAACGAGATCGCCGCGTAGTAGTCCTCGCCGGGCACCCGGGCGAGCAGCGGCTTGTTCCAGATCGCGAGCAGGTAGCCGAAGCTGAAGCGCCGCTCGATGTAGAGGTCGGGGCGCGCGGCCTTGATGGCGTCGGCCGCCGTGCGCAGGTGGTACCAGGGGATGCGCGGCGCGATGTGGTGCGGCAGGTGGACGTTGATGTCGAACCACATCGCCTCGACGAACCGCGGGAAGCGCACGTTGAACGTGGAGACCACCTGGCCGCGGAACGGGGTCCACGCCTCGCGATCGAAGCTCAGCGAGTCGGGGCTCGCGTGGTGCAGGAACGTGAGCAGCGCGCCGTGCGTGGCCGCGATGAACGCCGGCACGTAGTAGAACTTCACCACCGCGAACGCCCCGCCCCAGCGCACGAGCACGATGCTCAGCGCGGTGCACGAGGCGAGCATGAACAGCGTGGAGGTGAGGAGCTCGCGTTCGGCGCCCCGCGCCAGCGGGATCTGCGGCGCGAGCTTGCGCATGAACGTGCGGCGCACCATGCCGACCCAGAACCCGACCATCACGCCGGCGGGGGTGCCGAAGCCGAGCTTCACGTGGGCCTTCTGGCCGAGCGGCGCGGCGTCGTACTCGGCGCGGGTCATGCCCATCTCGGCCCAGTCCGGGTCGACGCGGCGTGCCTGGGTACGCGCGTGGTGGTGGTTGTGCCAGATGCGCCAGTTGTGGAACCCGGTGAACTCCGGCGCGAGCACGAGGTGCCCGATCACCGAGTTGACCCAGCGCTTCTCGCTGAAGGCGAGGTGGGCGCAATCGTGCCCGATGACGAACAGTCCGGTGAACGCCCAGCCCGCGAACAGCCACGCCGCCGCGAGCGCGGGGACCTGCCAGTAGAGCGCAGCGCCACGCCCGAGCGGGAGCGCGTAGAGGATGGCCTCGGCGACGACCACGCGCGCGACGGCCATGAAGAGGCCCATCCACGAGCGGAGCGGCACGATCGCGAAGCACTCCTTGGGGATGAGGTCGCGCACGGCGGCGATGCCGAGGTTGTCGCGACGGCCGATCGCATCGACCTCGCGCGGCGTGGTGGCGGACATGGCGCGCGAAGCTGCCACGAATGCGGCGCCGGCGCACGCCCGAGCAGGTGCGAAGCGGGTGACGCAGCACGGTTGCGCGAGCGGAGCCGTCGATCGACAATCGGCGGATGTCCCGCCCCTGGCTCGGCTGGCTCCTCGCCCTCACCTTCGTCTTTCCCCCGGCCTGCTCGAAGAAGGACGACGACACGTCGACCGAGAGCAAGGACGACGATGCCAAGAAGAAGAAGAAGAAGAAGGCCAAGGCGGCCGACGACGACGACGACGCCCCCAAGAAGAAGAAGAAGAAGGCGGCCGACGACGACGACGACACGCCCAAGAAGGCCAAGGCCGACGACGACGACGACGCGCCCAAGAAGAAGAAGAAGGCGGCCGACGACGACGACGACGCCCCCAAGAAGAAGAAGAAGAAGTCGAAGGCGATCGACCCCGACGACGACAAGAACCCGATCCCCGACGACTGGACGGCGATCTACGACGAGGCGGTGGGCTACGAGTTCAAGGTCCCGGCGGGCACGCCGGCCATGAAGCTCTCCACCCACAACGGCATCGCGTACTACACGACGCAGACGCCGAAGCCGCACCAGATCGACCTCGCCCTCGCCGTGTTCAAGGACGCGAGCCTCTCCAAGGGCGACGTGCAGAAGAAGAGCAAGTCGCTGCTCGAGGGCTTCGGCGACAAGGACGTGTGGATCGGCATCGCCAAGGACAAGGGCGCCGACTACTCGCTCGCCGACTTCACCTCGCTCATGGCGAGCGGCGACAAGCGCAACAAGGGCGTGGTGCTCGTCGCGCTCGACAAGTCCGACAACTACGTCCTCTACGTGTCGTCCGACGACGCGAGCTACCTCGCGAACAAGGACACCATCGAGCACGTCTGGAAGAGCTTCTCGATGTACAGCGGTGGCGCGAGCGGCAAGGGGAACAAGGCCGACGAAGGGCTGTAGCCCTCTCCGGATTGACCGGAGGCCGAGGTGGGTGTACGAGCGGCGCCTACATTGGTCCACGGGCCTTTTCCAAGGAGCCCCCCATGCGTGTCGTCGCCACCACCCTCGCCGTCCTCGCCCTCTCCACCTTCGGCTGCTCTGCCTCGGTCGACTCGACCGACGAAGAGGGCATCGACACGCCGGAGTCGACGGCGGACGCGGTGACCTACGGCGCGTACCACACGCTGCGCCACGACAACCGCAAGTGCATCTCGCCGATCTGCGGCGGGTACTGGATCAAGCGCGCCAACCGCGACACCACCCTCTGCGCCGACGGCAGCTACGCGGCCGAGTGTTACGTCGCCTCGGTCGACCTCGCCTCGAAGCTCGGCCTCACCGAGAGCGAGCTCGCGGGCGTCGACGTCTCGCGCCTCGTGGTCCGCGGCAACCCCAAGGTGCAGACCATCGGCTCGTTCAAGGTCGGCGTGCTCGTCGCGAGCGAGGCCTGGTACCCGGGCTCCGACGTCGAGCCGACCGGCACGTTCTACAAGGTCACCGACCTGGGCATCCGCTGCGTCAAGGCGCCGTGCTTCAGCCTGAAGGCCGACAAGCTCTCGTACTCCACGACCACCACCCTCTCGGGCATCTCGTCGGGCGCGGGCTCGGCGCTCGCGGGCGGGCCGATCCTCGCGGCCGGCACGATCAAGAGCGTCTCGTTCCCCACCGGCAAGGGCAAGGAGCTCGTCGCCGACGCGTTCTACACGCGTCTCGCGCACAAGGCCGGCGCGTGCGACGTCGACAGCGACTGCACCGCCACCGTGTACTCGGCGAACGTCGCGTCCACGGCCGACTGCTACTGCCGCATCTGCCCGTCGAACATCACCGACACCTTCACGGCGGCTGCGCGCGAGGCGAGCTGGACCAAGTCGTGCAGCAAGGCCAAGCTCCTCTGCCCGGCGGTCAAGTGCATGGCGCCGCGCCCCGTGGCGTGCGTCGCCAACCAGTGCCAGGCCGTCGAGTAGGGCCCGCCCGCGCGGCGACGGAGTAGAGTGCGGGCATGACCCGCTATGAATGCTCCCTCGAGAACGGCAAGGTGCCGGCGAAGGTCGGGACCATCCTCGTCCCCGTCGACCTCTCCGACGCCTCCGTCGCCATCTTGCAGTGGGCCGTCGATCTCGCGACCGTGCAGGGCGCCCGCGTGGATGCCCTGCACGTGATCGACCTGCCGTCGTACACGTCCATGGCCCACCTGCCCGCCGAGGGGCTCGATGGGCCGACGCTCGTCGAGGAGGCGCACCTGCAGGCCACCAAGAAGCTCCGCCGCCTGGTCAAGGAGGCCACGCGCGAGGGCGTTCACGTGCGTGGCATCGTCGAGTCCGGAGACGTCCTCGAGCACATCGTCCGCGACGCCAGGGGCTACGACCTGGTCGTCATCGGCAACCACCGCTCGGGCCTCACCGAGATCTTCTTCGGCAACACGGCGGACAAGGTGGCCGGGCGGGTCGACACCCCCGTGGTCGGCGTCCGCGTCAGCGGCTAGGGAGCCGCGAACCCTCTTCGAAGGCCCCTGGCTCCCACGGGCAGGAGGTCACTCGAATGTGCATGCCGGCAACGTGTCCGAAGTGTGGGAAGGCGAGCTACGTGGGGTGCGGGATGCACGTGGAGCAGATCCTCGGGCACCTCCCCAAGGACAAGCGCTGTAGCTGCCAGACGAACGCGCAGCCCAAGGACCCGCCCAAGCCGCGCTAGAGCGCCACTTCGATGCGCTCGCGATCGCGCACGGCGTAGAGCGCCCGCACGCCGAGCCCGCGCAGGGTCTCGGTCGCCTCGGCGAAGTAGCGCCCCACCGCCTTCGGGGTGTGGGCGTCCGACGAGAGCGCGAGCTTCACGCCGTGCCGCACGCACGCGCGCACGGCCTCGTCCGAGAGGTACGGGCGGCCGATGACGATGTCGCGCCCTGCGGTGTTGTACTCGAGGATCACGTCGGCCTCGGCGGCGCGCGCGATGGTGGCCTCGAGTTCGCGCGCGTAGACGTCCTCGACGGCGCCGAAGAGCTCGCTCACGCCGGTCTCCGGGTCGCGACGGTCCCACTTGCGCACGAGCTCGAGGTGACCGACGACGTCGTAGAACCCGGTGCCGATCAGCGCGCGGACCGAGGCGAAGTACTCGCGCACGGTGCGCTCGGCGCCGTGCTCGGCGAGGTGCGCCTTCATCACCGACTCGAGGTAGTCGCAGAGGACGTGGGGGATGCCGCCCTTGTCCACGCCGCCGAGATCGTCGACCACGCCGTGGATGAAGTGCACCGAACCCGTGAGGCCCCCGATGGGGATCCCGCGGCGCCGCGCGCGGTCGAGCAGGTCGGAGACGATGGCCTGGGTCTCGGCCTCGCAGCCGTCGAGGTGGTCGATCTCGAAGCCGACGGGAACCCCCTGCCCCTCGAGCTCGGCGAGGAACGGCTCGACCTCGTCGACCCGCATGCAGAACAGGTAGTCGCCGTCGGGGCCGAGTCGATAGCGGGCCGGGAGCGGCGCGTGTTCGCGGATGCCGGGGACCACGCCCTTCGCGCGGGCGGCCTCCAGCATGGGCGCGAGGCGATGCGCGGGCAGCGGCGAGACCCCGTGGGGCCGCAGGTGCATGTGCTCGTCGTGGAGGGTCGAAGAGGTGCGCATCAGGCTCCGCGATGGAGATCGAGCACCGCCCGGGAGGTTGCCACCGCCACGAGCCGCGCGTGGCGGGCACGCTGCTCGTGTCGCGCCGCGGCGTCCAGCGTCGGCAGCACCTTGGGCTGCGGGTCTGCGCGGAGCGCCTGCTCGATCGAGGGGGACAGCCCCGTGGCGACCGCCGCGATGGCCGCGACCCCGTGGGTGGTGGCCTCGGCCCGCGGCGCGCGGCGGAGCGGCATCCCGATGAGATCGGCCTGCAGCTCGAGGAACTCGGTCGACGCGGCGAGGCCGCCGTCGGCCCACATGGGCGCGAGCGGACGACCGAGCGCGCGCGCCGCGGCCTCGACGATGTCGGCCACCTCGTGGGCCACGCCCTCGAGCGCCGCGCGGACGAGGTGCGCCCGCGTGACCCCTCGATGCAGACCGAGCACCGTGCCCCGCGCCTCGCCGACCCAGTGCGGCGCGCCGAGCCCGCTGAGGGCAGGCAGGAACGCGACGCCCGCCGAGTCCGGCGTGGTCGCGAGCAGATCGTCGAGCGCGTCGGGCCGCGCGATGAGGCCGAGGTCGTCGACGAGCCAGGTGAGGACGTCGCCCGCCGTGAGCACGCCGCCCTCGAGCAAGTACGTGCGCGCGCCGGAGAGCTCCCAGGCGATCGAGCGCAGGAGGCCGTCGTCGGCCACGGCGTGGTTCGCGCCGGTGTGCACCTGGAGGAACGCGCCCGTGCCGTAGGTGCACTTGACGTCTCCCTCGGCCGCGCACCCGGTGCCGAGCATGGCCGAGGGCTGGTCGCACAGCATCGCGCGGAGCGGCAGCGTGAGACCACCGACGGAGATGCGGGCGTCGACGCCCGCGACGTCGCTCGACACCACCTCGGCGAGCACGCCCGTCGGCACCCGGAAGGTGTCGCAGAGCTCCTGCGAGAAGCGGCCGTCGTCGAGCCCGGCGAGCAGCGTGCGGCATGCGGTCGACGGATCGGTCGCGAACAGCGCCCCGGCCGACAGCCGGAACAACGTGTAGCTGTCGAAGGTGCCGACCAGGATCTCGCCGCGGGCCGCGCGGGCCCGGCCGTCGGGCACGTGGTCGAGCAGCCAGGCGATCTTGGTCGCCGAGAAGTAGGGGTCGATGGGCAGCCCGGTGGCGTTGCGGATCCGGCTGACGAGCGCCGCGTCTTCGCGCAGCCGCGCGCACGCCTCCTCGGTCCTCCGACACTGCCACCCGATCGCGGGGGCCAGCGGCTTGCCGGTCGCGCGATCCCAGGCGACGACGGTCTCGCCCTGGTTGGTGAAGCCCAGCGCGAGCACGTCGGAGGCGCGGATGCCCGAGCGCTCCATCGCCTTGTGGGTGACCCGCTCGGTCGCCGCGACGACGAGCTCGGCGTCGATCTCGACCCACCCCGGGCGCGGGAAGCTGCGGGGAATGGTCTCGGCCGCGGCCGACAGGGTGCGGAGGATGCCCTGGCCGTCGGCCTCGAGCAGCGTCGCGCGCACGCTGGTCGTGCCTTGATCGATGGCCAGCACGGCGCCCATGGACCGGGGCTTTCGCACGGCAAAGTGGCCCCCGCAAGCAGCTCGGCCGTTCCCATGGCGGCGCGCTGCGCCTACGCTCTGGATCATGGTGGGGTGGGCCACTCGATGAACGAGGTCAGCTGCCAGACCGTCGCGCTCGTCGCCGACGCGGTGGTGCACCGTGGCCTCGACCCGTTCGAGCTCTGGGCCGGCCTCCCGCTCGACGCGGCCTCCCTCCGCGATCGCCACGCGCGCATCGACTGGGAGGTGTGGGTCGAGCTCATGGAGCGCACCGAGCGGGGCTGCGGGGGCCCGCACGAGACCGAGCGCCTGTTCGTGAGCGGGGCTGGCGCGCGGACCGGCCACGGGTTCGTGCGGATCGCCAACGCCTTCCTGTCGGTGCAAGACCTCTACGTGCTCTTCGCGCGCTGGGGCATCCGCGGGACGCTCCGGTGCGTCGATGCGACGATGACCCTCGGCGCGGGCCGGCGCGCGCAGTTCTCGGCGTCGATCGCCGAAGATCGCGCGGGCTCGGCCCCGACGCTGCGCTTCATCGCGGGCCTCTTGCGCAAGCTCCCCGTGCTCCAGGGCCTCGCCGAGACGGTGGTCACCGTCGAGCCTGGGCTCCACGCGCACGGAGCCACGTACACGCTCGTCCTGCCCGAGCAACAGACCTTGCGCTCGCGGCTGCGGCGGGTGCTCTCGGTGGCGCGCGGCGCGTCTGCCACCCTCGAGGCCCTCGAGGACCAGTCGGCCGAGATCATCA
>Ga0154020_10007136_pt1 | contig 13063 bp, 15 predicted proteins | sample Klosneuvirus_201_FD_109709 | JGI IMG/M metagenome (GOLD analysis project Ga0154020, IMG submission 109709) | Active sludge microbial communities from wastewater, Klosterneuburg, Austria - Klosneuvirus_20160825_MG | ecosystem: Engineered > WWTP > Aerobic digester > Activated sludge | place... | reverse complement strand
TCGAGATCGCCGCGCGCGTACCGGCCGCGGTGTTCGCCAGGTTCTTCATCCGCGCGAGCGCCTGCTTGCGATTTTCGAGATCGCCGCGGATCGCCTTCGCGAACTCCGATTGGAACTCCTGCTGCGCGACGATCGCGCGCTCGGCCTGCTTGAGCTCGTCCGCGATGCGGTCGCGCTGGTCCTGCTGCGTGGACACCTGCGCTTCGAGGGTGATCACCTTCTCGTCGCTCGGCGTGATCGCCATCGGCACGACCCACGAGTCGCTCACGTAGAAGAACGCGGTGGTCGTGATGTAGCCGACCAGCACGACCACGATGACCGTGAGGATCGAAAAGCCGAGCAAGCGATACGCGGTGACGAGCCAGCTCGACGCCTTCTTCGCATCGGGCAGCAGCTTCGCGAGGCGCCCTTTGAGCTGCCAGTCCTTTGGCTTGCCGAGCCCGAGCTTCTCGAACGCGCCCCATTGGTTCTCCGGCTCCGCCATGATCGGCGGCGCGGAGAACGTCGTCGGCGCTTCGGCGTGGAAGTCATTCGTGCTGACAGGAGGCGGCGGCGCGATGACAGGCGCTGGCGGTGCACTAACAGGCGCGACAGGAGCGAGTGCTACAGCCGTGTTACCGACGACGATCGGCCGCGCCGGTTGCACACTGGCCACTGCAGTTGCCGCGGGGGCGTAGACCACGGGCTGGGGCCGCTGCTGGTGATACGCCGGCGCGGGCGGCGCGGGTTTCGGCGGCGATTCGCTGCGCACCGGCGCTGTCAGAACGCGCGCCGCGCTGGGCGAATGGATGCTCGGCAACGGCGGTCGAAGATGCGCGAGCGGATCGTTGTTAGTGGCCGCCGCCGCCGCCAAAGCACGCGGCTTCGCGAACGGAATCACGTTGGACTGTGCGTGTCGATTCGGCGCGGGCCTGACATCGACCGACGTCTTGTCAGCGTCCGCGATCCTCGGAATGTGTCGCCCACGATCGCGTTGGTTGTTCATGAACAGCAACGACGCGATGTGCACAGACCTCGCCATGGTGATCGCTCGCGTAACGTTGCGACCTTCACGCGTGCGCGCGGTTCTCCCTGGAGAGATCGGGTTCCACACGCACTGCCGTGCTCCCACCGCACTTCCTCTCGCGAGCGAAGAATCTCGTCGAGAACCACTGCAACTCCGTTGATTCGCGTCTGCGCAACTCGCGCAACACGAACGACGATCCACGGCATCGCACTTGCTCACGGATCGCGCGAGCACGCGTGACGTCCTTCCCGATCTATCTCTTCATCTTCATCGTCTTCTTGAACCGCTACGTGTTCGGGTTCTATTTGACGATCCTTCGTCGCAACAAGATCGACGAGACGATCGAAGGCTACGAACCGACCGTCACGGTGGTCGTGCCGTTGTTCAATGAGGGGAAGTCGATCTACGAGACGATCGCCTCCCTCGTCGCGCTCGACTACCCCAAGGACAAGCTCGAGGTCACGATCGTCGACGACTGCTCGACCGACGACTCGTACGAGTGGGCCTGCAAAGGCGCACGCGACTTTCCGAACGTCACGGTGCTGCGCAACCCGTACAACATGGGCAAGCGCAAAGGCATCAACAACGCCGTGCGCAACTCGAAGGCCGAGATCATTGTCTCGGTCGACTCGGACGTCATCATCTATCCGACCGCCCTCAAGGAGCTGGTCGCGCGGTTCGTGTCACCGGACATCGCCGCGGTCGGCGGGCGTGTACACGTCTCGAACCCGAACGAGAACTGGCTGACCCGGCTCCAGACCATCAAGTACTACTTCGGCCAGGAGCACCTGAAGAACCTCGAGCGCGGCTGCCGGCAGGTGCTGTGCCTCTCGGGTTGCCTCACCGCGTATCGCCGCCACGTGCTGATCCAGCTCGAGCCGATCCTCGAGAACCGCAACATCCTCGGCATCCCGATCAAGTACGGCGAGGACCGGTTCCTCACGCACCAGATCGTCAAGCACGGCTATCGCACGGTCATGACGATGAAGGCGATGTGCTTCACGAAGGCCGCGACGAACCTCCGCGGCTACTTCAACCAGCAGCTGCGGTGGAAGCGATCGAACATCGTCGACTTCATCATCTTCTCGCCGAGCGCGTGGAAGATGAACCCGCTGATCTGCCTGCAGTACCTCAGCATGCTCATGCTGCTGCTCGTCTATCCGTTCGTGATCATCACGCACGTCCAGCGGCACGACTTCTTCGGCCTCGCGATGATGCACATGGCCGTGATCGCCGCGTGCGGCATGGTCTATCACCTCGCGCCGAGCGTGCGCGCGCTGCCCCCGTGGCTGCGCGTCCACCCGATCGCGTTCCTGCCGATGACGGTGCTGATGCCGGTCGCGTATTTGCTGCTCACGCCGCTCGGCCTGTTCACGCTCGATAGCTCGTCGTGGGAGACGCGCGGTCACGGCGCGGTCGCGGGCCAATCCGGTCCCGCCGCGTTGCCGCAGGCCACCGCGACGCGACAGTCGGCGATTCGTATGGCGGTGTCGCCGTGATCGTCGCCGCGCATCAACCACATTACCTGCCGTGGCTCGGCTACCTCGACAAGCTCGCCGGCGCCGACGTGTTTGTCGTGATGGACGACCTGCAGTACGAAGCGCAGAACTTCATCAATCGTCAGCGCGTGAAGCTGAACGCTGGGCCGCATTGGCTCGTCGTTCCGCTCGAGCGCGGCGCGCAGACCGATCGCATCTGCGATCGGCGCATCGACAACGCGGGCCGCGGCGGCCGGCATCACTGGCAACACCGCCACTGGCGCACGCTCGTCACGCACTACGGCGCGAGCCCGCACTGGAATTCCTACGCACCCGCTCTCGAGGACATCTACACCCGGCGCTGGGACTACCTGCTCGATCTCGATCTGCACGTGCTCGATCTCGCGCGCCGCTGGTTCGGCATCACCCGCCCGATCGTCCGCGCGAGCTCGCTCGATCTCCGCGGCGCCCAGAAATGGAGTCGCCCCGATTCACTCGGGGCGACGAGGAAAACCGAACGCATCATCGCGATGTGCCACGCCCTCGGCGCGCGCACGTACCTCACGGGCAAGGGCGGATCCGCCGGCTACCTCGATGTCGACGCGCTCGCGCGCGCGGGCGTCGCGACGGTGTGGCAGTCGTTCGCGCATCCGACCTATCCGCAGCGCTACCCCCACCTGGGCTTCGCGTCCCACTTGGGCTTCCTCGATTTCTTGTGCAACGCCGGCAGTCCGACCGCCACGAAGGAGCTTCGTCATGAATCGTCTGCTCGATGAAAAAGGCGGTCGCGTCCTCGCGTTCGGCGCTCACCCCGATGATCTCGAGGTCGGCGCGGGAGGGCTCCTCGCACGGCTCGCCGCCGAAGGTGCCGACGTCACGCTCGCGATCGTCTCGATCCCGAGCAACACCGAGCAGCGGCGCCGGGAAGCGTATGCGGGCGCAGAGGTCCTCGACGCCGATCTGTTCATCCTCTACGAAGAGAAGCCGTGCCGCGTGGAGGACATCCCGATGCACGAGCTCGTGCGCCGGTTCGATAACGTCGTCGGCGATGTTCGGCCCGACCTCGTGATCACGCACTCGGCGAACGACCTCCACTGGGATCACTCGCTCGTCAACCGCGCTACCGTCTCGGCGCTGCGGCGCACGCCGTGCGACCTGCTCGCGTTTCTGTCGAGCCCCGAGATGAACGCGCAGGCGCGCGCGATCGGCCAGTGCTTCGCCGACATCTCGAAGACGATGGACACGAAGATCCGCGCGATCTCCGCCCACGAATCGCAAGTGCCCAAGCTCGATCTCGAATCGTCGCGCGACCTCGCTCGCGCGATGGGCCGGATCAGCGGGTACGAATACGCGGAAGCGTACGAGGTGCTGCGCGTGCGAATTTGACCACTGGGGCAGGCCGGCACGGGTAGCCACCCGTCGGGAAACCTGTGCTAGCGTCCGGGCAAGCTTATGGGGAACACGCTTCGTACCGCGCTGGCGGTGATCGCATTTGGAGCACTCGGATGTGGTGGCGCTGGAGCCGGAAAGATCATGGCGGACACGCCTGCGCTTCCGTACCTCGCACCGGATGTCGACGAGATCACGGGGATCGATCCCGACGAAGAACCCGCCGAACCCGAGGAGAAAGAGCCCGCGCCAGCGCCCGCACCAGCGGCGGCTGCGCCTGCTCCGGCGCCCGCGCCCGCCGCCGTAGCGGCTCCCGCGGCGGCCGCTCCGGCGACGAAAGAGCCGGCCAAAGCGCCGGCGAAGGCCAAGGCCCCCGCGGCCAAAGCGGCCGCTCCGGCGAAGCCCGCCACGCCGAAGACGATGCCGGGCGCCGAGAAGGCCCCGGCCGAGAAGCCGGCACAGAACCCGCAGAAGTAACGCCGACAATATGTGCGGCATCATCGGTTACGTCGGATCTCGGCAGGCAACTCCCATCTTGATCGGCGGGCTGAGGAAGCTCGAGTACCGCGGCTATGACTCTGCCGGCGTCTCCGTGATCGAGGAGGGCGCGTCGCGGATCGTCCGTTGCCGCGGAAAGCTGAGCGCGCTCGAGGCAAAGCTCCTGAAGGAGCCTGCACCGGGAACGATCGGCATGGGGCACACGCGGTGGGCCACGCACGGTCGTCCGAGCGACGAGAACAGCCACCCGCACAAGGCCGGCCCGATCAGCGTCATCCACAACGGCATCATCGAGAACCACCTGGCACTGCGTGCCGAGCTTCAGTCGGCGGGTGCCAAGTTCTCGTCAGAGACCGACACGGAAATCTTTGCTCACCTCGTCGAGCGCGCGCTGATCGATGGCGCGCCGGACCTGACTATCGCGGTGCGGAAGTCGCTCGCGAAGGTGCGCGGCAGCTACGCGTTCGTCGTCATGTCCGACAAGGAGCCGGGCACGCTCGTCGCGGCGAAGAACAGCTCGCCGCTGGTCGTGGGATTGGGCGACGGCGAGAACTACGTCGCGTCGGATGTCACCGCGATCCTGTCCGAGACTCGCCGCGTGATCTTCATCGAAGAAGGCGAGATGGTCACGGTCACGCGAGCCGGCGTGTCGATCACCGACTTCGACGGCGTGCCGCACCACCGCGAGCCGAAGACCATCACGTGGTCGGCGGTCCAGGCGGAGAAGGGCGGCTTCAAGCACTACATGCTCAAGGAGATCCACGAGCAGCCGCGCGCGGTCGCAGACACGCTCGTCGGTCGCGTGGATCTCGAGAACGACGACGCGATCCTCGACGGCATCAAGCTCGACGTCGACAAGATCAAGCGCATCATCTTCATCGCGTGCGGCACCAGCTTTCACGCGTCGCTCGTCGGCGAGTTCATGGTCGAGGCGCTCGCGCGTATTCCGGTCGAGGTCGACCTCGCGTCGGAGTTCCGCTATCGCGATCCGATCCTCGGCCCGAGTGACCTCGTCGTCGCCGTGAGCCAGTCGGGCGAGACGCTCGACACGATGGAAGCGATCCGCGAGGCTAAGAGGAAGGGCGCGCAGGTCTTCGCCATCTCGAACGTCGTCGAGTCGTCGATCCCGCGCCTCGCGGACTTCGCGTTCTACACGCACGCAGGTCCGGAGATCGGGGTCGCGTCGACGAAGGCGTTCACCACGCAGCTGATCTCGATCGCGCTCCTCGCGATCCACCTGGGCCGCCGCACGAAGGCGCTGTCGCGCGAGCGTGCCCGCGAGCTTCTGTCCGAGCTCGTGGCGTTGCCGGTGAAGATGCGCGATGTCGTCGAGTCCGGCGCGCAGATCCAAGCGATCGCTCGCCGCTACGGCAACGCGACCGGCTGCTTGTTCCTCGGGCGCGGCGCGCAGTTCCCGATCGCCCTCGAGGGTGCGCTGAAGCTGAAAGAAATCTCCTATATTCACGCCGAGGGTTACGCGGCCGGCGAGATGAAGCACGGGCCCATTGCCCTCATCGACGAGCATCTGCCCGTCGTGGTGCTCGTCCCGCGCGGTCCCTCGTACGAGAAGACGGTGTCGAACCTCGCCGAAGTGCGCGCCCGCCAGGGCAAGGTCATCGCGATCGCCACGCGCGGCGACAACGAGATCGGCGGTCACTCCGACGACGTCATCGTCATCCCCGACACCGCGCTCGAGCTGCAGCCGATCCTGACGGTGTTGCCGCTGCAGATGCTCGCGTACTACGTCGCGGACTTCAAAGGCACGGACATCGACCAGCCGCGCAACCTGGCCAAGTCCGTCACGGTCGAGTAGCTCGTGGCGCGGTCGTCGTCGAAGAAGCCGAGCGCGAAGCTCACCCACTTCGACGACGCGGGCGCGGCGCACATGGTCGACGTCGGCGCGAAGCCCGAGACCGAGCGCGTCGGCATCGCGAGCGGCTACATCGAGATGCAGCCCGCCACGATCGCCGCGGTCACGGCCGGCACGATCGGCAAGGGCGATGTCCTCGGTGTCGCGCGCATCGCGGGCATTCAAGCGGCGAAGAAGACCGCCGATTGGATCCCGCTGTGCCATCCGCTGCGCATCACGGGGGTCGACATGGACCTGCGTGTCGCGAACAACCGCGTCGAGATCACGGCGACGGTGCGCGCGTTCGATCGCAGCGGCGTCGAGATGGAAGCGCTCGCGGCGGTCAGCGCCGCCGCGTTGACGGTCTACGACATGTGCAAGGCGATCGATCGCGGCATGGTGATCGGCGACATCCGTCTCGACGAGAAGCGCGGCGGCAAGTCCGGCACGTGGAAGCGCTGACGCGAAGGGCGAGCGCTCAGTCCGAGTTGCCCCACAGGAGCACCACGCGCGGGGCGCCGAGACCGAGCGCGGCGCCGAGCGTCACGAGTGCTCGCTCGCGCGGACCGTCGTAGACGCCGTCGGGCTCGAACGTGCTCGCGTCGACATCGAGCACGAAGTCGCGCCACGGAATACGCGGACGCCCGACGAGCGCGATGCGGCCGTCGAGCGATGCGCGGGGCGATCCGGGCGCTCCAACGGCGAGACCCTCGATGATCGATTCGAGCCCCGCAGGTACGATCGCGCCGAGTCGCGTGCTCCACGTCGCGACATCGCCACTCGCGACGCGTTCGCCGCTCGTGTGCCCGACGAAGGCGGCGAGCTCGTCGACGGAGCGGCGCTCCTCGGGACCGAGGACGAGCACGTATCCGACGATGTGCAGGTAGTGCAGCGCGATCCCTGCGGTCGCGTGCTGGAAGTAGCCGAGGCCGAACGGAGGATCGTCGAGACCGAGGACCGCGTCCCGTACGCGTGTACGCGACACGTCGTAGGGCACGAGAAATCCCGCGATCGTGCACGGAAACGGCGGGTCATCTCCTTCGCCGAGATGGATCTCCGTGAACTGCGACGCCACGAACCAGCCGATGTGCGCGCGATAACCATCCCCGCACGCGCGCGCGAGCGTGCCGATCGCATCGCGGCGGGACGCGAGGTGATCGCAGCGCGCTTGCAACAGGGGCGCGGGCGGGCGCGTGGGAAAGCGCTCGTTATCCTCGTCGGAGTAGTCGTTCGGGTTGGCTTCGACCTCGACGCTCCGCTCGTAGCGAGCGGCGAGAGCCGCTTCGAGCTCGGTCAGGATCGCCTCTGCGCGGACGCGGCCCTGATCGCTCGCGAGCGCATCGTCGGCGAGCAGCGGCTCGAACAGGTCTGCGAGCTCGTCCGCTGCGAGCGAGGCGATCGCGCCGCGCGCCGCCCACCGCGAGAGCGCGCGTTCGCCCTCGTCGCTCACGATCGGGCGCGCTCGAACACGAGGAGCTCGCCGAGCGTGTCGTGATCGCGGTTGCCGACGTGCACCATGCCGACGCGGCGGATCACGCCGAGCGACGCGAAGTGCCACGGGAACGTCGTCGCTTGAACGGCGGTGATGCCAGGCTGCGCGAGCGCCCAGTTCACGCACGCCTCGACGGCCTCGACGGCGTAGCCGCGGCAGCGCGAGGTCTCCTCGATCGAGTACGCGACCTCGGCGATGCCGCCGACGGGCATCCCGTGAAACACGACGGAGCCGATCACGCGCGGCTCGTCGCGCATCAGCACGAGCGAGTCGCCCCACAGGCGGGTCGCGGGATCGGCGCGGAGCGCGGCGCGCGAGTACGGGAAGCCGATCGCGACGAGATCGTCGTTGGGCCACTGCTCGGGGAATCGCGCACCAACGACGGCCTCCGCGCGGGCCTTGTCGTGGTCGAGCACGGCCTCGATCGCGTCGAGCGAGATCGGAACGAGCTGCAGGCGGTCGGTGGTCAGCGCCGGCATCGTCTAGGGCCCCGTCTTCGCGAGCCCGAAGACGAGACCGAGCTCGGCCGGGCCGGTGCCGATCATGGAGTAGCGAAGGTCGACGCTGACGAGCAGACCGGAGACGTACTGATCGATGCCGATGCTCGCGATCGCACCCACGAACGAGCGCGTCATCTTCGACGGGATGACCTGATCCGTTCGTAACACGACGCCGCCCGCGCGCAGCGTGATGTACCGGCTCGGGTTCGTGCCCGGACGGATGCGCACGCCCGGCATGAGGTCCATCTTCAGCGTGAGGAGCTCGCTGCCGATGCGCGCGGCGTCCGCGCCGTACATCGTGCCGAACACCGCGCTCCACTTCGCCGCCCAGTTGATGCGCTGGTTCGTGTCCATCGGCTGCCACGCGGCTTGCGCGCCGAGCATGTAGCCGAAGCCGAGGCGCTTCGCGTCCGCGCCCGTGCCGCTCGCGAGCCCGATCGCGCCGCCGATCGAGCCGGGAGGCAAGGGATCGGCGTTGGCTGTCGATGCGACGAGCATCGCCGCGATGGCCACCGCCGCGCGCATGACTAGAACTTCGAGGTGGTCGCGAGGAACGTCATCTTGTCGTTCGTCGCCCGCAGGCGACGCGATAGCGTGCGAACCCAGTTCCACAGCAGCTCGTACGCGAGGTCGCGATCGACGAACAGGAGATCCTCGAGGTCCTTCCGGTTCACGACGAACAGGCGGCACTTCTCGTGGCACATCGCGGTCGCCGATCGCGGCGCGTCGTCGATCAGCGACATCTCGCCGAAGTACGCGCCCGGGCGCAGGACGGCGAGCGCCTCTTCGCCCATGCCCGGCACGATGCGGCTGATGCGCACCGCACCCTCGACGATCAGATAGAACTTATCGCCGGGCGAGCCTTCCGCGAAGATCGTGGCGGACGACTTGTACTGCTCTTCGAGGCCGATATCGACGACGCGCTTGAGGTGCGTCATCGGCAAGCCACTGAACATGTCGATCGCGGCGAGGATCTCCAACGTCGACTTCCCCGTCAGATCCACCGGTGGCTTCTCGTCCTCCGACATGCGTTCCTCAGCGTCCCATAGCGCTCTCCGAAACGCAAAACGGCCCCGCAGGGGTTACCTGGGAGCCGTTCGGTGCCTTCAGCGACCCGGAACGATCAGCCGACCTTGAGGACGAGCAGCAGCGCGATGATGAGCGCGTAGATGACGAGCGACTCGATCAGCGCGAGGCCGAGAATCATCGGGCCGCGGATCTGGCCGGCAGCGCCGGGGTTACGAGCGATACCGTCGAGCGCGGCGGCCGCGGCGCGGCCCTGACCGATGCCACCACCGAGGGCGGCGATGCCGATGCCGAGGCCGGCAGCGAGCGCGATCAGACCGAAGTTCGACGCGAGGCCCTGCGCCTTGACGGCGGCTTCCTCACCACCGCCCTGAGCGAGGGCGATGCCGCACATGGCGACGAGGATGAACAGGGTGGAGAGGGTGGTCGTGAAAATCTTGGTGGTGCGCTTCATGGTGGTTCTCCTGGTGGGTCGCTTTGGCGCCGGTTAGTTAGCGTGGTTTGGATGCAGGGTAAAGGTCGGTGGGATTGAAATTTATCGTCGAGGATCGACGGAGATCCGTGACCGAATCAGTGTTCCTCGTGCTCGATGGCCATGCCGATGTAGACCATCGCCAGCGTGCAGAACACGAGGGCCTGGATCAGGCACACGAGCACGCCCAGCAAGAGGAACGGCAGGGGGACGAGGATCGGCACGAGCGCGAAGAAGCTCATGACGACCTTGTGGTCGGCCATCATGTTGCCCATGAGCCGGACCGCCAGCGAGAGCGGGCGAGCGAAGTGGCTGATGAGCTCGATCGGCAGCATCAGCGGCGCGAGCGGCAGGCTCGGACCGAGGAAGTGCTTGAAGTACGCGAGGCCGTGCTCCTTGACGCCGTAGATGTGGGTCGCGAAGAACACCAGGAGCGCGATGCCGACGTTGGTCTTCAGCGTGTCCGTCGGAGCCGAGAAGCCCGGGATCAGCGCGAACAGGTTGTTGAACAGGATGAACATCCACAGCGCGCCGATGAGCGGGAAGAACCGCGGCGCGTTCTTGGGCCCCATCGCGCCTTCGACCATTCCGTAGACCGACTCGGCCGTGTACTCGAAGAAGTTGCGCAGGTTCATCTTGCGCGGCGGGACGACGCCCTTCTTGTCGTCCTTGGTGCCGCGGAAGAATGCGAGTGATCCCCAGATCACGAAGATGACGACGAGCAACGTCATCAACACGTGAGTCAGCGTGAACCCCGACGGGAACATCGCCGTTCCCGCGTGACGCGAGAGCTTCGATTCCGCCCAGTGGTTCAGGTCCTGCCAGAACGGGAAGCGATTGAGGTAGTCGAACCAGGTTCCGTGTTCACCCATTGGAGTGCTCGCTGTCGCCCGACGCTGCGGTAGACCGCATCGCCGAGTACGTTGCCTCGATCACGATCGAGATGATGAAGATCGAGTAGCCGACCGTGAAAGCAATGACGTCGAGGGGCAGGAGCAGAACGCTCACTGCGACCGCGCCCATCAAGAAGATCATCTTCGGCAGCATCAGGAGCGACGAGTTGCCGCCCTTGCCGCTGGCCGCTTCCGCGGTCCACTTCACGACCAGCTTTCGCAGGACGAAGAAGTTCAAGCAGGTGAGAGCGCTACCGGCCATGAGGCCGATGATGATCGGGCGGCTCTGCGTGAACAGACCGATCAGGACCGTGACCACTGCGAGCGCGTAGTTCAGGCGCTCGATGCGAAGGATGCTCGGGCTAGCCACGAGCGGCCTCCTCGGCTTCTCGTTGGTCCCGTGCGGCCGCGCGATCGGCGCGGTTCACGGCACGCAACACTCCGCGGAGCCCGGCGACGAAGCCGAGCACGAGGAACAGCAACATCATCCACGGCTCGGTGCCGAGCTTGCGATCCAGCCAGTAGCCGAACAGCACGCCGATGATCACCGAGATGCCGAGCTCGAGCCCGACCGAGCTGGACGACAGATAGTCGTAGGCGCGGCGTCCATCGCGCGCCGCGGGCGCTGCCGAATGGGCGTTCGCGGAGATGCGCTCGCCGGGCTTCACGACACTTCGATGCAGCGGCAGAGGCGCAGAATCCTGCGACATATCGCCACGGTTCGACGGGTCGGCCTGCATCAGCGGGCCCCAGGTACCACGCTGGTTTTAGGGCGTCAATCGACGAGGGACGCTCTCGCGGCGGTGACGATCTGATCGATGTCCTCGTCGGAATGGGCGAGCGAGACGAACATCGCTTCGAACTGCGAAGGCGGCAGAAATACACCACGATCTCGCATGTTGCGGAAGAAGCTCCCGAACCGCGCGGTGTCGGCGGCTTTCGCAGACGCGTAGTCAGTGACCGGGGTTTTGCAGAAGAACAGCGTGAGCATCGATCCCACCCGGTTCAGGACCGCGGGGACCTTCGCGTCGACGGCGGCTTGGAGCAGGCCATCGCCGAGTCGCTGGCCGAGCCGTTCGAGCTGGTCGTACGTGCCGGGCCGACCGAGGATCTCCATCGCGCGAAGTCCCGCTGCCATCGCGAGCGGATTGCCGCTCAGCGTGCCCGCTTGATAGACGGGTCCGAGCGGCGCGAGCTTCTGCATGATGTCCGCGCGACCACCGAACGCGGCGGCGGGAAGACCACCACCGATGATCTTGCCGATCGTGGTGAGGTCCGGCGTGATGTTGTAGCGAGCCTGCGCGCCACCGTACGCGACGCGGAAGCCGGTCATCACTTCGTCGAAGATGAGGATCGTGCCGTGTTTGGTGCACGCGGCGCGCAGACCCTCGAGATAGCCGGGCGCTGGAACGACGAGGCCCATGTTGCCCGCGACGGGCTCGATGATCACGGCGGCGACATCGCCCGCGGCGAGCGCGGTTTCGACGGCGGCGAGGTCGTTGTACGGAACGACGATCGTGTCACGCGCGGCGCCGTCGGGAACGCCCGCGGATCCGGGGATGCCGAGCGTGGCCGCGCCGGATCCGGCCGCGACGAGCAAGCAGTCCGCGTGACCGTGATAGCCACCGTCGGCCTTGATGATCTTCGCGCGACCCGTGAAGCCACGCGCGAGGCGGAGCGCGGACATCGTCGACTCGGTTCCCGACGAGACGGCGCGGATCATCTCCATCGACGGCACCGCGTTGCGCAGCGTCTCGGCGAAGCGAACCTCGATCTCCGTCGGTGCACCGAACGTGGTGCCCATCGACATCGTCTCTTTGATCGCGTCGAGGAGCTCGGGGTGCGAGTGGCCGAGGATCAGCGGTCCCCAGCTGCCGATCAGATCGATGTAGCGATTTCCGTCGGCGTCCCAGATCGCGGCGCCATCACCTTGCGCGATGAACACCGGATCGGCGCCCACGGAGCGGCAGGCGCGCACGGGGGAGTTGACGCCGCCCGGGATGATCGCTTTGGCTCGCTCGAAGATCGCTTTGCTGCGGTCGATGGACATCCCGAGGACGGTATCAGGGTCGCGAGCTACTCGGTGACCGCGTTGCGATAGACCGCGCGCAACCGATCGCGCTTCACGCCCCACGCGCCGCGCACGTCGAGGTGCTTCAGGTGCGGGAACTTCGCGTCGGCGAGCGCTTGTCCGGACGCATCATGGAGGCCGAGGTTCTTGAGCTCGAGATAGCGCAGGTTCGGCAGCACCTTGGTGCTCGCGAGCGCCGCGATGCCCGCGTCGCTGATGTCTTCGTTGTTCGTGATGGTGAGCTTCTCGAGCGCGCCGAGCTTGCCGCTCTCTGCGAGCGCGGCGAGTCGATGAGGGGAGCTCGCGATCATGACGTGGTACAGCGTGCGCAGGTTGCCGAGGTGATTCCCCGCGGCAGACGAGGGGGCGCCATCGTCGCCGATCGGGTT
>Ga0154020_10007135_pt1 | contig 13064 bp, 6 predicted proteins | sample Klosneuvirus_201_FD_109709 | JGI IMG/M metagenome (GOLD analysis project Ga0154020, IMG submission 109709) | Active sludge microbial communities from wastewater, Klosterneuburg, Austria - Klosneuvirus_20160825_MG | ecosystem: Engineered > WWTP > Aerobic digester > Activated sludge | place... | reverse complement strand
GGACTGGGTGCGAACACATACTCGGGCTTGACCGTCGTCAGCGGCGGCGTCCTGCGGCTGAATCGCTACAATCTCGGAGCGGGCGGCGGAGGTTTGGTGTTCACCAGCGCAACTGCCATCGCAGGCGATCTCGCGATCGGCGACTTCGTCAGCACGCTCATCGGCGACATCGTGGTGCTGGATCGGGATAATCAAATCGCCAACTCCTCGACGGTTTCGGTATATCCGACCGGCAGTCTGGAACTGAGCGACGAGAACGAAACTGTCGGCGAACTCCGATTGCGCGGCGGCACAGTGACGACCGGCTCGGGCTTGTTGGCGGTGGACGGCGGCATCTACGCGTCGCTCCCGATCAACGTCAGCAAAGATTCAGTCATTGCCGGCCGTCTTTCGCTCGGCTCCCGAGGCGATGGCCCGCAGCTTTTCGACATAGCGCAAGGCGTTCAGCTCAACATCACTGCCCAGATTAGTGGTCCCGCCCCCGCGACATTGATCAAGACCAACCGCGGTGAACTTGTCCTCGTGGCTTCGAACACCTTTAGCGGCGACGTGGAAATCAAAGGTGGCACGTTGTCGATCCTCCACGGCTCGGCACTCGGAAATACCAACGGACAGACGCGATTGCTCAGCGGCTTCCTAGCGACGGACGAGCCGGGCGCGATTGGAGTCCCTGAGCATCTCATCGTGCCTGGGCCGGCCGGTCTCTTGCAGGCGCGCAACGGTTCGGTCTCTTGGCTCGGTCCCGTGCTGTTGAACGATGATCTCGATATCCAGATCGCTACGAACAAATCGCTCACCTTCGTCGGGCAGATCTCCGGCCCGGCTGGTTTCCGCAAGTATGGTCCCGGAACGCTGACCCTCAAGACTCCCTACACCAACACCTACGCTGGCAGTACGCTCGTGCTGGAGGGCGACATGATTCTCGACGGCGTGTTGAATCAGCCGGTGATCCCCTCGGGGCCGCTGATCATTGGTGCGTCCCATCCGGTAGGCAGCCAGGCGGTGTCGTACATCAAGCAGCACCAAATCGGCGACGGAGTGGCGGTGACCGTCCGTGAAACTGGCGAACTCGCGCTCAATGGATTCAGCGACACGATTGGCTCGCTCGAAGGCACAGGGAAAGTTCTACTGGGTAGCGGCGCGCTTCAGGCCGGCGACAACGATTCTTCGACGCTCTTCTCGGGCGTCATCAGCGGAAGCGGAACCTTCACGAAATCAGGAACAGGAACACTGACGCTGACGGGAACCAACACCTACTCGGGCGTCACTTCGAACCTCAACGGCACGCTCCTCGTTCACGGAGTGCTTAGCTCGAGTTCTGCGGTGCAAGTGCGGCCAGGCAGCGTCCTCGGTGGCACCGGGCAGGTGCAAGCCGTCAGCGTGTTCGTCAACGGCACCGTGAGTCCGGGCGCCAGTCCGGGAAATCTTAAGGCGAGTTTGGTGCTGATGCCCTTGGGCACGCTTTCAGTGGAGCTCAACGGGACAACGCCCGGTGTTGACTACGACCAATTGACCGTCTCCGGCTCTGTGACACTCGGTGGCAACCTGCAAGTCTCGCTGGGATTCGCGTCCACCGTTGGGAACAGTTTCACCATCCTCAACAAGACCGGCCCTGGAGCCATCAGCGGAACGTTCAATGGTCTGCCGGAAGGCGCAACATTCCTAGCAGACGGAGTCCCGTTCCAGATCACCTACGTCGGTGGCAACGGCAACGACGTCGTCCTGACGCGCGCCGGTGCAGCGGCATCAAACATTACCGGCATCTCCGCTGTGACACCCGAGAAGTTGCAGATCACCGGTCAAGGCATTCCGTTCGTTACCTACATCCTCGAAGCCACAACTACTCTCGCCGCGCCAATCCCCTGGACACCGATTGCGACCAACGCCGCGAATGGGAGTGGGATCTACGAATTCGTGGATGCGCTGGGTGAGGCTGGCAATCCGCTGTTTCCCGTGCGTTTCTACCGTGTGGTTATGCCATGAAATGGTGCGGTCGGTGAATCTACATTAAACCTTCCGCCCCAGCATGCGGTTTAGCGAATCAGACGTCTGGTAGACGAGCGCTTCGGGGTAGTGCAGGTAAGGATGGAAATACTCGAACGTCAGATAACCGCGGTAACCCGTCGCATCGAGAGCGTCCATCACTGCCGGCCAGTTTGTGGTGCCGTCGAGCAGTGGGCGGAACGTTTCCAGCGAATAGTCCGTGCCCTTCTTCGTGTATTCCTTGAAGTGGATGTTCTGGATCCGCTTCCCGAGAATCGGCACCCAATGCTCCGCGTGCTGGAACATGGAGATGTTTCCCGTGTCGAAGTGAACGCGGATGTGTGGGCTGTTGAAGCTGTCGACGAAACTGTTCATCTCCATTGGCGTCATCAAGTAGCCGTTGAAGAAGATGTTCTCGATGTTGAGGAAGACGTTCAACTTCTCGGCTTGCGGCAGCAGTCGGGCGACAGCTTCACGGGCGCGTTTGTCGCAAACATCGTTGGGCACCGGCTCGTGGTCCGTGCGCCACGGGATATGCACTGCGCCGGGAACCACCAGGACATTCTGCACGCCCAGATCATGCGCGCATTGGGCAATCTTCCCGGCCAGTTCGATCCCGCGTTCGCGTTTCGTTGCGTCGTTGCTGGAGAGTGGATACGGCCAGAAGAGGAACGAGCAGAGTCCGCTGATCGCAATGCCGATCTCGTCTGCCATCTTGCGAATCTTCTCGTAGTCCTTCGTGCCGAACTTCGGCGAAAGATCATTGTCGAGGTCGTAGTTCAGCTCGATGCCATCGAAGCCCGCATCCTTCGCGAGTTGCAGACACTCCCGCAGGTTCATGCGGTCAGGGTAGGGGAACGCCCAAAGGTTGATCGACTTTTTCATGTCGTGACGTTTGAGCGAAGCGCGTCGAGCATCCGGTGGACGGGCGGCTTCTGCGGCGCCGACGCTGTCTGGTGCGAGTGCGCCCGCGGTCAGGGCGGACGCGGCGACGAGCGTGGATTTCAGGGCGTCACGACGTGAAAGGTGGGAGTCGGGAGTTTGCATGGCGCCTTGATGACAAGTCGCAGGAGAAGTTTCAAGGCCGACGCGTGGCAGAAATTCTGATCCCCACCGAAAGTCACCGTCTCAGAGAACTCAATGCTGCGGACAATGCCGCCGTGTAGTTCGAGATCGCAGGCTCAGTCAAATGCGTGGTCCGGACGAAGTTCGTGTCGGGCATGGTGGCTGGAAGATTGGTGAGCGCCACGCCGTCAATCCAGCCGGACCATTCCGCCAGCATCGCATCGCGGAGCGCCGGATATTTCACGCCTGCAAAGCGCTCGGGCGCGGGCGTGATGCCGACGAAAAGCTTTACGCCGTCAGGAACCGCGGCGCGAAAGTTCTTGGATGCCTTTTCAAGCGTCCTCGCCAATCGATACTCCGGGCTGCCCGTCAACGGCTGAGGATCGGGATCGACTGCGCTCCCGCGATGAGCCGAAAGGTAGTGCTCAAGATCCGTGGTAAAACCGTAGCGTCGGCCATACGCGCCGCCCAGCGGCAAGGGCAGGGCACGGGCCAGCAGGCGGCCTTTGAAGATGTCGACGCCGAGCGCTTGGTTGAGTTGGCCATCCCAGAAACCGCTCGCGGCGTGATCGCGCCCAGCCCAGAAGTTCTCCAGAGCGTCCGCGTAGAACGTTTCGGCACCGAGTCGTCGCAAGGTCTCCGCGTGCATCAGTAGCACCACTGCGCGCAGGCGACCCGGATTGGCTCGGGTATATTCCCGCACCATGGCCGCATGCGAATTCACGTCGAGGAAACTGAAGGTTCCGAGATTAAGTACCGGCCGACGTAGCGACTCACCGAGCTGACGCGCGGAGACATTCATCAAGCACGAGGAATCTCCGAGGAGAATCACCTCCGCGTCCTGCGGGGAGCACGCCGCCTCGGCCTGATGAATCAAAACCGTGCGCTCGGTATCCAGCGTCGGACGCGGCGCGGGAAGCAGGTTGGACCGCGCCCCGACCTGCATCGCCACGGCGAAGACCACGAGCGGCAAGAGCGGTCCGAGCGCGAGCGGGAGCAAGGCTCGCGGCGAGAAGTCGCAGGTATGACTCTTCATTCCAAAACCGTCGATTTTGACCAATGGCAAAAATAATTGTTCACTTAAAGGGAGTTTGCATTTGGCAAGCGTGCTCTGAGGTGGACCCCGGTCGTTGGCCAGCTTTTGTCGGAACTATTTTCTGGTTTGGATCTGAAATAATTGTTCGGGTGCTATGCTTTGTGACTGTTGCTGACGCTCTCAGATGGACTTCTGCGCGTCCAGCCATTCGATCGCCGTGGCTGGGGTCCCTCCCGATTGGCCGCCGTGCGCGCACCTTGCTCGGTTCTCCCAATAAGCCGATTAACCCGAAGTGGTCGCGGATGGCATAGGTCCTTGGTCATCCACCAGTCGTTCTGAGGCTGATGCAGCGACGCAGAAGGTCGAGCGACTCGTTGCGATTTCTACCTAGCTTTACGTTGCCGCGCTACCGCACACTTCATACTAACCTTTGCCAACCACCACACCATCCGGCCGCACCAGTCCGTTCAAACTCCGATCGTGCGTCGTCAGACGATTGCAGTTTTTGGTTGTCTTGGGATGGCTGCTGAGTTCGGACCGCGCGGCGCCCGTGGAAATTGTTTTGCAGAGTTCTCAGGAGCAGGAGGTGCTTGGTTTGGTTTACAGCCCGGATGGACGGACGTTGGTTTCCTCCGGCGAGAGCGAGGCGATCCGGGTGTGGGATGCAGAGACAGGCGAGCTGGTGCGGCTGTTGCCGGGGCACCCGGAACGCGTGCGCGGACTGGCGATGAGTCCCGATGGCAAGTTGATTGCCTCTTCTGGCACCGACGGCTCCGTGAAGGTTTGGGATTATCGCGCCGGGCGGTTGCTGCACACCTTTACCAATCATGTCGGCAAGTGGACGCGCGATGTGGCGTTCAGCCCTGATGGGCGTTTTCTGGTACCGGCGGCTTACAATGGCAAGTTGAGCGTCTGGGATTTGGCGAGCGGAAAGGTGGTTCGCACCATTCCCATGCCCGGTCGCACGGCGGATGTTCTTTTTACTCCGGACGGCCGTTCCATCGTGGCCGCGTCGCGTGAAGATGATGCTCCACTGATTCGCTTCATTGATTTCGAGACCGGCCGGGTGGGACTGGCGCTAAACCATTCAAATATGTTGGCGGACATTGCCATCACAAGGGATGGACGCTGGCTGGCCTCGGGCAAAGGTGGTGGCGAAGTGCGTTTGTGGGAACTGCCCGCCGGGCGTCTGGTCCGGCTGCTCCAAGCCACCGAGAAGAAGGGGATAGTCGAAGCGGTCGCGTTCAGTCCGGACGGACGGATTCTGGCGGCCGCCGTGAACAATATTGTCTACCTCTGGGAGCGCGCGAGCGGGCGATTATTGCACCGACTGACGGGCATCAATGAATCGGTGAACTCGTTGGCGTTCAGTCCGGACGGAGAAGAACTCGCCAGTGGCAGCGCCGATGCGGCGATCCGGCAGTGGCGCGTTCGCGATGGGAAATTGAAGCGCCTAATTGGCCAGCGCCCGCCTGGCATGCCCGTGACGAGTCTCGCCTTCAGTCCCGACGGACGATACGAGGCGCAGGGCACCGCCAACGGCCGGTTGCGCGTGTGGAACGCCCAGGAGGGGACGTTTGTCCATGAGCGATTGGGGCACGAGGGAGCCATTTCCAGCCTGGCCTTCACAACGGACAACACCTGGCTTTGTTCAGGCGGTGCGGATCGCAAGATGCGCGTCTGGCAGCCGGGGAACGGCTCGCTGTCCGCTGTGTATCCAAACTTTGATCGCGGGGACGGGATGGGAACGCTGGCGGTTGGTGGAAGCAAAAGTTGGGTGGCCACGGCCACCGGCCCGTGGGGCGGTGCCGAGTCTGACAGTAGCATCAAGCTCTGGTTGGTGATGTTCGATCGCCCCGTCCGTGTGCTTCAGGGGCATCGGGCCGAAGTCCGTTCGGTGGCTTACGGACCACGTTCGGACCTGCTCGCGAGCCTCAGCGATGACGGCACGATCAAACTCTGGAACTCAGTGAACGGAGATTGTCTGCGCACGCAAACGAATGACGCGCCGATGAAGGTTCTGGAGTTCAGTCCCGGCTCGAAATGGCTCGCGGCGGGAATGTCCGACGGAACCTTGCGCGTGCTGAGTACGAACACGCTGGCGGTCAGTCGCAAATGGCGCGCTCACCAGCGCTTCGTGCAATCACTCGCCTTCAGCGCCGACAGACGCTGGCTGGCGACGGCGGGTGGCGATCAAACCGTCGCGGTGTGGGACTGGAATTCCGGAACGGAAGTCCACCGATTCACCAACGTTACGTCGCAATATTTGCCGGTGGCGTTCCTGCCCGGACAGCCCGTTCTGGCGTTTGCCCAGCGAGACGACATGGTGGTTCACGCACGCGTCGATACCGGCGAAGTGTTGTTTCAAAGGGTTCAGTTTCCCGATGGCGAATGGCTGGCCTACAATCCCTCGAAACCGTTTTATCAATCCTCGCCGCGCGGCGATGAACACGCCCGCGTCCGGTTCGAGGGACAACTGAATCCGGTCTATCCGCTCGAGCTGTATCGCAAGGAACTTCGTTGTACGACGAATCTGCTCGCCGCTCTTGCCGGCCCGTCGCCGCAACTCGCTCCGAAAAACTTCGCGCTCTGGTGGCATCGCTATCCCTACAAGAACGCCTGGTTCTACAGCGCGATCACGGCGCTCGCAGCGCTGGTGGGAATCTCGCTCTGGCGCGGATGGAATGCGGAACGCCGGCGACGAGCACAGGAGACGTTCTCGCGGCAACTGCTCCAGTCCCAGGAAGCGGAGCGCAAAAGGATCGCCGCCGAATTGCATGACAGCCTGGGTCAGAATTTGTTGATCATCAAAAACAGGTTGTATCTGTCGCAGCGTGACGCCGCTGTCGCTTCTCCCGACGGATCGCTGGAGGAGATTTCACAATTGGTCACGCAAACGATCAATGAGGTGCGGGAGATTTCTCATAACCTTCGTCCCTACCAACTCGACCGGCTCGGTTTGTCGAAGGCCGTGCAGGCGGTCGTGAAGAAAGTCGCCGACTCGGCCTTGCTGCGCATCGAGAGCGAACTTGCGAACATCGACGGGTTGTTCAGCGCGGAAGGCGAGATTCATTTCTACCGCATCGTGCAGGAGAGTCTGAACAATATCCTCAAGCATTCCGATGCGGCCACGGCGCGCATTGCCATCGTGAATGGCGGCGGGCGGATCACGATTAAGATTGAAGACGATGGGCGCGGTTTCGACTATCGCAGCACGATGAGCAACGCCGAGCATCGCCGGGGCTTCGGCCTGACCGGTCTGAACGAACGCGTGCGCATTTTGAACGGACAGTTTCATTGCGATTCCAGCCCCGGTCACGGCACGCGGCTCACGTTTGAAATTCCCATTCCGGCAAATGAAAAAGCAAATCACGCTCCTGCTGGCCGATGATCATCCGGTTTACCGCGATGGCCTGCGCCAGATCATCTGCACCGATCCGGCGTTGAAGATTGTGGCTGAGACCGGCAACGGCGCGGAGGCGCTGCGTCTCGCGCGCGAGTCGAAGCCGGACATCCTCGTTCTCGACATGGACATGCCCGGTCTGAGCGGTTTGGAAATCGCCCGCACCCGTCAGCGCGGGCAGCTCTCGTTCGAGATCATCTTCGTCACCATGTATCGCGAGGAAGACATGTTCAACGAGGCCATGGACCTGGGCGCGAAAGGTTACGTGCTCAAGGAAAGTGCGGCGGCGGACATCCTGCAGAGCATTCACGCTGTGGCGGTCGGTCAGCACTACATCAGCCCGGCAATTTCCGGACTGATTCTAAATCGCGGGGCGCGCGCGGCGGCGTTGCGCGAGGAGAAGCCCGGGCTGGAAAGCCTGACGCCGGCCGAGCAGCGCATTCTCAAGTTGATCGCCTCGGACAAAACAAGCAAGGAGATCGCCGACGGACTCGGACTCAGCCCGCGCACCGTGGAGAATCACCGCGCCAACATCAGCGCGAAGCTGGGATTGCAGGGCAGCCACAGCCTGCTGAAGTTTGCCTTCGAGAACCGGCACCGGCTGGCTGATTAGCGCCGGATATTCTCCGCAGAGCCCACGCCCAAGGGAAGGTTCTGGCTGCGCGGCGGTGAGTAGGAACACTCAGTGGACTGAGTATTCGTTCCTACCTGATTCGTGAGGGTGCTTCTATTCACTCTCACGATGGTCTTCCGCAAGATGCGTCCATGTCCGATGGATCCCAACGCGCGAGCGGAACTGAAAAGTTTCTCATCGTGGATGATCACGCTGCGTTCCGGCAAACGATTCGCCCGTTCCTGCCCAACGGCTCCGTGATCGAATGTGGCGATGGCAACCAGGCTTTGGATGCCTGCGCCGCGGAACGTCCCGACTGGGTGCTGATGGACATCGAGATGCCGGGCATGGACGGGTTGACGGCGACGCGCGAGTTGAAGCGACGCTTTCCCGACGTGCGCGTCATCATCATCACAAACCATGGGGAGGAAGACATGCGGACCGCCGCCTTGGAACTGGGCGCGGTCGGATTTGTTCGCAAGGAACACCTCGAAGACCTCAAGCCGCTGCTCATGTCGCAGGACCGCGCGAAACGAATGTGATCCCGTTATGAAGACCAAGAATCGAATTCTCCACTGGCTGGTTTCGCTGAAGTCCATGCGAACGTTCTGCGGGGCCGGCGTCCGTCTCCTTTTCGCCGTGGCCATGGCTGGCGCGGTGACCTTCCCGTCCCACGCGCAATCCGGCCTTCGCATTCAGGAAATCAGCGTGTCGCCCGGAGGCGTCCGCCTCGTGGTCACGCACCCGCTGGCGGGTTCCACGAACTTTGTCCTGCAAGCGTCGTCGTTGCTCACGAACTCGTGGGTTAACGAAGCCGGTGCCACGGTGCGCTCGCTGGGATTCGGCCGCGTGGAGCTGATCGCGCCCCTCACGACGAACGCTTACCGCTTCTATCGCACGCTGAGTCTCGTCTCCACGAACGACACGGACGGCGACGGCCTGCCCAACGAGATTGAGGTCGCGCTGAATACCGACCGGAACAAGATCGACACGGACGGCGACGGGTTCAGCGATGGAGTCGAGGTGGCGTTTGGAATGGATCCTTTGAACCCGAACAGCTTTCCGAGTCTGACGTCGTTTCCGCGCGCTGAGTTCGTCGAGAGTATTTCGCGAGCCACCGAAGGCATCAGCCCGCATGCGGTGGACATCCGTTTCGACAAGCCGTTCTTCGGCGTCCTGAAGTACACGGTGTCCGCTGAAAGCACGGCCAACGCTCCGGGGGATTTTTCACCGCTGAGCGGTTCGGTGGTGGTATCGGGCACCAGCGCATCCATCTCGATTCCGTGGGTGGACAATACGAACAGCGGTGCAACCCGGTTGCTCTTTTTGCAGATCACCAACGGCCCCGTGGACGCTTATGCGCGAGGCGGGCGCACGCGGCACACCGTCGTTCTCTCGGATAACGATTCGTGGTGGAGCGCCATTCTGAAGGGCAAGTATTCCGAACGAAATGTCCGCATAAAACTGCTGCGCGGCCCTTCCACGAGCCAGGTCATTTTCGCCGCGGGAGGTGGTCAGGACGGCCTGCCTGTGCTGGCGTCTGAACCGCCGGGCAACCGTTCCAGCCAATCGGAGGGCGTGGTGCCCACGGGCATCTGGCCCGGCACGGTGGCGTTCGACAACGCGACTCATCTCAAAATCATTTCGCCGCCCATGCCCGCGTCTTCAGACGGACTTTTCGCCATCAGCACCGGGTTGACGCGAACGCTTACGCTGGAGTCGAACCCCGCCGTGTTCGCGACCCATTTCATCACCAATGGATTTTACAGCGGCACCTTCACCGAGGTGCTGCGCCTGCCTGGAGCCAATTACCTCGGATGCACCAACACCGGCACGTTCGTCCTCGTTCGGGATATCCCGGCCGCGCCGAACATCGTCCAATAATCCATTTGCTCATCGCCATGAGAACACGTCTTTCCGCTCTCCTCGCAATAGCCTTGGCTATGGTCGCGCCGGCTTCGGCTGCCACCGTCACCATCGCCCGACCGGACTTCCAAAATCTCTCGGGCGCCGCTCCGGTGAATTCAAGAAACCCTGGGCTCACCGTGTTTCAAGGACTGATCGTGCCCGTGGTCAATGCGCCGTCGGATGGCGGTTTTTACCTGACCGAAGCCGCGTTTGGTCAGCCGTTCTCACCGTGGATTTCGCCGTCCGGCACGCCATCGAACAGCACCTACGCGGCTGAGGTCGTGGCCGCTGTGCGAGGCGTCCTCTACCCACGGCCCGGTGCGTTGCGTCCGGAAATTTTGAGTAGCAGCGCGGCGTTCCGTTACAAGTGGCTGCTCTTTAGCCCGAACCCCGGTGAGACGGACGTGACCAGTCATTTCCAAAGCATGAGCAACTGGTTTGGCCCGTCCGAACGCGCGCTCGTGGCTTCTCAGATCGTTGTCTTGCGCGATGCTCTAGCGGTCAGCCCGCTCGATACCGGACTGCGCCATCTCCTGCTCGATTGCTATTACGATCTGGCCGTTGCGGAAATGCAGTTCACCAAGCAACAACTTGCCGCCCTTGCCGCGAAACATCTCGGCCTCACCGTGACCAGCCCGTTTGTGATCGATGAGGAGATTATGATCTACACGAACGTGATCGGCGTCGAAGCCGGCGTGCTGGCCAAGTACGGCGAGCTGTTCTCGACCACGATGGAGGGAATTGATCCGGCGGACTTTGACTCCCGCGAACTTCCCGGTAAACCGATGGGGCTCTACACATTCCTGCATGAACAGCCGTACCGGAACGCCATCGCCTCGGAGTACGCCACTGATACCAGTCCAGCCGTCCTGATTCCTGATTACGACGAGACGACCGGCCAGCCCATCCCGCGACATCCGGCCAATCTGGTTCTCTTCAGTGGATACAAAGACTACGCCACGCTGTTGCAAATCATGGGGCAGTACATCCAGCACAACGCCGAACTGGCGCGTCTGCGCGGCATGCGTCAAGGCCCCAATGATCTGACCCTCGCGCGCAATGCCATCAGTCGAATCCAGAAATCTACGTCCACGGATTTCTGCCTCCTGCGCGGCCTGGTGAAAAAATCCTTCCTGCCGGGCGATGCCTCCGGCGTCAACGCCGCCATCAATGGTGTTGAATCTGCGCTCGCCGACATTTCCGGCGTGCGCGCATTCCTGAACGGCACCGTGAACGTGCTGGGGCTCGATCCGAATTTTCTCCTGCTGGTGCAAGGCGCCAATCTCCCGGGCGGATTCAATAATGAATCATTCGATGTCCTGTTCGGAAAACTCCGGGGCCCCAACCAGCCGCTTGGGGATGCCCTGAGCAAGCTGGAATTTGCGACGACCGAGTATCAGAACTTTCGCGCCTCGGTGGATCGCGTCGTGGCGGAACTGGCGGATGTGGAAGGCACCTTTGCGGATCGGTTCTACGAGATCACGGGCTACGAAGTGGACGACATCCCCTGGTTCAACGGCGTGGCCAGGCCGCTCAGCGGCTCGGAGCTGGATCTCGTCCAACAGTCGATCGCGAGCCTTCAAAGTCGCAATCTCACGCTGAGTAATCTGACCGAGCAATTGCAGGAAGACCTCGCGGTGGCGCAGGCAGCGGTAACGCTCGCTGATGGCCTGAACTCCGCCGTGGACAAGGCCCAGCAAACTTATACCAACGCAACCACGCAGCTTTACAAGGACATGGAGATCTCCGCCGGCGTCGCCGCAGGCGCGCAGGTTGGTTACGATGTTGCCTCGGATATCGCGAGTCTGGACGCCATCAGCACGATCTTCGGCAAGCCAGGGATCATCGGTGCCGCCGGGGCTCTCAATGCTGCGGCGCAGATTACGGCGGCCGCCCTTCAAGTGGATCGAGAAAGGCAAATCGACTTTGCTGCCCGAAGTTTCGAGTCGGTGCAACAGCAGCAGGACAACGCGCTCACCGCTAACTCCGCTTTGCAGAATCTCGGCGCGCTCAAGCGCGAACAGCGCGCCATTCAACTGGAGGTGACGGACAACCAACTTGCCCTCAGCCAGGCGTTGTCGCAGAAGAAGGCTCTCTTGGACGAAGTGGAGCGGATTGCGGCCGGGCGTGAATCGGACACCGTCGCCGTCCGCAAGAATTACTACGCCGATCCCATTCACTACGTCCGTTCGGAGAACGCGCTGATCCTCGCGGATGCAGCGTTCCGGAATGCGCAGCGCTGGGTTTTCTACACCCAGCGGGCGCTGGAATACAAATGGCAGCAGGCTTTCAGTGCGTCCGAAAACAGCGCCCAAGGCGTCCGCTCCTTTGACGCAGGCACAGTCTTCAAGCTGCGGAATGCACGTGAGCTGGATGATTTGCTCACCCAGCTCAACATCTGGAATCTCAACCGGACCGCCCAGGACATCCCCAACGCCCACACCTCATTCATCTCCCTGCGCAACGACGTGCTCACCCCAAATCCGTACGCGCTGAACTTGACGCAGGCACTGCGGGTCGACACCGGCTTGCGCGTGGATCTGGTGACGGGTGAAACGGTCTCCCAACTCGAACTGTTCCGCCGGTTGCTCGCGCGGAAGCGCGACGCGAGCGGACACATCGTGATCCCGATCAACACCGTCAGTCTCGCGGGCTTGCACGGCAACTTCTTCGTGCCGCCCACGTATACCGCGAACAGCGTCTTCCCTGGCGAATGGCGCGACAAGATCGTTTACATCAAGGTCAACATCATCGCGGAAGACGGCAACACCTCCGCACCGGCATCCATTGGTGGCGGCCTCACTTACGGCGGCCAGATGTTTTTCCGCACGCGCATTCCACCTTGCCCCAATCGCAGTGTCTACGTGGACAACAACGACGACGTGAAGGATTTGCCGGGGGAATTCTTCACCAGTCCCTTCCGCTTTTTCTTCTCCCAGAACTACGACAATGCCTTCACTTCCCGGGACACGCAGCTCGCAAGCATCAGCATGGCCTACACGGGATCCACCGCCATCAGTCCCACCGGAGAGGAAATTCTTGGCTCCACGTTTCAG
>Ga0154020_10007134_pt1 | contig 13064 bp, 10 predicted proteins | sample Klosneuvirus_201_FD_109709 | JGI IMG/M metagenome (GOLD analysis project Ga0154020, IMG submission 109709) | Active sludge microbial communities from wastewater, Klosterneuburg, Austria - Klosneuvirus_20160825_MG | ecosystem: Engineered > WWTP > Aerobic digester > Activated sludge | place... | reverse complement strand
GCAGCCGCCGCGCCAGCTCGCGGGCGGCGGCGCGCAACTGCGGGGCCTCGGCGGCGCCCAGTTCGTCGAAGCGTTGCTGCGCGCCGGCCTGGGCCTCGGCGGCGCTGGCGCCCAGGCAGACCGGCGTCGGGGGCTCGTCCAGCGGCCTCCAGGCATGCGGCGGCAGCAGCGCGTCGAGCAGGCGGCGCGGCGGCGCCGGCGGTGGCGCGCGGCGCGGCAGCAGATGGGCCAGCGGCGGCAACTCGGGCAGCAGGGTCGCCAGGCTGGCCTGGGGCGCGCACCAGTACAGCGCAAACGCAGCGTCGAACAGCGGCAGATCCTCCGGCGCGCTGACCAAAGTGGCGCGCAGCGCGGCGTGCAGTCCGGCACGGCGGCTCAGGCCGACCAGAGCCAGCGCCTGATGCGCCAGCAGCCAGCGGTCCGCGCCCACCGGCAGCCCCGCCGCGCGCAGCAGCGCGACGAAACCGGTCAGCGGGGAGCGCGCCGCCGCCTCCATGCCTCAGGGCGAGGCCGCCAGGGTGGCCACCGGTTCCGGCACCCAGAGCCGGCCGCCGCGCGCCGCGCGCCAGGTCGCCAGCAGCAGGCCGGCCACCGTCAGCGAGGCCAAGGCGAGCAGCGCGATGGCCAGGCCCGGCACCTGCAGGCGCAGGCTCAGCGCGGCGAAGGCGGCGAGCGGAAAGCTCATGCCCCACCAGGGCAGCTGGAAGCCCTGGCGGCGCAGGCGCGGCAGCAGCGCCGCGCTCAGCAGCAGGAAGGCCAGCGCCAGGCCCCAGCTCATCCAGGCCAAGGCGGGCGGCGCGCCCATCTGCAGCGCGGCCAGCCCCACCACCGCGGGCGGCGCCACGGTGATGAAGGTGGTGGCCCACAGGCGCTCCGGCCACAGGCCCTGCTGCACCAGGCGCAGCCACAGCAGCGCCAGCACCAGCGGCCAGAGGAACAAGCCGAGGCCGAATTGCGCGGCCGCCCACTGCGCGTGGCCCAGGCCCTCGCCGGCCAGCGGCGCCAGCACATTGCCGACCACCGGGATGAAGAGCACCGGCGTGAGCCCGGCCAGGCCGGCGGCCGGCCCCCGCAGGTAGCGCGCCAGCACCCAGAGCGTGACGCCGAACTGCGCCCCGCAGCCGAGCCACCACAGCGCCGCGATCCAGCTCGCGTGGCCCAGCAGCGCATGCGCCAGCGTGGCCAGCAGGATCAGCGAGATCGGGATGGCGGCGAAGAAAGCCTGCCGCACCGGGTGGCGCAGGTCCTCCAGCACCGCCTCGCGGTGGCGCATCCAGCGCAGCAGGCTGGCCGCCAGCAACGCCACGAACACCAGCGCCGCCAGCGCGGCGATGGCCGATGCGGTCCACAGCGCCCCCTCGCCCATCGTGGCACGCGCACGCGCCCAGGCCAGGCCGAGCCCGCACAGGCCCATCACGATGGCGAAGTTGCCGGGACCGAGGTGTTTCAAGGATTGCTGCATGGCGTGTCAGAGGCTGGCGCGAACCCAGGCCGCCAGTTCGGCGGCGGGCAGGGCGCCGCTGCGCCGCGCCAGTTCGCGACCGCCCTGGAACAGTACCAGGGTCGGGATGGAGCGGATGCGGTGGGCCACCGAGGCCTGCGGGTTGGCGTCGGTCTCGAGCTTGACGAAGCGCACGCCGGGCAGCTGCGCGGCAGCCGCCTCGAAGTGCGGCGCCATGGCCTTGCAGGGCCCGCACCAGGCGGCCCAGAAGTCGACCAGCACCGGTGCATCACTGTTGGCCAGATAGCCCGGCAGGCTGGCGTCGGCCAGCGCCACCGGCTGCGTGGGCAGCAGTTCGGCCTTGCAGCGCGCACAGACCGGTCCTTCGCCCATGCGCTCCTCGGGCACGCGGTTGATGGTGCCGCATTGCGGACAGACGGCGTGCATGTCAGCGCACCCCGTCTGCCCAATGGCGTTCACGCAGGCTCAGGAGCGGCCAGCCCAGACGCAGTCGGGAACCCTGCATTCAGCAGCCCTCCCGCGCGCCGGCGCGGCGCAGCAGGGTCTCCATCAGGCACCAGCGGCTGAAGCCGCTCTGCAGCAGGTTGACCCCGACGAAGGCGGTGAAGGCCAGCCACCAGGGGCTGTGCAACTGCGACAGCAGCAGCGAGGCCAGGATGAAGGCGCCGGCCACAGCGCGCACGATTTGCCAGGAACTCATGGTTTCTCTCCTTGAAGCGAAGCAGGGGAACAGACCGGACTGCGCAGCAACAGCGCCAGCAGCGGCCAGGTGAAGAGGGCGGCCGCCAGGCCGAAGCCCAGCGCCATGCCGATGAGGGCCGCCCAGTCGACCCAGTAGCTCAGTTCGCCGAGCCCCGACTGCGTGAGCCCGGGCAGCAGCAGCACGGCCAGCAAGGCCACCGCCAGGCCGAGCCCGGCGGCCGGCCGGCGCGCGCCGCACAGGCGGCGCCGCGCCAGGGCCAGCAGCGCCAGCCACAGCAACAGGGCGCCGAGCAGCCAGGGCGCGATCTCGCGGGCGATCTCCCACCCGATGTTCAGCATCAGCCAGATCTCGTACATCACACCCTCCCCCGCAGCACCGAGATGTAGGCCGGCTTGAGCATGCGCGTCTTCATCAGCCAGGCCAGGTAGCTTTCCTGCAGCGGCTCGATGGCCGGCAACGAGGGGGTCAGACGGCCCTCGTAGTCGAACTCGATCAGCATGGCCGAGCCCTCGCGGGTGATCAGCGGGCAGGAGGTGTAGCCGTCGAACTGCTGGTCGGGCGCCTGGCCGGCGATGACGCGCACCAGGTTGTGCGCCACCAGCGGCGCGCTCTTCTTCACCGTGGCCGCGGTCTTGCCGCGCGGCGTGCCGTTGACGTCGCCGACGCCGAACACATTGGCGAAGCGGCGGTGCTGCAGCGTGCCCTTGTCGACCTCCAGCCAGCCGCCGCCGGCCATCGGACCGGTCGGCCAGGCCAGCGGGCTGGCGCGCACCACATCGGGCGCACGCATCGGCGGCACCAGGTGCAGGAAGTCGTAGCCCAGGGTCTGGCGCGTTCCGTCGGCGGCTGCGAAGGTGGCACGGCGCGCGCCGATGTCCACGCCGACCAGCTTGCGCAGGTACTCGGGCTGGATGCCGATGTCCTGCCACAGCGCCAGCACGCGGTCGTTGACGGCCTTGACGCCGAACACCGTGTCCTGCGGCAGCGCGCTCATGAAGCGCACCTTGCTGGCCCCCAGGGTGCCGGCCTGGCGCAGGCGGTCGGCCACCATGAAGCTCATCTTGAGCGGCGCGCCGGCGCATTTGAGCGGACCGGCCGGCAGCGTCATCAGCGCCTCGCCGCCCTTCTTGCGAAAGGCGTCGAGCGCCTGCCAGCTGCGGCTCGCGGCCTCGGGGCCGGGGTAGACGCTGGCCAGCCCGTTGCGGCCGATGGCGGCCAGGTCCATGCCTTCGATCTGCGCATAGTCCAGGTGCAGGCCGGTGGCCACCACCAGGAAGTCGTAGCGCAGGCTGCGGCCGCTGGCGGTGGCGACGGTCTGCGCCACCGGGTCGATGACGAGCGCCGCCTCCTGCACCCAGTCCACGCCCTCGGGGTGGAAGTCGCTGTTGAGGCTGCGCACCTTGTGCTCGGGCCAGACGCCGCTGGCGATCAGCGTGAAGCCGGGTTGGTAGTGGTGCTCGCGCTTGCCGTCCACCAGGGTGATGCGGGCGCCGTCGAGCTGCTTGCGCAGCCGGGCGGCCACCGCGATGCCGCCCAGCCCGCTGCCGACGATGACGATGTGTGCCGGCGTGCGCAGCGGCGCCTCGGACCGGGCCGCCGCCGGCGCCAGGGCCGTGGCCAGAGCCGGCGCGGCCAGCAGCAGGCGGCGCCTGGATTCACTCATCAGCTTCATCACGCACTCCTCGCGCGGAACACCGCGTAGTACAGGATGGGGATGACGACCAGGGTCAGCAAGGTGGACACCGCGATGCCGAACAGCAGCGCGATGGCCAGACCGTTGAAGATCGGGTCGTCGAGGATGAAGCGGCGCCGGCCATGGCGGCGAGTCCCGTCAGCACGATGGGCTGGGCGCGCGTGATGGCCGAGCGCAGGATGGCGGTCTCGAAGGCCACGCCCTGGCGGCGCTGCAGCTCGATGAAGTCGACCAGCAGGATGGAGTTGCGCACGATGATGCCGGCCAGCGCGATCATGCCGATCATGCTGGTGGCGGTGAAGGGCGCGCCAAACAGCGCGTGCCCCGGCATCACGCCGATGATGGTCAGCGGAATCGGCGCCATGATGATCAGAGGTGTCAGGTAGGAGCCGAACTCCGCCACCACCAGCAGGTAGATCAGCACCAGGCCGACCGCGTAGGCCAGGCCCATGTCGCGGAAGGTCTCGTAGGTGATCTGCCACTCGCCGTCCCACTTCAGCGCCGCGGCGCGCGAGGCGTCGTCGGGCTGGCGGATGAAGAACTGCGGCATTTCCGGCATCCGCTCGCCGAGCTTGGCGCGCATGCCGAACAGCGCGTAGAGCGGGCTGTCGTTCTTGCCGGCGGCGTCGGCCACCACGAAGTGCACGCCCAGGCCGTCCTTGCGGTAGCGCGGCTGCTCGCGCGCCAGGTCGCTGACCGTCACCAGTTCCGACAGCGGCGTGCCCTTCGGCCCCACGCGCAGCGCCAGCAAGCGCGCCAGCTCGCCCTGATCGCGCCCCGGCAGGCGCAGCTGCACCGGCACCGACTCCAAGGAGCGCCCGTCCATCAGCTCGGCCACGGTCAGGCCGGCCTGACCGGCCTGCAGGGTGGCCAGCACCTGCGTCACGCTGGCGCCGGCCAGCATGGCCTTGCGCCGGTCGACCTGCAGCAGCTGGCGCGGAGCATCCAGGGCGATGCCGCTGTCGTCGACGTCGACCACGCCGTCCTGCTGCTCGAAGACCTGGCGCACCTGTGCGGCGGCGGCGCTGCGGCTGGCCTCGTCGGGGCCGTAGACCTCGGCCACCAGCGGCGCCAGCACCGGCGGCCCGGGGGGCACCTCGACCACCTTGGCGTTGGCGCCGTGGCGCGCGGCGATGCGCTGCACCAGCGGGCGCAGGCGCGTGGCGATGGCGTGGCTCTGCGCCTTGCGTTCGCCCTTGGGAACCAGGTTGACCTGCAGGTCGCCCTGGTGCGGGTCGGCGCGCAGGAAGTACTGGCGCACCAGGCCGTTGAAGTTGATCGGCGCGGCCGTGCCGGCGTAGGCCTGCACGTGCAGCACCTCGGGTTCGCGCACCAGCGCGTCGGCGATCTCGGTCAGCGCCGCCGCGCTGCGCTCCAGCGGCGTGCCGGCCGGCATGTCGAGCAGCACCTGGAACTCCGACTTGTTGTCGAAGGGCAGCATCTTCAGCACCACCAGGCCGAACGCCGGCAGCGCCAGCGAGACCGCGATCAGCCCCGCCACGCCGCCCGCCAGCAGCTTGCGGGCACGCGGGCCGCGCTGCGCGTCCAGCAAGGGTGCGAACAAACGCGTGAAGGCCGGCTCGATGCGACGCGCGAAGCCGCCCTCATGCGTGTGCGCCTGGGCCGGCAGCAGCTTGAGCGCCAAGTACGGCGTGATGGCGAAGGCGATCAGCAGCGACAGCAGCATGCCCATGCTGGCGTTGATGGGGATCGGGCCCATGTAGGGCCCCATCAGGCCGCTGACGAAGGCCATCGGCAGCAGCGCGGCGATGACGGTGAAGGTGGCCAGGATGGTCGGCCCACCGACCTCGGCGACCGCGCCCGGAATCAGCTGCGCCAGCGTCTGCCCGGGCTGCAGTTGCTGGTGGCGGTGGATGTTCTCCACCACCACGATGGCGTCGTCGACCAGGATGCCGATCGAGAAGATCAGCGCAAAGAGCGACACGCGGTTGAGCGTGAAACCCCAGGCCCAGGAGGCGAACAGCGTGACGGTCAGCGTGAGGCCGACCGCGATGCCGACGATCAGCGCCTCGCGCCGCCCCAGCAGCGCGAACACCAGCGCCACCACCGAGGCGGTGGCAAAGAGCAGCTTGGTCATCAGCTGCTGCGCCTTGGCGTTGGCGGTCTCGCCGTAGTCGCGCGTGACGAGCAGCTGCACCTCGTCGGGGATCAGGCTGCCCTTGAGCTGCGCGACGCGCGAGTGCAGGCGGCGCGCCACGTCGATGGCGTTCTCGCCGTCTTTCTTGGTCACCGCCAGCGTGATGGCCGGCTGCGCCAGCCCGTCCTTGGCGATGTGCCAGACGGTCTGGGTCAGCGGCGCCGGGCCATCGTGCAGCTCGGCCACCTCGCGCAGGTAGACCGGCTTGCCGGCGCGCACGCCGACCACCAATGCGGCCAGCTCCTCGGCGGAGCTGAACCAGGGTCCGGCCTGCAGTTGCACGGCACGGTCGCCCTGCACCCGGTCGGCCAGCAGCGCCCCGCCCTGCGCCTGCGAAAGCGCCTGCTGCAGCTGCAGCACGTCGATCCCCAGCGCGGCCAGGCGCTCCGGGTTCAGCTGCACGGTCACGACCTGCTGCGGCGCGCCGATGCGGTCGACCGAGCGCACCCCGGCCACACGCTGCAACTCGGCCTCCAGCGTGCGAGCGGCGGCGGCCAGGCGCGAGGGCTCGTCGCCGATCAGGGTGAAGGCATTGACGGGCACATCGGCGATGCCCTTGGGCAGCACCAGCGGCGCGCTGGCACCGGGCGGCAGCTGTCCGGCGTGACGGCTCATCGCCTCCTGCAGGCGCACCAGCGCGCTCTCGCGCGGCACGCCGACCTTGAACTGCACCGTCAGCACGGCCTGCTCGGGACGGCTCAGGGCCATCACATGCTCGACCCCGTCCATGCCCTGCAGCCAGCGCTCCACCGGAATGGCGACGCGCGCCTCCACGTCGGCCACGCCGGCGCCCGGCCAGCGCACCAGCACATTGGCCATGGTGACGTTGATCTGCGGCTCCTCCTCGCGCGGCGTGACGAGCACCGCGAACACACCCAGCAGCAAGGCCACCAAGGCCAGCAGCGGCGTCAGGCGCGCCTGCTGGAAATAGCCGGCCATTCGACCGGCGATGCCGAGCCTGCCGGAATCGCTCATTGCCCAGCCCTCGGCTGCACGGCGGCCTTGGCCGGCTCCAGCACCAGGGTCTCGCCGGCCTTCAGGCCCGCCAGCACCTCCACCTGCTCGCCGACACCGGAGCCCAGGCGCACCTGGCGCAGCAGCGCGCGCCCCTGGGCCGTGTGCACATAGACCAGATCCAGCTCGCCGCGCTGCAGCAGCGCACTGCGCGGCACCATCAGGCGGCCCGCACCGCCGCTCGACGACCAGCTCACGCGGGCGAACTGCCCGGGTGCGGCCTCGGTGCCGGCGGGCATCTGCAGGCGCAGCTGCACGGTGTGGGCCTGCGCGTCGACCAGCGGCAGGCGCTCGACGCGCGTTGGCTCAACCAGGCGCCCGGCGATCTCGACGCGCATCGGTGTGCCGGCCGGCGGCAGCTGCGCCAAGGGCAGGTTGACGCTGACGCGCAGCTGGCGCGGGTCGAACACCGTGGCCAGCGCGCGGCCCGGCACGGCCAGGTCCCCGAGGCTGACCGGCTGCTCGGCCAGCACGCCGTCGAAGGGGGCGCGCAGCTCGTGCAGGCCGGCCTGGGTGGCGGCGGCGCCGGCCGCGGCCGACTGCGCGCGCAGCTGCGCCTCGGTGGCGCGGAACTGCGTCTCGGCCTGTTCAAGCGCCGCCTGGCTGATGAAGCCCTGGCTCTTGAGCTGGCGCTGGCGACCCAGCTCCTGCTCGGCCAGGCGGGCCTGGGCGCGCAGCGCCTCCTGCTGCGCGGCGGCGGCGGCGGCGCTCTGGCTGGCGGCGCGCGCATCGACGCGCATCAGCAGCTGGCCGGCCTTGACCCGATCCCCGGCGCGCAGCGGCAGCAGCACCACGGCGCCCTGCACCGGCAGCGCCAGCTGCGCGTGGCGCTCGGCCTCGACGCTGCCTTCCACGCTTTGCCGCAGCTCGCCGCCCTGCGCGCCGACCTGCGCGCCGATCAGTTGGGTGCGGTAGGGCAGCGGGGCGGCGTGCGACACCAGCAGGGCGCCCGATCCGGCGAGGACCAGGAACAGGAGGAGCAGGGGCTTGAGCTTCATGGGTCTGGACAGGCGTCGTTCTTTTTTCTAGTATTTACGCAATCGCGCAAATACGCAAGTGCCTGTCACAATCAACACCATGCCAAGTCGAAAGAAAGATCCGCCGCCCGCGCCGATGCACGCGCTGGCGCCCGAGGCGCTGGAGCAGGTGGCCGAGTTCTTCCAGGCCCTGTCCGAGCCCTCGCGCCTGCGCCTGCTCAACCTGCTGCGCGAGGGCGAGCGCAAGGTCGGCGAACTCGCCGAGCTGGCCGGCAGCACGCCGGCCAATGTGTCGCGCCACATGGCCCTGCTGCAAAGCCGCGGCTTGGTGACGCGCGAGGGCCGCGGCAACTGCGTGTACTACGCCATCGCCGACCCGGCGATCTACCAGCTCTGCGACCTGGTCTGCGGCGCCGTGGCGCGCCACAGCAGCGAACGCTCGCTGCACAGCCAGCGCCTGTTCGGCGCCTGAAAACCCGTGGCTTGACGCTCAGCCGGCCCAGTCGTCCGGCGTGCGCCAGCGCTGCAGCCAGTTCAGCAGCTCGTCCGGCTGCAGCGGGCGCGCCACCGCGTAGCCCTGCACCGTCTCGTAGCCGAGCTGCAACAGGCGCTGACCGTGCGCCACGGTCTCCACCCCCTCGGCCACCAGCGCACAGCCGAAGGCCCCGGCCAGGCCGCGCACGGCGTCCAGGATGGCCAGGTCGTCCGGGTCCTCCAGGCAGTCGCGCACGAAGCCCTGGTCGACCTTGAGCGTGTCGACACCGAGCCGCTTCAGATAAGCCAGCGACGAATAGCCGGTGCCGAAGTCGTCGAGCGCCACCCGCACGCCCAGCGCCCGGCAGCCCTGCACCAGGGCGGCGACGTGCAGCAGATCGTCGAGCGCACGTGTCTCCAGCACCTCGATTTCCAGATCGCCCGGCTGGAAAGCCGGGCAGGCGGCCAGCGCCACGTGCAGCTGCAGCAGAAAGTCGGGCTCGTTGAGCCAGCGCGCCGAGGCGTTGATGGCCACCGGCAGGTTCAACCCGGCCTCGCGCCAGCGCTGCAACTGTGCCAGCGCGCGCCGCAGCACCCAGCGGTCGAGCTCGACGGCCAGCGCGTCGCCCTCGATCAGCGGCAGGAACTTGATCGGTGCCAGCAGTCCGCGCTGCGGGTGCTGCCAGCGGATCAGCGCCTCCACGCCCACCACCGCGCCGCTGCGCATGTTGACCTTGGGCTGGTAGTGCAGCGTGAACTCGTCGGCGCGCAGCCCGTCGGCAATGCGCTGCAACTCCTCCTGGCGCCCGCGTTGCAGGCGCTCCTGCGCGGCGTCGAAGACCTCGATGCGGTTGCGCCCGGCCTGCTTGGCCAGCACCATGGCCTGCTCGGCCTGGCGCAGCAGCTGGTCGGCATCCACGTCGCCGCCCTGCTCGTGGCCGTCGAAGAAGCTCACGCCCAGGCTGGCGGTCACGCTCAGCTGGCGCCCCTCCACCTCCAGGGGCTGGGCGATGCTCTGCAGCAGGCGCTCGAGGATGGGGCGGGCGGACTGCGCATCCTGCAGGTCCTGCAGCACCACCACGAATTCATCGCCGCCCAGGCGTGCCAGCGTGTCGCCCTCGCGCAGCCAGTGGCGCATGCGTGTCGCCTGCAGCACCAGCAGGCGATCGCCCAGCGCATGCCCGTGCACCTCGTTGACGGTCTTGAACCCATCCAGGTCCAGCACTGCCACCGCCAGCACCTCCTGCAGGCGGCTGCCGCGCGCCAGCGACTGCTGCAGCCGGTCGCCCAGCAGCAGGCGGTTGGGCAGATGCGTCAGAGGGTCGTGGTGCACCACATGCTCGAGCTCCTGCTGGTGGTGCTTGGCCGCCGTGATGTCGGTGAACAGCGAGACGTAGCGCAGCACCGCGCCGTCCTCGCCGCGCACGGCGCTGATGGTCTGCTGCTTGGCGAACAGCTGGCCGTCGCGCCGCCGCCCCCAGACCTCGCCGCTCCAGCGCCCGCGCTGCAGCAGCGACTGCCACAGGCCGCGGAAGAAGTCGAGGCTGTGGCGGTCGGAGCGCAGCAGCCGCGCGTTGCGCCCCACCGCCTCCTCGCGCGCGAAGCCGGTGATGCGCGTGAAGGCGTCGTTGACCTCCAGGATCACCGCCTGCGGGTCGGTGATCAAGATGGCCTCGCTGGCCTGCTCGAAGACGCTGGCGGCCAGCTGCAGCTGGCGCTCGCGCTGCGCACCGGCGGCCAGCTCGCGCATCAGCATCAGGGTGTTGCGCGACAGCGCGGCGTAGACCGACAGGATGATGTCGATCATGGCGCGCGTCATCTCGTGGGCCGGCACCTCGGCGTCGGCCTCCACCAGCTCGGGCGCCTTGCCCTCGCTGAGCGCGCGCACCGAGCGCGCCATGCGCTGGTCGGAGCCCAGGATGTGCCCGGCCAGCCAGCGCACCAGGTAGTCGAGCATGTGCTCGAGCACCTCCTGCGAGGGTTGCTCGCGCGCCTCCTGCATCAGCTCGGCGAGCCGGTCCTCGAAAACACGGTGCTCCTGGCGGTGGCGCGCCTCGCTGAGCTGTCCGCCCATGTAGCGGCCCCACAGCGCCTCCTCGAAGCGGAAATGCCCCTGCGCATAGGCGCGGAACTCCTCGAGCAGCGCGCCCAGCCCGTTCTCGCCGTTCAGGCCGGGGTCGAGCGCCAGCTTGCCGGCCACGCGGTTGATCAGCTGCACCAGGCGCAAATGCTGCTCGTCCACCTCGCGCAAGCCGGTGTTGAAGCTTTCGTTCCAGACAAAGATATCGATGGGACTCATGGGCCCGGGGTACCGGCGGACAGGTGCCGCGATGATGCCTGAAGCCCGGAGCCCTCACGCGCTGCCGGAGAATGCCGAACTGTCATGAAGGAGACACCCATGCGCCCCTCGCGAACCCTGCTCGGCGCCCTGACCGCCGCGCTGACCCTCACCGTGCTGGCGGCCGGCCCCACCGGCGCCTCGGCCTCCATCGACATGCCGCCCGGCGTGGCCTGGAAGCCCGCGGCGGCCGATGCCGACGTTGACGCCGTGTTCGCGCAGGCGCGCGCCGAGAAGAAACCAGTGCTGCTGTACTGGGGCGCCAAGTGGTGCCCACCCTGCAACCAGCTGAAGGCCACGCTGTTCAACCGCGCCGACTTCATCCAGCAGAGCCAGGCCCTGCTGCCGGTGCTGATCGACGGAGACCTGCCGGGCGCGCAGAAGCTCGGAACGCGCTTCTCGGTGCGCGGCTACCCGACCCTGATCCTCTTCAACCCGGACGGCAAGGAAGTCACCCGCCTGCCCGGCGAGGCCGACGCACCGCGCGTCATCCAGCTGCTGCAGCTTGGCCTATCGGGCGGCCGGCCCATCCAGGCCGTGCTGCGCGACGCCCAGGCCGGCAAGGCGCTCAAGCCCACCGAGTGGCAGCTGCTCAGCTACTACTCCTGGGAGACCGACCAGGACCAGCTCGTCAAGGCCAGCGGGCGCGCCGCGCTGCTCCAGCAGCTGGCGCAGGCCAAGGGCGTGCCCGAGCCGGCGCGCACCCGGCTGGCGCTCAAGGCCCTGGCTCACGGTGCCCCGGCCGGCGCCGGCGATGCCGCGCTGCTCGAGCGCGTGCTGGCCGACGCCCGGCTGGCGCGCACCCACCTCGACGTGCTGGGCAATTTCTCCGCCGAGCTGGTCAAGGCCCTGCACAAGCAGGCCTCGCCCGAGCGCGAGGCGCTGCGCAAGCGCTTCGACCAGCTGCTGGCGCAGCAGCAGGCCGACGTGAAGCTGTCGCGCGCCGACCGCGTGCAGTGCCTGATCGCCCGCGTGGAGCTGGCGCGCCTGGACACCCCGGCCTCCGAGGTCAACCCCAAGCTCGACGCGGCGCTGCTGACCGATGTGCGCGGCTTCACGCGCCACCTCGACGCCGAGATCAAGGACGGCTATGAGCGCCAGGCCGTGATCTACGCCGCCGGCCACCTGCTCGGCGCCGCCGGCCTGTGGAGCGACAGCGACGCGCTGCTCAAGGCCAATCTGGCCAAGAGCCACTCGCCCTACTACTTCATGAGCGTGCTGGGCGGCAACGCGCGCAAGACCGGCCGCAGCGCCGAGGCCCTGCAGTGGTACGAGCAGGCCTTCAACGAGAGCAAGGGTCCGGCCACCCGCCTGCAATGGGGCGCCGGCTACTTCGAGAACCTGGTCAAGCTGGCGCCGCAGGAGGCCGGCAAGATCGAGAAGCTGGCCGGCCAGCTGATCCAGGAGGCCGCGCAGGACCCCGGCGCCTTCTACGAGCGCAGCGCGCGCTCGATGCAGAAGGTCAGCGAGCTGCTGCTGCCCTGGGCGGTGGGGCCCAACGCCGCCGTGCTGCCGCGCCTGCAGGGCCAGCTGGCGCCGGTCTGCGCCAAGCTCGACGCCAAGTCGCGCCCCGGCTGCACCCAACTGTTCCGCGCCAAGGCGGCCTGATGAAGCACGCCACGCTGGCCTTCATCGGCGGCGGCAACATGGCCAGCGCCATCCTTGGCGGGCTGCGCGGCGCCGGCCGCCCGGCCGACGCATTCGTCGTCGTCGAGCCCTGGCAGGAGCAGCGCGAGCGCCTGGCCGCCGCCTTCGGCATCGAGGCCCTGCCGGTGCCGGCCAAGCGCCTGCGCGAGGCGCAGCTGGTGGTCTGGGCCGTCAAACCGCAGCTGTTCGACGGCGCGGCACGCGCCGCCGCGCCCTACATCGGCCACGCGCTTCAGCTGTCCGTCATGGCCGGCGTGACCTGCGCACGCATCGCCGCCGCCAGTGGCAGCGCGCGCGTGGTGCGCGCCATGCCCAACACGCCGGCACTGATCGGCCAGGGCATCGCCGGCCTGGTCGCCACGCCGGAGGTCAGCGCCTTGGAGCGCGCCGAGGTCGAGGCGGTGCTGGCCCCCACCGGCCGCCTGCTGTGGCTGGAGCGCGAGGAGCAGCTCGACACCGTGACCGCGCTGTCGGGCTCGGGGCCGGCCTACTTCTTCTACATCTGCGAGGCCCTGGTCGAGGCCGCCAGCGACCTCGGCCTGAGCGCTGCGCAGGCGCGCGAGCTGGCGCTGGCCACCTGTGGCGGCGCGGCGGCGCT
>Ga0154020_10007133_pt1 | contig 13065 bp, 12 predicted proteins | sample Klosneuvirus_201_FD_109709 | JGI IMG/M metagenome (GOLD analysis project Ga0154020, IMG submission 109709) | Active sludge microbial communities from wastewater, Klosterneuburg, Austria - Klosneuvirus_20160825_MG | ecosystem: Engineered > WWTP > Aerobic digester > Activated sludge | place... | reverse complement strand
GATCACATCGATCTGATCGAGCGTAAGGCCTGCGAGTTTCAGTGCCTTCGGAATGGCGTAAACCGGCCCGATGCCCATTTCTTCGGGAAGACAGCCGGCGGTCGCGAATGAGACGAATCGTGCGAGCGGCGTTAAACCTAACTCTTTGGCCTTGTCAGCCGACATAACGACAACCGCCGCGGCACCATCGGACATCTGCGAAGAATTTCCCGCCGTGACGGTTCCTTTCGCATGGAAAACAGGACGCAATTTTGCCAAGCCTTCGAGCGATGTATCGACACGCGGGCCTTCGTCGGTTTCGAACACAATTTCCTTTCGCCGGACACGGCCCTTTTCGTCAAATTCATCGATATGAACGGTCATCGGCACGATCTCGTCCTTGAACTTGCCTTCCTTAATGGCGGCGAGCGCCTTTTGGTGCGAATTGAATGAGAATTCGTCCGCCTGTTCGCGAGTGATCTCATATTTTTTCGCAAGGTTCTCCGCCGTCAGACCCATGTTGAGGTAGTAGTCGGGATACGTGTCCGCAAGGCCGGGATTCGGGCGAAAAGTGTTCCCGCCCATCGGGATCGCGGTCATCGATTCAAGCCCGCCGGCGACAATAGCATCGGCACCGCCTGTCGCAATGCGATCCGCCGCAATTGCGATCGTCTGCAAACCCGACGAGCAATACCGATTCACCGTCATCGCCGACACCTCGACCGGCAGCCCCGCAAGTATCGAAGCCGTCCGAGCCACATTCATCCCCTGCGACGCCTCAGGAAACGCACAGCCCATGATCACATCGTCGATCAACCCCGCGTCAACACCGGCCCGCGACACGGCTTCTTTGATCGCCACCGCCGCCATCTCATCCGAACGGGTGTTTTTCAAAGTCCCCTTCGGCGCCTTCCCCACAGCCGTCCGGACGGCCGATACAATGACTGCTTCTTTCATAATCGCCCCAAGATCAAAATGAGTGAACGTTCATTCAGTAAAATGAGTTTAGTATAGAAGAGCGGTTCTTTCAACCTTTTTCCCTTCTTTTAGGCTAAAAGGATAGCGGCGGCAGCTCAGTTCAGTTGCCAGGCGAGGCCTCTTTCTCCCTAAATTCCCAGTTGTAGTTCTTACAGCTGATCGTGCGCGGCTTTGGCGAATCGTCTCCCATGGCTTGAACGTCGCATTTAACCTCTCGATAGCTCCCGCTAGAGTATCGAAGGGTCGTAACATACAGTTCGACGGCTGTGTGCGAAAACACGGTAAGATCAGGAAGCGGCCGGCGAGATCTCGTCGAAACCTCAAGCCAGTCAGTTTGGACCTCGAATATCTTTTTATACGTACTGTCCGCAGTTCCGCTCTTTTTCGCCAGTATCAAAATGCGTGTGTTGTGAGCTCCCCAAAAGCAACCGGAATTTCCTTGGAGAATTAAAAGTTCCTTCTCTCCCGTTGAAGTGTGTACGTTCAATAACGAACCAAGGAAATGGTCTGAGAGTGTCGTTGCTCGACGATATTTATCCTTTTGACACTTGATCATTTCGTTCCGCACGTCACGGCCGGTCTTCCTAAGAACAGATGGCGAAACAGTCACTGGTCGAGTGATCTCGACCTCAGAGCCAAACATCGTCTGCTGAGCTGTGTTTTGTGCCCGAACGGTCATCACGCCGGATACCACAAATAAGAAGATCGCAATGACTTTCATGGCTCGCATTTCCAAATGACACCTAAGCAGCTATGAACTCATCCCAATCAAAACCGAGATCCTTCACAGCCGCTCGAAGCGTACCTGTCTTTAGATCCTTGCTTCCCCAATCAGGCACGGAAACAATGACGATCGGCTGTTTGTTTGGGTTGTACCACCTTCGGTGCGAACCGCCTCCCTTGCGAACAACTTCGATGCAGCCCAGAGCCCGAAGCTTCTTCGTAACTTCGCGGTATCTCATGCCGCTTCAAGCTCGAGTACGGTTTCGATCGTAAAAGGAGCAGTAGGACGCAAAGGCAAAAGCCCGTTCGGGAACGGCTGTTTCAATTCGTCATACGCCTCCAACAAGGCATTGGCCGCATCCGTAACGTTTGCTGCGATCTGCTCGTAAGTGTCGGCTTCGGTAATAAGACCCGGCCAGATCGGACAGGTGATCGTCCAACCGCCTTCGGGCTGCGGCTCCAATAGAAGAGGCAACTTGTACGAACTTTTCATACCGCTATTTTAGCATTTCTCAACTAGCTCTTAATACTAATTTCCACACGTATCGGCTTCAGAGTTGTCGCAAGAATACCCGGATCGATCTCGATCAAGAACCCGCGTTTGCCGCCGTTTATGTAGATCTTTTCGAGATCGAAAATTGTCGATTCGACGTAGACGGGCAGTGCGGTTCGTGTGCCGAAAGGCGATGTGCCGCCGACAAGATATCCCGTTAGCTTAGATGCCTTTTCCGGCGTCGCCGGCTCAACAGATTTGACTCCGAGTCGCCGTGCCAGCGTCTTTGTCGAAACCTCTCGATCACCATGCATCAGAACGATCAGCGGCTTTTTCTCATTCGTTTCAAAGACCAGCGTTTTCACGACCGCGTGTTCATCAACACCCAACTGCCTTGCCGATTCCCGCGTCCCGCCTTTTTCGACGTAGTCGTATAGATGCGGCGTGAACTCGATCGCTTTCTCTCGCAAATATCTGACTGCCGGCGTGATCGGATAGTGCATATCTTTGGAGGCGGAAACACGAGCGGTAGCGAGTGTGTCGAAACATTCACCTGCGCGATCAGAACACCCTCCCTACCGGTCGGGTTTCCGCCTGATCTCCTTATACCGAAAACACGTCGTCAGATGGTCGTTGACGAGGCCCGTCGCCTGCATGAATGCGTACATTATCGTCGAGCCGACGAAGTTGAATCCGCGTTTACGCAGGTCTTTCGAGAGTGCATCCGAGATGTCAGTCTTTGCAGGAACGTCCGCGATGATCTTGCGCTTTCCGTCGATCGGTTTGCCGCCGACGAAATCCCACACATATTTGTCGAATGAGCCGAATTCCTTCTGCACTTTCAAGAAAGCCTTTGCATTTGCGACCGCAGAGAACACTTTCAAACGGTTGCGGATGATGCCGGGATCGAGCAGCAGCTTTTCGAGTTTCGTGTCGGAGAAACGTGCGACCTTCGGCGGCTCGAAATTCGCAAAGAGTCGCCGATAGTTCTCGCGTTTTGCGAGGACGGTGTCCCAACTCAGACCCGCCTGCGCACCTTCGAGGATCAAGAACTCGAAGAACAGCCGGTCGTCATGCACCGGCACGCCCCACTCGGCGTCGTGATACGGAATATTCAGTTCGTTCTTCGCCCAGCCGCAGCGTTTCATAGAGGAATTTAGCGTTCGAGCTTATAGACCTCCATCGTGCAAACTTGCGGATTTTCTTTGAACGCCGGCACGATGGACATCTTTCCCGTCGCTCGCACGACATCTTTGTTGAGGGCGATCTGGTTCCCTGCGTCGTCGCGAACCTTGATGTCCTCCTTCTTATATCCGCTCTCCAGCTTGCTGACCGTGTCTGCCCCTGTACCTTCTTCGATATCGACACGCATCTTTTTGTCGCTGCCTAGAGACTCAAGCAGGACGAACCCGCAATTGAGCCGCCCGCCGCCAATGTTCGAGCAAAAAACGCTGCCGTCATCGGCAAGGACGCCTTTCACTTCGAGCGTCTTACCGTCTTGCCCGGCGTCGCAAGCCTTCGACATCTCGACGGGCTCACCCTTTACTGCACAGCCCGCAATAGTCGCCGCAAGCGCGATCATCAAGAATATTCTCACCTTCATTTTTCACTCCTCGCCGTGCGGGAAACCGGCTGTCTCCAATACTCGTTTCGCCTGCCGAATATGGCGTTTTGTATGCTCGACAAGAACCGTATATGCGTCGTCGAGCTTGTATGTCATCAACGAGAGGAACGGCGACGTAACGACCACTTTTTGGCGGCCAGCGGAAGCAACTGCCGAGATCTTCTCGCACACTTCGGCAATGTTCGCCGCGAATTTCTCCACGATGTCTGAAGGCAGATCGCTCGGCGGTACTATCGTCTTCGACGGAGCCTTTGCCTTCTTTGAATCCTCGGTAACGGCCTTGACCAGAAACCGTCCGAAGAATCCGGTGAGCGGCGAATTATTTTGCCAAAATGTGTTCTTGCGGTTGCCGCTCGCAAGTTTCTCGAACTCAGGATAGAACTGTTCGTTCGTCAGTATCAAATGATCGAGACACTGTGCGACGCTCCAACTCTTCTCACCCGGCTTCCAATTAAGTTGCTCCACCGATAATGAACCGAAAGAACCGCGTGCGTCGTCGGCAGTCTTCTTTAATTCAGAAATGATGATGTTGATCCGTTCGTCCATTTCCTCGATCTCCTCATACGTGAAGTCTGCCAGCCAAACTGTCATCCCGTCGCGACCAACGAACTCTACAATACACCCGGTATCAGCCTTGTGAACAACCGTTCCGATGTCCCCAATTCGCGGATATCGCTTCACGCCTTCTGTACCGTCGAAAAGGCGGGCGGGTTCATTGATTTTAATGACCCGAACAATTGAATACTCTTCCATTTTCCGATAGCTCCGTAGGAGCGAAATGTTTGTAGCACGCATCTCAACAACACTCAAAGCTCCGAAGGAGCGACATTCGTCATTTCGCCCCTAACGGGGCTTGATACTTTTGTTGCATTCGTCGTTCTACAAACCTTTCGCTCCTAACGGAGCTGTTTAGGTAACGCCCTCAATTCTCGTCTCCCTTTGCGGGGAACTTTTCCTCCGATGCAGTTCAACGCCACCGTCCTCTTACCGTGCTAGCTTTCGACAAACCTCTGTGCTCTCCGTGTCCTCTGTGGTAAACCGATCTTCTGGCCGGCATTCTCCGTTCTCCGTTCTCATCTCTCAGTTCCTAAGCGGCTTTCCGGTTTTGAGCATTGCGGCGATCCGTTCCTGCGTCTTTCGCATTCCGCAAAGCGAAAGAAAAGCCTCGCATTCGAGATCGAGAAGATATTGTTCCGAAACTTCGGCGCGATGGTTGATCGTGCCGCCGGCGAGAATATGCGCGAGCTTGCCGCCGATAACTTTATCATGTTCGGAAATGAAACCGCCTCGGTTCATCATATGTATCGCGAGTTTCATCGCGGACTCGGCAGATTCGCCGAACACCGTAACATCCTGCCGCTCGACGGGAGCGACAAACCCGCTCGACGCAAGATTCAAGACCTCTTGTTTCGCATCCTGAATAAGGCGGTCGCCGTTCATCGAGATCGAATCGCAAGGGCCGAGGAATCCGAGTTCGCGGGCCTCTTGTCCGGAGGTTGCGACCTTGCCCGTGCCGATCGTCTCGAACGTCTTTTTCAGGAATGCGATCGGGTCGGCATCGGGCGTCTGTGACCACGCATCGCCCGCACGCATCGCCATTTCCTTCGTGCCGCCGCCGGCTGGAATGACGCCGACACCGACCTCGACAAGCCCAATGTACGTTTCCGCAGCGGCACGCACGCGATTGCCGTGCATAGCGATCTCACAGCCGCCGCCGAGCGTCAAACCGTATGGCGCCGTTACGACAGGTTTCGCTGAATATCGCATACGCATCACCGCCCTTTGCAGGCCGCGGATCATCGCCGCGATATCGTCCCACTCCTCTTCCTGTGCGGCGAGCAGAAGCAGCATAAGGTTCGCTCCCGCAGAGAAATTTCCGCCTTGATTGCCGACGACAAGACCAACGTGATTCTTCTCGACCTCATCGATCACCGTGTTCATCAATGCGACCGTATCTGCGCCGAGCGAATTCATCTTCGAGTGGAATTCGAGACATGCGACGCCGTCACCGATGTCGATGAGCGACGCTCCTGCATTCGACTTGATGACGCCCGTGCGATCCTTTACGTCCTTTAGGATGAGCACGCCGGGACGCGTCGGCACCTGTCTGTACCCGCCGTTCACAAGGTCGTAGAACTCCGTCTCGCCGTTCTCACGTTTGTAGAAAGATGTCGCTCCCGCGGCGAGCATCTTCTCGATATTCGCGGGTATCGCCGCACCTTCCTGCCGCATACGCTCGATGGAACGCTCAAGCCCGATCGCATCCCACGTTTCGAAAACGCCGATCTCCCAGCCGAATCCCCACTTGATCGCGTTGTCGATCTCGACGATCGTTTCTGCGATCTCAGGAATGCGGTTCGCGGAATAACGCGACATCCGCGAGATCGTTTTCCAGAGGAATTCACCAACGCGATCTTCGCCCCAGACAAGCGTGTTTATGCGTTTTGGAAGATCGTCGATCTGTTTTGCCGCTTCGATCGACGGGAATTTTGTCTTCTGCTGCGGTTTATATTCGAGCGTCGCAAGATCGAGTTCGAGGATCGCACGATTCCCGTCCGCATCCTTCGATTTTTTGAAAAAACCGCCGCCCGTCTTGTCGCCCAAGATCTTCGCCGCGAGCATTTTTTCGATCACATCCGGCAGCTTGAAAACTTCGCGATCCTCGTCATCCGGGATCGCCGGATAGAGATTCTTGTTGACGTGTGCGAGTACGTCGAGGCCGACGAGATCCGATGTGCGGAACGTCGCAGACTTCGCATGGCCGATGGCCTTGCCGGTCATCTGATCGACCTCGGTCGGCGTAAAGCTCATCGCGAGCATTTCGTGAACCGTCGCCATCATTCCGAATGTGCCGATGCGGTTCGCGATAAAATTCGGCCTATCCTTCGCCGGAACGACGCCTTTGCCGAGACGCTGGTCAAGGAATCCCGCGATGCCGCACGAGATCTCGCCGCTCGTCCCCTTGCCGGGGATGAGCTCGACGAGCTTCATGTATCGCGGCGGGTTGAAAAAGTGTATCCCGACGAAATGCGCTTTGAAATCGTCCGAAAAAGGCTCTGCGATCGCGTCGATCGGAATGCCGCTCGTGTTCGAAGCGATAACTGCCGTCGGCTTGCGGTGCTTGTCCACCTCGGCAAAAAGTTTGTGTTTGATGTCGAGATTCTCGACAACGGCTTCGATCACGAGATCGCACTCGCCGAGTTTCGCGAGGTCGTCCGTGAAGTTGCCGAGTGTGATGAGCTTCGTGTTCGCAAGCGACATAAAAGGCGCCGGCTTGAGCTTTTTCGCCGCCGCGAAAAGCGCATTCACGATACGGTCGCGGACTCGTTCATCCTCGAGCGAAAGCCCGCGTTCTTCCTCGTCCGGCGTCAACTCTTTTGGAGCGATGTCCAACAGCAATGTCTCAACACCCGCGTTCGAAAGATGCGCGGCAATAGCGGCACCCATCGTGCCCGCTCCAAGTACAGCAGCCTTTTTTATAAGCATATTTTGAAAAATCCCGACATCCGCCGGCCTCTAAAAAATTCGTATCCGCAGTAGCCGCATTATACTGAATGAGCATTCATTCAGCAAGCTATCCTCGCCGGAAGCTCAGTCAGAACCGCCTGCGTCGGAACGCGGTCAGTTGCGCGGAAAGTCAAAAGTAAAAGGTCAAAAGGCAAAGTCTGAGCCGAAATCTTCTTGGCTGCGTAGATCTTTCTTGGCTCCGTAGGAGCCGAATGTTTGTAGCACACGGCCATCACAAAACCATCCCGGAGGCGGCCTGCCGCCGACAAAGCCTCTGTCGCTCCTACGGAGCTTCCGAGGATTTCCTACTGCATTCGACCTACAAACCTTCCGCTCCTACGGAGCTGAATCCAAAATCCAGAATCCAAAATCCCCCCCCCGGCCGGTCGTGTTTCCGCCTATTGGATCAACCGTCAGCGAGAAGGCCGAAATTACCCTCGAATGCAGAAATTTTCAAAGACGAACAACGAACAATCAACAACCAACCAACTCAAGCATATCCAACGAGCTTTCCCATTTGAAGGACAAATTTCACAGAATGTATCAAAATGCACAGAATGCACGATTCGACACAAAGTGCACACAACCGGCTCCCCTCCTTACGAAGGAGGGGTGGCAGCCGCTTCGGCTGACGGGGTGGTTCTCGTGCGAAAGTCAAAATTAAAGAGTCAAAAGGCAAAGTCTGAGTGCCGACCGACCCGAGAACCGAGTCGTTTATTACGTTCCGCACTTCGCATTCGGAATTCCGCATTCAGCTGTCGCCCGCTAAAGCGGGCTCCGAGGAGTCTTTTGGTCGTCAACGGTCGGGACCGGTTGCGTATTCTGCAACACTGGCGGTTTTATGACGCCAGAACCCCGACCGCACTGCGATGCGGCAAGCCGCCAAGAACCCCTATACAAAAAAAGCGGCGGGATTTCTCCCGCCGCTTATCTTCGTAACTTAGGAAACTTCCTAACTCACTTTACGGATTGGCCGTCCAATCCGCGTCCGTAATGTTGTCATCGAGCGAGATGAATCGCGACGGCGGGCTGAACGTGTATCGTTTTGCCGACACCGAAACAACGACGCCCTGGCCCGATTCGATATTCTCGAAAGTGTAGTAGCCGAACGTACTCGACAGTGCATAGTGCATCGCACCGCTTTCCTCGGTCAGCGTAACGCGGACGTTTCGAATTCCGTTGCCGTTCGCGGTCGTGATGCGGCCGGTCACGGAAACAGGAGCTGCAGACGGAGCGAGCACGAAACCAAAATCATAATTGTGGTTGTTGTCGCCCGGATTGCCCGTCGTAAGCTGAATCTCGAGGAAATTGCCCGACGAATCATATTCGCCGTCCGAATCTGAACCTTCGTCAAATCCATTCTGCGTCGTCTGATCCAGCACCGTCTTGCGAAGCCCGAAGAGCGGCCCGCCGGTGTTGTAATCTGCCGGCCGGTCGAGCTTGATCGTGTAGTTGGAATTGAACTTGATGCCGCCGTTCACCTGGCCGATGTTGTCGGTCTGATTCGGGTCAGCGACTGTGCTCGAGACGAAATAATATTCGCCGTTCGCATCCGTTACGGCCGTGCCGACAAGAACGTTGTTCGCGTCATACAAATGCACCTGAACGCCCGCAATTCCCGGCTCGCCCGGATCCTGCACGCCGTTGTTGTTCGAATCACGCCAAACACGATTCCCCAACTCGATCGGCGCCGCCTCGCATAAAGGTGCAACATTCCCGATACCATTCGCCTTACCGAAGTTTGCGGTTTCAGCCTGGTAAACCATATAGCCGCGGTTTTGGCTGCCTGCCGAAGCTCCCGTGTTCCGGAACCATCGGAAACCGCCGGCGTCATAAATGTTGTCGTTCGGAAGATACGGCGGGTCAAAGATGCCCGCAACCATTTCGTTGTGACCCGGGATCTGTGCTGCAGAACCGAGTCCAACCTCGTCGTGGGGATTTCCGTTCGGGTGATAATTCTCCTGATAGTAGAACTCACCGCCGCCTATACCTTCACCGTTATTGGCGCCTGCTGTGGTCGTTCCGCCGCAGCTCCCGTTATTTTCTGGCGTCCAGCCATTGGTCGGGCCGCCACAGAGCCTTAATATTTCACCGGCCGTTATGCCCTTTCGATTATGGTCGCCCGCATCGCTCGGATCGCTTGCGGCGAAATATCCCGACTGTTCGCCGACTCGATCGCGGAATGAGAGGATCATATTTCCACGGTCAAAATCGATATCTGTCAGCATTGCCTGCGGGTAGATCACGTGGCTCGTCTGATTCCCGATATTCGTAAAATCTGCCCGCCAGTTATTCCAATTTGCAGAATATCCGGGATCGGCTTGCGCACGAGTGTAGTTCAGTGAGAGTTCGTCAACCGCCGGTGTGGCATTGAAAGTCAGAGCGACCGGATCGACGGTATAGACGTACGCGTTTCGCCTCGCGTCAGCGTTATTCTGCCCAGACCGGGATTCATTTGAACAAACCGCCCCCACATAGATCAGACCGTCGTAATACGAGACCGCAAAAGGCCTAATGTCATCAGCACTACCACAAACCTCCTGGCCGCTTCCCATCGATGTTGGGAAGGCAACCGACTGAATGGTCGTTCCATTTAGGGGACCGCTTGTCGGAATACGGTAAAGCCGTCTATCCGCCAGATTCATCGCAAACAGATAGCTCTCGTCCCCATTCAGGGCGATGCCGCCAAAAGCGACCTTGCCTACTGCTCTCCATGTGGCGACACCATTATCAAAATCGTAGTCGCTGGTGTCATGCGGATTGGCACCAGCAGTATTCGCTCCAAAAACAGCATTGAGATCCACAAACGTGGAAACCGTCCCGGAAGCTCTATCTACTTGGTAGATCGCACCTGTTCCGGCCGGGCCGAACTGCGAGTGCTTTTTCATGAAAGCCGCAGCAAAGACACGTCGTGAAGCACGGTGATAGGCCAATCCAAATGTAGTTCCAACTTGTGTGGTGGTCGCGAGATTCGTGCCGGCAGGTGCAGTAAAATCATCCACCGGAGCGCCGCCTGTCGTTCTCGTGCTTCCGCTCTGATAAGGGAAAGAAAAGATCGCATTCGGTGCCGCCTCAGAGCCGTAATGATAAAGCTGAGAAGTAAGGCTTGGATTGTCTTCGCAGTAGTCGGCTGAGCGGGTGAGTGCGAGGTTGACGTTTGCGTTCGCTCCATTGGGGACGAACTGGACAGTAGCACCGGCATTTGTCGTTGATGTCGGAAGAGCTGCGTTGCCTGAACCCGATGCACGGCTTCGCGCTGACGCGGAATATCCTGTCGGGATGGTCGTGAACTCTACTCGGTACGGCCCCGTTCCCGCCGAAGCGATGCTGTACGTGCCGTCGACTGCCGAGGTTGCGCTTCCGCGAGCCGTTCCGCCTGCGTCGTACAAAGTAACCGTTACGCCCGCGATGCCTGCATCGACGGCCGTCGGGGCCGCAGAGGTTCCGCCCGACGTGTCATACAGCCCGTTCTGGTTGAAATCCTGAAAGACGCGGCCCGATATCGCTCCGGTCAACGGAGCAAGCTGTCTGTCGGTGTCATTCCGGGCGATCTGTGCGTCGGAATGTGTCGAGAGCAGGAACGCGAGCGTCACGGTCAAGCAAAAAGCGAGCGAACCGAGCACAGTTCGAGCGGTAAGAAAGTTCTTAGGCATAATATTCTTCACGGGGATCTACTAGAAACCAGTTGATCGACAAACTCCAAAAATAACACTGAGAGCTTTGGCGTTAACCGTTCAATGTTCGCAGGATCTAAATTTTTAGGTGAGGGTGGTCGTTCAGATCGGAGGAGCAGCTCCGGGCGAACGACCAATAGATAATTTAGCAGACGTGTTAAAGAAACGTCAACAGTAAAAAACACCAAGAAATTACAATTCTTGGATCAGCGCTTTAGCCGGTCGGCGTGCATTTTCCTGAATTTCGCTACCTTTGGGGCGATCACGGCGGCGCAGTATGGCTGGTTGGGATTGTTGACGAAATATTCCTGATGATAGTCTTCCGCAGGCCAGAATCTGTCGAACGGCACGACCTCGGTAACGATCGGCTTTTCATAGACTCCCGCTTCGTCGATCTCGCGGATGACGGCCTCGGCTGCCTGTTTCTGTTCGTCTGAATGATAGAAGATCGATGAGCGGTATTGCGTGCCGATGTCGCCGCCCTGACGGTTGAGCGTCGTCGGATCGTGAACCGTAAAGAACACACGCAGGATGTCCGCGAACTCTATCTCCGCAGGGTCGAATCTCACATCGATGACCTCGGCGTGTCCGGTCGTGCCCGAGCAGACCTCTTGGTACGTCGGCGACTCTTTATGTCCGCCCGAATAGCCCGAGCCGACGCTCTCCACGCCGCGAAGTTCGTCAAAGACCGACTCGGTGCACCAAAAACATCCGCCCGCCAAAGTTGCTGTCTCGCTCTCTGCCATTTTATTTACTGCCTTGCTGCCGATCCGTCAACTCGAATAGAAATTCGAAGATCTCGGCGTGCCGTCTTGCCTGCTCGATCGTTTCGCCCCAAACGTACAAACCGTGCCGCCGGATGAGCACGGCGCTCGATGATTCATTATCAAGCAGCACGTTCGCGATCACGTGAGAAAGCGCGACCTGATCGGCGGAGTTTTCGACGATCGGTATCTTCTCGACACGTGCAGCGCTGTTTGCGCCTTCAACGCCTTTTAAAGCCTCGTAGTCCCGCAAGATCACGACGCCGTCAACAAAGCATCGGTCAGCGGCGAGAAGTCCCGGAACGGTCTGCGTGTAGAGTACGCACCTTGCCTTCGGGCGATGTCGATATATCGCAAGATGGAGGAGCGTTTCGTCCGACGGGCGGCCGAATCCCTGAATTATCTCGGCGTCGTCGTCAAGTTCGAGAAAATTCGTATCATCGAGAGCCGCGATCTCATCGCCGGCCGCCGTAATGCAAAGCCGCATTGGGCGGCGCGCCAGCAGAGCGCTGTAATTTCCGCTGCCGCCGCGTGCCCAACCGCGGCGATAGAATTCTCTTGCCGTTGCGGAAAGTAATTCGACAGGGCTTGCGGGTTTTTGTATCGGCTCGACCATTTTAGTTTACCGCTCTTATTCCTCTTCCTCGCGAAGCTTGTCCAGGACGCCAAGATATTCGAGTGTCGTAACGTCACCTGCGACCACGCCGCTCGTCGCGAGTTCGCGGAGCAGCCTACGCATTATTTTACCTGAACGCGTCTTCGGAAGCGCATCCGTAAAGCGAATATCGTCGGGTTTCGCTAGGGCTCCGATCTCTTTTGCAACGTGTTCACGAAGCTCTGCCTTCAGCTCGTCCGACCCGATCTTGCCACCCTCGAGCGTAACAAAAGCCGCGATCGCCTGGCCTTTTATTTCGTCCGGACGCCCGACCACGGCGGCCTCTGCCACAAAATTATGCGATACGAGCGCGGACTCGATCTCGGCGGTCCCGAGCCGATGTCCGCTCACATTTATGACGTCATCGACGCGGCCCATTACCCAGTAATAGCCTCGTTTGTCGCGTCGTGCGCCATCGCCCGCGAAATAGACTCCCTCGATCTCGGACCAATACGCGAGCTTGTATCGGTTGTCATCGCCCCAGAGAGTTCGCAGCATCGATGGCCAAGGTTCTTTCACGACGAGGTAACCGCCTTCATCCATCCCTGCCGAACGCCCGTCTTTCGACATAATATCGATGACAATTCCCGGCAGGGGTCGCGTCGCAGAACCTGGAACGGTCGGCGTTGCACCAGGAAGCGGCGAGATCATTATCGTGCCAGTTTCGG
>Ga0154020_10007131_pt1 | contig 13067 bp, 9 predicted proteins | sample Klosneuvirus_201_FD_109709 | JGI IMG/M metagenome (GOLD analysis project Ga0154020, IMG submission 109709) | Active sludge microbial communities from wastewater, Klosterneuburg, Austria - Klosneuvirus_20160825_MG | ecosystem: Engineered > WWTP > Aerobic digester > Activated sludge | place... | reverse complement strand
TGTAGTGGGGCGTGAGGCGATGTTCCACCACACCAACAGCGTCGCTCCGAATCGGATATCGAGGGAGAGGTGGGATGCCAAGCTTTCGTTATGGTCTGCGCAGCCAACTGGCGTTCAATCTGGGTTTGGTGATGTTGTTGGCTTCGATGGGGCTGAGCTTTCTTGCGCTGTACATCGCACAGGTGCGCGATATGCAGCTTCGACGGCGGCATCTTCAAGAGATGACGGACTTTTTGGAGGCGGGCTGGAAAACGCACCCGCTCTCCACAGCTTCGACGTCGCAGCGCTTGCAATGGCTACACCGTTGGACTCGAACGATCCGCCATATCCAACCCGAAGCCGCCTTTTGCCTAGACGCACAGGGGCATCTTGTGTGGCAGATGGGGCGGATCCGCGTACAAGAAAAGGCCCTCTACATCCAAGCCACACACCAAACGATCGCACCGCGTTTTCAACCCCAGCGCGACCCACAACAACGCGGCGAGGTTTGGGATTGGAGCTTTCCTTTATACGAAGCCAAGAACAAGATCGGCGCGGTATGGATCCGATGGCGTATTGCCGTGGATCGACAGGCGTTTTTTGCTTATCAAACGCTGCTTCTGATCTACCTCTTTCTATTTTGCGCGATCATCCTCTTTATCCTACTTCTTTTTCTTACGAGGCGTCTTGTCAAACCCCTTGAGCGTTTGGGACGTGCGATGGATCACCTTGCAACCAAAGGTCGCAGCGACGGCTTGGAGATCGAAGTGACGCGCCAAGACGAGATCGGCGATCTTGCGCGTTCTTTTGTTGGGATGGAGTCGATTTTACAAGCCCACCAAACAGCCCGTGAAACGCAGCTCCAAGCTCTCCAAGAAGCCAACAAGATCCTCCAACGCGCCCAAAACGAACTGATCCAACGCGAAAAGTTATCTTCTGTCGGGCAGATGGCCGCTGGTGTAGCGCACGAGATCGGCAATCCACTAAGCGCCATCATGGGCTACAGCGATCTGCTTGTGACTTCCGAGACTTGGGGCGACGCCGAGCAAGACCTTGTGAAGCGCATCGAAAAAGAAGCCAAGCGCATCGATCGGATCATTCGGGATCTGCTTGATTACGCACGCCCCAAACAAACGCACGCCGCTTCTTGCTGGCCCAATCAAGCCATCGAAGAAGCCATCGAGCTGTTGTCTTTGCAACCACGTTTTCGACAAGCCACCTTGCGACAGGAAGTCGCTGCTGACCTTCCGATCGTCCCCATCGAATCTTCCACCCTGATGCAAGTCTTGATCAACCTTCTGCTCAACGCTGCCGATGCAACACAGGGCAAGGGGCCGATCTGGCTATCCGCCGCGCTTCACACCACAGAAGGCCCTCCCCTGCTCATGCTTTGCGTCGAAGATGCCGGTCCGGGCGTCCCCGCAACGCTGCGTGCAAAGATCTTTGAACCCTTTTTTACGACCAAAGAACCCGGAAAAGGCGTGGGACTCGGGCTTGCGATCTGTCAACGAACGCTGCTTGAAGTAGGAGGAAACCTCGAAGTGACCGACAGCACACACAGCGCGACAGGAGCTTGTTTTCGAATCACTCTTCCTTTGCAGACGAATTCGAAAAACTCGAATCTATCGGGTTAATCGATTGGCGGATCACCAACAAATCGTTGGGGCGTTTCGATCACACACACCTCGGATATCGGATTCGCTCGAACCCACGTTGAGAAGTAAAGCACGATCTTTGCCGATAGAGGGCGTTTTTGGAGGCGGAGGAGTGCGGGGCCACACCACGACCGCGACGATCACCCCCGCGAGTGTCAGAACGCCTCCTGTGATGTAGAAGGCGTTGGCAAGGGTGGCATTGGATTGCGCTTGGTTGTGTTGATCGATGGCAAGGCGAGAGGCGGCAGGTGTTCGTTGCTCGCGGCTATTTTTGGCGTCTTGATCGAGAAGCATCGCAGAGACGCCGAAGCCTCCGGCAGTTGCGAGCGCGGCAAGCCCGACACCGCCGAGAAGATAAGCAACCCAACGCAGTTCGAGAGGTTTGGGGGGAGGCGGAGCGATGCGCGGCTTGGGTTTGGGGCGCAGGGCGAGTCGTAGATTTTGCTCCTGTTGTGGGGCAAGAGTGAGTCGCATTTCTTCGGGGAGGAAGTCTTGTTTCAAGCATCGGATGAACAAAGAACCAGCTTCGACTTCTTGTTCGATGGGCGTTTGGGCTTCGTGAACACCGGCAGGATGTTCGATCCGACAACGTGCAGAAGGGACGGTATCAAGGGCCAGCTTTGCGCGGATCTGCGGATAAAGCTGCTTGAGCCAGAGTTGGATCTGCGCTTGATGTTTTCCTGTGGGTGCGATGCGGAGATAGCCGCGATAGTTGTCGCGTGCGGGGAGAGGCTTATTGAGGATGTGATAAGTCCGCCCGATGTAATAAGAAAGCAAAGCGCGGGCAACATCGTTTTTCTGTTCTTGGGCGGGGATCAGACGGCGAGAAGCGAGAAACTTGGTTAAGGCTTCGGGATATTTGCGCTCACGAGCGAGAACAAGTCCTTCACGCCAGAGGCGCTCAGCTTCTTTGAGCAGGCCAGAGGACATGATATCGCTATCGCTGCGGGGGGGTTGAGGGCTTTGGGCGAAACTGCCCGAAGCCAAGAGAAAACAACCCAAAGCAAGCAAAGCGCCGACCCAAAAGCGCGTTGTGTAGCCAACCAAAAAGCTGCGTATGGATAAAAAAAAGCGTACGTGCATGGGTGTCAAAGAGAGGCGACAAAGGTTGAGAAAAGACGAGTACAACACGAGAACAACACTATTTTTTGGGTTTTTTGAAGGGGTTATCGTGTTGGATGCCGAAGGGATTGTCAGCGTTCTCAAAGATATCCCCTGTTTTGCGAGGTGGTGTGGGGGTGGATGTTTGAGTTGGAGTGCGGGGCTTAGGTTTGCTGCGTTTGAGTCGGATCTCAAGGCGTTCTTGCTTGATCTTCGAGGGTTCGATCTGTTCGCTGTGTGTACGAAAGCCTGTTTGTTTCAATTCGAGTAAGACGGACTTTTGTGTGCGCAAGATCTGACAAGGCGTTTTGCCGATGGGTTGGCCGTTGACAAAGCATTTGGCGCGGGGTTGGGCGTGGATCACAAGAACGTTGGAAGGAGTGATCGACACAACAGACCGTGCATCGGGTATTTCAAGAGGAGTGTGCGCAGGTTGAGGGCGAGGAGAAGTTCTTGGTTGAGCCGAAGGCAGGGGTTGAACCGTCACGGTTGGGGCAGGAGGATTGGAGGTTTGCGTGGGGGGCTGGGGGTTTTTGGGCGAAGGTTTGGGAGGGGGCGGTGAAGGGATAAAGATCAAGATAAACAGAAAGATCAAGCCAACGCCCCCCAAGATCCACCACATACGCTGGACGGCGGTCATTCCGCCATAACGGGCGATATCGTCGTCTTCGTCAAAATCGGCTCTGGGGGGAGCAGGTCTGGGTTTGGTCAGCGTGATCTCATCGGCGATCCGCATGGACGAAGAGGAGTCTTCTTCGGGGTGAGAATCTTCTTCGTGGCGAAAGGCTTCGTGCGGTTCAAGTTGCGGTGCGAGCGAAAGAATGGTGTCTTCGACGCTGGCATTGAGGTATTGAAGGGCGACAGGCTCGCTTGCGTGGGGAGGCAAAGCGAGCATGCTTCGGGGCTGGGCGGCGTCTTGGGCGTGGGGGGCGCTCACTAGAGCAGCTTCGCGTTGAACAGAGGGATCGTGTGTTTGGAAGACGCTGCGCCAATCGCTTGGTTTGTTTGGTTTGTGGGCTTCGTTGGCGGTCAATTGCTCGCCTGTGGAAGTGACGGCGGCGGCCCCACCAAAGATCTCGCGGGCGCTGGGGTTGGACGGAGGCGTATGTTCGGCGTTTTCTTCTTTGGTGGTTTGGGCGAGTTTCTTGCGTTTTCGTGCAAGAGAAAGCAGAGGGCCGCGTGTGCGCTTTTTTTCTTCGATGGCATCGGGATCAAGCAAGCAAGGTTCGAGTTCTTGGTAGAAAGCGATCATCGAAGGCGGGCGTTGTTCGGGGTCTTTGGCGAGTGCGCGTTGGAAGAGGTCTTCGAGTTCATCGCTAAAGCAGCGATGTTTGCTGCGCTCGCTCATGGCGGGAACAGCCGAGCGGATGTGTTGCATGACCACATCGTGTGGATTGTCGCTGTAGAAGGGGGGGCGTCCTGTCAGCATCTCGTAGACGATGATGGCCCACGAGTAGATATCGGAGCGTTGGTCGAGTGTTCGGAGGTTTCCGCGTGCTTGTTCGGGGGACATATACAAGGGGGTTCCGACGCTGAGTCCCGTCCGTGTGATGGAGGCGGTGGCCTCGTCCATAATCTTGGCGATACCAAAGTCGACGAGTTTGACGTAGTCGGGAGATCCGTCTTTTTCGATCAGGAAGATGTTTTCAGGTTTGAGATCGCGGTGAACGATCTTGAGCGCATGCACGCGATCCATCGCCGAAGTCACTTGGCGGGCGATGTGCAGGATGCGCTCTTTGGAAAAGATCTGCGCTTTTTCGATGGCTTCTTTAAGCGTTTCACCCTGCAAGAACTCCATCGCGTAGTAGTATCCGATGCCTTTGGCTTGCCCAAAGTCAGCGATGTACACGACGTGTTCGTGACGAAGTTTTCCTGCCGCCAAGGCTTCGCGGCGGAAACGTTCGGCAGCTTGGCGGTTTGCGGAAAACTGCGGGTGAAGGATCTTGACAGCAAACGAAGTGTGAAGCTCGCGGTGTTCTGCGCGATAAACGACACCAAATCCGCCCTCCCCTTTTCTCTGAAGGAGGCGGTAATTGCCCACCATCCGGCCAACAAGGGGATCTTCAGGATCATGAGCCTGAAGGCTGCTTCCGCAATTTTGGCAGAAAACAGCGTTGGACGTGTTGAGGTGTTCGCAGATAGGGCAAGGTGTGGTTTCGTTTTGTTTACTCATTCGACAACGCTAAAAATGCAGTGAAAAGACATCGGGAGCCATGCTACGCAGGATTGCTGTCCTTGTCAAATACCTGTTCTGTTTTCGTGATATCTTTACAACGAGCGACTCCTTGTGGAGTCGGGGATATCTGAACAACCCCGAAGATAAAAGGGACGAAAACAGCAAGACTCCAAAGATCTCCAACAGGAGGTTAAGGAGACAAAAACAACAAGACCCCCAAGATCCCCAACAGAAGGGCAAGAAGAAAGCCGCCGATCCAGAGGAAGACTTGTTGTGCAGGGCGCAGCGCCGCAACGGGCGCAGGAACGGGAGATGGCGACGGGGGTAAAGCCGAAGTAGACGGCGGGGAGGGCGGATTCACCGCAGCCACAGGCATCGACGAAGCTACGGGCATTTTTGCAGCGGCAGGAGCAGCGGGAGGCGTCGTGGGCGGTGGGATCGAGCGTTTGGGTGGAGGCACAAAAGAAGGTGGGGGGGCAGAGCGTTTTGGGGCTTGCCATTGGCCTGACGTCGGCTCGTCGCCTGCGGCCAAAGAAGCAAAAGCCCCTGTGGTCATGGCGGTAGGCGGCAGCGTAGAATCATCGTCGCTGCGGAGGTGCGCAGGCAGAGCGTTGAGCTTTTGGGCCATCTCTGCCGCAAAAGGATCTCGAAAAACAAACTGATGCGAACCAAGGACGATGCGATCGTTGTGTTTGAGTTCGACTTCGCTGCCACGCCGCACCATCACACCGTTGACCACGACACCGTTGCGGCTTTCGAGGTCGCGGATGGTCACCCCTGTCCAATCGCGTCGGATAATGGCGTGTTCTCGACTGATTGCTTCGTCGTTGAGAAACAAATAGGATTGATCGCTTCGCCCGATCGTAAAGTCTTCGTATTCCTTGAGAGCGAAAGATTGCGGACCTTGCGGAGCGTTGAGCCATTGAAGTGTCGGCGTCGCGCTTTCTTCGCCTGTCAACATACTTTGGAGCATCTGCTTTCCGAGATCACGCGTGCTGTCCATCCCGTCGCTTTGAGGCGCAGGTTGTTGAAATACCGACGCTCCCAAATGCACCGTAATCCGATACGGATGCAGATCGATCACATCGCCGTCTTGCAAGATCACCCGCTCGTCTGGCTCCAAAATCCGCCCCCCCAGATAAGTCCCATTCCGACTCCCCATGTCCTCTAACCAAAATCCCTGTGGACCGCTTTTCAAACGACAATGAAGCCCCGACACCCCCGCGTCTTGCAAAGAGATATCACAGTCTTTGGTTCGACCGATACGGATTCCTTCGGCACCTTCGGAAGGAAAGAAATCTTTGGCCGCATAGTACGGGTCTTGTGGAAGATCACACTGCACGCTCAAGCGAATACCGAGATATTGTCCTGTCAGTGCCTGTGAGGCCATGTGTCGCGTTCCTTCTTCGATGCGTAGACGGCGAGTGTTCTAGAAGAGATGGGATGTTTCGGCTCCTATAGGCGTCACTTGTTCAATGCTTTGTGGGGCGCTGCTGAACGGTGTTGTGGGGCGAGGTACCACGCCCCGCAAGGGACTTACGCCCCTTGACCCCGAGAGGGGCGAACAGATCATCGTTTTTCAAACCAACCACTCTGTCGCTTGAACGAGCGCGAACACGGCGTTTTTTGTCAACAAGTGACGTCTATCCTATTCGGCGGAGGGTGGCACAAACACCTTCAAAAAGCAAGGCACTTCACCCGCCCCGCAGGCCCCTCTTTCGCCTTACTTCGGGCTTGAAACTGGCCGAGACGTCGGGACCATCGCTGGCTTTGTTGTCGGCTGCTCGGGCTTCACAGGCATAACGGGCTTCACAGGTATAACGGGCTTCACAGGCATAACGGGCTTCACAGGTACAACGGGCTTCACAGGTACAACAGGAACAACGGGCTTCACAGGTACAGCGGGCTTCACAGGTACAACAGGAACAGCGGGCTTCACAGGCACAACGGGCTTCACAGGTACAACAGGCACAACGGGCTTCACAGGTACAACAGGAACAGCGGGCTTCACAGGTACAACGGGCTTCACAGGCATAACGGGCACAATGGGCTTCACAGGTTTGGGGGGAGAAACTTTTTCAACGGTGATGCGGAGGGAGAGAACTTGTCCAAAGAAAAGTTTGGGCGGCATTTGTCCGATGAGGACGTCGCCTTCGCCGATGAGGTCGTTGTCGGAGAGGTCTTTGTCGAGGACTTTGATGTAGATGCGTTCGTCGGGTCGGGCTTGGAGGGTCCAAGTTATCTTCCAAGAAGGGAGAAGGGTGTTGTTGATCACGGTGGTGCGATAGCGCTTTCCGCCGACTTCGAATTGGACGAAGACATCAGGGAGAGTCATTTTGCCAAAACCGCCGTCCCATCGTCGCTTGTTTTGTTTGAGGGGTGCGATCTGAGCGTCGACAACCGTCACGAGATAGGTTTCTGTTTGCGCATACGATGGACAGGCGTAGGACACGGAGGCAGCGAAAACAACAACACAAAGCAACCATCGGAGAGAGCGAAAGAGAAGCATCACAGACTCCTGTGCGAGATGTTTGGGGTAGGGCGCGAGAGATCGTGCAGGTGCGCCAAATCAAGAGAAGCGCCCGCACGCTCGCGTCTTTGTAGTTAAGAGGAGGCGTTGGCGTCAAGGGTCAGAGGGGAAGTGGGGATGCCGAGAAGTTGGCAGATCTGATCAAACAGCGCTTGTTCGCGGTCGTGGATGTGACCGTCGACGGCAGCCATCTTGCGCAGCATCTGTACAGCTTCTTCGGTACGTTGCTCTTTTCGGATGGTGGCACAGGCTTCTTGGAGCAGAGTTTGGGGATCGTGCTGGGGATCGTTGCCAAGTTGGGCGATGCGTTGGATCTTTTTTTGGACGGAGAGAAAGTCGTCTTGGTGGAGTTGGCGTGCGATGCGGACGAAGTAGCGCGTTTCTTGGGCGTCGAGATTTTTGTCGATGCCGACCATGTAATCAAGCAAGTAGAGCAAAGCATCGGTACATTCGGCGAGAACGGTCATGGCTCACTCCTTTGGCGATTGCAAAGCGCGGTAGCAAGAGGGTTAGGATGGATCTTGCGGGGGAGGAGGCGCTTGCAGATCGCGGAAGCCATCGTTGAGAAGTTGCTCGATCTCGGTTTCGAGGGCTTCGTTGATGTTTTGTGTGTCTTGTTGGTTGAGGGTCGGGATGATCGGACGAAAGCGGATCTGTGTAGAGAGTTCGGTGAGGGTATCGGCCACACTGCTGAGTTCGTGGTTCATTTTCTCGTAAGCGTGGGTCAAACGATCAAAGCTATTTAGTCGCTCATTCATCTCGCCCATCAATCGGCGCCAACCTTCTCTTTCACGAGTTTGTTGATTCAGCGATTGTTCAAGAAGCCCGACAAGACTGAGGCTTGCACGTTGGAGGAGCTGGTGTGCGGGCCGCAGGGAGAGTTTGAGCAGATCAGCGGTGCGTTGAGGGAGCAAGCGTTCGTGTTGTTCGATGCGTTCGAGCATATCGCTCAGCGCGACATAGTGCCGACTGAGCGCAGCGATGCGTTCACTCAGCAGTCGCTCGCTGTGCGCGATCGGTTCGAGACCTTCCGCAAGGACACGAGAGAACCGCTGTAATTTTTCATCCATACCATCGAGGGTTGCGCACCACGCATGGAGGCTTTGCTCGACGCGTTCAAAGGGTGTACTCCAATCTTGGAGGATCTGCGGTAAGGTCTGAAGAGGTTGAAGCGATTGAAGGATCTGCTCAAGCTTTTGTTGGGTTTGTTCTTGCCGTTGGGCCAAGGAAGCCCACACCTCAGAGGACGACGCAGCAGACTGCGATTCGATGAATTGCGAGAGGGTGCGTTGGAGATGTTCGAGCGCATGAACACCACGCGAACGGCGAAAGTTCGGTAGTTGGGGCAAGATCACTTGTTCAAGCCAAACGCGGCGTTGGGCAGCGGCTTCTTGGTGTTGTTGCAAAAGGCGTTGGTGTGTGTATCGAAGCCCGCGATCGAACAGGCTCGATAGCAGAGCCGCACAAAGCCCACAGATCGAGGGCCACAGCGCAAGCGTCCACGCCTGCAAAGTCGATGATAGCGCCCCCCAAAGCGTCCCCAAAACGCCCAACGCAACAAAAAAAGCGGGCGGCAGCAACAAAGACGGCGGTTCAGCGGGGGGTTCAGAGGATGTGCGCGCAAGCCAACGCACAGACTGAGTTTCAAGCGTCGCAGAAGAGGGTCCCGATTCCAGCGTCGCGGCCAGTTCGTACAGTTTGTGCTCGCGCAAAAAAGCGGGCCACGCGGACGCATCGATCGGGACAGGAGTTTGTTGCAGGCGTTGGAGGGTGGCTTGGGCTTGTTCGATGAACGCCTGTATTTGTTGTCGATCACGGCGGAAGTGCCGCACAAACCAAACGCAAGCAAATACTCCATACAACAAGAGAGCAAGGCTATAACCGATGTGGAGCGGGCCTTGAAAAGCAAGGTCCAAAAGGGAGATTGTCTGGGCAGTTGCAAACATGCGATTGATCCTCTATGCGTCTTGTCGCGCCCCTAGGATTGCCTGTTCTATTTGAAACTGCAAGAGGTCACCAAGAAGGTCGCGATATCAACCCCTTCTGAAAGGCTGATCTCGCGAACACGGGCGCTCGAAAGACCCCACCAAACCATCACAACAAGTCACACCGATTCGATAAGAAAGGAACAAGAGCGGATGCGTTATCGCAGCACCAATCTTCAATCGCCCCTCGTCTCGTTTCGGGAGGCGCTGCTTGCAGGCCAAGCCCCCGATCGCGGATTGTATCTACCCACCGAATATCCGACGTTTTCAGCGGAAGCACGGGCAAAATGGCCGTCCTTGTCTTATGCGGCGTTGGCCCACGATATCTTGGAACCTTTTGTCGAAGCGGATCTGCCGTCCGATGCGCTGGCTTCGTTGTGCGAAGAAGCCTACCCGTTTCCCATCCCGATCGAAGAGGCGGGAGATGGGCGTTTTCTGCTTCGCCTCGATCAAGGCCCCACCGCCTCGTTTAAAGATTTTGCAGCGCGAGCGATGGCGCGCATGATGTCGCGGTTTTTGGAACAAGAAGGGCGCGAGCTATTGATCTTGACCGCAACATCGGGAGATACAGGCAGCGCGATCGCACACGCCTTTTACGGTGTCCCGGGCATCGAAGTGGTGGTCTTGTTTCCTGAAACCGAAGTGAGCCTCCGCCAACGCAAGCTGATGACCACACTCAAGGGAAACATCCGCTGTGTGGCGGTGGACGGAAAGTTTGATGATTGTCAAGCCTTCGTTAAACGCGCTTTTGCAGATCCAGCCTTGTCTTCTCTGCCCTTGTCTTCAGCCAATTCGATCAACATCGGGCGTTTGTTGCCGCAGAGCGTGTATTACGCCTACGCATGGGCGCAGATCACCCAAGGGCGGGGGGAGATCAGCGTGGTCGTGCCGTGTGGAAACTTTGGAAATATCATGGGCGCTTGGATCGCCCGAAGGTGCGGCGTACCGTTGCGTCATCTTGTGGCTGCCGTCAACGAAAATGACGAGTTTCCGCGCTTTTTGCAAACAGGGCGGTACGAAAAGATCGTCCCTTCGCGCAATTGTTTATCCAACGCGATGAATGTCGGCCATCCATCGAATCTTGCGCGGGTGGTCTCTGTGTATGACGGAGAGATGGACGAGATCGGGCAGATCCACAAGTCGCCTGAGATGCTTGCGCTGCAAAGAGATTTCTTCTCAACCAGCGTGAGCGACCAAGACACCGCAGAAGCGATGCGTAGTGCGTGGTCTGAAGGCGTCCTGCTTGAGCCACACGGAGCGGTTGCGTGGTGTGGAATGCAGCGATATCGCCAACAACACGGCGCGTCCTGCCCGACATTGGTCGTCGAAACCGCCCACCCCGCCAAATTTCCCGAAGCGATGCAAGCGATCTTGGGCATCGATCCGCCTCTCCCCTCCGCCATCGAAGCCGCGTTGATCGGCGAAGAATCCTTCACTTCGATCAACGCTTCCTATGAGGCCTTTTCCCAATATCTCCGCGACACCTTCCTCGTCTAAAGCCCAAAGAAAGAAAGGCACAACGATGTCAAAACAAAAAGTTCCTTATGGTTTGTGGTCCAGCCCGATCTCAGCGGAAGCCTTGTCACAAAGCCTGCGTTTTCGCGATCTGCGTTGGGACGGTTCAAGTGATACGTTGGTGTGGCTCGAAGAGCGTTCGGATCGGGGAGTGCTGGTCGGATGTGCGTTGGGCGATGCACCGCGTGATTTGACGGAAGAACACCATGTACGGGCAGGGGTCGGCTACGGTGGGGGCGACTTTGACGCGCTGCATGGACATGTGGTGTACGCCGAAAAGAGCGGACGTTTGTATGCCCAACGCATCGAAACGGGCGCACCTTGGGCATTAACACCCGCCTTTGGTTCGGCAGCATCGCCTGTGATCGATCCGTTGGGGCGGTGGGTGTTGTATGTTCATTCCGATGAGGGCAAAGATTGCCTTGCGACGGTGGATATCGAAGGGCGACGTTGGCCGTATCGGTTGTTTTCGGGGGCCGACTTTTATATGCAGCCGACGATCCACTCGGATGGCGCGACAGTTTCGTGGGTCGAATGGGATCATCCCAATATGCCGTGGGATGGTTGCCGCCTGATGATCGCTCACGTCGATGCGTCGGGGACAGACAGCAGCGATATCACTCTGATCGCAGGGGGAAAAGATACACCTGTTTTTCAACCGAGTTTTTCGCCCGATGGCCGTTATCTGAGTTATCTGATCAACGAAGGCGAGTGGGATCAGTTGGTGTTGTATGACTTAGAGGCTGGGGAATGGCGGGTGTTGCTGGATCTTGGATGCACCTTGATCGAACCTGCTTGGGTTCAAGGGATGCGTACATACGCTTGGTCGCATGATAGCCGCGAGATCTTGTTTTTGCGCAACGATCAAGGCGTTGGTTCGCTGTGGCGTTGCGATATCCAAAGCGGCACAGTTCTTCCGATCGAAAGCCCCTATACCGCGTTGATGCAGCCCGTCACGTCGGCAGTTCGTTCTCAGGTCGCGTGTTTGGTGTCTTCTGCGCAGATCTCGCAGCGCGTCGTGGTCTTTTCGCGGCCCGCTGCGGAGCGCACCGATGCAGACACCTCGCATTACACAAGCCCTGATATATCGCCCTTTTCAGCGGACGGACAGCGCGAATCCATGCCCTCCCCTGTCAAACCGCTGATCTTGCGTCGTGCAAGCGGCGAACGCTTCACAGAAGACGCTTTGCCCACGCCCAAGCCGATCTCTTGGTCTGCTCCTGACGGCACCCAAGTGTTCGGCTTGTATTATGCCCCTGCTTCCGCCACTTGCGAAGGCGACGGATTGCCCCCTGTACTCGTCGACATACACGGTGGCCCTACCGCGCAACGCATCGCTTCTTATTCAGCAGATACCGCCTTCTTTACAAGCCGAGGCTTTGGGATGTTGGCCGTCAATTATCGCGGAAGCACGGGCTACGGAAAGACCTATCGAAATGCCTTACGCGAACGATGGGGCGCATCGGATGTTGAAGACGCAGCAGGAGGCGCAAGGGCCTTGATCGAACAAGGTTTGGGCGATCCCACTCGTCTGATCATTCGGGGCGGAAGTGCGGGGGGTTATACGGTGCTCAATGCCTTGATCCACCACCCCAAGTTGTTTCGTGTGGGTGTTTGCCTGTTTGGGGTCTCCAACCTCTTCACCTTGGCTGCTGATACACACAAGTTCGAATCCCACTATCTCGACTCCCTGATCGGTCCTCTCCCCCAAGCCGCCGACCGCTACCGCGCATGGTCTCCGCTCTTTCATGCCCACAAGATCCAAGATCCGATCGCTATCTTCCAAGGCAGCGAAGATCGCGTCGTTCCGCCCGATCAATCCGAATCGATCGCTCAAGCTCTCAAAGCCCGTGGCATCCCTCACATCTACCGACTCTTTCAGGGCGAAGGACACGGATGGCGAAAGTCCGAAACCATCCTTGCCTATTACCGCGAACTGATGGCCTTCTTAAAAGAGCACGTTCTCTTCTCCTGATAGGAGTCGCGCATTTGGTTCGGTTTTGTGGGGCGCTGCCCCACGCCCCGCAAGGGACCCTTGGCCCCTTGACCCCACGTTGGCGGGGCGAGCCATAGTGTTTCAAACAAACAGCACAACCGCTTGAAATGTCGCGAACACGGCCTTTTTT